>OLOI01000012.1_pt1 | contig 199703 bp, 182 predicted proteins | sample 1672131 | NCBI WGS metagenome assembly OLOI01 (sample SAMEA3136651, study PRJEB25190) | human gut metagenome
GTTACGAGGTCTGCGAAGCAGGAAGCCCATTGGCTTTAGACAATGGGTAGTTCACAAATTTACAGATAGAGAAAGAAAGGAATTAAAAGTATGGGAATAAAATATACGTCATTGACAAAAAAAGCCATGATGATTTGCTTTGAGACACATAAAAATCAAAAGGATAAAAGCGGCATGCCCTATGTTTTTCATCCTTTTCATCTGGCAGAACAGATGGAGACAGAGGATGAAATCTGTACAGCGCTGCTGCATGATGTGGCAGAGGATTCAGACTGTACAATAGAAGATTTGAAAAAGGAAGGCTTTTCAGCGGACACGATAGAAGCCTTGCGGCTGTTGACCCATGAAAAATCTGTACCCTATATGGATTACATTGCGGCACTTAAAGGAAATCCGATTGCCAGAAAGGTGAAGCTGGCAGATCTGGCACATAACAGCGATATCGGGAGACTGGTTATCGTGACGGATAAAGACCTGAAAAGGATGGAAAAGTATCAGAAAGCGAGAAATTTGCTTTTAGAAGAGTAATAATCGGTGCTTGTGATTAAATTCGATATATGCTAAAATGTAGAATGCAAAAAAAGACGAATTGACCGATGAAGAAACTCGGAGGAGAAATATATGGCAGCATTGACACCGATGATGCAGCAATACATGGCGATCAAGGAGCAGTATAAAGACTGCATCCTTTTTTATCGTCTGGGCGATTTTTATGAAATGTTTTATGATGATGCCCTGACTGCATCCAGAGAACTTGAGATAACACTGACAGGCAAAAACTGCGGTCAGGAAGAGCGGGCACCAATGTGTGGTGTCCCTTATCATGCCGTGGATGTTTATTTGAACAAATTGGTTGCAAAGGGCTACAAGGTTGCAATCTGTGAGCAGGCGGAGGATCCGAAGCAGGCGAAAGGCATTGTGAAGCGTGAAGTGATCCGGATTGTCACACCGGGAACGAATCTGAGCCAGCAGGCCCTGAATGAGGGCCGCAATAACTATCTGATGTGTCTTGTATATGACAATAATCAGTTCGGATTGGCAATCACGGATATTTCAACCGGCGATTTTTATACAACGGAAGTGGCAACACTGAAGGAACTTTATGATGAAATCCATCGTTTTTCACCATCAGAAATTATCTGCAACGATTCATTCTATATGAGTGGGGCCAGTCTGGATGATTTCAAAGACCGTCTGCATGTTTCTGTATCCACACTGGATACGTGGTATATGGATGAGGCGGTGAGTGTTCAGAAGATCAAAGAGCATTTTAAGGTGGCCAGCCTTGACGGTCTTGGCTTGACAGATTTTCCATCTGGGACATTGGCTGTGGGCGCATTGCTATTATATCTTTATGAGACACAGAAGAATACTCTTGACAATCTGACCAAGATTACACCGTACCGCTCAGGTGGATATATGATCATTGACAGTGCCACTAACAGGAATCTTGAATTGATTGAGACCCTGAGGGAAAAGCAAAAAAAGGGCTCTCTTTTGTGGGTGCTGGATAAGACAAAGACGGCTATGGGTGCACGTCTGATGCGAAACTGGATTGAGCAGCCACTGATTGAGAAGAAGAAGATTACCGCAAGGCAGGATGCGGTGGAAGAATTATATAATGATATGATTACCAGAGAGGAGATACGGGAATATCTGAATGCGGTATACGATCTGGAACGTCTGGTGACTCGCATCAGTTACAGAACGGCGAATCCCCGGGATCTGATTGCTTTTAAGACATCTCTCGGAATGATTCCTCCTGTCAAACAGCTGCTTTCTCAGGCAAAAAGCGCAGAATTGAAAGAAATTGATGAAAGAATGGATTGTCTGGAGGATATTTATGATCTGATTGAAAAGTCTATTCAGGATGAGCCACCGATTATGATTCGTGAGGGCGGCATGATCAAAGAGGGTTATAATGAAGACGTGGATAAGTTCCGTCTCTCAAGAACAGAAGGCAAAACCTGGCTGGCGGAGCTGGAGGCTCGTGAGAAGGAGAAAACCGGCATCAAGAATCTGCGTGTGCGCTATAACAAAGTTTTCGGATATTATCTGGAAGTTACCAATTCCTATAAGGAGCTGGTGCCGGAGGACTGGACCCGCAAACAGACACTGGCCAATGCAGAGCGTTATATTACGCCGGAATTAAAAGAGCTGGAAGATATGATCCTTGGTGCAGAGGATAAGCTTGCTGCCCTTGAGTATGATCTCTATTGTGAAGTCAGGGACAGTATCGGTGAGCAGGTCGTTCGTATTCAGGAGACAGCTAAGGCAATCGCGCATTTGGATGTATTGGCTTCTCTGGCCTGTGTGGCTCAGAGCAATGATTACGTGCGCCCGTCTATTAACACAAAGGGCGTTATTGATATTCAGGGCGGCCGCCATCCGGTAGTAGAGAAGATGAACAACAATCAGATGTTTATCGACAACGATACTTATTTGGACAACAAGAACCATCGTATATCTATTATTACCGGTCCGAATATGGCTGGTAAGTCTACCTATATGCGCCAGTCGGCGCTGATCGTGCTCATGGCTCAGATCGGCAGCTTTGTACCGGCAAAATCAGCCAATATCGGCATTGTGGATAGAATTTTCACCCGTGTCGGTGCATCAGATGATCTGGCCAGTGGACAGAGTACTTTTATGGTGGAGATGACGGAAGTTGCCAATATCCTTCGCAATGCCACCAGCCGAAGTCTGCTGATCCTGGATGAAATCGGAAGAGGTACCAGTACATTTGATGGTTTAAGTATTGCCTGGGCGGTAGTAGAACATATCAGCAATCCGAAGCTTCTGGGGGCAAAGACATTGTTTGCTACCCATTATCATGAACTGACAGAACTGGAAGGAAAGCTTGACAGCGTGAACAATTACTGTATTGCCGTCAGAGAGCAGGGGGATGATATCATTTTCCTGAGAAAGATTATCCGCGGCGGTGCAGATAAGAGTTATGGTATTCAGGTAGCCCGTCTGGCAGGGGTACCTGATTCTGTCATTGACAGAGCAAAAGAGATTTCCAGCTGGCTGGAAGAAACAGATGTTACTGACAAGGCGAAAAATCTGCAGGTGAGAACTTCTGCTAAGAAAAAAGAAGTGGTCAGAGAGGCAGTTCCTGCTGAAAAACAGATGAGCCTTTTTGATATTTACCCGGCAGACCACCCGGTTCTGAAGGAACTGGCAGGACTGGATGTGTCCAACATGACACCGATTCAGGCACTGAATACATTATATGAACTTCAGAAAAGGTTAAAAGAGACAAATTAGCCATCAAATGGTCACAAAATACTGATATACTATTCATTTGGGATAAAATAAACAGGAGAGGGGGCAGCAGGATGAAGTCTATTCATTTACTGGACAGTGATACCATCAACAAGATTGCAGCCGGAGAGGTTGTGGAGAGACCGTCCTCGGTGATTAAAGAACTTGTGGAGAATGCTATTGATGCGAAAGCATCGGCAATTACGATTGAGATTAAAGAGGGCGGCATTGCCATGATGCGTGTGACGGATAATGGCGGCGGTATTGACAGAGATGATATCAAGACGGCGTTTGTCAGACATGCCACAAGTAAGATTGAAACGGCTATGGATCTGATGACAGTGGGATCACTGGGGTTCAGAGGAGAGGCTTTGTCAAGTATTGCCTCCGTTTCTCAGATTGAGCTGATCACAAAGGTACACCGGGAATTATTGGGGGTTCGTTACTGTATTGACGGTGGTGAAGAAAAGAGCTGTGATGATATCGGATGCCCGGACGGCACCACGATCATTGTGAGAAATCTGTTCTATAATACACCGGCCAGGAGAAAGTTTTTAAAGACGGCAGCCACGGAGGCGGCCTATATTAATGATCTGGCAGGACGACTGGCATTGTCCCATCCAGATGTATCCTTTAAGTTTATTAACAATAATCAGAATCGGCTTCATACCTCCGGCAACGGCAATCTGAGAGATATCATTTATCAGATTTACGGACGGGATGTGACAGGACAGCTGCTGGAAGTGGATGTTCAGGGCAGACTCTGTCATGTGACAGGATTTATCGGCAAGCCGATTTTATCCAGGGGTAATCGTTCCTGGGAGAATTATTTTATTAACGGCCGTTATATCAAGAGCAATATTATTACAAAGGCGATAGAGGATGCTTATAAGACATTTGTCATGATTCACAAATATCCTTTTACGGCCTTTCATATTGAAGTTGATCCGGCACTGATCGATGTCAATGTGCATCCGAGAAAAATGGAATTGCGGTTTAATCAGAATGAGGCTGTATATCAGGAAATTTATGATATTATCCGTGCAGTGCTGGAACACCGGGAGCTGATACCGGCCATTTCTCTGGAAGACCAGAAAAAGGCGAACGGGAAAGAAAAAGAAAAGGAATCTGGTCCGGAACCTTTTGAGCTGCAGCGATTGGCTGCTATGGGTGCCGGACAGAAGAAACCGGAGCAGTCATCATCGGCATATTCAAAGTCGGGACATTCTGTACCAACAGGTTTTTCAGCTAAATCATCGGTGGCAGCAGGCAGTGGCTATTCGGCGGCATCTTATCCGAATCAGGGTGCTGACAGCAAACCATATACTGCACCGACAGGACAATCAGGAAGTGCATTTGTGAGGGAAACACCGACGGCATATCATCATAAAGAGACGATGACACAAAGTACTTCGAAATTGCAGGATGAAAATAATAGGGCAGTGATGTCTGAAACTACGGAAGAACAGAAGAAAACAGAAGTGACGCTGTCTGAAGCAGCAGAGAAAGCACCGAAGCCGCATATGCCGATTGTTGGAGAACAGATGCAGCTTTTTGGTGAGGATGAAAGGCTTCTGGATGAGAAAGCAAGAGCACGGCATCGTTTGATCGGACAGGTTTTTGATACCTACTGGATGGTAGAATATGATGGCAAGCTTTTTATTATTGATCAGCATGCGGCACATGAGAAGCTACTATATGAGAAGTTGATGAAAGCTTTTTCACAGAAAGCACTTCAAAAGCAGATGTTGTCACCGCCGGTTATACTGACATTGTCTATGCAGGAAGAGAATATTTATAAGCAGTATGCAGATTATTTTGCGGAACTTGGATTTGAAATAGAATTATTTGGCGGCAGAGAGTATGCAGTGCGCGGTGTGCCACTGCAGCTCTTTGGTATGAATGCCAGAGATATTTTTATTGAAGTTTTAGACAGTGTGACGGAGGAAAGCCGCAGATTGGATGGAAGTGCTATTACGGATCATATTGCAACGATGGCCTGCAAGGCGGCGGTTAAAGGTAATAATAAGCTGTCTTTCAAAGAGGCGGATACCCTGATCGAACAACTTTTGCAGGCAAAGAACCCGTATACATGCCCCCATGGCCGGCCGACGATTATTTCACTTTCAAAGTACGAACTGGAGAAGAAATTTAAACGAATTCAATCATAGAATGGGAGAATGAAACATGAAACAGCCACTCATTGTACTGACCGGACCGACAGCTTCCGGGAAGACAGCACTTTCCATTGGACTTGCCAAAGCAATTGGCGGTGAGATTATTTCTGCGGATTCTATGCAGGTTTACCGGCAGATGGATATCGGCACAGCCAAGATCCGTCCGGAGGAGATGGAGGGAATACCCCATTACCTTGTGGATGTGCTGGAACCAGATGCATCTTTTAATGTTGTTATTTTTCAGCAGATGGCCAGGGAGGCCATGGCCAGGATCAGAGCCAATGGCCATGTTCCGATAATTGTCGGCGGCACAGGCTTTTATATTCAGGCGATTCTGAATGATATTGATTTCAAAGAGAATGAAGATGACGGTTATCGCACGCAGTTGGAAGAGATGGCAGCTAAGGAGGACGGTCCGGAAAAACTTTATGAGATGCTGAAGAAAGTGGATCCGGAATCAGCAGAGAAGATTCATGGTCATAATACAAAGAGAGTCATTCGGGCGCTGGAGTATTTCCACCAGACAGGTCAGAAGATTTCCGAACATAATGAGCAGGAAGCGCAGAAAGAATCACCCTATAACTTTGCCTATTTTGTTTTGAACCGGCCAAGGGAGATCCTGTATGACCGGATTGACAAGAGAGTGGATCAAATGATGGAGGAAGGCCTTGTCGAAGAAGTTCGGAGCTTAAAAGAACATGGATACGATAGAAGTCTTGTCTCTATGCAGGGATTGGGATATAAGGAGATATTAGCTTATCTTGATGGGGAGATAACCCTTGAGGAAGCCGTTTATATATTAAAACGGGATACAAGACATTTTGCCAAAAGGCAGCTGACCTGGTTTAAGAGAGAACGGGAAGTGCTGTGGATAGATCAGTCACAATATGACGGGAAAGAGGCTATACTGACAGATATGATACATATCCTTCGTCAAAAAGGCATAATAGACGGATCTTGTATCATATAATAGGAAAGACAGCATCAGGATCTGTAAACAGGTTCCGAAGATGCGTTATTATATTAAGGAGAAAACAATGACAAACGATAAGATAGAATATGAATTAAAAGGACTGTATGAACATCTGCATCTGGATGAAGATGTGTATGATTACTGCAGCAAGATTGAGAAATCATTAAAAGAACGTTTTGAGGCAATTGATCAGGTTGCTGAATACAATCAGCTGAAGGTTATTCATGCTATGCAGAAGAACAGAGTCAGTGAAAGACATTTTGCAGGCACAACAGGTTATGGGTATGATGATGACGGACGAGATACCCTTGAGAAAGTATATGCAGATATTTTTCATACAGAGGATGCCCTTGTGCGCCCGCACATTACCTGTGGTACCCATGCATTAACGGTTGCTTTATCCGGCAATCTCAGACCGGGGGATGAACTTTTATCACCTGTGGGCAAACCATATGATACGCTGGAAGGCGTCATTGGTATCCGCCCGGAAGTGGGTTCTCTGGCAGAATACGGAGTGACTTACCGTCAGGTAGAACTTCTGGAGGATGGTTCTTTTGATTATCCGGCCATTGAAAAAGCCATCAATGAGAAAACAAAACTGGTAACGATCCAGCGATCAAAAGGGTATCTGCCGCGTCCGACGTTCTCTGTACAGCAGATTGGTGAACTGATCAGCTTTGTTAAGAAGATCAAACCGGATGTGATCTGTATGGTTGATAATTGTTACGGAGAATTTGTAGAGACGATTGAACCATCGGATGTGGGCGCGGATATGTGCGTCGGCTCTCTGATCAAAAATCCAGGCGGTGGCCTTGCGCCAAGTGGCGGCTATATTGTCGGACGTAAAGATTGTGTGGAAAGAGCTGCGTACAGATTGACAGCACCGGGGCTTGGAAAAGAGTTAGGTGCGAATCTGGGCGTGAACCGGGCACTGTATCAGGGACTTTTCCTGGCATCTCAGGTAACGGCTTCAGCTTTGAAATCCGCTATTTTTGCAGCGAATATTTACGAAAGTCTCGGATTTAAAGTGGTTCCAAACAGCACAGAATCCAGACATGATATTATTCAGGCTGTTGTACCGGGAACGGCAGAAGGCGTGATCGCGTTCTGTAAAGGTATTCAGGCTGCTGCACCGGTGGATAGCTATGTGACACCGGAGCCATGGGCCATGCCGGGGTATGACTGCGATGTTATTATGGCGGCCGGAGCCTTTATCTCAGGCTCATCCATCGAGCTGAGTGCGGATGGACCGATCAAGCCACCGTATGCGGTTTATTTCCAGGGCGGTCTGACATGGCACCATGGTAAATTCGGTATTATGATGTCACTTCAGAAAATGAAAGAGGCTGGATTAGTGCATCTGCCTTTGTAAGATTTTTGTCAGAAAGGATTTACAGTAAACTGTGTATACATGAGAATCCTTTTGTGATAAAATGAAATGAACTGTGAAGCTCCGATTGCCTGAATTGAAAGGAGCAGCAGTATGCAGAAAATCAAAAAACATCTGACAATGAAGGAGTTACCGGTTACGGAACGGCCTTATGAAAAGTGTGAGAAAAACGGAGCAGGGACGCTTTCCGATGCGGAGCTTCTTGCTATTATACTCAAGACAGGAACCAGAGGGGACAAGGTGATGGATCTGGCTGTACAACTGCTGAATTTGAATCCATCCTGTCCGGGCCTTGAGGGGATCATGGGGCTTGAACTTGCAGATTTTCAGAAGATACGCGGCATTGGACGGGTCAAAGCCGTTCAGTTGGCCGCTGTTTGCGAGTTGTCCAGAAGGATGACCCGCATTCAGTTCAGTGAGAGTTATGCTTTCACAACACCGCAGTCAATTGCGGATTATTATATGGCTTATATGTGCCGCCTGGGACATGAGGAAGTGCATGTGATGATGCTGGATACCAAACAGCATATGATCAGTGAGTGCCTGCTTACCAAGGGCACGGTCAATGCTTCTTTAATTGCTCCGAGAGAGATATTTATACAGGCATTGAAAGCCGGTGCAGTCAGCATTGTACTGGTACATAATCACCCCAGCGGTGATGATACACCCAGCAGAGAAGATCTGGCTGCAACAGAAAAGGTGAGATCAGCGGGCGAATTGATAGGTATTCGGTTGATTGATCATATTATTATCGGCAGCGGACATTTTACAAGTCTGTGCGGAAGCTGGAACCATTAGGAAAGGGGAAACACCATTGGCGGGAAGAAAATACGGTCTCGACCTTGGAACAATGAATATCAGGATTTTTCAGGGCGGACATGGACTTGTCGTATATGAAAAGAATATGATTGCCATACAGCGAAAGAAAGAAGTAGCGGCAATCGGGAATGATGCATTTGAAATGTATGAGCGGACGCCGGCATCCATTGTGATCTCGAATCCGGTCAGAGACGGTGTGATCGCAGACGTTAACAATATGAACAAAGTGGCAGAGGCACTTTTGAAAAAGTGCGGATGTACAACGGGCTTCATGAGAAATAACAGCTTTTATCTTGCGGTACCGTCAGATGTGACGGAGGTGGAGAAACGGGCCTATTTCGATCTTATTGCGCACTCCGCTTATAATACGCATAATATTTTTGTTGTAGAAAAACCATTGGCGGCAGCTCTTGGGGAGAATGTAGATGTCAAGAGTAAAAAGGGTATGATGATTGTGGATATGGGTGCTGGTACAACAGAGATTACAGTCATCACCATGGGTGGAATTGTGGTCAGCAAGTTGCTGAAAGTGGGTGGCAACACCATTAACGCATCCATTTGTCAGCTTGTGAAGGAGCGTCATCATCTGGTGATCGGGGATAAGACCGCCGAGTATCTGAAACTGGAATTGGGACATGCAATTCCCGGACAGGGACGCGGCAAAACAGTATTTGGAAGAGATGTGATTACAGGACTTCCGTCTAAAGCAGAAGTTTCAGATCATCTTGTTTTTGATTCCATGAAGAACTATCTGTTTCAGGTTGTGCGGACAATCCGCAACATTATGGAGACAATTCCACCGGAATTGTCCGGAGATATCATTGAGAACGGCATTTATTTTACAGGCGGAACGACATTAATTCCTGAATTGGACAGACTGTTTAATGCATCTCTCCGTGTGAAGGTTGTTTTTGCACCGAAGCCCCTTGAAAGTACTGTCAGAGGGCTTGGGGTAATCATGGATCATGCATCCGATTATAAGGATCTGACATTCTCATTGAGAGATGCAGCTTTTGAATAGAGGAATGAATATGAAGAACAACAAAAAAAATAAAATAAACCCGAAGTATGTACTTGCGGCCTTAAGTCTTTTGTGTATTGCCGGTATTGGTTTAAGCCTGTTTCGTGGTTTCTCGATACCTGCAGCCGGTACGATCGTCAATTCGCTGATGGCGCCTATGCAGGAGGGCATCAATAGTTTTGGTAATTTTACAGCAGGTATTGTCCAGAGAAAACATAAGACGACGCAGCTCCAGAATGAAAATGAGGAGCTGAATAATGAAGTAGATAAGCTTCAGGCAAAGCTGACAGCTATGGAGAATAATCTGTCCGATTATGAGGATCTGCTGGATCTTCTGGCGTTGTCTGAGAAGTATCCCTCTTATGATATGACAGGTGCAAGGATCATTGGTAAAGATGCAGGCAACTGGTATGATACTTTCACGATCAATAAGGGAAGCGTTGACGGTATTAAGAAAGATATGAATGTTGTCGCAGGCAATGGCCTTGTGGGAATTGTTACACAGGTCAATGCCAATTCGGCAGTTGTCAGAAGTATCATTGACGATGCCAGCAATGTCAGCGGTATGATCAGCAAGAACCGGGATATCTGTATCGTCAATGGTGATCTGACATTGATGGACAGCGGATTGCTGGATGTCGAATTGATCACAAAGGGTTCAACGGTTGTCAAGGGTGATGAGGTGGTCACTTCCTATATCAGTGATAAATATCTCCCGGGACTTCTGATCGGTTACATCAGTGATGTGACAGAGAATGATACAGAGCTGACGCTCAGTGCCAAACTGACACCGACGGTGGATTTCCAGCATTTGTCCAATGTCCTTGTTATTAAACAGCTGAAAGAGGATATGAAAGAAACAGGAAGTGCATCAGAAACCGTTGCATCGGATACGCAGAGTACATCCGAGACACAAAGTGATACGGCGGATTCGACGGACAGCAGCGAGGAGGGTGAATAATGAAAAAGATATTGGCCTATGGCGGTCTGATTCTTCTTTTTCTTTTATTGCAGTGTTCATTTTTTGTACATCTCAGTCTGGCAGATGTTGTGCCGAATCTTCTGATTATATTGACAGCATCGATTGCCATTATCAATGGCAGTCTTGAGGGATGTCTTGTTGGATTTTGCTGCGGATTGTTGCTTGATCTGATGTTTGGACCGTATATCGGCATGTACGCCTTTGGTTATATGCTGTGCGGCTATTTGACAGGTATTGGTAATCGCCTTTTTTACAAAGAGGATTTGACATTTCCCGTACTGATGATTGCAGCAGCAGATCTGTTTTATGGATTTTATATGTATGTTTTCGGTTTTATGATCAGAGGCAGATTGAATGTATTGTTTTATTTGCGGAGGATCATCCTGCCGGAAGCTGTTTATACAGTGATTATCGCTGTTTTCCTTTATCGAATTATATTACTGATAACAGAGCACTTAGAGAAAAAAGGAAGTGAGAATCTCATTGTTTAAAAATCTGCTGGAAGATATATTGAGTTTTATTAAAACACGAACATTTATCCTGGGCGTTGTTTATACGATACTGTTGGCTGTTCTTATTCACCGTCTGTTTCAGCTTCAGATCATCAATGGCGAAGATTATCTGAATACGTTTACTTATCGTATTCAGAAGGACACAGAAATAGAGAGCCCGAGAGGCACCATTTATGATTGCAACGGGGTGCCGCTGGCGTACAACAAGTTGTCGAATGCTATCACGATAGAGGACAGCACATTGCTGACAGATAATCAGACGAGAAATACGATGATTGCCAAGCTGATCGGTTTTATTGAATCAACAGGCAACACATTGAATTATGATATTCCACTTGAAATGGACGCTTCAGGAACGTTGAGTTTTAATGCAGGTGAGAATACCGTTCTGAGATTCAAAAAGGACGTTTATAGTTCAGAGAAACTGACGGATGAACAGACGAATGCGACCGCTGAGGATGTTTATGCGTATATGAGAGGAAAGAAACTGTTCAATCTGGACGAATCCTATTCAAAGGAAGAGGCATTGAAGATTCTTTCTGTCCGCTTTGATCTCTGGATGAAACGTTATGAGAAATATCTGTCTATCACAGTGGCTAATGATGTCAATGATCAGCTGGTGGCTGCAGTCAAAGAAAATGCTGAGGATCTGCCGGGTGTATCGGTGGAACAGAGTTATACACGTGTTTATGCGGACAGCAAATATTTTTCTAACATTACAGGGTATATCGGATCGATTTCCGAAGATGAACTGGCTCAGTATAAAGAGGAGGGAAACGACAGCTATTCGCTTAATGATCAGATTGGCAAGACCGGTGTGGAATCCTATTTTGAATCCAAGCTGAAGGGGACGAAAGGTTCTCAGAAATTGTATGTCAACAGTCTGGGAAGTGTTCTGGAAGTAGCAAAAAAGGAAGATCCTATTCCGGGTGAGGACGTTTACCTGTCCATCGATGCAGATCTCCAGAAAAAAGCCTATGATATGTTGGAGGAGCGAATTGCGGGTATCCTGCTGACTTATATGTCAGATACCACGACAAACACAGGCAGTGATATTATGATTCCAATCAAAGAATATTACTATGCGTTGATTGATAATAATGTCATCAGTTTGTCTCATTTAAGTGCAGATGATGCAGATGACAGAGAGAAGAGTTTCTGGAAGGACTATAAAAACTACGAGTCATCCATTACCTCTTCCCTGGACAGTAAAATGGACACGGCACTTGGAGAATTGGATGATGAGTATAAGGATTATCTTTTAATGACCTATTCCATGCTGAAGGATAAGTCTATATTGAATACAGGTGATCTGGATGATAATGACGAAACGCTGGCTAAATGGAATGACGGAAGCATCAGTTTTAATGAGCTGCTTGATTATGCCATCACGAAGGATATCGTCAATATCAGTGCACTGAATCTGGAGAGCGATTATCTGGATACCAATGAGATCTATCAGGCATTGATTGAATATGTGGCACAGGAACTCCCTTTATATGAAGGCTTCGAAAAAAAGGCCATTTATTATATGTTGGAGAGTGATTATATAAGCGGTACAGACATTTGCCTTTTATTGTATTCACAGCATGTACTGGAAGAGGATGATGATTATCAGGGCCTCCTTTCCGGCAGTCTTTCCGCAAAGAATTTTATGTACAATAAGATTTATAATCTTGAGATCACTCCGGATATGCTGGCACTTCCGCCTTGTTCAGGTTCCTTTGTCCTGACGGATATTAATACCGGCAAAGTCAAGGCTCTGGTATCTTATCCGGGTTATGATGCCAATCAGATCAATAATGTCAGCTATTATGCATCGTTGATCAATAATTCATCATCACCTTTATATAACCGTGCGACGCAGCAGACATTAGCTCCGGGTTCAACTTTTAAACCGATTTCAGCCATTGCGGGTCTGGAGGAAGGCGTGATTGATGCAGACACTTATATCACAGACTATGTAGAGTATACAAAGGTTGTGCCGCATGCCAACTGCTGGAATTCAGCGGGACATGGCACCATCAATGTTGAACAGGCGATAGAATATTCCTGCAACTACTTCTTCTATGAAGTGGGTTACAGGCTGGGCTCGAAGAATAATACAACCGAACTGAATGATTCAACAGGTCTGGCTCTTTTAGCCAAGTATGCGAAGATGTTCGGACTGGATTCCGTCAGCGGACTTGAGCTTCCGGAGACAACCCCGAGAATTTCCGATGAGAGTGTTGTCCGTTCAGCAATTGGACAGGCAACCCACAACTATACAGCGGCTGAATTGGCACGCTATGTGACAGCTATTGCCAATTCCGGCAATTTGTATCAGTTATCTATTCTGGATAAGGTTACCGACAGTGAGGGCAATGTACTGGAGGAAAATGAACCGAAGCTGACCAACAAGATTGAACTGAAACAGAGCACATGGGATATGGTACATACAGGTATGTATAAGGTATGTAATGAATCTTCTTACCGTTCACAAATGGGCGGACTGAAAGTGACTCTGGCAGGTAAATCCGGTACGGCGCAGGTATCAGAGAAACTGCCTAACCATGGACTTTTCATTGGTTATGCGCCTTATGAGAATCCGGAGGTTGCCGCAACGCTGATCATTCCGAATGGTCATGGTTCTTCAAATGTACTGGATCTGTATGCGGATCTGATGTGTTACTATTTTGGTGTGCCGGAAAAGAATGCTTCAGATGATATATCCGGTTCGGCAACAAGAACAGCGAATATTCCGGATCAGAATATTCAGGCGGATTAATTCAACGGACATGAACATACAAAAGAAAACAATGATCTAAAAATAAAAGGATTCAATGGTTTTTGGGAGGTATGAGCATGGGAGAAGTATTTGTCATTACATCAGGTAAAGGCGGTGTAGGAAAAACAACATCAACAGCCAATATCGGTGCAGGTTTAGCTGCTGCAGATAAGAAGACAATTCTGATCGATACAGATATTGGCTTAAGAAATCTGGATGTGATCATGGGACTTGAAAACAGGATTGTTTATCATCTGGTAGATATTATCGAAGGCGGGTGTCGGATCAAGCAGGCACTGATCCGGGATAAACGTTATCCGAATTTGTTTCTTCTTCCATCTGCGCAGACGAGAGACAAGACAAGTGTTTCGCCGGAACAAATGAAAAAGCTGATCGAGCAGCTGAGAGATGATTTTGATTATATCCTGATTGACTGTCCTGCAGGCATTGAAAGAGGCTTCTACAATGCCATTGCCGGGGCAGATCGTGCATTAATCGTGACAACACCGGAGGTATCGGCCATCCGGGACGCGGATCGGATCACGGGTCTTCTGGAAGCATCCCATATCAAAAATATTAATCTGATCATTAATCGGATTCGTTTTGACATGGTAAGGCGGGGAGATATGATGAGTATAGAAGATATTGTAGATATTTTGTCACTGGATCTGATCGGTGTGATACCGGATGATGAAAATGTGGTTGTTGCTGCTAATCAGGGGGAATCATTGACAGGTTATCATACGCCTGCGGGAAAAGCCTATGAGAATATCTGCAGACGTATCATGGGAGAAGATGTTCCCCTGGCTTGTTACCCTCGAAGAAAAAGCTTTTTCTTCCGGGTTGCGGATTATCTGATTCACAGATAGAAAGGAGCTGTCAGGATGTTTTCATTTCTGTTTGGAAGAAAAAGAAAGATTTCCGGTAAAGTCGCCAGCAGCCGGTTAAAGCAGCTGCTTCTGTCGGACAGAATAGCCTGTCCGACAGAGATCACAGATAGTATTCGAGGAGATATTGTATCTGCACTTAGCAAATATGTCGAAATAGACATTCAGAATATTGACATTCATATTACACAAAAGGAAAATCAGAATCGGTCCAGGTCACCGCTTCTGACTGTTTATGTGCCTTTTAAGGAAATAAACCGTCATTCGGTATGATAGGAGAAAAATGTTACAAAGAAGAAAAATATTACAGTATCACACAAATAAATATAATATCCATATGTATAATTTCAGACTGGTTTTATATGTATGGGTGCTAAGTATTATTGGTATACTCGTTATTAACAGTGCAGCCGATGGTTTCGCCGCTAAACAGCTCATAGGCTTTGTCGGTGGATCGGTCGTCATGATAATTTTTTCACTTATTGACTATAATTATATTGCAAAATTCGAATGGTTTTTGTATTCTATTAATATAGGTATGTTGATTGCTGTCAAGCTTTTTGGTATTAGTGTGAATGGTGCCAGAAGATGGTTTTCATTGGGGCCTTTTGGTACTTTCCAGCCATCAGAGCTCAGCAAGGTGATCATGCTGATTATTTTTGCACATCTGATCAGTGAGCAGAAGGAGAAGATCAACAGTCTGGCAACGATTCTGAGGATTGGTATTTTATATATGATTCCGATGTTTCTGGTTGCATGGGAGCCGGATCTCTCGACAACAATGGTTTTTGCATTTTTGTTTTGTACATTGATGTTTGTTGGCGGGATCAGTTATAAGATTATCGGTGCGATACTGGGTGCAGCCCTGCCGTTGGGCGGTATTTTGATCTGGTATATCCAGCAGCCCGGTCAGATCTTATTACATGATTATCAGCTTAATAGAGTTCTCAGTTTCCTGAATCCTTCGGATTATCTTTTGACAACCTATAATCAGCAATATAATTCCATTATGGCGATCGGCTCAGGTATGCTCACTGGTAAGGGACTTGATAATAATACGATTACATCCGTCAAGGGAGGCAATTTCATATCAGAGCCTCAGACAGACTTTATTTTCGCAGTTGTCGGAGAAGAACTGGGATTTATAGGAAGTTGTGTTGTCATAGGGCTCATTTTATTAATTGTGATCGAATGCCTGCGTGTTGCAAAGGATGCAAGAGATATGAGAGGCCACCTGGTCGCATCAGGTGTTGCCGGTATTATTACATTCCAGGCTTTTGTCAATATTGGTGTGGCAACAGGCATACTGCCGAATACGGGGCTTCCGTTGCCTTTCGTCAGTTATGGTCTGAGTTCATTGCTGAGTAATTTTATATGTATTGGTTTAGTTTTGAATGTTGGTTTACAGCGGAACAGGAGGTAAGTTTTTATGAACATTGGTTTAGTAGCCCATGATACAAAAAAAATGTTGATGCAGAATTTCTGTATCGCTTACAGAGGAATACTGGCGCGTAATGAATTATATGCGACAGGCACCACAGGGCGTTTAATAGAAGAAGTGACGAATCTTAATATACACAAGTTTCTTGCCGGACATCTCGGCGGAGAACAGCAGTTAGGTGCACAGATTGAACATAACAACATTGACTTGATGATTTTCCTGAGGGATCCATATACACCAAAGCGTCATGAACCGGATGCCCACGCAATTGTCAGCTTATGTGATGCACATAATATTCCGATCGCAACAAACCTGGCAACAGCAGAACTTTTGATCAAGGCTCTGGACAGAGGCGATCTGGAATGGCGTGAATTTTATAAATAACAGGTGAAGAGAATGAAGAAAATATTAGCAGCAGCCTGCATATGCAGTGTACTGTTATGTGGATGCCAGAGCCAGACAGCGTATCTGAAGCCCTATACAGTTGTGACGGCGAGTAAGACTGCAGATGCGGCTTCCATGCTGAATATAGAGGCTTGGGAAGGCTTTGCGGAGAACCTAGGTGTTGTATCGGTGGAAGATAGTGAGAACGGCATCAACCAGGAGACACTTTCACAGCTTGACGCCAAGGAAATTTTTCTGACGGGCACAACGGATAAGACGGTCATCACGGCGAAGAATATTTATACACAGATGCCGCCGGCCAGCATTACCAAGATTCTGACAGCGCTGGTGGCACTGGAGACTGTTCAGGATCTGGATCAGGAAGTAACTTTGACGGATGATGTGAATGTTGATGTCGCAGATGCACAGGTGTGCGGTTTTAAAGCCGGAGATAAGATGACTTTGAAGACCTTATTGTATTGTATGCTGATCTATTCCGGCAACGATGCAGCCAATGCCGTAGCTTCTGCAGTCAGCGGGGGAGATATACCGGCTTTTTGTGACAAGATGAATGCGGAAGCCCAGAGGCTTGGTGCAACGCAGACACATTTTGTGACGCCGAATGGTCTGGATGATCCGGATCATTATACAACAGCTTATGATCTTTATTTGATTTTCAATGAATGTCTGAAGTATGATCTGTTTAAGGATGCGATTCATCAGGCACATTATACCGCTGTATTTACACGGAATGGGCAGGAAGTGCAGCAGACGTATGATTCGACAAATTATTATCTGCTGGGCAACAAGACACCGCCCGAAGGCGTCAGCATTATTGGTGGCAAGACCGGTACAACAGATAATGCAGGACTGTGTCTGATTCTTTATGTGGAGGATGGCTCAGGAAACGGTTATATTTCCGTTTTGCTTGGTTGTCCGGATAAAGATACGCTTTATTCGAGTATGTCAAAATTATTATCAGATATTAGCAAATAAGCATTGTATTTTTAGACAATTTATACTATAATTAAGACAAATATATTTAAATTTTTTTAAATTTAAATATAATTTACGTGCATAAGCTAGGAGGAGATTACAATGATACAGATTATATCAGGTGTAAAAGGCAAAGGTAAAACAAAATTCTTGATTCAGAAAGCGAATGAAGCAGTAAAGGCTGCAAACGGCAGTGTTGTCTATCTCGACAAGAATAACAAGCATATGTATGAATTAAGCAACCGCATTCGTTTGATCAATGTTGGCGATTTCCCGATTGATACATATGATGCATTTATTGGATTTATCTGTGGTCTGATTTCACAGGACAGAGATCTGGAGCATATGTTCTTTGATAGCTTCCTGACAATTGCAAGCGTATCTGATGATTATGTTGGCTACGTATTATCTAAACTTGCAGATGTATCAGAGAAGTTCAATGTAGATTTTACGATCAGTATTTCCATTGATGCGGATAATATTCCAGAAGAGTTTAAGAAGGATATCGTTATCTCCTTATAATTTGGATATTATATCATGATTTAGAAGAAAACAGCAGAAGTACTTAAGTGGTATTTCTGCTGTTTTTGTTCTGTATGGAGCCATTTCATTTCCCCGGAAAAGGATTAATTTGTCCTGAGTTTCCAGAAAAGGATCAGGGAATAAATACCGGCAATGCCCACAACGGCAAAAATAATCCGGGTCACAGCAGTGAGTGTGCCGAAGAAGTAGCTGATCAGGTCAAATTCAAAAAAACCGATGAGTCCCCAGTTAATAGCTCCAATGATGATCAGTATCAGAGCTGTAATGTCAAGCCAGTTCCTTTCCATGTCAATTCCTCCTTTCGCGAAGCGGCATGATATCATTATTATTGAATAAAAATTGAAGATTATGTGTACTTTATGATAATTTTGTGAAAAAGGGTTCCAATATAAGTCAAAAAAAGATATAATTAATGAATGCAGGTATTTATGAAGGAGGAAAAAACAGTGTTTTATCCCTATTCCAGCTGGCTTAAACAGCGCTATGGAGAAAAGGTTTACAAGCTTCCGGTCAACCTGCCGGTATCCTGCCCGAACCGTTGTGACGGACATGGAGGATGTACATTTTGTTCTGAAAAGGGAACCGGGTTTGAATCTGTCTGGCAGCCTGCATCGGTGACGGAACAGATGCAGCATGCAAGAGATGTTGTTGCCAAACGGTATAAGGCCCGTAAGTTTATTGCATATTTTCAGAATTATACGAATACATTTATGGCAATGGAACTATTTAAAGCTTATCTGGAGGAAGCGGCGGCTTTTCCGGATGTGGTTGAGATTTCGGTTTCCACAAGACCCGACTGTATCCGTACAGATTATCTGGCGTGTCTGGCAGAACTTCAGGAGCGTACCCGCGTTGGCATCAATATAGAATTGGGATTGCAGACGGCGAATTATCATACCTTGGACAGAGTTCACAGAGGACATGGACTGGCTGAATATATAGATGCGGTTCTGGCAATCAAGAGATATCCGTTTACTGTGTGCACACATCTGATTGCCAATCTCCCGGGAGACACTCTTCGGGATGCAGTGGAAACAGCCAGAATTGTTTCTGTTCTGCATTCGGATATTGTGAAGATTCATTCATTATATATAGCAAAAGACAGTCAGATGGCTGAGGATTACCTGGCAGGCAGACTTACGATCTGCAGCAAAGAAGAATATTTTGAACGTGTCAGGGTAATGCTTGAGAATCTGGATCCATCTATCGCGGTTGAGCGGTTGTTCAGTCGTATACCGGAGCAAGATGCTGTTTTCTGTAACTGGGGAATCAGCTGGTGGAAACTGAAGGATGAGTTTGAAGTATATATGCAGCAGAATAGCAGCTGCCAGGGTAAACATTTTGATTATATGAATGGTTCGGCACTAAAAGGAGTTTTTTAATGGGGTCAGAGAAACAGACCGTCTCGAAAAACGGCGGGAGGCACTTGAAACTGAATATAGGGCTGATTGTATTTATAGGCATTTTTATTTATTTGATAGCAATCGGTCTGTCCTACCTTATGAGAAATCATATTTCTTTTTATGAAGTTCAGCAAGGATGGATTGTTGACAGTGATACCTTTACAGGCTTTATTCTTCGTAATGAGGCAGTTGTAAACACCGGACAAAGCGGTTATATCAACTATTTTGTCAATGATGGTGCCATGGTTGCCAGAGAGGGCAATGTCTGCATGGTCACTACCAATGCCGGCAGCAGTGTACAGGGAACAGCAGATGGATCAGCATTGACGTTGAATGGCAGTGACTATAGTGATATTCGGGAACAGGTTTTGTCTTTCAAAAAGAAATATAACGATAGTGATTATGCGTCGGTGTATGATCTGGATTATCAGTTGGGAAATATTGTCAGTAATATTGTCAGCAGGAATAATATTAATTCCATGAATCAGGCTGATTCCGCCAACGGATATACGGTAATGACTGCTGATCAGTCAGGAATTGTCAGTTATTCTTATGACGGCATGGAAAGCTATACGCAGGATGATATGACACCGGAACTTTTTTCGGCCAGGAACTATGAGAAGACCCAGTTGTCTGCCGGTATGAAGATAGACAGCGCATCACCGGCCTATAAGTTGATCTATGATGATAACTGGCAGATTGTGATTTGTCCGACGGCGGATCAGTACAAAAGGCTCAAAGAGCTGGATACGGTGAATCTGCAGCTTCAGCGGGACAATATTACAGTCAGCGCAGATGTATCGACCTTTCAGAAAGACGGCACCGATTATGTCAGCTTTTCGTTATCCAACTATATGGTCCGCTATTGCAACGATCGTTATATTGATATTGAGATTATCTGGGACAACCATGATGGATTGAAGATTCCAAAGTCATCAATTGTGTCCAAGAATTTTTACAGGATTCCGGCTGATTATCTCCAGACGGAGGAAGAGAGTTCGGAAAGCGGCTTTTATTCGGTGGATAATGATGAAACAGTTTTTATCAAACCGGTTATTTATGCACAGAATAAGGAATATTGTTATGTAGACTGTGCGGATATTGCGGAAGGTACTGTTCTTAAGAAACCTTCTTCCGATGAGACCTATACAATTGGAGAGACAGAAGCTTTAAAAGGTGTTTATAATATCAATAAAGGCTATGCAATGTTCCGCTTGATTGATAGTTTGTATGAATATGGCGATTATTGTATTGTCAGTGATAAGACGGATTATGGTGTGACGTTGTATGATCATATTATTTTGAATGGCAGCAGTGTCAAAGAAAATGATATTATATATTAGATATAGATGAAAGGGGAAGAAATATGCTTACAGAGAATGTTATAGAGGTTGAAAAGCATGTCCAGGCTGCCTGTGACAGAGCAGGACGTTCAAGAGATGAAGTCACTTTGATCGCAGTGAGCAAGACAAAGCCGGTGAGTGATATTGAAGAGGTACTGACAACAGGTATTCTTGACTACGGTGAGAACAAAGTTCAGGAATTATCCGACAAATACGAAGTGCTTCCGAAGAATATTCGCTGGCATATGATCGGACATCTTCAGCGCAATAAGGTCAAATACCTGATTGGCAAAGTTGTCCTGATTCATTCCGTAGATTCACTGAGACTGGCAGAGCAGATTGAGCATGAGGCTGCAAAGGCGGATATCGTGATGCCGGTACTGATCGAGGTGAATGTGGCAGAAGAAGAATCAAAGTTTGGGACAACCAGTGAGGCTGCCATGCAGCTTGTGGAAGCGGTGTCGAAGTTGCCGCATATCAAAATCAGGGGATTGATGACAATTGCGCCATTTACGGATAATCCTGAAGATAATCGTATCTATTTCAGAAAATTAAAACAATTATCTGTTGACATAAAAAGCAAAAACATTGATAATGTTGATATGGATGAATTATCAATGGGTATGACGGGAGATTATGAAGTTGCAATTGAAGAAGGTGCAACAATGGTCAGAGTGGGAACCGGTATATTCGGCAAGAGAAATTATCAGATATAGATAATTTGCAGTTATTTGAGGCAGGAGACATTTGAAGGGCTGGTTTTGAATAGTTGGTAATTGATTAAATAAGTAGAGGAGCGTATAGCAGAATGAGTAAAGGCTTTAACAAAATTCTTGATTTTATGAAGCTTAATGATGATGAATATGAAGAATATGATGATGAAGAGATAGATACAGAAGAGGAGCCGGAGGAGGCACCGAAGAAAAAGACATTTGCACGCAGTACGGCGAATAGCAGAAAGACATCTGCGAGACAGAAGGACGAGCTGGAAGATATGGCAGATGACTGGGATGATGAGCCGGAGGTGAAGAGTACACGGTCAACACAGGCCCATACTTCATCACGAAGTACGCGTAAGGCAACGCCTTACGGCAGGAGCAGCAAGATTGTTCCGATGCACTCCAATATAACATCCCGTAGCATGGAGGTATGTGTTTCAAAACCGGATGAGTTTGATACATGCCAGGAAATCTGTGACATTATCCTGTCAGGAAGAGCTGCGATCATCAATTTTGATGCTGTAACAACGCAGGAAGCTCAGAGAATTATTGATTTTGTTTCCGGTTCCTGTTATGCGATCAACGGCAATATTAAGCCGATATCAGATACAATTGTTATTGTGACACCGGAAGATATTGATATTACAGGCGATCTTCAGGAACTGGCATCTTCAAGTGTCAATGTACCTGCTTTTGGATATTCTGAAGAAGAGGAATGACTATTCGGAAACGGGAACAGGAAGAAACAGGATGATGAGATCGATAGACAGATGAAGGAGGTCTGGAATTAATGTTAACACCAATTGAAATTCAGGGTAAGACTTTTAAGAACAGTGGTATGGGGTATTCAAAGGCAGATGTGGACAGCTTTTTCTCAAGTGTTTCTGCTGATTTTGAAGCACTTTACAAGGAGAATCTTTCTTTGAAGGAAAAGATCAATAATCTGGATGCAAGTCTCAGCCATTATAAGGAAATAGAGAAGTCACTTCAGAAGGCACTTGTTCTTGCAGAGACAACTGCAGAGGAGACAATTGTAGGTGCGAAGAAGAATGCCACTGTTATTGAACAGGAAGCCGTTTTGAAGGCACAGTCTATTGTGGCAGATGCTAAGGTGGAACTTGAGCAGCTGCATGTGAAGACAACAGATCTGCTTCAGCAGTATGACCGCTACAGAACACAGTACAAAGCACTTGCTTCGGCACAGCTGGATCTGCTGAATTCAGAAGCATTTGATATTGATGTTGCAACGATGAAGGCAATTTCAGGCCTTGAGGAATCAGCCGCAGAGCATACAGATCAGCTTCAGGCTGAGCCGGTATATGCTGTGGAAGAGACTGAGAGTGAAGAAACCGCAGTAGAACAGGAAGAAGACTTTGATGAGACACTTTCAACAGATGATGCAATGATCAAGGATTTCTCCGAGATGTTTGACAGCGAGAAGGACGAAGAGAACCAATAAAGCGGATGTACTTATTTCAGTATAGCATAGTTATTAATAGAATATTCAGAAGTCCGGGTCAGTGGCTGAAGCGCATGCCCGGACTTTTTGTACAGAAAAGGAAGACAGCAAAATGCAGAAAATGATGATTCATTACAATGATGAACCAATTTATCCAATTGTTCTTTCAGAGAATTTTGATGCGCTTGGTGAAGCGCTGGATGATCTGATGATCAAAGACAGAAAGGTGTGCATCGTAACAGACAGCCATGTGGCAGATTTTTACCTTGAACAGGTAGAGCATATTGTAAAAGAGCATTGTGCAGCTGCCAGTCATTTTATTTTTCCGGCCGGTGAAGAGAGCAAAACGCTGACAACAGTTGAGAATCTTTATGAATTTCTGATTCAGAATAAATTTGAACGTAAAGATATGCTGGTGGCGCTTGGCGGCGGTGTTGTCGGTGATCTGACAGGCTTTACAGCGGCAACTTATCTGAGAGGCATTCGTTTTATCCAGATTCCCACAAGCCTTCTGGCACAGGTGGACAGCAGCATCGGAGGAAAAACAGGTGTTGATTTCAGAGCCTATAAGAACATGGTGGGGGCTTTTCATCAGCCAAAACTGGTGTATTCCTGTGCAGAGACGTTGAAAACACTGACCAGTCAGCAATATATATCCGGCCTGGGTGAGATTATTAAACACGGATTGATCAAAGATGCAGCCTACTATGAATGGCTGAAGGCGCACAAAGAAGCGATCTTGGCCAGGGATACGCAGACGGTGATTGATATGATCGTAGTCAGCTGTCACATCAAGAAAGAAGTGGTTGAGAATGATCCTGAAGAAGCCGGCGAACGTGCTTTACTGAATTTTGGCCATACATTGGGACATGCAGTGGAGAAACTGATGAATTTTACAATGCTGCATGGAGAATGTGTTGCCGTCGGCATGCATGCGGCGGCATGGTTGTCCATGGAGAAAGGAATGCTGACAGAGGCGGCTTATAAAGATATCACAGATACCATTGTATCATTCGGTTTGCCGGTCAGTGTTAAAGGGCTTGAGCCTGAGCAAATCGTAGCCGTTTCAAAATCAGACAAAAAGATGGACAAAGGACGGGTTAAGTTTATACTGCTGGATCCCGAAGGGCATGCGGTGATTGACCGGAGTATCCGTGATGAACAGCTTTTGGCAGCGGCCTCCGTTATCGTCAGAAATGGAGAACAGTCATGAAATATATAAAGGCGGGAATTGCAGTTTTACTGCTGGTTCTTCTGGATCAGTGGACCAAGGTGCTGGCCGTAAGGCATCTGATGAATACAGACGGCATCACACTTATACCGAAAGTTTTCAGATTATATTATCTGGAAAACAGAGGCTCTGCTTTTGGATTAATGCAGAATCAAAAAGTCTTTTTAGTCTTTTTTACAGTTATCATACTGGCAGCTTTGACGTTTCTTTATCGTAAGATTCCGGATACCGGAAGGATGATGCCGCTTAAAATTGCAGCGGTTCTGATTTATGCCGGTGCCATCGGCAATTTTATTGATCGGATTCGTCAGAGCTATGTGGTAGATTTCTTTTATTTTGAATTGATTGATTTTCCTGTGTTTAATGTTGCAGATATTTATGTGACAACAGCGGCCATTGCCCTGATCATCCTCGTTATATTTTATTACAAGGATGAGGATTTTGAGTTTCTTGGCGGTAAGAAAGCAAAGAAGACAAAAGCATAAAAGAGGCAGGTGAAAACGTGGAACAAAGAAGTTATGTTGTTGATGAAGCCAATGATGGCGTACGTATTGATAAGTATCTGGCACTCTTGATGGAAGAATGCTCAAGATCTTATATACAGAAAATAATTGGCGATCAGTCGGTGTGTGTAAACGGAAAAGCGGTTAAGGCGAATTTCAAAATTCATACAGGTGATGCAGTTATGATTGAATTGCCTGATCCGGTTATTCTGGATATTCAGCCGGAGAATATACCCTTGGATATTTTATATGAGGATCAGGACATTCTGATCATCAATAAGCCAAAGGATATGGTTGTGCATCCAGCGCCGGGACATTATACCGGGACCCTTGTGAATGCAGTGATGTATCACTGCGGGGAGGACCTCTCAACCATCAATGGCGTATTAAGGCCCGGAATAGTGCATAGAATTGATAAGGATACAACAGGTGTGCTTGTTATCTGCAAAAATGACAGGGCGCATCGCGCCATTGCAGAACAGCTCAGCGTGCACAGTATTACAAGGGCCTATTATGCGATTGTTTATAATAATATCAAAGAAGATGAGGGAACCGTTGATGCACCGATTGGCCGTATGGATGCCGATCGGAAGAAAATGGGCATTAACCATAAGAACGGCAGACATGCAGTGACGCACTACCGTGTACTTGAGCGATTTGGCAAATACACCTATATTGAGTGTCGCCTTGAGACAGGCAGAACACATCAGATCCGTGTGCATATGGCCAGTATCGGCCATCCTCTGCTGGGGGATACTGTTTATGGTCCGTCTAAGGATCCGTTTAAGCTGGAAGGGCAGGCGCTTCACGCAAAGCTGCTTGGATTTATCCATCCGTCCACCGGTCAGTATGTGGAATTTGAGTCACCGCTTCCGCCATATTTTACAGCACTGCTGGACAGACTGCGGCAGTCTGCCGTCAGATAAAGATCCTACTGTTCATGCAGTACAATATGTGATAAAATAGAGTCAGAAAAGGCAGGGGATAGAGATGAAGAAGCACAAGAAGGATCCACTCTATAAAAGTTTTGGTTATGCCTTTCAGGGAATTTATACATGTATCAGCAAGGAACGCAATATGAAGATTCATTGCTGTGTTTCACTGCTTGTAGTGATTGCGGGCATTATCTTTCAATTGTCAGTGACAGAATGGTGTATCTGTCTGACATTGTTTGGACTTGTGATGGCATTGGAGCTGGTGAACACATCGATAGAGGCAGTGGTGGATCTTGTAACAGAGGAGCGAAAGCCTTTGGCGAAGATTGCCAAGGATACGGCGGCAGGAGCTGTACTCATTGCAGCTATTATGGCAGCGATTATCGGCTGTGTTATTTTTGTCCCCAAGGTCATGCAGTTTTTGACAGGGCTTTAGTGATTTGTTGATTGGTTGCATGGATGCATTGCAGCTGCAGAGAGAGAATCCGGCGGTTGTGATGCCTGACAGTAAAGGAGAGATGTAAGATGGAAAAACTCGGAGAAAGCCTTAAGAAGCTTTTACTTATCGGTATTGGTACAGCAGCTGTTACAGCAGAGAAATCCAAGGAAGTATTAGACGATCTGGTGAAGAAGGGTGAGCTGACAGTTGAACAGGGCAAGGTCCTGAACAAAGAACTGAAGCACAATATCAAAGAGACATTGAAGGACAATGTGAATGTTTCTGTGAAAGCATCCACACCAGAAGAATTGCAGACCCTTCTTGAGAAGATGACACCGGAACAGATTGAACAGCTGAAACAGCAGATTAGCAATATGGAGCAGACCGCTGAGGAGAAGACAGAGACAGTGGAATCAGAAGAAGCACCGGCTGAAGCTACAGAGGACGCTCCGGCTGCGGAAGAGGCAGCTGACGCTGAATAAGAAGAATGAATACAAAGTCTGAAAAAGTCAGATCAAGCGGTTATGGAGAACGGTTGAAGGAGATTACAGCCGTTCTCCATAAACATGCTATTACGCGTGGTGTATCTCCGGAGAAGTTGAGAATGATTCTGGAGGACCTTGGACCGACATATATCAAGCTGGGTCAGATTATGTCGTTGAGATCAGATATTTTGCCGAAGCGATACTGCGATGAATTGATGAAGCTATGCTCGGATGTGGCACCTATGCCCTTTGACCAGGTGGTGGATGTGATCCAGGATGCCTTTGGTTGTCTGTGGCAGGAGGAGTTCCAGTCAATTGAAGAAAAGCCTCTTGGTTCAGCTTCTATTGCACAGGTTCATCGTGCGGTTTTGAAGAGTGGAGAACAGGTTGTGATCAAGGTCCAGCGTAAAGGTATTTACAGGACCATGGCCAGAGATATCGGATTGATGCATAAGGTTGTGCGTTTATTGCCACCGGTGAGTATCAAAGAGATGGTGGATCTGGATCTTGTTCTTGATGAACTGTGGAAGGTCACACAGGAGGAAATGAATTTCCTTACAGAGGCAGCCAATATAGAGGAGTTCCATCGCAAGAACAGAGATGTGGCTTTTGTGGATACGCCGGTGTTATATCGGGAGTATACAACTCCGCATGTTATTGTGATGGAGTATATCGATGGCTTTTCCATTGATGATAAGGAGAATCTTCAGGAAAACGGCTATGATCTGAATGAGGTCGGCAGTAAGCTCATTGATAATTTTATTAAGCAGGTTATGGTAGATGGCTTTTTCCATGCCGATCCGCATCCTGGTAATCTTCGTGTGCGGGACGGCAAGATCGTCTGGATTGATATGGGAATGATGGGCCGTCTGTCTGAGCATGACAGGGAAGAAATCGGACGGGCCATTGAAGGTATTGCGCTGAATGATATCGGTATGATCCAGGATGCTGTTCTGGCAATCGGAGAATTCCGTGGGAAGCCGGATCAGAGCAAACTGTTTGAAGATATACGCAATCTGATGGCCAAATACGGTTCGGAAGATCTTGGCAATATTGATATTGCAGAGATTATGCAGGATCTGATGGAGGTCATGAAGGAGAACAAGATTACAATGCCTCACGGTCTGACGATGCTTGCCAGAGGCCTGACACATATTGAGGGAGTCCTTGCAGACATCAGTCCGGAGATTAACATGATGGAGATCGCATCTGCCCGTGTGAAGAGCCAGATGTTTGAGGAGATGGACTGGAAGAAGGAATTGAAAAACAGTGGAAAAACACTGTATCGTTCTCTGAGAAAGGCGATAGATATCCCCACCTTGCTGGCAGATATTCTGCAGGGTCAGATGAAAGGTCAGACAAAGGTGAATCTCGATCTTCATGCCGGAGAAGATGTATCGAATCTGCTTCGCAGGGTAACAAGAAATATTGTTATGGGTCTGTGGGTAATGGCATTGCTTATAAGCTCCAGTATTATCTGTACCACAGATATGAAACCGAAATTCCTCGGCATACCGGCATTGGGGGCCTTTGGCTATTTCATTGCCGTTATTATCGTATTTTATGTGTTTGCAAAACATATTTTTTCAAAAAGAAAGTAAAAATAAACTGAGGCTATTACTGTGATTGGCAGCTAATTCCTCAGTTTATTTTTTGCGGATAGATTTATATAGATGGTTTTGTTGTCTTTTTTTCCCGGATAAGAATAAGCGGCGTACATTGGCGGCCCTGACCGGCAGGGTTGTCACTAATTTGCCTGATAGAACCTTTACTCATTGGTAATGCCTCCTTAAATATAGTATTTATTATTATAGAAAAAAGCTATAAAAATATGACGATGCATACTTTTATAGCTTTCCCTTTATTTTTCCCTTATACGATTAGTGGGTATCCATTTTGTATTTATACACGTTCTGCAATATCGTACAGCAGTCTTTCAGAATCTTCCCAGCCAAGGCAAGGGTCAGTGATGGACTTGCCGTAGACATGGTTCTCACCGCCCACCTTCTGGTTGCCTTCAACGATATAGCTCTCAATCATCACACCTTTGACAAGCTTGCGAATGTCATCGGAATGCTGACGGCTGCTTAAGACTTCCTTGACAATACGGATCTGTTCTTTATGCTTCTTGCCGGAGTTGGAATGGTTGGCGTCAATGATGCAGGCCGGATTCTTGAGTCCTTTTTCGGCATACATTTCATTGAGAAGCTGCAGATCTTCATAGTGATAGTTCGGATGTGTCTGACCATGCTTATCAACAGCACCACGAAGAATCGTGTGTGCATAAGGATTGCCGTCTGTTGTGGCATCCCATCCGCGGTAGAGGAAATTATGACCATGCTGAGCAGCAACAACAGAGTTCAGCATAACGGATAAGTCACCGCTGGTCGGATTCTTCATACCGGTTGGCACTTCAATGCCACTGGCAACCAGACGATGCTGCTGATTCTCAACGGAGCGTGCACCAACAGCAACATAAGAGAGGATATCGGACAGATATCTGAAGTTTTCAGGGTAAAGCATCTCATCAGCAATTGGCATATGAAATGTCTGCAGGGCATGCATATGGATCTTTCTGATGGCAATCAGACCATTTAAAAGATCGGGTGCCTTTTCAGGATCTGGCTGATGAAGCATACCTTTGTAGCCTTCGCCGGTTGTACGCGGCTTGTTCGTGTAAATACGCGGTACAAGGACAAGCTTATCTTTGACTTTTTCCTGAACTTTTGTAAGACGGCCGATGTAATCACAAACAGCTTCTTCGTTGTCGGCGGAGCAAGGACCGATAATGACCATAAATTTGTCTGAGGCACCTGTAATAATATCAATCAGTTCCTGGTCTTTCTCTGCTTTTAAAGCAGCCAGTTCTTCGGAAACAGGATATAATTCTTTGATTTCCATTGGTGTCGGAAGTTTTTTTGTTAATACAAAGCTCATAGTGTTTCTCTCCTTGGTAACATTTGTACAACGGCAAAAAGAATAAGCAGTTATACTTTTCTGCAATCAATTATAGCTGAAAAGGAAAATGATGTAAAGGCATAAGTTAACAGGCACAAACGTAAACTGTAAAAAAAGCACGGTGACAGTTATGAAGAATAAAATTATAGCAGCTATCCTGTTAATGGGTATTTTATGGAATGGACAAATGGTTTATGCAGAAGATACTGCTGTCGGAGAAGTGATAGCAACGGAATCAGAAAATTCAGAATCAACAAATGCAGAAACGACAGAGATGGAATTGGAAAGGGAGTCGGAAAGTCAGGGGGTAGTATCAACTGAATCGGCGGTAACTGTCATATCGGAGGCGGCTGTTTTAATGGAAGCAGGAACCGGAACAGTCATTTATGAGAAAAATCAGGATGTTCGGGTCAGTCCTGCCAGTATCACAAAGATTATGACACTGCTTCTGATCTACGATGCGCTGTATAACGGAAAAATCCAGCTGACAGATGAAGTTGTAACAAGTGCCCGGGCAAAATCCATGGGCGGCTCCCAGGTTTTCCTTGAGGAAGGCGAAAAACAAACAGTGGAAACGCTGATCAAATGTATTGTGATTGCTTCAGGTAATGATGCTTCAGTGGCAATGGCAGAGTATGTAAGCGGCAGTGAGGAGGCCTTTGTGGGGGAAATGAATCAAAAAGCCGCCGATTTGGGCATGAACGGGACACATTTTGTGGATTGCTGCGGGCTGACAGATTCAAATGACCATTATACAACGGCAAAAGATGTGGCCATCATGGCCCGGGCGCTTATTACAAATTATCCTGACATTTCGCAATATGCGACGATCTGGATGGAAAATATCACGCATGTAACAGCAAAAGGCAGTAGTGAATTCGGTCTTTCCAACACGAATAAACTTCTGAAAATGGCAAATAATTTTGAAGTAACAGGGTTAAAAACAGGATCTACAGCAGAGGCGGGATATTGCTTTTGCGGAACAGCTGTCAAAGACGGATTGAGTCTCATTGCCGTGGTGATGGATGCACCGGATTATAAAATACGTTTTTCCGAGGCACAGCAGCTTCTGAATTACGGCTTTGCCAACTGCAGCGCATACAGGGATGATCATCCGCCGGTACTTTTGCCAATGGCGATAAAAGACGGAAAAACAGAAAGTGTTGAATTGATGTATGACGGCCAGTTTTCCTATGTGGCGCTGCGAGGGGAAAATCTTGAAAATATCCATTCAAAACTGCAACTGGATGAAAGCCTGTCTCCGCCTTTTGAAGCAGGAACAAAGGCAGGACGTCTGATCTATTATCTGGATGATACGGAGATTGGTGAAGTGCCTGTTGTGACAAAGGAGGGGATACAAAAAGCCGGTTTCAGTGATTATTTAGAAAAAGTTTACAGGAATTTTATGAGCATCTGCGGATAAATATAGGCTATTTTACAAAAACATGGTATAATGAACTTTATTGAAAAACATATCGGAGGTTTATGTGCGATGGAGCAGCGTGTGTTACTTATGGTGAATCCAATGGCCGGACGTCAGAAGATACGTAATGAATTGCTTTATGTCGTTGATACACTGACGAAAGCAGGGTATGAGACGATTATTTATACAACACAGGGTAAGGATGCAACAAGAGATCTGTTGGCTGAGAAGGATAGTCAGTTTGACAGAGTTATTTGCTGCGGTGGAGATGGCACCTTTAATGAGATTTTGTCGGCAACGATGCATTGGGATAAGCGCCCTATTCTGGGGTATATTCCTGCAGGAACCACCAATGATTTTGCAGCAGGTCTGAAGCTGCCTTCAGATATCAGGGAGGCAGCGGTGAACATTGTTAGGGGAACGCCGCATACCGTTGATGCAGGTTTGTTTAATACGTCCTATTTTTCTTATGTCGCTTCTTTCGGTGCTTTTACGGAGACATCCTATTCAACACCGCAGAACTTTAAGAATGCATTGGGGCATCTGGCCTATATTCTTGAGGGCATCAAAGAGATTCCGGCATTTACACCCTATACGGTCTGTGTGGAAGCGGATGGACAGATTTATAAAGATTCCTATATTTTCGGTGCAGTCAGCAATGCCAGAAGTGTGGGGGGTATTTTGAAGATCAGTGATTCTCTTGTGGATTTAAATGACGGTGTGTTTGAAGTGATGATGATCAAGATGCCGAAGACATTGATGGATCTCAGTGCAATTGTGACATCGCTGACATCTTTGAATCCGCTGAAGTATGATCCGTCCATGTTTTTATTCCTGCAGACAAAGGAATTGAAGATTACTTTTGAACAGGAGATGGTGTGGTCCCTGGACGGAGAACGTGTAAGCGGCGGTAAAGAGGCAAGAATTGCCTGCATCAAAGACGCATTCAAAATATTAACCGTATAATGGAGGCCGAATGAAAGATAAAAAGAAATGGATGATGGCTGCCGTAGTGGCAACCGGTGCCCTCATAGGGCGGATATGCTATGAATGCAGACATTTTACGACAGAATATTATGATGTAGCATCAGATAAAATACCGGAAGCTTTTGAAGGCTTCCGTTTTGTTGTGCTGTCGGATCTTCACAACTATGACTTTGATCAGGGCAACAGGCAGCTGCTTGGGGCGATAGAGCGTTTGAAACCGGATGCAGTGATGATTGCCGGCGATATGATAGATGCACATCCGGGAGCGGATATGTCCGCAGCAGTTCGGATGGTCCGTGATCTCTGTGACCGATGGCCGGTTTATTTCGGCAATGGGAATCATGAACAGCGGATTGCCCTGTATCCGGAGACATACGGTGACATGCATGCGCGTTGGTGCAAAGCGATTCGTCATCCGAATCTTCATTTGCTGCGCAATCAGCACACGGTGATCAGGAAAGACGGCGCATACATCAATATTTATGGATTAGAATTGAACAGAACATATTATAAACGTTTCAGAAAAGTGCCGATGAAGAAATGGTATCTTACGGAGCAGCTGGGTATCTGTGACAGAAAAGAATTCAATCTCCTTTTAGCCCACAATCCGCTGTATTTTGATGAATATGCTGATTGGGGGGCTGATCTGGTCCTCTCAGGGCATGTGCATGGCGGTGTTGTGATTTTGCCGTTTCTGGGCGGCGTGATTTCGCCGCAGGTGCGTTTGTTCCCTAAATATTATGCGGGAACTTATTTTCGTGGCAAAAGCGAGATGATTCTGAGCCGCGGACTGCACATGCACAGTTTTCGTATTCGATTGTTCAATATGCCAGAGCTGTCATGTGTCACACTGCATCATTCCTGAAGAAAATGATTGACAGAAATGCCGGAAGATGCCACAATAGATAGACGAAAGGTAACGATTCAGTGAATACTGCCTTCTGGATAGTTACGACGAAAGGTTCAAAAGCAGAATATGATGGAAATGACATTTAAATTAGAGGTTTTTGAAGGCCCTCTGGATTTACTGCTTCACCTCATCGATATCAATAAGATCGATATTTATGATATTCCCATTGCGATGATTACGGATCAATATATGGATTATATTCATCGCATGCAGATTGAAGATATGGATGTGACCAGTGATTTTCTGGTGATGGCGGCGACACTTCTTCGGATCAAGTCCAAGATGCTGTTGCCGGTGGAGAAAGCCGATGCAGAGGAAACAGGTGAGGATCCGAGAATGGAACTGGTGAATCGCCTGTTAGAATACAAAACCTACAAATACATTGCCCAGGAACTGAAGGACAGGGCTTTTCTGGCTGCTCAGACGCTGTATAAACCGACAACGATTCCTGATGATATGGTTTATACAGAACCGCCGGTGGATTTAGATGCGCTGGTGGGGGATATGAATCTTGAGAAGCTTCACAGGATTTTTCAGTCTGTGATGAAGCGACAGTTTGACAAGATCGACCCGATCAGAAGCAAATACGGACGGATTGAGCAGGAGCCGGTGAAATTGTCGGACAAAATGACCAGTATCCGCCGTATCGTGACAGACAGGAAGAAACCGGTCAGCTTCAGGGGCCTTTTGACGTCGCAGTCAACAAAAGAGGAAGTGATTGTGACATTTCTGGCGATACTCGAATTGATGAAGGATGGCTCTGTGACGATCGTGCAGGAGCATCTTTTTGATGATATACTGATTTCGCCGGGGGACAATATGGACAAATCCGAAGAGAATCAGATATCCGATGAAAATGCAACAGGAGTGACAGAGTAGACATGGAAGAAGTTTTAAAGCCGGATGAGGCGGAAGCGGCCATAGAGGCGCTTCTTTTTACGATGGGAGAAGCCATCAGCGCAGAGGCCATCGGTGCTGTTATTGGACATGATAAGGCGACAGTGATCAGGCTTGTACATCATCTGATGGACAGATATCAGAATGAGAAGAGAGGCATCCGTATTATTGAGCTGGATGGCTCTTTTCAGATGTGTACAAGCCCTGAGATGTATGATTATGTGATTAAGCTGACGCATCAGCCGAAGAAGCAGGTGCTGACAGATGTCATGCTTGAGACGTTGGCGATCGTGGCTTACAAGCAGCCTGTGACAAAGGCGGAAATAGAACAGATTCGAGGCGTCAGCTGCAGCCATGCCATCAATAAGCTGTTGGAGTACGGTCTGATCACAGAGGCCGGAAGGCTGAATGCTCCGGGACGGCCGATCCTTTTGGCAACAACTGAAGAATTTTTAAGAACATTTGGCGTTCAGTCGGTGGAAGGATTGCCGTCCGTTTCACCGGAAGAGATGGAGACACTGAAGACAGAGGCGGAAGAAGAAGTTCAGATGACACTTGATGTATAGAGAGGAACAGTTATGAAGAATTCTAAGAAAAAAACAATGCGTTTTTATTTAACGCTGGCAGGTATCAAAGTATTGATCAAAGTTCTGCAGCTTTGCGGCAGGAATGCCACACATGTACCCGGCCGAAAGGCGATTAATATCTGTCCGGATTTTCTGGATCAGATTGATAAACCGGAGTTTATCATCGGTATTACCGGTACCAACGGCAAGACAACCGTTTCAAATCTGATTGCGGATGTGATGCAGGATAATGGATATGATATTATTGACAATCGTTTCGGCGGCAATATTGATTCAGGTATCGCTTCTTCGCTGATCAAGAATTCTACTATGGGCGGTCATATGAAGAAGAAATATGCTGTTCTTGAAATTGATGAGCGAATGACAACGAAGATATTTCCATATGTGAAACCGGATATTCTTGTATGTACGAATCTTTTCAGAGACTCTTACAAGAGAAATGCCCATTCTGAATTTATTGCAGGTATTTTGAATCAGACGATTCCATCAACATCCAAACTGATTTTAAATGGAGAGGACTTAGTGAGCAATCATCTGGCACCGGACAATGACAGAGTTTATTTCGGTATTGCCTGTGAGGATGAGAAGACAACTTCCACCAACAACATCATCAAAGATGTGGTTGCCTGCCCGAAATGCGGTGCAAAACTGAACTATGAATATATCCGTTATAACCACATAGGACGTGCGTTCTGTCCGAACTGTGATTTTGGTTCACCGGAGATGGATTATGCCGTGGAAGCAATTGATTATGAGAAACGTAAAGTGCATATCCGTACACCGAAGGGCAATATGGAAGTGAAGCTGCTGGGTGATAATATTACAGATGTTTACAATACCGTGACAGCTGTTGCTGCCTTGGAGGAGTTTGGCCTGTCAACGGAGGCTATCAGTCGTTCCTTCGAGAAAATGAAGATTGCAGGTACACGTTTTAACTGTGTGGAAGTCAAAGGCAAGAAGCTGGTCACAGATGTTGCAAAGGGTCAGAATCCGATTGCAGTATCAAGAGTTTGTGACTTCGTGCGTCATGAACCGGGTCAAAAGGCAGTTGTACTGATTGTGGATGATTTCTATGATCGGCAGGAGTCATCAGAGAATATTGCATGGTTTTTTGATACAGATTTTGAATTTTTAAATGATCCCGGCATTGAACAGATCATTGTGGGTGGTTTTCGCTGTCCGGATATGCATCTGAGACTTCTGATGGCCGGCATTCCTGAGGAGAAGATCGTATGCTGCGATAAAGAGCCGGACACAGCAGCGTATGTGGATTTTGATAAAGTTGACAATGTGTATATTCTGCATGATATTTACACAACGCAATATGCTAAGGCTATTCAAAAGAGCTTAAGTGAACAGTTAGAAAAGGAGGGCAGATAATCATGACACGTATTGAAGTTTTATTTCCAGAATTCTGCAGTCTTTTTGCGGATTCCAGTAATATCCGTTACCTCGAAAAATGTCTGCCTGATGCGGAATTTGTGTTCACGTCTTATATGGATGAGCCGTTGTTTGTAAAAGAACAGCCGGATTTGATCTACATGGGAGCCATGACAGAAAGTGCCCAGGAGAAGATCATCAGGAAACTGATGCCTTATAAGGCGCGTATTGCAGAGCTGATCGCAGCAGATGTGCCCATGTTATTTACCAATAATGCAGTCGAGATTTTTGGACAGTATATTGAGAATGAAGACGGTTCAAAGATCGAAGCGCTGGATTTATATCCGATTTATGCCAAAAGGGATATGATGCATCGTTTCAACTGCCTGGTGAGAGGCCATTTTGATGATATTGAGATTGTCGGTTTTAAGACACAGTTTACTATGGCTTACGGTGAGACGGAGAAATATCCGTTTATTCATGTCGATAAGGGAACAGGCATGAACAAAGGAACAGCCAATGAAGGCATTCGCGACCATAATTTTTTTGCGACTTATCTGGTAGGTCCTTTCTTGATCCTAAATCCGCTGTTCACGAAATACCTGTTGAATGATGTGATGAAACTGGATGCAAAGTTGGCCTTTGAACCGGTGATCATGCAGGCATATGAACGCCGCGTCAAAGAATTTAATGATCCGAAGACCGAATTTTAAAATCTAATCTTATATACTGCATAGGCAGCATATTTTTGCACAGACTAAGAGCAGCTTACAGAACTGTTTTTGGAGGTGTGCAAAGTGATGAATATACAGAAATGTGCAATTGTAGGCTGCGGCGCCGTTGGGGCGACCGCAGCCTATACTTTACTTGGGAGCGGTCTTTTTAATGAACTGGTGCTGATCGATATCAATCAGAAAAAGGCAGAAGGAGAAGCCATGGATATCGGTCACGGTGTGCCCTTTATCCATCCCGTGGAAATTTATGCGGGTACCTATGAGGATTTGGCGGATGCGTATCTGGTGATTGTAACAGCCGGAGCCAATCAGCTGCCGGGAGAGTCGAGGATCGATCTGACAGAAAAAAATGTCCGGATTTTTCAGTCCATTATTCCGGAAATTGTCCGTTACAATACGGAATGCCTGCTGCTTATTGTTGCCAATCCGGTAGATATTCTGACAACTGTGGCTCTACGTCTGTCCGGTTTTCCACCGGAGAGAGTTATCGGCAGCGGAACAGTACTGGATTCTTCCAGGTTCAAGTACCGTCTGGGAGAGTATATCGGTATCGACCACCGCAATGTTCATGCATTTATTATTGGGGAACATGGTGACAGTGAGGTGGCGGTCTGGAGTTCAGCCACAGTATCCGGCATAGCTGTGAGGGACTTTTGTGATGAACTGGGGATTGTCTTTACACGGGAGCAGATGGATGAGATCGTCCGGGACGTGAAAAACAGTGCCTATGAGATTATAGAGAAAAAAGGAGCCACATTTTATGCAGTAGCGCTGGCAATCCGCCGTATTGCGGAAGCGCTGATCCGGGATGAACATTCCCTGTTGACCGTGTCCGGGTATTGCAGTGGAGCCTATGAGATTGAAGATGTCTGTATTGGGCTTCCGATGATTCTGGGCAGGGATGGCATTGAGAATATTGTGGAAATTCCGTTGAATCAGTTAGAAAAAGATAATCTTCATGAATCTGCCGATGCGCTGAAAAAGGTTTTGACGGATATGGGTATTAATTAAGATGAAAAATGCATAGATTAAGCCAGGAGTATCAATAGATAAGGTGATGCCCTGGCCTTTCAATAAAAGGCGGCAGGCAGGACCTGAAAGGACGGTTTGTGAGTGAATGACTGGATTAAACAAATAGGTCAATTCCTAATGGTTGCTTTAGGCATATTCTGTACATTGTTCATTCTAATACAAAATCCTGCGGCAGCGGCGGAGACTGGGCAGCAGGAGGAAAAAGAGAAGCTGTCATTAAACGCCCGCGCAGCAGTACTGATGGATGCTGACAGTGGGCGTATTCTTTACGGCAAAAATGAAACAATGGTCTTTCCTATGGCCAGCACAACAAAAATTATGACATTGATCGTGGCATTGGAACATAATGAACCGGATCAGATTGTGATGGCTTCAGCAGGGGCATCTGCTATGCCGGAAGTTCGTCTGGGTGTTCATGAGGGGGAACGCTACCGTATGGAAGATCTGTATTATGCCATGATGCTGGAATCTTTTAATGACGCAGCTATGATGATTGCTGAAGGTACCGTCGGCAGCGTAGAAAATTTTGCAGAACTGATGAATGAAAAAGCGATATCCCTTGGATGTACGCAGACATATTTTATAACGCCGAACGGGTTGGACGCTGCGGACGAAAAAGGTGTGCACAGCTCTACAGCAGAGGATATGGCGAAGATCATGCGATATGCGATCGACAATGAAGATTTTTTAAAAATTACACAGACAGCGGATTATTCTTTTACGGATTGTGATAGGAAAAGAAGTTTTGAGGTACATAATAAAAACGTCCTTTTGGCCATGATGGATGGTGTACTATCCGGAAAAACCGGGTATACGGCAGATGCGGGCTACTGTTATGTCTGCGCTGTAAAAAAAGATGACCGTACATTTATCGCAGCACTTCTTGGCAGCGGATGGCCGCCGCATAAAGGTTACAAGTGGTCGGATGTACAGACACTGCTGGACTATGGCGACAAGAATTATCGTTATCAGACTATTGATATCAGCAAAGGAGTTCCGGATAGGCAGGTACATGTTATGAAGGGGGAACATGATTTTGCTGCCGTGAGAGCAAAACAGACAAATTACAGGTTCCTTTTAAGTTCGGAGGATAAAGTACATGTGGAGAGCGTGCTTCCTGGACAGTTGGAAGCACCGGTGGAGGCAGGACAGTCAGTGGGCAGTATTCGGATATTTGTGAATGGTGATTTGACGGCGGAAAATGATTATGTCACAATAAATAAAATAGATGCCCGATGTACTTGGATGGAACGCTTGTTAAGAAAATAAAGAATTGTCTGTCGGAGGCAGATAGGAAGCTTTTTGTTTTGTTGATAAATTATTGAAATAATACAAAAATTATCGATAAAAATAGTAAAAATATACAAATGTACTTGAAGCAATACAATTAGTCTGGTAAAATAACAGATAAGAAACGGCAAAGTTTTTGTCAGTTAAGAGAGGATGAGGGCATAATTATGAGTCGGGTTAAGGCAATGTCTGCCGTGGAACGTATTGAGAGTTTGTTGGATGCCGGAAGTTTTATCGAAATCGGTGCTTCTGTTCATGCAAGAAATACGGATTTTAACATGCCGGAAAAGCAGACGCCGGCAGATGGCGTAATCACAGGATATGGTACGATCGACAGCAATCTTGTCTATGTATTTAGTCAGGATCCGTCTGTGATGGGCGGAGCGATCGGAGAGATGCATGCGCGCAAGATTGAGAAGATCTATGAACTGGCGTTGAAGATGGGTGCGCCGGTGATTGGTATGTACGATTGTGCGGGCTTAAGATTGCAGGAAGCAACAGACGCACTGGATGCACTTGGAAGATTATACAGACAGCAGACGGCGGCTTCAGGTGTAATTCCGCAGTATGCAGCTGTGTTTGGTCAGTGCGGCGGCGGTACAGCTTTGCTGGCGGCATTATCAGATTTTACTTTTATGGTGAAGGACACAAGCGCACTTTTTGTGAATGCACCGAATACACTGGATGATAGTTGCGGTGCAGCTGAGCGGTATGCCGGTGCAGAGTTTCAGGGCAGTGAGACAGGCAATGCGGATTTTGTCTGCGAGAACGAAGAGACATTGCTGGCACAGCTGCGTGAGCTGGTGCTGATGCTTCCGTTTAATCAGGAGGATGTTCTGGATTATGACGTATGCGAAGATGATTTGAACAGAAAGATTGCAGACTATTCAGGAACAGGTGATGTGGCACAGGTACTGAAGGATATCACGGATGTCGGCAGATATGTGGAAGTAACGGCCGGTTATGCCAGAGAGATGGTGACAGCTTTTGTTAAACTGAACGGACTTACTGTCGGTGCAGTGGCCAATAGAACAGAGATTCTGGATGAGAATGGTGAGGCAGCTGAATCATTTAACGGCAAGTTGACAACAGAAGGACTTCAGAAAGCAGCAGATTTTATTCGTTTCTGTGATGCATTTTCAATTCCGGTGCTGTCCCTGGTTTCTGCAACCGGCTTTGATACAACCGTGGCCAATGAAAAGAGTGTTGCCAGAGAAGCAGCCAGACTGATTCATACTTTTGCGGATGCATCCGCACCGAAGGTGACATTGTTGACAGGTGAAGCTTACGGCAGTGCTTATCTGACCATGAATTCAGGACATATCGGTGCAGATCTTGTTTATGCATGGCCGACGGCGTCTGTTGGCATGATGCCTGCAGAGAATGCGGTAAAGATTATCTACAATGATGAGATAGATGCTTCTGATGATGCACAGGGACTGATCGCAGAGAAGGCAGCAGCTTATGCGGCACTTCAGACGAGTCCTGAATCTGCGGCAGGCAGAGGGTATGTGGATGCGGTGATTGAACCGGAGAGCACAAGACAGCATTTGATCGCAGCATTTGAGATGCTTTATTCAAAGCGAGCCGTACGACCTTCTAAGAAGCACAGTACGCTGTAATTGGAGGCGCTATCTATGAAGAAGAAATTAATGGCTTGTGAGGCTCTTTTGCTGCCGACGCTGGCGCTTACCGGCTGTGGTTCACAGTTTGGAGATAAGATGGTAAGAGCCGGAATGAATACATTGATGGGTATGGGAACAGTCTTTGTTGTTCTGATATTCATTGCATTTCTCATATCAAGATTTAAATACATCAGTCAGCTGGAGAACTGGTTTAGAAACCGTAAGACGAAGAATGAACAGGCAGTTACTGAGACTGTTGCTGAAGAACCGGCGGCAGATGAGAAAGAAATTGATGAAACGGATGATCTGGCTCTTGTGGCAGTGATTACTGCTGCGCTGGCTGCATCCCTTGAGACATCACCGGATAAGTTAATCGTCCGTTCAATTCGAAGAAAAAGTACGAACCGCTGGTAGGAGGACAAGTAATTATGAAAAACTATATTGTGACCGTTAATGGTGTCAGCTATGAAGTTTCTGTTGAGGAAGTAGGAGAGGGTCAGGCAGCAGCGCCTGCAGCCGCTCCAGTGAAAGCCGCTCCTGTAAAGGCAGCAGCCCCTGCTAAGAAGGCCAAAGCATCCGGAGCAGCAGGCTCTGTGAAGGTTTCTGCACCAATGCCAGGCAAGATCATTGCAGTGAAGAAAGATGCCGGTGCTGCAGTGAAGAAGGGCGAAGTCATTCTTGTCCTTGAAGCGATGAAGATGGAGAACGAAATTGTTGCACCGCAGGATGGCACAGTTGCATCTGTGAATGTTGGAGCCGGTGATGCGGTTGAAGCCGGTGATGTTCTCGCAACGATGAATTAATGTCACTGTTAATTTAATTCATCTGTACGGGAGGCTTCAATATGGATTATATTTTTACAACATTAGGAAATCTCGTCCATCAGACTGCATTTTTCAATCTGACGGTGGGAAATTTCATCATGATATTTGTGGCATGCTTTTTCCTGTATCTGGCCATTGGACGCGGTTATGAGCCGCTTCTTCTTGTGCCGATCGCATTTGGTATGCTTCTGGTCAATCTGTATCCGGATATCATGAAAACTGTGGAGGAGTCCGCTGCGGACGGCAGTACATCAGCGGGACTTTTGCATTATTTCTTTCTGGGAGACGAGTGGGGCATATGGCCGTCACTGATCTTCCTTGGTGTCGGTGCCATGACAGACTTTGGACCGCTGATTGCCAATCCTGCCAGCTTTCTTCTGGGAGCAGCAGCACAGTTTGGTATTTTCTTTGCTTATATTGGCGCTATGTGTCTTGGATTTGAAGATGCAGCGGCTGCAGCTATTTCCATTATCGGCGGTGCGGACGGCCCGACATCCATATATCTGGCCAGTAAGCTGGGACAGGCACATCTTATGGGACCGATTGCCGTAGCGGCATATTCCTATATGTCTCTGGTGCCGATCATTCAGCCGCCGATCATGAAGGCACTGACAACAAAAGAAGAACGTTCCATCAAGATGGAGCAGTTAAGACCAGTATCCAAACTGGAGAAAATCCTTTTCCCTATCATTGTTACTGTTGTGGTCGTACTGATTTTGCCTTCAACAGCACCTCTTGTAGGTATGCTGATGCTGGGTAATCTTTTCAGGGAAAGCGGTGTGGTTAAACAGCTTGCTGAAACAGCATCCAATGCCATGATGTATATCATTGTTATTCTTCTTGGTACATCCGTTGGTGCCACAACAAGTGCAGAAGCATTCCTGAATTGGACAACCATCAAGATTGTAGCCCTTGGCCTGATAGCTTTTGCAGTGGGAACAGCATCCGGTGTCCTGTTTGGCAAAATTATGTGCAAAGTAACCGGAGGCAAGGTAAATCCTCTGATTGGTTCCGCGGGCGTATCCGCAGTACCGATGGCAGCCCGTGTTTCTCAGAAAGTCGGTGCAGAAGAGGATCCGACAAATTTCCTGCTGATGCATGCCATGGGACCGAACGTTGCCGGTGTTATCGGTACAGCAGTTGCTGCCGGTGTATTTATGGCTATTTTTGGTGCATAAGGATTCGACTTTTACGATGTATCTGCAGTGCAGACATGGACTTGGCGCCGGTGTCTGCGGGCAGATTCTGAGTTTGATATATGAATGATAGGAGAATGAAAAATGTCCGAGATTAAGAAAAAACCTGTGGGTATTACTGAGACTATTCTCAGAGATGCCCATCAGTCACAGATTGCCACACGAATGACGACAGAGCAGATGCTGCCGATTATCGACAAGATGGATCAGGTTGGCTACCATTCTGTAGAATGCTGGGGCGGAGCCACTTTTGATGCCTGTCTGCGTTTCCTGAAGGAGGACCCATGGGAAAGACTTCGTAAGCTAAGAGACGGATTTAAGCATACAAAGCTTCAGATGCTGTTCAGAGGTCAGAATATTCTTGGTTATCGTCATTACGCAGATGATGTGGTTGAGTATTTTGTTCAGAAATCCATTGCAAATGGTATTGATATTATTCGTATTTTTGATGCGTTTAATGATCTCCGCAACCTTGAAACATCTGTTAAGGCCTGCAAAAAGGAAGGCGGCCATGCACAGATCGCGCTTTGTTATACACTGGGAGAAGCGTATACTCTGGATTACTGGAAAGAAATTGCCAAAAGAATCGAGGAGATGGGGGCTGATTCCATTTGTATCAAGGATATGGCGGGCTTGCTTGTGCCTTATGAGGCAGAAGCACTTGTAAAAGCGTTAAAGGCTTCTACAAAATTGCCAATTCAGCTTCATACCCATTACACAAGCGGTGTCGCTTCTATGACGTATATGAAGGCTGTTGAGGCAGGATGTGATATCATTGATACAGCGATGTCACCGTTCGCCCTGGGCACCAGTCAGCCGGCTACAGAGGTGATGTGTGAGACATTCAGGGAAACACCGTTTGATACAGGCCTTGATCAGAAACTGTTGGCAGAGATTGCAGATTATTTCAGACCGATCCAGGAAGAAGCTTTAAAGAGCGGTCTGCTGAATCCGAAGGTGCTTGGCGTTAATATCAAGACACTGATGTATCAGGTACCCGGCGGTATGCTTTCCAATCTGGTATCGCAGTTGAAAGATGCACATGCTGAGGATAAATATTATGACGTACTTGAGGAAATCCCTCGTGTAAGAAAAGACTTTGGTGAACCGCCGCTTGTAACACCGTCATCACAGATTGTTGGTACCCAGGCTGTACTGAACGTTCTGATGGGGGAACGCTATAAAATGATCACCAAAGAAAGCAAGGCCCTGCTTCATGGCGAATACGGTCAGACCGTGAAGCCATTTAATCCAGAAGTTCAGAAGAAAGCCTGCGGTGATGAGACACCGATCACTTGTCGTCCGGCAGACCTTCTGGAACCTGAGCTGAGGGAAATGGAGAAAGAGGTGGCCCGCTATAAACAGCAGGATGAAGATGTATTATCCTACGCTTTATTCCCGCAGGTAGCCGTTGATTTCTTCAAGTACCGTGAGGCGCAGCAGGAGAAAGTCGATCCTACCCGGGCGGACACGAAAGCCGGAGCTTATCCAGTGTAGGAAATAGATAAATTGGTTCAGCCAATCACGTTAGATTATTAACATGTAATTGGCTGGGCCAATTTGCTTTTTGCGAGCACTCGTCAATCAATAGTGCTGAAAGAAATTGCCGAACAGGGATGATTTTCAGACAAAAAATAAAAAACTTTAAAAAATTAAAAAAAAGTACTGTACAAATCAGAAATTCATGATATAATAACATCAACACGATGTTAAAGAATTAACGAATACCTATGGGAGTTGAAAATGGTTCAAAAGTTTTTCAAAGAGTTTCGTTAATACGCACGTGACATTGCAGCTTTATTAATATTTTATCATGTTATGTTATTGAAAGGGAGAACAAGATCATGGGAGAAATTGTAATTGCAAGTGCATGTAGAACAGCTATCGGTACATTTGGCGGTACATTAAAGGATGTTCCAGCAGCAGAACTTGGTGCAATCGTTGTTAAGGAAGCAGTTAAGAGAGCAGGCATCAAACCTGAGATGGTTGATGAAGTTATTTTCGGTAACGTATTACAGGCAGGTCTTGGCCAGAATATCGCTCGTCAGGTTACTTTAAAGGCAGGTCTTCCTATTGAGACAACAGCTATGACAATTAATATCGTTTGTGGTTCCGGTCTGAAGAGTGTTGCTCTTGCAGCTAACCAGATTCTTGCAGGCGAATCTGAAATCGTTGTTTGTGGTGGTACAGAGAACATGAGTGCTGCTCCATATGCAATTCCTAGTGCTCGTTGGGGCGCAAGAATGAACAATTCTAAGATGATCGACGTTATGGTTAATGATGGCCTGTGGGATGCTTTCAACCAGTATCACATGGGTATCACAGCTGAAAACGTTGCTGAGAAATACGGTATCACAAGAGAAATGCAGGATGAATTTGCAGTAGCTTCCCAGAGCAAAGCAGAAGCAGCTATCAAAGCAGGCAAGTTCAAAGATGAAATCGTTCCTGTAGTTATCCATGGCAAGAAGGGTGATACAGTATTTGATACAGATGAACATCCTAAATTCGGTACAACACTTGAAAAAGTGGCTAAATTAAAACCAGCTTTCAAGAGAGATGGCGGTACAGTTACAGCAGCTAATGCTTCAGGTATCAACGACAGTGCAGCAGCTCTGGTTGTTATGTCCAAAGAAAAAGCTGATGAATTAGGTATCAAACCTCTTGCAACAATCGTTTCCTATGCTACAGGCGGTGTAGATCCATCTATCATGGGTGTTGGCCCTGTCCCTGCAGTTACTAAGGCAATGGCTAGAGCTAACATGACAGTTGATGATTTTGATCTGATCGAAGCAAATGAAGCTTTCGCAGCTCAGTCTCTGGCAGTTGCTCAGGATCTTAAGTTTGATATGAGCAAGGTTAACGTTAATGGTGGTGCTATTGCTCTTGGTCATCCAATTGGTGCATCAGGTGCCAGAATCCTTGTTACATTATTATATGAAATGCAGAAGAGAGAAGACGCCCATACAGGTCTTGCTACACTGTGTATCGGTGGTGGCCAGGGCCAGGCTCTTATCGTTAAAAAATAATTCCTTTTCTTCTAACATACATAGAGGATGAAAGAAAGGCTGTTTCAAAACATGTTTTGGAACAGCCTTTTCTTCGCATTATTCACAAAGAAGTATAAGTTTGTGTGCATTCTTTGATTACTTGCGGGAATGAAAAATCTGTGTTATGATAAAACAGACTGATGAAAAAACTGGAGGCAAATATGGATACATCGGCAGATGTGCTGCAATTAATAGAGGAAGCTTATAAAACATTCAGCAAAGGACAGAGATATATAGCAGATTATATATGTAATAATTATGATAAGGCAGTGGATATGACAGCGGCTCGCCTTGGAAAGATTGTCGGAGTCAGTGAATCGACGGTTGTTCGATTTGCAACAGAGCTTGGCTTTAAAGGATATCCGCAGTTCCAGAAGGCACTGGGAGAACTTGTGAAACAGAGATTGAGTTCTGTTCAGAGAATTTCACTGGCATACGAGAGATTATCTGAGAGCCCGGATCTTATTTCTTCTGTGCTCCATAATGATATACAGAATTTGAAACATACGGAAGAAATGATTGACCGGGATGCATTTTACAGGGCGGTTGATCTGATTGGGGATGCCAGGAAGATTTATGTGATCGGCGGGAGAAGCTGCAGTACGCTTGCTTCATTTTTAAACTATTATCTGAGCTATATCTTTGATGATGTTCGATTAATACGTTCAGACAGTGTGACAGAATCAATTGAGGAGATTCATCGTATTGGAGAGCAGGATGTGATTCTTGCAATCAGTTTTCCACGTTATTCAGTGAAGACAATACAGACCGTTTCATTCGCCAAGAACCGTAAGGCGAAGATCATCGCTATTACAGACGGCGAACAGTCACCATTGGCTAAATATGCAGATTGTTCGATTTATGCAGGCAGTGATATGGTTTCCTTTGTGGATTCGCTTGTTGCACCGCTCAGTGTTGTCAATGCATTGCTGGCAGCACTGAGTATGCGGTATAAGGATTCCGTAACGGATACAATGTTGTCTATGGAATCAATATGGAATACGATGAACGAATATGAACGCATTGATTAATGATTCGGATGGAGTCTTTTTATGAAGAAAATAATAATTGTCGGCGGTGGAGCCGCCGGTATGTTTGCGGCTGTTTCGGCAGCAAATGAACATACGGAAGTTCATATATATGAACATAATGAGAAACTTGGGAAGAAACTCTTTATTACCGGTAAGGGTCGATGCAATATTACAAACGGATGCGATGATGTGGAGGAATTGCTGAGTCATGTCGTGACAAATGCACGATTTTTATATTCTGCATTTTATACATTCAGCAATCAGGATATGATGCAGTTCCTGACTGAACAGGGACTGGAATTGAAGACAGAAAGAGGCCAGAGAGTATTTCCGGTTTCAGATAAATCCTCTGATGTGATCCGTACACTGGAACGTGTTTTGAAGGACAGGCATGTGCAGGTCCATTTGAAACAGCAAGTCTGTGATTTGTGGATTGAAGACAATGAGATAAGAGGGATTTTATTGTCCGGGGGAGAGAAGGTTGAAGCAGATGTGGTGATCCTGGCTGCCGGCGGTGTCTCTTATCCTTCAACAGGTTCTACCGGAGACGGTTATCGGATGGCTGAACATGCGGGTCATCATGTGACACCGAGGGTGCCTTCACTTGTACCGATGGTTGTGGATGATGCATGGTGTACAGAACTTCAGGGACTGTCTTTGAAAAATATCAGTTTTTCCCTTCGATGCGGGAAGAAAGAATTTTACCGGGAATTCGGAGAGATGATGTTTACACATTTTGGCATTACCGGACCGGTTGTATTAAGCGGCAGTACCCGGATAGCCCCTTATCTGAAGAAAGGCACTGTTACGGCTGAGATTGATATGAAACCTTCATTGACCGAAGAACAGTTGGATGCACGGCTGCTTAGGGATTTTGATAAGAACATGAATAAGCAGATCAGAAATGCATTGTCAGAACTTTTACCGTCCAGTCTGATACCTGTGATTATCAGACTTTCGGGGATTGATCCTTACATGATCGTGCATGATGTGACGAAACAGCAGCGCCAGAAATTGATTCATACAATGCGTCATCTGACTATGACGGTGACAGGTGTGCGCGGTTTTAATGAGGCAATCATTACCCAGGGAGGCATCCGTGTTAAAGAGGTGGACCCGAGTACGATGGCATCGAAGCTTGTGAAGGGGCTGTATTTTGCCGGTGAGATCCTGGATCTGGATGCAGTTACCGGCGGTTATAATCTTCAGATTGCCTGGTCAACGGCTTATCTGGCGGGCAGGTCTGCGGCAGAAGCAATCACAGAGTAAAGGAATGAGAATAATGAGTATAAATGTAGCGATAGATGGACCAGCTGGTGCAGGAAAGAGCACAATCGCCAAAAAGCTTGCCAAGGAGCTGGACTATATTTATGTGGATACTGGTGCGATGTATCGAGCCATGGCATTATATATGATAGAGCAGAAGACGGACATTCAGCATATGGATGCTGTCAGAAGTGCCTGTGATGCAATCACAATCGATATCCGATACAGCGATGGTGAACAGCAGGTTATTCTGAATGGAAGGAATGTTAATGATTTTATCCGTACGGAGGCAGTCAGTGAGATGTCCAGCAAGATTTCGGCAATACCTGAAGTGCGGGCTAAACTGCTTTCTCTGCAGCGTTCTCTGGCAGCTGCATCAAATGTCATTATGGATGGCAGAGATATCGGAACGCATGTTTTACCGAATGCGGATGTGAAGATTTTCCTGACGGCGGATGCGCATGTGCGTGCCCTGCGACGATATGAAGAATTTACAGCGAAGGGAATCGATTGTACCTTGGAGAATGTTGAACGTGAGGTCATTGAGCGTGATGAACGTGATATGAACCGGGCAATCGCACCGCTTAAACAGGCAGAGGATGCGGTCAGAGTGGATACATCACAGATGAATATTGATGAAGTCGTTAATTGCCTTAGACAGCTGATTCTTGACCGCATTTAGAAGGTGAATAGAATGAAGAATGTTATATTGGCAAAGACAGCAGGATTTTGTTTCGGTGTCCGTCGGGCGGTTGATATGGCTTATGGCATTGCCGGCAGGGACAAGGTCTACACGTATGGCCCGATCATACATAATGAAACGGTTGTTGAGGACCTTGAGGCCAAAGGGATAAAGGTGGTTCATTCCATCGAAGAAGCAGCTGCCCTTGCAGGCGGGACGATGATCATTCGGTCACACGGAGTATCCAAAGAGGAGATTGATCTTCTGAAACAGATGGGATTTGATATTGTGGATGCCACATGTCCTTTTGTTAAGAAAATCCATCACATTGTCGAGGAATACAGCGAACAGGGATATGGCATTATTATTATAGGCAGTGCGGATCATCCGGAGGTGCAGGCAATCAGCGGGTGGTGCAAGGAACCGCCGGTGATTATCGAATCTGAGGAAGAAGCCCGGAATTTTAAGACTGATCCGGACAAAAAATTGTGTCTTGTATCACAAACGACATTTAATTACAATAAATTTCAATTATTAGTTGAAATTATTTCAAAAAAGGGTTATGATATAAGATGTCTAAATACTATATGCAATGCGACTGAGGAACGCCAGTCAGAAGCCCGGGAGATAGCCGGACGCGTTGATGCAATGATTGTCATTGGCGGAAGACAGAGTTCCAATACGCAGAAATTATATGATATTTGCAAAAACGAATGTAAAAATACTTACTATATACAGACACTTGTTGACTTGGATTTGAAGACATTTGAATCTATAGGTAATGTAGGTATTACAGCAGGGGCATCGACCCCAAATAATATTATCGAGGAGGTTCACACCAATATGTCAGAAATGGGTAATGAACAGAGTTTTGAACAGATGCTGGAAGCATCATTAAAAACTATCAGAACAGGAGAAGTCGTTGAAGGTACCGTCATCGATGTCAAAGAAGACGAGATCATTCTTAATATAGGCTACAAGGCAGACGGAATCATCACGAGAAATGAGTATTCCAATACATCTAATCTCGACCTTAGAACAGTTGTCAATGTTGGCGATACAATGCAGGCTAAAGTTCTGAAAGTAAATGATGGCGAAGGTCAGGTTCTCTTAACATATAAGAGACTGCTGGCTGAAAGAGGCAACAAGAGAATTGAAGAAGCTTATAACAACAAGGAAGTCCTTACAGCAAAAGTTGCTAACGTTCTTGACGGTGGCTTAAGCGTTGTTGTAGAAGAAGCAAGAGTATTTATTCCTGCAAGCCTTGTTTCCGATACTTATGAGAAGAACCTGTCCAAGTACCAGGATCAGGAGATCTCTTTTGTAATCACAGAGTTTAATCCACGCAAGAGAAGAATCATCGGTGACAGAAAGCAGCTGATCCTTGCTGAGAAAGCTCAGAAACAGAAAGAATTATTCGAAAAGATCAATATCGGTGATACAGTTGAAGGCCGTGTAAAGAATGTAACAGATTTTGGCGCATTCATCGATCTTGGCGGTGCAGATGGTCTGCTTCACATTTCTGAAATGTCATGGGGCAGAGTTGAGAATCCAAAGAAGGTTCTTAAAGTCGGTGATACACTTAAAGTCCTGATCAAAGATATTCAGGGCGAAAAGATTGCATTAAGCCTGAAATTCCCTGAAACAAATCCATGGCTTACAGCTGCTGATAAGTATGCGGTAGGCAATGTTGTTGAAGGTAAAGTTGCAAGAATGACAGACTTTGGTGCATTCGTTGAACTTGAACCAGGCGTAGATGCACTTCTTCATGTATCTCAGATTTCCAGAGATCATGTTGACAAACCATCTGATGTTCTTTCATATGGTCAGACAATCACAGCAAAGGTTGTAGATTTCAATGAAGAATCTCAGAAGATCAGCCTGAGCATGAAAGCACTTGATGCAAAGGAAGAAACTGAAGAATAAATTATCATTTATGATTTCAGGAGAGGCTTTGCCTGCTGTTGGCAGGTAAGGCCTCTTTTTTCAAAAGGAGGTTTTATATGCAGCCTTACTATGCGATAAAGTTAAAATGCTTTGTATTACGCTTGATGATGGGATGCTCACTGTTGTTGATTTCAGCAGGGATTGTCGTCTCTATTTTGCAGGAAGTCATGAACAGTTATGATGCCAACAGCAGACTTGCATATATATTAGGACTGCTGATCTGCGCATTGATGGTTGCGTTGGGAATTGTGCTGATTTATCAGGCTTTTCATTTTGAAAGATTCGTTTTTGGACGAAGTCAGCGAAGTTATGATCTGTTGAAGAAAGATATGCAGGACAAGTCAGTGGTCAGTGCAGGCAATCTGATCGTAACGGATCAGTTTATGCTACTCTTTTCCAAGCATATTTTTAATATGTGTAAGGTGATACGGCTGGAGAATGTTATTGCCTGTTTTGAAGAGCCTGTTTATGGAACTGTTGCAAAGCCTTCAGAATATACACTGTATATTTATGACCGGGATTTTAAGTGCCATACCATTGTATTGGATGCGAAGCAATCAGAGGCCGGACACCAGGCAAAGGAGAAGATTTGTCAGACACATCCGTGGATTTATGCAGTCAGTCGTGATACTTTTCTTGATCGCACGATGTCTAAAAACAGCAGAAGGAATTTTCTGAATCAGATTGAGAAGAGAAAGTATGAAATGAATTCCACGGTCAATGTGGATAAGGAGGCTGAAGCAGAAATTGATCAGATGGTCAATGATGCCAGAAATAAGCTGGATTTTCACTCCATCCTCGGCAAAAATAAAAAAGATGCAGAATCGAAGCAAAAATAAAAGGGCACAGAGCCCTTTTATTTTTGCTTTTTAAATCATACGGAAAAACGGTGTTACACAGAAGCAACTTCTTTGATGAGAGAGGATATATAAGACCTGAGAAATGCCGGGTCAGATGTCAATTTTTCTGTATCACACAGGATATACAGCTGCTTGTCATCGAAGCTTTTCTTGAAAGTAGGCTGCAGTGAAGTGTCAAAAGATGGGAGGAAAATCCCCTCCTGGCGGATGTAACAGGTGGCTGCGGTTGCTTTTTGACGGTATGCTTTATCGACGTAACAGGCAATAGAGCGATGGATGGCACGGTCTTCTTTGGGAAGATAATAATAGTCTTTGACGGGGCCTGGGAGAAAATATTTCAATTCACCGGATAAAACCGGAATGACAAGATGTGCCGTATCTTTCTCTAAAGAGAGAGAAAGCAGAGCGTTCGCCAGTTGGACCCTTTGGGGGACCGGTGTCTCTAATATGAGAGCAAGGTGACAGAAATTCTCTTCTAACCTGCAAAGATGTACTTTGGCGAACCTTCCTCTGAAAAATTGTGTATAGGCAGAGAGTGAATGGAGGTGGAGTAGTCCGATCATATCCGCTTCATGATGGGACTTCAGCTGTAAAAGCAGCGTATCTTCTTTGGAAAGCTCCCATGATGTATAGCATTTAACCAATGCTTCAGGGTCAAGATGCTCAGGACGGGTATAGCGAATAAAGGCTTCAGCGGTGGCTTTTCGGGTGTTTTCCAGAGAAAGCAGATGCCTGAAAGGAGAGATATCTTTTTGAATATCCAGCTGTCGGACGCTTTGAAAGAGTGTCAGATCAGCAGTATCTTCGCTGGAAAAACAGTCGGCGTCGCTGTAATTGCGCCAGCGGTTGTTGAGAAAGCGGTAAGTAAAACTGTGACCGCCATAGGTGAGTACCTGGCTGAAATTCTCAAGTATCTGTTGGAAAGACTGCATCAGTTCACGCTCATCCATTTTCTTTTCGGCCAGCAGGCATTGAAAATGCCATCCTTTTTCTTCCTGCCATCCCAGTCCGATCATAAACACAAAAGCGTTCCTGGGGGAAAGACCGGTTGTCTCGATGTTCAGAAGCAGCGTCTGATCAGTAATATGTATGTCTGATGGATAAAATGTATCAAATGTAAGCATAATAGATCCTCCTGACGCTATCTTATCATAAAGAGACATAGTTGAACAGCCTTTATCGACTGAACAGTTGTTTTGTGTTTGGACTGGACTGAACAGTTGTTTTGTGGTATGATGATTTTCGAAGAGGTGAAATGAGTGATAGCGTTTATTCAGGGAGAATTATGTGATGCCGGCCAGGATACGATTGTTGTTGCCTGTCATGGTATTGGCTATGAAATACAGATACCCGTGTCGGTAGCTCAGGTACTGCCGGATCCAGGGAATGTTGTTAAGATATATACGTATACTTATGTGAGAGAAGATGCATTGGGATTATTTGGCTTTTTGACGCAAGATGATCTGAAGATCTTCAAGCTGCTGATCACTGTCAATGGTGTCGGACCGAAAGCGGCATTGGCAATTTTGTCAGCGATGACAGCTGACGAGCTCCGTTTTGCAATATTAGCGGAAGATGCCAAGGCAATTGCCAAGGCTCCGGGGATCGGACCGAAGACGGCGAAGCGAATGATTATTGAATTGAAGGACAAGCTGAATCTTGAATCCATGATCGAAGGTCATGGCGATGCAGAGATGAGTCTTTCGGACCCTGGCGATGCGGCTGCGAATGTTCGGGATGAAGTCATTATGGCATTGACAGCACTGGGTTATGGTAATACGGAGGCTGTTCGTGCGGTGCGTGCTGTTTCAGGGGCAGATGAGATGGACAGTGAGACGCTTTTGAAACAGGCTTTGAAGAAAATTATGATATTTTAGGTGAGAGACAATGGCAAAACGAATTATTACAACCGAGTTTGCAGAGGAAGATGTCAAGATCGAGAATCATCTCAGGCCTCAGCTTCTGAAGGATTATATCGGACAGCAGAAAGTGAAGGAAACACTTTCTATTTATATTGAGGCAGCCAGACAGAGAGAAGAACCACTTGATCATGTCCTGTTCTATGGACCTCCGGGATTAGGAAAGACGACGTTGGCGGGAATTATTGCCAATGAAATGGGCGTGAAGATGAAAGTGACATCGGGACCGGCCATTGAGAAACCGGGTGAGATTGCTGCTATATTGAATAATTTGTCGGAGGGGGATGTTCTCTTCATTGATGAAATTCATCGCTTGAACAGACAGGTAGAAGAGGTCCTTTATCCGGCGATGGAAGATTTTGCAATTGATATTGTGATTGGCAAAGGCGCAGCTGCAAGATCCATCCGTCTGGATCTTCCGAAGTTTACACTGGTGGGGGCAACGACAAGAGCCGGACTGTTGACGGCGCCACTCAGAGATCGTTTTGGTGTTGTCAGTCGTCTGGAATTTTATTCAACCCAGGATTTAATGACGATTATCAGGCGGTCAGCAGAAGTTTTACATGTGAAGATCGATGAGCGGGGAGCAGAGGAGCTTGCCAGACGTTCCAGAGGAACCCCGCGTCTGGCCAATCGGCTGCTAAAGCGTGTACGCGATTATGCCCAGGTTTGTCACGATGGTGTGATCACGCTGCAGGTTGCCAATGAAGCACTGGATCTTCTGGATGTGGATAAGTATGGTCTGGATCAGTCAGATAGAAACATTTTACTCACCATGATGAATAAGTTCAGAGGCGGACCGGTTGGTCTTGATACACTGGCGGCAGCTCTTGGAGAGGATTCCGGAACATTGGAAGAGGTGTATGAACCATATCTGATCAAGAATGGATTTATACAGAGAACACCGCGGGGAAGAGTTGTAACAGAACTTGCCAGAGCTCACTGCGGAATTCCGGCTGATGCGTCATAACAGGAGACAATGCCTGCTTGAAGGACTTGAATTAAGACTTGTAATTCCGGTTAATTCGTTTATAATGGTAACAGACGGGATTGGGTGACAATGAACCTTGTAAGGACTGAAGATAAAAGGAGGATATGGAATGGCATCAAAGACAGATGTTCAGGTTTTGCTCGGTGGAAAGGTCTATACACTGAGCGGCTATGAGAGCGAGGAATATCTTCAGAAGATTGCATTATATATCAACAATAAGATGACAGAGCTTAATCAGATGCCGGGGTATAAGCGGATGGGCAGCGATATGCAGAAGACTTTGCTGGAGCTGAACATGGCAGATGATTATTATAAAGCAAGAAAACGAATCAGCGAGCTTGAAGCAGATCTGGAAGATAAGGATAAGGCTGAGTATGATCTAAAGCACGAATTGATCTCAGCACAGATTCAGTTGGATGAATCCACGAAGAAGATTGATCAGCTGAAAGACGAGATTAATGAACTTCAGAAACAGATTGTAAAGCTTGAGGCGAAGGCCGAACGCCAGAATGATTAATCGGCTTTCTTGACGATGTAAAAAGGGTTGCTGTACGGATTCAGTAGTGATAAGTTGCGGCGCCCTTTCTTTTTTCACGGCAGGACAGGAGATAGAGAATGAGAGAAATAGAGGTACTGGCACCGGCAGGCTCTTTTGATACGATGAAGGCGGCCTATAAGGCAGGCGCGGATGCTGTGTATATGGGCGGACCGATGTTCGGCGCAAGAGCCTATGCAGATAATGCGGATGCAGGGCAGATGCTGTCAGCGATTGACTATGCGCATCTTCATGGGCGGAAGCTTTATATGACGGTGAATACACTTTTGAAAAACACAGAAATAGAAGGGCAGCTGGAAGATTATATCCGGCCTTTTTATGAACAGGGACTGGACGCGGTCATTGTACAGGATTTGGGCGTTATGGAAATGATTCATACACTTTTTCCGGATATGGCGATACATGCCAGTACACAGATGACAGTCTGCGGAACGGATTACGGCAAATGGCTCAGAGATCATGGTGCATCAAGAATTGTTACACCCCGTGAGCTGGATTTATCAGAAATTGCGGATATGAAACAGCAGACAGGGGTGGAGATTGAGACATTTGTGCATGGAGCACTTTGTTACTGCTATTCGGGACAGTGCCTGATGAGCAGTATGATCGGAGGAAGAAGCGGTAACCGCGGCAGATGTGCACAGCCATGCCGCCTTCCATGGACCTTTCGTTCGGACAGCAGGGAGAAGAGCGGCTATCTTCTCAGTCCGAAGGATTTGTGCAGCCTGCAGCTGCTGCCGGATCTGATTAATGCAGGTGTGGATTCTCTGAAGATAGAAGGCCGCATGAAAAAGCCGGAATACGCAGCACTGACAGCTTATTTATATCGCAAGTATACAGACCTATATCTGACAGGCGGGCGTGAACATTATCATGTGGATCAGGCAGATCTGGAGCAGTTAATGGATCTGTATAACAGAGGCGGTTTCACGGACGGCTATTTTTACAGGCACAATGGGCAGGAGATGATGTCGGTTAAACGTCCGAACCATTCGGGCTTGAATATCGGACAAGGAAGAATAAACCGCAGGGGTGAAATGGAGATACAGCCTATGAAGGACCTGGGAGCGGGTGATGTTCTGGAATTGCCGGATGGACAGTCAGTCAAACTGGACAAAGCTGTTTCGGTGGGTGGACAGCTGAAGGTGAAGTATACAGGCAAACCATTTAAGCAGACATGTTCCGTTATGAGAACACGAAATGAATCGCTGATCCAGTCGGTTACCGAGCAGTATGTCAAAAACAGTGACCTGAAAGAGAAGCTTTATGGATATGTAAGCATTTCGAAAGATTTACCTGCTAGAATAGATGTATATTATAGAGATATGCATGTCTGCAGTGAGGGAGCGATTGTCCAGCCAGCCCAGAAGCGGCCGCTTACAGAAGAGGAGATTCGCAGGCGCCTGATGAAGACGGGGGGGACACCTTTTGAATTCGATCAGTTGGAGATTTTCCTTGAAGAGGACTGCTATATGACGGTCCAGGAATTGAACCAGTTTAGGCGTGAGGCACTTGATACTGTGGAAAGAGCCGTACTGACACCATTCAGAAGACAGCAGCCGTCGATTTTACAGTCGTTGAATGATAGCAGAAAGCGAGAAAAGAGACCTGTATCCATCAGTGTTCTGGCATCTTCGAGAGCACAGGTGCTTGCAGCATCAAAGGTGGATGGTATCAGCCGCATTTATTTTAATTACGAAGGCAATGACAATCTTGCAGTTGAAGCAGCTGCTATGACACATGGTGCGGGCAAAGAATTCTATCTGGCAATGCCTTATATTTTAAGAAATGATACAAAGAAGCAGTGTCTGTCTAAAATTCAGAAGCTGAAGTCAACGACAGACGGCTTCCTGGTGAGAAATATGGAGACGCTGCTGATGCTGAGAAAGGCAGGATTTGACCAACCGTGTATATCGGATTATAATATGTATTGTATGAATGACAGAGCCGGCCGTGTATATGAGCAGATGATGGATCAGATGACCTTACCTGTGGAACTGAATCGAAGGGAGATTTCAGGACTTCAATCTGCGGTGAACAGTGAGATGATCGTCTACGGATATCAGCCGCTTATGGTGTCGGCACAATGCCTTATGAAGACAACCGGCAAATGTACCAAAGAACCCGGGTATTATGAACTGGAAGATCGCAGACACAAGAAGTTTCTGGTGCATAATGTCTGCGCTTTCTGCTATAATCTTATTTACAATACAGTGCCGTTATACTTAATGGATGTATTGGATGAGGCAACGGAAAGTGGTATTGGCGGTGTACGCCTTCAATTTGTCAATGAGACAGGCAATACTGTCAGAGCAATGGCAGAAGCATGCGTCCGTGCCCTTCAGGGAGAACGGGTGACAGCTGCCGGAGATTTCACGAAAGGACATTATAAAAGAGGAGTAGAATAGGGACAGGATGGTTAATGTTATTACGCAGTTATTTAAGTACATGGTTGCATTGATCATGGCGATTTATACGATTCGCTGTTTTACGGTTTTCAGTGTCAAAAAAGAAAAGAAAAAGCGAAGGATTTACAGAAGCCAGAATTTTCTGATGCTCTGGATTCATCTCATGCTTTATACGATTATTTTTCTGAATGAGAAATCCATGTATGTACTTGTCTTTTACGGCGCACAGCTGTGTTTCTTTATTGTTGCGTTGTTTATGTACAACAATATTTACAGGAATGCGTCAAAGCTTTTGATCAACAATATGTTTTTTCTGATGATGATCGGTTTTGTAATGCTGACAAGACTGGATATGACACTTGCAGTGAAGCAATTTTTAATTGCTGTTGCATCTGTTGCCTTCAGCCTGACAGTGCCGGTGATTGTGGAGAAAGTCGGTTTTTTGAGCAGGCTCGGTATTGTTTATGGCATTATCGGTCTCGGAGTTGTTGGTTCCGTATTTATTTTTGGTACAAAGGTTTATGGTGCGACCAACTGGATCAGCATTGCGGGTATTGGTTTTCAGCCATCAGAATTAGCAAAGATTATTTTTGTGTTTTTTGTAGCAGCTATGCTGTATAAAAACACCAGTCTGAAGCAGATTATGCTCACCTCCGCTCTGGCGGGAGTGCATGTGCTGATGCTTGTTGTTGAGAAAGACCTTGGTGCGGCAGTTATTTTCTTTGTTACGTATATTGTGATGCTTTACGTGGCAACACGTAGAGCCATGTGGCCGCTTATGGGCCTTGCGGCAGGAGCCGGTGCTTCTGTTGTTGCTTATCATCTGTTTGACCATGTCAAACGAAGAGTTGTTGCCTGGAAGGATCCTTGGGGCAATTATAACGATGCTGGATATCAGATCGCTCAGTCACTGTTTGCCATCGGAACAGGCGGATGGTTTGGCATGGGTCTGTATCAGGGAATGCCAAAGGATATTCCTGTAAGGGAAAGTGACTTTATTTTTGCGGTGATCGCTGAGGAACTGGGTGGTTTTTTTGCCATCTGTCTTATTTTGGTATTTATGAGCTGTTTTATTATGTTCATTAATATTTCGCTGCGTTTGACCAATAATTTCTATAAGCTTCTGGCAATTGGCCTGAGCATTGCATATGGTTTTCAGCTGTTCCTGTGTATCGGTGGTGTTATCAAGTTTATTCCGCATACCGGTGTTACATTGCCACTGATCAGTTACGGCGGAAGTTCCATTCTTTCCACAATCATTGTATTTGCAGTGATTCAGGGACTTTATCTGTTGAAACAGAAGGAGGTGAAAGAGATTGAAGAAAAACGACGAGAATCAGAACAACGACAGTGGAATGACCAGACGCGTGTATAAGAAGGCCAGTCTGGATGATACCGTTGTCAATGTCAGGAAAGATCCATCGGATGACTTTGATCTACTTTCGGATGATGGAATGATGGACTATGTGCCGGGTGTGGATGATGTGGATCATTTTGATTTTGATGAGAAGGATATCGAACACTACCGCAAGGTCAATGAACAGGAAGCGGCTGAGAGAGACAGACGCAGGAAGCAGCGTGCGCTGGAGAAACAGCGTACTGCTCAGAAACAGCAGTGTGAAACAAAGAAATCAGATGAACAGCCGCAGGGAAAAAGACAGAATAAACAGGCCGCTAAGGCTGTTGCAGACGAGGTTCCTGTGAAAAAGACAAATACCAAAAAGAAAAAACGTCGCAGAAGAAAAGATGAAGAGACGGATATTGATGATATAGAACTGCGCCGTGAACTCAGTGAAAAGAAACGCACGAACAAAGAGATCATGCGTATTACGTATGTGATGATGCTGCTTTTCTTCGGAATGATCGGTTACTTTATTTATTTTGACGGCGTGACAAGCAAGGAAGTTATTAATAATCCGCATAACAGCCGTCTGGCCAAGATGGCGGACAGTGTTGTCAGAGGAGAGATTCTTTCAGCGGATGGAGAAGTTCTGGCAGAATCCATCAAGGATGACAATGGCAATTATTACCGTTATTATCCGTATGGATGTACATTTGCCCATGTGGTGGGAACAAGTGATGTGAATAAGTCCGGTGTGGAGCTGACAGCCGATTACAATCTGATTACGTCAGATATCCAGCCAGTGGAGAAGATTATTAATGAGATCAGAGGTCAGAAGAATCCGGCGGATAATGTGGTGACAACATTAAATGCCAATCTGCAGCAGGTGGCTCATGATGCTCTGGGAGACAGGGAGGGCGCTGTAGTGGCAATAGAACCATCCACAGGTAAGGTACTGGCGATGATTTCAAAACCGGACTACGACCCGAATTCACTGGTTGATAATTATCAGGACATTATTAGTGATGAGAACAGCAAAGTTCTTCTGAATCAGTCAACGCAGGGACTTTTTGTACCGGGTTCTATATTCAAGATGGTGACGTCATTGGCATATCTTCGCAGCGGCGGTGACCCGGATAATTACAGCTATTACTGTGATGGTTCGATTTCACTGCAGTCTGACAGCGGTGACAGCTATATTAAGTGTTATGACGGTGAAGAGCATGGACAGGTGGATCTGCTTGAATCTTTTGCAGAATCCTGTAATGCATCATTTGCTAATCTGGGGCTATCCATCAGTGTAGATAAAATGAATGAAGTGGCCAATTCGCTGCTGTTTAATCAGACACTGCCAACGAAGTTTACGACGGCTAAAAGCCAGTTCAGTCTGTCTAACACAGACAGCCAGTGGCAGATTGGTGCAACGGCTATTGGCCAGGGCAATACAGTTATTTCTCCGATCCATGCAGCTATGCTCGTCAGTGCCATTGCCAACGGCGGAACATTGATGAAGCCGTATGTGATTGATTCTGTTCAGAGCACGGAAGGTTCTGTGATTGAACAATATGAATCAGAGAACTATGGAACGCTGATGTCAGCTTCAGAATCTTCACAGCTGACCAAGATGATGAAGGCGGTTGTTGAAGAGGGTACCGGTTACAAACTTTCCGGCAAGAATTACTCTGTTGCCGGAAAGACAGGAACAGCGGAAGTTGTCGGAAGAGGCAACAATGCCTGGTTTGTCGGTTTTGCACCGGCGGATGATCCGAAGATTGCCATCTGCGTATTGGTGGAAGATGCCGGAACAGCCAGCAGCGAAGCGGTTCCTATTGCCGGAGAGATACTGGATGCTTATCTGAATAATTAAATGGACAGGTATTCCTTTACAAACAACAGGTTAAATTCCTGTGATATTATTGTAAAATACCTCAAAGCATTGTATACTAATAGATAGAATACTTGATTGACACACCAATGAGCAGGGAGGAATTGCGATGACAAAGGCAACGAGCTGTGGCGGTGTGGTTATATTCAGAGGTAAAATCCTTCTGCTGTATAAGAATTACAGAAATAAATATGAAGGATGGGTGTTACCGAAAGGTACTGTTGAGGCAGGCGAAGAATTTAAGGAAACGGCACTCAGAGAAGTGAAAGAAGAAACGGGTGTAGACGCATCTATTGTGAAATATGTAGGCAAGAGCCAGTACAGCTTCAATACATCCCAGGATGTGGTGATGAAGGAAGTCCACTGGTATTTGATGATGTCTGACAGCTATTTCAGCAAACCACAGCGTGAAGAGTATTTCGTGGATTCGGGGTATTATAAGTATCACGAAGCTTATCATTTACTGAAATTTACGAATGAGAGGCAGATCCTTGAGAAGGCTTACAGTGAATATATAGAATTCAAGAAGAGCAATCTCTGGGGAAGAAAAAAGTATTATTGATCTATCTGTCCTGCGGACGGAGCACAAAAGAGGGGATGTTGTAAAATACGGAGAGGTCGCAGTACCTTTTCCGGGTATGTCATTTTACGGCATCTCCTTTTGTTTTATTTGCAGAGGAGAATGAAATGCTGAGAGAAGTCGATTTAAATAAAAATCTTACCAAAAAAGAATACAAAGAAATGATGGATAAACTGGCGCCGAAGTTTGCTGCGCTTCAGCGAGAAGCGCGGGCTAAGGGCTTGCCGGTGATGGTTGTTTTTGAAGGATGGGGCGCATCCGGTAAGGGAACGATGATCAGTCGCCTGATACAGCCGCTGGATCCGCGTGGATTTAAGGTATTTACCATTCAGGCAGAAAATGAAGAAGAGCATATGCATCCGTTTTTGTGGCGTTTCTGGACGAAGACACCGGCGAAGGGGCGCATGCATATTTTTGACCGAAGCTGGTATCGGCGCGTGATCACAGAACAGATGGATGCGCCAATGGATCAGAAGCGCCTGGATGCTGCGTATCAGCAGATTCTTTCATTCGAGGAACAGCTGTCGGCTGACGGAACATTGATCATCAAATTTTTCCTGCATATTTCTGCTGATGAACAGGAGAAGCGTCTGAAGAAGCTGGAACGTTCATCTGAGACGAAGTGGCGTGTGACCAAAGCGGACTGGAAGCATTTTAAGCAGTATAAGGCGTATCTGCCGATGTATGATCATATGCTGGAACAGACCGATATGTCATGGGCACCATGGCATGTCATTGAGGCAACAGACAGGGAATATGCAGCAGTGAAAGTCATGACAATTGTTGCCGGGATGATAGAAGAACGTTTGAATGAAGAGAATGAAAAAGAGAGCCGCAGTTATATGGCAGAGAGGGCGCAGGAAGAATTGCCGGGTACGGAAGAGACAATGCGTACAACGGTTCTTGACGGTGTGGATGTCAGTCTGACAATGACAAAGGAAGATTACAAGAAGCGTTTATCTGTTCTGCAGAAAGAATTGACCCGTCTGCAGAATGAGATGTATCTGAAGAGGATTCCTGTTGTTGTGGCTTTGGAAGGCTGGGATGCGGCAGGAAAGGGCGGTGCGATCAAGCGTTTGACAGAGCCTCTGGATCCGCGCGGATACGAGGTGGTTCCGACGGCGGCACCGAATGATATAGAAAAGGCCCATCATTATCTGTGGCGCTTCTGGCGAGCCATGCCGAAGGATGGTCATATGACGATTTTTGATCGGACATGGTATGGACGTGTGATGGTGGAGCGTATTGAAGGCTTCTGTAGCCAGGCAGAATGGCGCCGTGCATACAGAGAGATCAACCAGATGGAGCAGAATTTGACAGACCACGGGGTGATTGTTCTGAAATTCTGGCTTCAGATTGATAAGGATGAACAGGAACGACGTTTTAATGAGAGAATGGAGGATCCTGAGAAACAGTGGAAGATTACGGATGAGGACTGGCGCAATCGTGAGAAGTGGGATGCGTATGTCAAGGCTGTCGATGAGATGATCTTGAGAACTTCTACTACCTATGCACCGTGGACGATTGTTGAGGCTGATTCCAAGTATTATGCAAGGATTAAGATACTCGAGACGGTTGTCCGAGCCTTAAAGAACAGAATCTGATTTCTGACGTAGAAAAATAACACAAGAAAAAGTGATTTATCCATTGCATTCTGTTAAAAAATATTGTACAATAACAATTGCATCTGTAGCTCAGTGGATAGAGCAACGGTTTCCGGAGCCGTGTGCGAGGGTTCGATTCCCTTCAGGTGTATTTTTTTAACAGAATTCGCAGAATGATTCTGCAGTGTTGCAGATGAATATTCAGAAATGAAAGTATCGTCATGATAAGTAATTGTATGGAGGAATAGGAAGGAATGAAAAGTCCATTAGGAGATAGAGAGAGCAGAAGAAACAATTCTGCCGGTGAGGAGAATATAGCTATGAATCGAAACAGTATATTGATTATTATATTGTCGGTTGTTGTCGTTGTTGCTGCCATTGCAGGTCTGGTGGTGAACCTTGGAAGCAAGGAGAATAAAGGGACGGCCGCCAATTCCGGCAGCTCGACTGCAGAATCAACCATCAGTGTCGATGAGAATACCAATGCCCTTCAGGAGAATCAGTATCCTGCAGTGAATGAACTGATTGCCAATTACCGTAAGGCATTTAAGGAGGGTGACACAGATCTTCTGAAGAAGGTTTATAATTCTGATCAGGAGATCAATGCAGATGTATTGACAGCCACTTCACAGATTATTGAGGATTATCAGAATACGCAGTATTATACAAAACGCGGTCTGAATTCCGGAGAATATGTTGTTTTTGTATATGATGAGTTGAAGTTGGCAGATATTAAGACACTGGCACCGAATCTTTCCGTATTTTATGTGAAGTCAGCGGATGACGGAACATTGTACATTTATCGCGGTGATTATAATGCTGCCACAGGTTCTTTTCAGTATGATGAGGCCACTCAGAATTATATCAATCAGCTTTACCAGGATCAGGATGTCATGGATCTTATTTCTACAGTGAATACCAAGATGGACAGTGCCTGTGCGAATGATTCAAGCCTGATGGAATTCATGCAGAAGGTGCGCTCTAAGACAAGTGTAACGAATTCAGCATCTACTGATACCAGCGATACATCTTCAACTGAATCAGGACAGTCAGAGACTGAATCTGCAGCAGAGACTGAGTCGGCCGGTGAGACAGAATCACAGACGGACAGCAGTACAGCTACACAGAACTAATTAGATGAACGAATGATAAAAGCTTTTGCTGGAGGTGTCTGCAGCAAAAGCTTTTTTGTAACAGAGGTATAGAAATGAGTAATTTTAAAAAGGATATATTACATGAGAATGAAGATAAATCAGATGTTCGTCTTAATCGTTTCCTGAGTGATGCGGGTTTTTGTTCCAGAAGAGAAGCAGATCGTCTGATTGAGGCAGGACGCGTGACAGTGGATGGCACGAAGGCTGAGCTTGGTACCCGGGTGAGGCCGGGGCAGGTGATTAAGGTAGGATCGAAGGTTGTCAGACAAAACGACAGGATGGTTTTGATCGCTTTTAATAAACCAAGGGGAATTGTCTGTACAACAGATAGAGTCCGTGAGAAGAATAATATTATAGATTATATTCATTATCCGGAGCGGATTTACCCGATCGGACGTCTGGACAAGGATTCGGAGGGATTGATTCTTCTGACGAATGATGGTACAATTGTCAATCATATTCTGAAGGCTAGTCAGTATCATGAGAAAGAGTATATTGTCCGGGTGAATAAGAAGATAACAGATGAATTCATTCAGGGCATGTCAAAGGGCGTGCCGATTCTGGATACGGTGACACGTCCGTGTACGCTTCGGAGGATAGATGATTACACATTTTCTATTATTCTAACACAGGGGTTGAACCGGCAGATTCGGTATATGTGCCGACATTTTGATTACCATGTAACGAAGCTTAAGCGGGTCCGTATTATGAATATCCGTCTTGGCAGTCTGCCGGTTGGAAAGTGGCGGGATGTAACAGCGGAAGAACTTGAGCAGCTGAAAAGACAGTTTATTGCAAATGATCGCAGGAATCAGTCGAAGCGGAGAAAGCGTATATAAAATCAGATAGGGTATTGGAGAAATAATATATGAATAGAGAAGAATATAATACGCTCATTAAAACAATCAATTATCATATGAATCTTTATTATAACCAGGACGAATCAGAAATCAGTGACTATGAATATGATCAGTTGATGCTTCAATTAAAAGCAGCTGAAAAAGAACACCCGGAATGGGTCACATCGGATTCGCCATCGCAAAAGATTGGTGGAACTGCAAAGAGGGAAGCCGGTGTTAAGGTAACGCATGATGTGCCTATGCTTTCAATTGAAGATGTTTTCACAAAAGAGGATATCGTTGCCTGGGTAGAAAAGGTTAAGGCTGTTCATCCTGAATGCCAATTTTCTGTTGAAACAAAAATTGATGGCCTTTCAATGACTTTGAGATATGAAAAAGATGAAAATGGTTTGTTAAGATTGTCTTTGGCGGAAACTAGAGGAGATGGACTTGTTGGAGAGGATGTAACAGCAAATGCACTTGTTGTACCAGATGTAAAAAAATATTTAAAGTTGCCATATGATGCATTGCAACTTCGAGGAGAAGTCTATATGTCTCATAGTGCTTTTGAAAAATATAATGATGAACAGGAAAAGACAGGAAAAAAACTGGCGGCTAATCCACGAAATCTGGCAGCAGGTACATTAAGGCAACTGAATCCAGCAATTACAAAAGAGCGCGGGTTAAAGATGTTTGTATTTAATGTTCAGCAAGGACCGGAAGAAGTGATGGAAAGCCATTGTGATGCAATGGATTTTTTATCGGCAAATGGTATTCCGACGGTATTCCATAAAAAATGCACAACGGTGGATGAAATTATTCAGGCAATTGATGAGATTGCAGAAATGCGTGATAAACTCGAATATGATATTGATGGTGCTGTTGTCAAAATAGACCAGATTCAGTATCGAGACGACTTCCCGGCAGGAAGTAAATATTCCAGCGGTCATATTGCTTATAAATATCCTCCAGAAGAGCGTGTTGTCGTGATGGATGAAATTCTGGTAGATGTAGGACGAACAGGAAAGATAACTTATACGGGCGTTTTCCATGATGAAGAAACAGAAAAACCAGCCAGACTTTGCGGAACGAATGTTTCAAGAGCGACACTTCATAATCAGGATTATATTAATGAGATGAAGATTGGCATTGGAGGCTCATATAAATTATTTAAGAGCGGAGAAATTATTCCAAAGTTAAATGGATGTGTTAAGACGCCAAAAGTTGTTTTTAAAACGCCTACGCGCTGCCCAGTATGCGGCAGTGGGTTGATAAATGAAGAAGATACGGCAGATATCCGCTGTGTCAATGTGTTATGTTCAGCACAATTGGCAAGAACTCTTTCGTATTTTTGTTCACTTGATGCGATGAATATTGTAGGACTGGGAGATTCTATTATTGATGCATTAATCAAAAATGGTTATGTGAAAACCTTTGCAGATATTTACAAATTAAATGATTTGAAGGATGAACTGATTAGAAATAATATATTTGGCAAAGAAAAAGGAACAGGCAGAGTATTGGAAGCGATTGAGAAATCTAAAACAAACGATCCTACAAAGCTGCTGACCGGACTTGGAATAAGAAATGTCGGAAAGAATACAGCAAAGTCAATTATGAAGTATTTTTCTTCAATTGAAGAATTGATGAATGCATCATACGAAGATTTAATAGCCATTGATGATATTGGCGGGGTTACAGCTACATGCATCAGGCAGTATTTTGATAATCCCAAGAACCGTACAGTTATAGATGAACTGGAGTCTGTAGGTGTTACAATGAAGATGCCGAAAGGATCAACTTCTAGTGAAAAACTGGCAGGATTAACAATTGTTGTGACGGGTGCTTTACCAACCCTTGGTCGAAAAGAAGCTTCAGATTTAATTGAGAATAATGGCGGTAAATGTACAGGCTCTGTAAGTAAGAAAACAGATTATCTAGTTGCAGGTGAGAAGGCAGGAAGTAAGCTGACAAAAGCACAGGCTTTGGGAATTCCAATAATTACAGAAGAAGAACTGTTGAACATGATTTCATAAAGAGGAAGCTTGTTTGAGGATCGTATTATTTGGGAATAGTAGCTTTATAATTTATAAATATATTCAGATGAATCGTGGGAGGCTTTATGGCAACGGGATTTATACAGCTAAATGAGAATGACACAAAAGAGTTAAGAAAAGAAATCGGCTTACCTGTTACAACTTCTGAGGATTATTCAATATCGAATGTCAATAATAAAGATGAATTAGTTGAAGTTGGTGATTTAGATGAAGGGTGGCAGGGAAAACTCCTATCGAAGTTCGGGAAACTTGAAAGTGAGTTTGGTCTTATGGAACATTCCTTTTCTATTATGGCAAATGCTGGAAAAGATGGAAAAATATCTTCTTACGCAATTTGTGTTTATGAACCGGACCTTGTTGAAGACAGGAGAGACAGCAGTAGGAATACGGTCCTTGCGAGAGTGAAAGAAGATGTCCTCAAGTCAAATACCGATATCGTTGAAGTATACTCAAAGTACTTTGGAAAAAATGACGAGAAAAAAAGATATGATAAGGATTCGGATGATTTTATTAATTGCCTGATGGAATGTATGCGATTTGGCATTAATAATTATATTCCAAAGGCCGCGGGATTTGCGTGCTGTTCTAGATATAAGGAATGTTCTGATGCAAAGGAATGTATTCATCCGAATCGGCTTTATGCAAAAGCATGTCAATATCGAAAGAATCTGGAAGAAGGAAATATTTTTTATTAGATGAGATATTTAAATGATTCTGAATAAGTACATTTCCCTACCAAAATAGTATGAAAAAGACTTGACGAATATGTGATGAAATGTTAAGATAAAAAGGCAAGTTTTCATTAAAAATGCGGGACATATAACATAGAGAATGATTATGCATATATATAAGAGACGGGGAGATTTTCTTTCCCCCATCGCTTTGGAAATATGTCACCAATGATAAATTTTGAATAATTGAAGGAGATGAGCAAAATGGATCATTTAGTTTATCTGGATCATGCAGCAACAACTGCTGCAAGACCTGAAGTCGTTGAGGCCATGCTGCCTTACTTTACAGAGAAATACGGCAATCCATCCAGTATCTATAGTTTAGGCTCAGAAACAAAGGCAGCTATTACACATGCGCGTGAGATTATGGCGAAGTCCATCGGTACAACGTCTGAGAATATATATTTTACAGCCGGCGGCAGTGAATCAGATAACTGGGCACTTGTTGCGACTGCTGAAGCATATGCTTCAAAAGGCAAGCATATCATCACATCCAAGATTGAACATCATGCGATTCTGCATACATGCGATTATCTGGCATCCAGAGGATATGAGATCACTTATATTGATGTCGATGAGAACGGTGTGATCAAACTGGATCAGCTGAAAGCAGCTATCCGCCCGGATACGATCCTGATTTCTGTTATGTTTGCCAACAATGAGATCGGAACGATTCAGCCAATTGAAGAGATTGGTGCTATTGCGAAAGAGCATGGTATTTTATTCCATACAGATGCCGTACAGGCTTATTGTCAGGTGCCTATTGATGTAGACAAGATGCATATTGATATGCTCAGCATCAGTGGTCACAAGATCAATGGACCGAAGGGGATTGGATTCCTTTATATCCGCAAGGGTGTGAAGATCCGCTCATTTATTCACGGCGGTGCTCAGGAACGTAAGCGTCGTGCCGGTACAGAGAATGTTCCGAGTATTGTCGGTCTTGGCAAGGCAGTTGAGATGGCAGTGGCTGATATGGAAGAACGTACATCGAAGGAAATCGAATTAAGAGACCGCATGATTGATGCCATTTATAAGAGAATCCCTTATGCACGTCTGAATGGTGACAGAACACGCAGATTGCCGAATAATGTCAACTTCAGTTTCCAGTTTGTTGAGGGTGAATCCATGCTGATCATGCTGGATATGGCACATATTTGTGCATCCAGTGGTTCTGCCTGTACATCAGGTTCCCTGGATCCATCCCATGTCCTTCTGGCGATTGGTCTGCCTCATGAGATTGCACATGGTTCTCTGAGACTGACACTGGGTTATGATAATACACAGGAAGAAATTGACGGTGTTGTAGATGAAATTGAGAAGATTGTTGCACGTCTTCGTTCCATGTCACCGTTATATGAAGATTTCATCAAGAAAACAGGAGGAAATAAATAATGTACAGCGAGAAAGTTATGGATCATTTCCAGCATCCGCGTAATGTTGGAGAGATTGAAAATGCAAGTGGTGTCGGCACAGTAGGCAATGCGAAGTGCGGCGATATCATGAGAATATATTTTGATATTGATGAGAACCAGGTGATCAGAGATGTCAAATTCAAAACATTTGGCTGCGGTGCCGCTGTTGCAACTAGCAGTATGGCAACAGAACTTGTCAAAGGCAAGACAATTTATGAAGCGTTGGAAGTAACCAACAAAGCGGTTATGGAAGCGCTTGATGGTCTGCCTCCGGTCAAGGTACACTGTTCTCTTCTTGCTGAAGAAGCAATTCATGCTGCCCTTTGGGATTATGCAGAAAAGAATGGCATCAAGATTGAAGGCCTCCAGAAACCGAAGAACGATATCAGTGAAGGTGAAGAGGAAGAAGACTATTAATGAATGATAAGGGAGGACTGCTGCGTTATGACAGATGATGCGGCAGTCCTTTTGTTACATGAGAAGGAGGATGCATATGGCATCGAAAAAGGTTGTAGTAGGTATGTCCGGTGGTGTGGATTCTTCTGTAGCTGCCTGGCTGCTCAAACAGCAAGGGTATGATGTGATCGGAGTGACCATGCAGATCTGGCAGGAAGAGGAGGATGAAATCGTCGAAGAAAACGGCGGTTGCTGCGGTTTATCTGCAGTGGATGATGCCAGAAGAGTGGCGGAGAGAATCGGTATACCGTATTATGTGATGAATTTCCGGGAAGTGTTCAGAGAGAAAGTGATTGACAATTTTGTTTCTGAGTACGAAAAAGGGCGGACACCGAATCCATGTATTGTCTGCAATCGTTATGTCAAATGGGAAGCACTGCTTGAGAAGGCATTGGCTCTGGGTGCCGATTATATTGCAACGGGCCACTATGCCAGAATCGTTCATCTTCCAAATGGCAGATATGCGATTGAAAAGGCAGCATTTGACAGAAAAGATCAGACGTATGCATTGTATAATCTGAATCAGCATCAGCTGGCGCATACCCTGATGCCGGTGGGGGCTTATGATAAATCAGAAGTGCGTCGTATAGCTGGGGAAATCGGTCTGTCTGTGGCCAATAAGATGGACAGCCAGGATATCTGTTTTGTATCGGACGGCAATTATCAGGCGTTCATTGAAGATTATACAGGCAAAAAACTGCTGGAAGGTGATTTTGTCGACAAGAATGGCAAAGTGCTGGGACATCACAGAGGTATCGGTGCTTATACCATTGGTCAGCGAAAGGGGCTGAATCTGGCCATGGGACATCCGGTTTTTGTTACCGGTATTAATCCTGAAGAAAACAAAATCATTATCGGTGAGAATGATGAATTGTTCCAACGGGCATTGTATGCATCTAATGTGAATCTGATGTCCCGTGCGTCTTTGGATGAACCGGTGCGCCTGACGGCCAAGATACGTTACGCCCACAAAGCAGCACCGTGCATAGCCAGACAGTTGCCGGACGGAAGTTTATATGTATGTTTTGATGAGCCTCAGCGTGCGATCACACCGGGCCAGGCAGTTGTTTTGTATGACGGAGATCTTGTCGCAGGCGGTGGAATTATCGAGAAAATTGCGCCGGAATTAGATGATGCGAGTTAAAAGATTGTCAAATCTGGATAGAACTGTGTGTATAATCCTGGATTTTTTGCAAATAATGTACAGATGTAAAAACAAAAAACTTCAATTTGCGAAAAAATCATGAAAATTATGCAGTAATCTGCATCAAATTATAAGGATTGTTAAAAAATTAATAAAGTGGTTTTTTGTACTTGAAAAAAACATTAAAATCCGATACAATAGGGACAGAGCGAAAGTGGTAAGAAAATTCTTTAAGCTTTCGGCAAAATAATAAAAATGATATACAATATCAGGAGGAGTTATTATGGCAGTAAAAGTAGCAATTAATGGATTTGGTCGTATTGGTCGTCTTGCATTCAGACAGATGTTTGCAGCAGAAGGTTATGAAGTAGTTGCAATCAACGATTTAACAGATCCTAAGATGCTTGCACATCTTTTGAAATATGATTCATCTCAGGGCAGATATGCCGGACATACAGTAACTGTTGGCGAAGACAACGCATCTATCGTTGTTGACGGCAAACAGATTACAATCTACAAAGAAGCAGATGCTTCTAACTTACCATGGGGTGACCTGGATGTTGATGTTGTTCTTGAGTGTACAGGTTTCTATACATCCAAGGCAAAAGCTGAAGCACATATCAAAGCAGGCGCTAAGAAAGTTGTTATTTCTGCACCAGCAGGCAATGATCTTCCTACAATCGTATACAGCGTTAACGAGAAGACACTTACAGCTGATGACAAGATTATCTCTGCTGCATCCTGTACAACAAACTGTCTTGCACCTATGGCAAAGGCTTTGAATGATTATGCTCCAATCCAGAGTGGTATCATGTCTACAATCCATGCTTACACAGGTGACCAGATGATTCTTGACGGACCACACAGAAAAGGTGATTTAAGAAGAGCAAGAGCAGGTGCTGTCAACATTGTTCCTAACTCAACAGGTGCTGCTAAAGCAATCGGTCTTGTTATTCCTGAATTAAAGGGCAAACTTATCGGTTCTGCTCAGCGTGTACCGGTTCCTACAGGTTCTACAACAATCCTTACAGCTGTAGTTAAAGGCAGTGATGTAACAGTTGACGGTATCAACGCTGCTATGAAGGCTGCTGAAAGTGATTCCTTTGGTTACAACGAAGATCAGATCGTATCATCTGATATTGTAGGTATCACATATGGTTCTTTATTTGATTCTACACAGACAATGGTTTCTCCGATTGGCGATGATTTATATCAGGTGCAGGTTGTTTCATGGTATGATAATGAAAACTCCTACACAAGCCAGATGGTTAGAACAATCAAATATTTTGCTGAATTGGCTTAATTTTGAAATCAGAATAAGTAAATAAGATCCTTGGCGGGTCCGGTCTCATTGGACCGGACCCGTTTTTGCGCTTAAAGGGCGCTTAAATATAGTCAGACAAAAGGAGATAATAATATGCTGAATAAAGTTTCTGTTGATGATATTAATGTTAAAGGCCAGAGAGTCTTAGTAAGATGCGATTTTAATGTTCCTTTACAGGATGGAAAGATTACAGATGAGAACAGACTGGTAGCATCCCTGCCGACAATCAAGAAACTCATTGCTGACGGCGGCAAAGTTATCCTTTGCTCACATCTTGGTAAGCCAAAGGGCGAAGCAAAGCCTGAACTTTCTCTGGCACCTGTTGCTGTTCGTTTAAGCGAACTTCTTGGTCAGGACGTAAAATTTGCTGCAGATCCTGAGGTCGTTGGTCCAAATGCAAAAGCTGCTGTAGCTGCCATGAAAGATGGCGATGTTGTTCTTCTTGAGAACACACGTTACAGAATTGAAGAGACAAAGAATGGGGAAGCCTTCAGCAAAGAATTGGCAAGCCTTTGCGATGTTTATGTGGATGATGCTTTCGGTACAGCTCACAGAGCACATTGCTCCAACGTCGGTGTCACTCAGTATGTGAAGACAGCAGCTGTTGGCTATTTGATGCAGAAGGAAATCGATTTCCTTGGCAATGCAGTCAATAACCCTGCAAGACCTTTTGTTGCTATTCTTGGCGGTTCCAAGGTATCCAGCAAGATTTCTGTTATCAACAACCTGCTTGACAAAGTGGATACTCTGATCATCGGCGGCGGTATGGCTTATACATTTATGAAGGCTCAGGGCGGTAAGATCGGTACATCTCTTTGTGAAGATGATTATCTTGATTATGCCAACGATATGATCAAGAAAGCTGCTGATAAGGGCGTGAAGATGCTTATTCCTGTAGATACAGTAACTGCTGATGCATTTTCTAATGATGCCAATGTGAAAGTAGTCGATGCCGGCCAGATCGATGACGGCTGGATGGGCCTTGATATCGGACCGAAGACAAGAGAACTGTTTGCCAACGCTGTCAAAGATGCGAAGACAGTTGTATGGAACGGACCGATGGGCGTATTCGAGATGCCTAACTTTGCAGCTGGTACTGTTGCAGTTGCTCAGGCACTGGCTGATACAGATGCAGTGACGATCATCGGTGGCGGTGATTCAGCAGCTGCTGTTAACCAGCTTGGTTTTGGTGACAAGATGACACATATCTCCACAGGCGGTGGCGCATCTCTTGAATTCCTTGAAGGCAAAGAACTTCCGGGCGTTGCAGCAGCAACAGACAAATAATTTAAGTGGATAATGAGTCAATTATTTATTATATAGAAGGGATCGTAATATCATGCGTAAGAAGATTATTGCAGGCAACTGGAAAATGAACAAAACACCAAGTGAGGCAGTGGCTCTTGTAGAAACACTGAAACCACTTGTAGCAAATGATGACGTGGATGTTGTTTTCTGCGTACCTGCTATCGATATCATTCCATGTATGGAAGCAGCTAAAGGCAGCAACATCAATATTGGTGCTGAGAATATGTATTTTGAAGAATCCGGCGCTTATACAGGCGAGATTTCTCCTGCTATGCTGACAGATGCCGGTGTGAAATATGTTGTACTTGGTCATTCTGAGAGAAGAGAATACTTCGCTGAAACAGATGAAACTGTCAATCGTAAAGTTCTCAAGGCTTTTGAACACGGTATTACACCGATCGTCTGCTGCGGCGAGTCTCTGACACAGCGCAAACAGGGAATTTACATCGAATGGATCCGTATGCAGATCAAGATCGCATTTCAGAATGTAACAGCAGATCAGGCAAAGACAGCAGTTATTGCTTATGAGCCAATCTGGGCAATCGGAACCGGTGAAACTGCAACAGCAGATCAGGCTGAGGAAGTTTGCGGTGCAATTCGTCAGTGTATCCGTGAAATCTATGATGAAGCAACAGCAGAAGCTATCCGTATCCAGTACGGCGGTTCTGTGAATGCAGGCAATGCAGCTGAACTTTTCGCAAAACCGGATATTGACGGCGGCCTTGTAGGCGGTGCATCTCTGAAACCGGACTTCGGCAAGATTGTTAACTACAACAAATAATTTTTATCAATAACAATATCAATTGGGGCGCGTCTTGAATAATTCGGCGCCCTTTTTTGAAGAAAGTGAGAGAAAATGAGTAAAAAACCTACAGTTTTAATGATTCTTGATGGTTTTGGTTTAAATGACAAAAAAGATGCCAATGCTGTTTATGAAGCAAAGACACCTGTCATTGATAATTTAATGGCAACCTATCCATTTGTCAAAGGCAATGCCAGCGGGTTGTCCGTTGGTCTTCCGGAAGGTCAGATGGGCAACTCTGAGGTCGGACATATGAACATGGGCGCCGGACGTATTGTTTATCAGGATCTTACAAGAATTACCAAAGAGATCCAGGATGGTACATTCTTTGAAAATCCGGCTTTATTAAAGGCCATTGAGAATGTTAAAGCCAACAATTCTGCACTGCACTTATATGGTCTGTTGTCCGATGGTGGTGTCCACAGCCATAATACACATCTGTATGGGTTGCTGGAGCTGGCAAAACGTCATGGACTTGAGCAGGTCTATGTTCACTGCTTCCTGGATGGCCGTGATACACCGCCGGCATCAGGTGCAGATTATATCAAAGAATTATACGAGAAGATGCAGGAACTGGGTGTTGGACAGATTGCTTCTGTTATGGGCCGTTACTATGCCATGGACCGTGACAACAGATGGGACCGTGTAGAAAAAGCTTATCGTGCCATCGCTTTTGGTGAAGGCATACAGGCAGAATGCCCATATGATGCGGTTAAGGCATCCTATGAGAAGGAAGTTTATGATGAATTTGTTGTACCGACTGTCATTATGAGAGACGGCAAGCCGACGGCTACAGTCAATGACGGTGATTCCATTATCTTCTTCAACTTCAGACCGGACCGCGCTCGTGAGATCACAAGAGCTTTCTGCGCAGATGAATTTGATGGTTTTGACAGAGGCGAACGCAAGAAAGTAACCTATATCTGTTTTACAGAATATGATGTAACAATCCCGAATAAAGAAGTGGCATTCAACAAAGTAGAAATCAAAAATACATTTGGTGAATTCCTGGCTTCTAAAGGACTGAAGCAGGCAAGAATTGCTGAGACAGAGAAATATGCACATGTGACATTCTTCTTTAACGGCGGTGTCGAAGCACCAAATCCGGGAGAGGACAGAATCCTTGTGAATTCTCCAAAGGTAGCAACTTATGATCTGAAGCCTGAGATGAGTGCTTATGAAGTGTGCGATAAACTCGTAGAAGCCATCAAATCAGATAAATACGACGTGATCATCATCAATTTCGCTAATCCGGATATGGTGGGTCATACAGGTGTTGAATCTGCAGCGATTAAAGCAGTTGAAGCAGTGGATACATGTGTCGGCCGTGCTGTTGAGGCATTGAAAGAAGTGGATGGTCAGATGATTCTCTGTGCAGACCATGGCAACTGTGAACAGTTGGTTGATTATACAACAGGGGTGCCTTTCACTGCTCATACAACCAATCCGGTGCCATTTATTTTGATTAATTATGATCCGGCCTACACACTGAAAGAGGGAGGCTGCCTGGCAGACCTGGCGCCAACACTCATCGATATGATGGGGCTGGAGAAACCGGTAGAGATGACTGGTCATTCACTTCTTGTGAAACGATAAAATATACTTTACATGCTGTAGGAACCTGTGCTATAATGATTTAGATTGAATGCAGGAGGTGTACGCATGAGCGGTATCAGAATTGCAGCCACAGTGGTATATATCATTGTATGTTTAGTACTTGTATTTTTAGTATTTAAAGGAAAAGGTCAGGGTGCGGATCTGTCTGGCGGAATTACAGGCAGAAGCAACGACACATATTTCACGACCCATGGTAAGAAGCACACAGAAGATGCTTTACTTGAGAGATCAACAGCTATTTTGGCAGCGATCTTTATTGTATTATCTCTTGTGATGAACATGAGCTGGGGATACTAAGAATGTCAGACTGCTGAAGGCAGTATCATTCAGCCGGTAATACTTCCGGCCTGAACATGTACAGCAAGATGAATAGAAACACTCCTTCGGGAGTGTTTTTGTTCTTTCTGCAGATAGAATGTATAGAATGCACAGAGAATGTTAGCGGCGGATACAGATCCGGCCGAAGAATAGAAAAGCGAGTATAGAAACAGGAGGTGACAAACATGGACAAGGTTATTTTTGATGTAAGAAGAAAAATGGTCCTGGATTTTATTGAAGAGAAGAACTACAAACCGATGAAGTTCAAAGAGCTTTGCATGGTATTTTCAGTGCCGAAGCGGGAGAAGGAGGAATTCAAGGAATTTCTGGATCAGCTCATTGCTGGCGGAGAACTGGCATTGACTGAGAATGGGCGATATAAGAAGGCAGAACCGGATACCTTCACAGGCAAGTTCTGCGGCAGTACAAGGGGCTTTGGTTTTGTGACAGTTGAGGGCATGGAGCAGGACGTATTTATCCCGGCGGATGAGACAAAGGGTGCTTTTCACGGGGATACGGTTCTGATCCAGTTGGTGGCACCGGCTGTCCCGGCGGGCGGTACAAGGGCAGCCAAGAGGGCTGAAGGAAAGGTACTTCAGATTGTTGAACGCGGTTTTACGGAAGTAATCGGTATTTTTCAAAAGAATAAGAATTATGGTTTTGTGATCCCGGATAACCAAAAGATTGGCAGTGATATTTTTATCCCGTGCGGGAAGACCATGCGGGCGGTGAACGGCCATCGTGTTGTGGTGAAACTGACGGATTATGGCAATGATCGTAAGAATCCGGAAGGAACTGTGACAGAGATTCTCGGCCATGCGGATGATCCGAAGACAGATATTCTGGCGGTTGTGAAAGCCTTCGATCTGCCGACGGAATTTCCGGAGGATGTGAAAACACAGCTTTTATCTGTTCCGGAATCTGTCAGCCCGGAAGAGACTGAAGGGCGCAGAGATTTGAGAGATCGGATGACCGTGACCATTGATGGAGAAGATGCCAAGGATCTGGATGATGCGATTACTCTTGAGATGAAGGATGGCCACTATTTTCTGGGGGTGCATATTGCAGATGTGACGCATTATGTCAAGGAGGGATCTCCCCTTGACAAAGAGGCACTGAAGCGAGGCACCAGCGTCTATCTGGTCAACAAGGTGATTCCGATGTTGCCCCATGCCCTTTCCAATGGTATCTGTTCCCTGAATGAAGGGGTGGACAGACTGGCACTCAGCTGTCTGATAGAGCTGGATGAACGGGGCGGTATTATCGGACATGAAATTACGGAGAGTGTGATCAGAGTCAATCACCGTATGTCTTACAACCAGGTTAGTCGTATATTGGATGGGGACAAAGAATTAACGGTCGTATATGCGGATGCGGTGAAGATGTTTAAAGAAATGAAGACATTGTCGGATCTTCTTCGCAAGAAACGCAAGGAGCGCGGAGGTATTGATTTTGATTTTCCTGAATCCAAGATTGAACTGGACGATCGGGATTTCCCGGTGGATATTCATCCATATGACAGAAATCCGGCAACGAAGATCATCGAGGATTTCATGCTGATGGCCAATGAGACCATTGCAGAGGATTTCTTCTGGCAGGAACTGCCATTTCTTTATAGAAGTCATGAATCCCCGGATACAGACCGTATTAAACGTCTGATGATCCTGATTAAGAACTATGGATATTATATGAATATCCGTCAGGACAGCATTCATCCGATGGAATTTCAGAAATTGTTAGGTAAGATTGAAGGAACGCCGGAAGAAACCATGATTTCAAGACTGGTACTGCGATCCATGAAGCAGGCCCGCTATACAACGGAAAATCTCGGCCATTTTGGACTTGCAGTTTCCTATTATTGTCATTTTACGTCACCAATCCGAAGATATCCGGATCTTCAGATCCACCGTATTATCAAGGAGAATCTTCACGGTCAGCTAGATGACGGGCGTCAGGCACATTATCATCATATTCTGCCGGATGTCGCTGTTCAGACAAGCAGTACAGAGCGCAGGGCGGACGAGGCTGAACGTGAAGTTGAGAAGATGAAGAAGGCAGAGTATATGTCCAAACGGATTGGTCAGAGGTACGACGGTGTCGTCTCAGGCATTACCAACTGGGGCATGTATGTGGAATTGCCGAATACCTGTGAGGGTCTGATCAGACTGCAGGATATGGACGATGATTATTATATTTTTGATGAGAATACGTATACATTAACGGGAGAAGATACCGGAAGAACCTTCAAGCTGGGTGAGCATGTCCGTATCATTGTCAAAGATGTAGATTTTCTGGCGAAAGCCGTGAATTTTATGCTGGAGGACAGCATTTTTGCAGAGGGGGAAATGTAATGGCCGGAAAAGGAACCAAACTGATCGCCAATAACAAGAAAGCGTATCATGATTATTTTATCGAGGATAAGTATGAGGCGGGTATCGTTCTGCACGGTACAGAGGTAAAGTCTCTCCGCATGGGCAAGTGCAGCATTAAGGAATCTTTTATTCATGCAGATCATGGAGAGATTTATATTGAGCATATGCATATAGCGCCTTATGAGAAAGGCAACATTTTCAACAAAGACCCGCTTCGTACAAGAAAGCTTCTGCTGCATAAACGCGAGATTACGAAGCTTCTGGGACAGGTTTCTCAGAAAGGTTATACGATCATGCCGCTGCAGGTGTATTTCAAGGACAGCCTTGTGAAAGTCCAGATTGGCCTTGCCCGAGGAAAGAAGCTATATGATAAACGTGAAGATATTGCCAAGAAGGATCAGCGGCGAGAAGCAGAGCGTGAGATGAAGATCCGCCTTCGCTGATTGGCGAATCGGGATGCAGCCTTTATAAGACAAAAATTAATAAAATTTTTACAGTTTGGTCAAGACTTTGATGCAAAGTTTTTGCTATAATATTAAGAAATAAAGGGGCTGCGATATATGAGAAAAAGAAGAACACGTTATTCAGAACGAAATACAAGGTACCATAGTAGAAAAGGACAGACATTTCAGCAGATTATTTTATCGATAGTGGCTTTGTTTCTTGTTGTTATATTTCTGGTTGTGCTGTGCACGGATCCAATGGGGAATAACGGCAGTGTGCCGCCGGAGAGTGTCATGGCCGCCAAAGATGCGAATGAGACAGCGGACAGCAATGTTTCACAGAGCGATGAGAGTGTATCAGATACAGCATCCGCAGATGGATTAGATCAGACATCTGACGGTCAAACAGACAGTACCGCTTCAAGTTCAGACTGGCGGCTGCTCCTGGTGAACAGTACCCATCCGATTGCTGATGATTACAGTATTGATCTGACGGAATTACGCAATGGTCAGTCTGTTGACTCACGTATTCTCACAGATCTTCAGGAGATGTTTGATGCGGCCAGATCGGAGGATATCTATCCGATCGTCAGCGATGCATACAGAACACGGGAAGAGCAGCAGGCGCTGATGGACGATACGATCCAGAATTATGAGGATGAAGGCTATTCTGCAGAAGAAGCAACAAGTAAGGCTGAACAGGTGATTGCAAAGCCCGGAACCAGTGAACATGAAACCGGTCTGGCAATTGATATTGCCGGTGATGAAGACTATGGACAGGATACAGACAGTGTCCTGGCATGGATGAATGCCAATGCGTATAAGTATGGCTTTGTCCTGCGTTATCCATCCGGAAAGGAATCAGTGACGGGGGCTGCGGCTGAGGATGATCATTATCGCTATGTCGGCAAGGAAGCGGCTAAGGTGATGTATGATAAGGGCATTTGTCTGGAGGAATATCTGAATCAGAACAATTAAAAATGATTGGATATAAAAATTAACCCGCAGCGTAAATCTAAAAGTTTGGCCGTGGGTTAATTTTTGAGCATTTATTCCACAGAGACGGAAGATAGCTATAATATATACTTTTCTTTTTTTGCCCGATTAGTTCCTCTATCTTTAATGTGTGAAAATCAATGTCTTCTATGCCGACTTGAACAAAATTACCTATTTCACAAATACATTGCTTAATAATTTCTTCAGAAGCGGATGGATTTTGTTCTAAAAAAATATTAACATGTTCCTGGATGATATCCATAATTGCTCGAACATTTTCTTTAGAATAAACAAGCGACAACTGATATTTCATGTTTTTCAAATATTTTTTGTTAACAACTTTTGTATCTATCTTGCTGATAACATGGTCAACAGGCGCGTTTTCTATCCAATCGCATAATACGTCATTTATTTGAATATGTTCTTTAAATTGTTCCAGTGAAGCTCTGATTTGGCAACTGCCCAATGGGCAGTGCCAAGAATGTTGATTATGGGATTTTAAATTAGGATATACATGAAAAAAGAGAACAGCTTTCGCCATTCTCTTTTCTACAAACTGGAAGTTATCGCCTAATCTTTTAAATTAGTTAAATCCTCTAAGTACATTTCTGTATAACCGCACTCTGGGCAGACTGCAACTTTTACATCATCTATAATTGTTGCCTTTTGCTTTTCATCTACACGAACAACAATCCCATAGCCACCACCATTTACTTTAAGCCTTAAATCTGATACCATAACTTTTCTGCATTTTACACATTTTCTCATTGTTTACCACCTCCAAATGTATAAATTAAATCCCGATTTGTTAAATTCATATCCACATTATGCCATAAAAATAACGACACTGTAGATTACTTTCGCAACATACAATGTCGTTACTTTTATTTTCTTCGATACACCAAACAAAACATATTCCTGTATACGATAATAGCATCTACAGAGATTAACTTGTTCAGTTTTAGTGGACCTGCGGGGAGTCGAACCCCGGTCCGAAGATATCTCCATCCAAGCATCTCCCATCACAGTCATTATACATTCATTCCCTCTGCCATATGCCTAATGACAGGCCTACAGCATCAGTAGCTTCATAAATTTTCCAAAGCTGCAAAGCTTAAGCTCTGGAGGTCCTCACCTTCTTCGATGCCGGTAACCGGAATGGTGAGCAGTCCCGGGCCGACAAGCGCCTAATTAGGCAGCTAAAGCTAACTTATCGTCTGCTTTTATATTTAGGTTCCGGCTTTTAACGCAGCTCCGGAGTCTGCGGATGGCTTCTCAAACTTCAACATCCCCGTCGAAACCAGTACAAGCCCTTATGATGATGACTCATTTACAATTACAATAATCTATCATCTGAACATGCGCGGTATGCAAACGAATGGATAAAGCATAGTTTATTATAGCAGATTTTATTTTAAAGTCAACGGGTTAATCAAAATGTGTGGTCGTAATTTTTTGGAATGTCCCGAATTGAAATCATTCAGCTGGATGTGCGTGCTTATCTTGAAATTCAACCTCAATTCCAGTATAATAAAATCACCAGAGAAAGGGTGAGGTTATCCTGTGAATACAGAAATCACGAATGCGCTGAAAGCGACCAGTGACACAGCTCAGTATGATAACAGCGCCAAACGCTTACTTGGCAATAAGTATATTTTGGCGCAGATACTGGTCTATACTGTAGATGAATTCAAGGGGATGCAGCCGATGGATGTAGTTCCTTTGATAGAGGGAGAACCAAAGATAGGAATTGTTCCGGTAGAACCGGGACTCACAAATGAACGTCAGGGAGATAAGATTATCGGTTTAAATACCGAGAATACAGAAGAAAAAGAAGGCCTTATACGATTTGACATTGTATTTTACGCTCGAATGAGAGATGGACTCACACAGATCATTATCAATGTGGAAGCACAGAAGGATGATCCTGATGAGTATGATATTCTGAACAGAGCTATTTTCTATGTCAGTCGAATGGTTTCATCTCAAAAGGAACGGGATTTTGTTCATCAACACTATAACGATATCAAGAAAGTTTACTCAATCTGGGTGTGCATGAATAACAAGGCGAATACGCTGAATCATATTCATTTGAAAGATGATAAAATCATCGGTCATCGCACATGGGCCGGAAAACTGGATTTGATAAATATCATTATGATTGAATTCCTATGAAAGCAACAAATGAAGAGGATTTGTCGTCACCGCAATCCATAGAACGTATGCAGAACGAGCTTTTGTATCTAAGACAAGAAGTAGAGTTTTTAAAAAAAATTATTATTGCGGACAATTCGAGGAAGAGAGATTAGTCATGGAGACTTCAGAAAGCAAATTTGGAATCATCCATGAGACGATAAATAAAGCAAATAATACATTGTCAGTTAAGATGCTCTGTGAAATAGCAGGAGTATCAAGATCCGGTTATTACAACTGGGTACATTCAGCGGATAAAAGAGCAGAAAAAGAAGCACAGGATAGAGCCGATTTTGAATTGGTATTAGCTGCATATAGCTTCAGAGGTTATGACAAAGGGGCTCAAGGAATCTATATGAGATTGTTGCATATGAATCCACCAGTTGTTATGAATGTCAAGAAAATAAGACGATTGATGAAGAAATATGGTCTTATGTGTAACATAAGAAAAGCAAATCCTTACAGAAGAATGGCAAAAGCAATAAAAACTAATAACGTTGCCGATAATCTTGTGAAACGGGAGTTTGAAAAATATGGTCCGAGAAGGATATTGCTTACGGATATAACCTATGTTCCATTTGATGGTCGATTCTGCTATCTATCAGCAATTATAGATGCCTTTACAAAACAAATTTTATCGTATGTGTTAAGCGAATCTTTAGAAGTGGATTTTGTTTTGGAAACAGTCAACCTGATGATAGAAAAGCACGGAGTTTCCCTTACAACTAAAACAATCTTACATAGTGATCACGGGTGCCATTATACGAGTTGCAGTTTTATACAACTTGTCAAAGATAAAGGCTTAAGACAGTCTATGTCCAGAAGAGGAAATTGTTGGGACAATGCACCTCAGGAAAGTTTCTTTGGACGTATGAAGGATCATATAGGAGACAGGCTAAAAGAATGTGGAACATATAGCGAGGTTCGTGCTATTATTGACGATTGGATGGATTATTATAACAATGATAGATATCAGTGGGAATTAGCGAAGCTTTCTCCCAATGAATACTATAAATATATAACAACAGGCATATATCCGATTAAGGGAAAAATCCCTTCTACGGATATGTATGATGAAGAAGGTAATAAAACAAACTGATATAGCCATCTACTGGCTAGAAAGAACAAATCCCTTCTTCTTAATTTGTCCTTGACAAGGGGTACACTTTACAGCAAGGCGAGCGGACGAATAAAAAAGTAGTTATTTTGAATATGTATGCAGACGGTGTCTCAATGGAGAATATCATAAAATGGGCAGATGCAGACGAAAATCTGGTAAAAGCTGTCATCGCCGAGTATAAAGAAAGCCGTGCATAGAAAAAATATATGAATGAAAGAATGCCAACATGTATCGAAGATGGAATTACCAAATATACATGCAAAAACTGTGGTGATACTTATACAGAATTTTTGCGGCTAATTCAGAGACCCTTTCGGAATATTCCGGAAGGGTCGATTTTTAATCGCCGTTTTTTTCAGTGATCAAATAAGAAATACGAATAAACTGGTCATAGCCATTTTTTAATAATCGCCAGTGTGCCCGGCCTTTGTCTTCAATATGATAATACGTGCGGTTTCGCCCGTTTTCAAGCGCAACAGTGTAGGAGGAGATCATCTGGGCGTTGAGTAATCGACTGATAACGGGATACAGACCAGCTTCGCTATATTCTATTAAGCCGAAAGTCATTGCTTTGATGTCCTTCGTAAGCCGATAGGGATAAATGTCTTCCGTCATAAGGGCACTTAAAACAAATAATTCGGTCGTCGCTTTCTGCATTTTGTCAATCATCGGATTTTTATCGTCCATTTTCGTCTCCTTTCTGCCAAATTTTTATCTTCATCATATCATAGATTGGGGTAATTGTATATTAACAAATAAATTTTGAAGGTTATTATGATGCAAAAATGGCCGTTAATCAGGCCATTTTTTGAATAATTATTTTTGCTAAAAACAAAGTTATAGGTATAATAATGATGCATTGAGTATACTTTGGCGATTCTATAAGGAGATTGTGAATAAATTTGTAGAAGAGATTATAAGATTGATAGTGAAAAAATAAACAAAATTATCAAAATTGAATTTTTAAAAACACATTTTAGTAAAAAATGGTTAATTTGAAACAATTACGTAATAATTAGCTCATAATGTTGTAATAGTCTTTCAAAAGTGCTATAATAGATTGGTCGAACAAATTAAAAGGAGGACTATGTAGTGAAACAGAGCAGAAGAATTGCAGGCAGCATCCTTGTTGGTGCGTTATGTTTTGCAATGGCTATGCCGGCTTTTGCGGATTCCAAATCAGATGTGAGCAGCCAGATCAACAGTCTGGAAGGACAGGCATCTGAGCTTGAATCAGAACTGGCCAGCATGAAAGCGAATAAAACGAGCATTGAGTCTTACATAGCGGAACTGGACACCAAGATTAAAGAGACCTTATCTGCACTGGATACAGTTTCTGATGAGATTGAGCAGACAGACCAGGAGATTAAAACGACAAAAGCGAATTTGAAAGAGGCGGAAGCAAATCAGGAGACTCAGTATGAGGCGTTGAAGGCACGAATCAAGGCCATTTATGAATCAGAAGAGGATGCTTCATTTTTTAAGGTTCTGCTGAAGGATGCAGATTTGAAGAGTGTTTTGAATTCTCAAGAGTATAAGTCACGAATCAATATGTATGATTATGAACTTTACAATTCTCTTGAGGCGACAACGAAACAGATTCAAGCTTATGAGCAGGAACTTGGAGAGAAACAGGACAGCCTGACCAAGGACAAGGATTCTTATGAACAGCAGATGAGTGAGTTGGATACCATCCTGGACGAGAGACAGAATGAATTGTCCTCATTGGATGACAGCATGCGCGCTGCCTATTCTGATATTTCGGATATCCAGTCACAGATTGATGCCCAGAACAGCAAGATGGCATCGATTCTGGCGGAAGAGAAGGCGGCTGCCAAGGCCAAGGCTGAGCATGAAGCGGCTGTGAAGCAGGAAGCGTCGAAGAATACAGATACCAAGAAGTCCGATTCCTCTACGAAGAAGACAGATACATCCACGAAGAAGAATACGGAGCCTACGAAGACGGAGACGTCTGCGCCTGAGACGAAGACACCTGAGACATCCGCACCGGAGACCAAGGTGCCTGAGACGGAAGCACCGAGCAATGACAATTCCTATGTGTCTGATGGCAAGGTTCTTTCCAAGTATCATGGTGTTGTCTATGGACCGACGGGTAAGGAGACGTATTACAACCTGGATATGAGCGGCGTTGTCAGAATCATGCGGGATATGGGATTTTCTGCAGAAGATTATCCATATTGGGTCAGAGATGACGGCTGAAAGATGCTTGGTTCATATATTATGTGTGCAGCCAATCTGAATTATTTCCCTAGAGGTACAACGGTAGCGAGTTCCCTGGGAACATGTCTTGTCTGTGATACGGGAAGTTTTGCAGCATCGAACCCTACACAGTTAGATATTGCAACCAACTGGTAAGACGAAAAGCGTACATAAAGAATCCGGAGTGATCGACGGAAGACCGGGATGATCACTTCGGATTTTTTAAATCGATATAGGGGATTGAAATGAAAGAGCAAGTATTGAATGAAATTGTGAAGTTTGATTCCACTGCTGAGTACTATCAGCAGTTGGAGAAAAGCATTTTGGGAAATCAGAGCTGTTATGAGGCAACTGTTGTTGATGGAGAACTGCTTGGAATGAAAGTCCTGGTAGAGGGAAAGCACCCTGTTGGTCTGTATTTGCCGAAGGCAACAGATGAACGACGACAGAAGGCTGAACAGATGATTCTGGATTATGTGGCGGATCCGGATTATTTTGAGCGATATATGTCCATCGGGCCGACAGCCAATGATCATTTTGTTTTTATGGAGAAGGTGGGCAGCGGCAAGCAGATGGTGATCTGCGGAGCCGGGCATGTATCCATTGCGCTGCTTCGGCTTGCGAAAATGGTTGGCTTTAAGGTGACGGTTATTGATGATCGGCCGGTTTTCTGCAACAAGGCAAGGGAAGCAGGCGCAGATGAAGTGATCTGTGAACCTTTTAGGCAGGCGCTTGAGAGAATGGATGATCACCAGGAGCCTTGTTTTATTATTGTGACAAGAGGCCATCAGTATGACGTGGACTGTATGCATGTTATTCTTGGCAAACGCCATAGTTATATCGGAATGATGGGAAGCAAAGTAAGGGTGAAGAATCTGAAAGCGGGACTTTTAGAGGAAGGCTATGATGCGGCCCTTCTGGATAGTGTACACATGCCGATCGGTCTGAAAATTGGCGCGATGACACCGGAGGAAATCGCTGTCTCTATCATTGCGGAGGTTATTGAGTGTAGAAGAACTCAGAAAGAGAAGTATTGCTATTCTTCTGAGATGCAACAGATGCTGTCTCAACCTGAGGAAGGGGTCAGGATGGCATTGGCCACCATCATCGTCAAAAAGGGCTGCGGGCCAAGAGAAGCTGGGACAAAGATGATCATTCTGGAAGACGGCAGGATCATAGGCACCATTGGCGGCGGCTGCGCAGAGGCGGAAGTTATCTCAAAAGCGCGCTATTGTATTCGGGAGAATATCTGTCTGATGGAGCATGTAGATATGACAGGTCGGGAAGCAGCAGAAAATGGCCTTGTCTGTGGCGGTGTGATGGATATCCTGATTCAGCCGCTGTCTTAAATGCATTTTATGTAGGAGACATTGACACAAGGTGTCGGATGGCATAGAATAGACAGACACTCTGCTGTCAAAAAGTCTTTAAAGTTAGAAAAATATATTTTTTTAAAAAAATTAAAAAAAAGGCTTGCATTTTGTTTAAAAGTAGTGTATGATAGCAGAGTAGCAAATGGCTCGTTGGTCAAGCGGTTAAGACGCCGCCCTCTCACGGCGGAAACAGGGGTTCGATTCCCCTACGGGCTATTTTTTTATTGCCAGAATCCACATTAATGATTGTGGGATGCAGTTGCATGACTGTGGCATATATCATATGCCGGTGTGGCGGAATTGGCAGACGCACATGACTCAAAATCATGCGGAGCAATCCATGTCGGTTCGAGTCCGACCACCGGTACTTTATTATTTTAGAAACGCTGTTTAAGCAGCGTTTTTTCTTTATTTATAGGAGTTGAACTCTACATAAAAAGGAATGATTTTCATGATTTTGAGTCATGTGAGTCATTCCTTTTTTGATGCTGGATTTTATTGCCTTGCACATTCGCCGTCATCGCCCTTTAAAATCTTTACACCGTGAATAATCGCATCCATGGCGTATTCCAGGTTTTCTCGGACGGCTTTCGGACTCCCTGGAAGATTCACAATGAGTGTGTTGCCACGGATACCTGCAATGCCTCGGGAGAGCATGGCCTTTGGGGTATATTGCAGACTGTTGGCAATCATGGCGAAAGTGAGGTTGTCAGCCCTGCGTTCAACGACATCAGCAGTGGCTTCCGGTGTAACGTCCCTTTTAGAGAAGCCGGTACCGCCGGTTGTGAGAATCAGATCGATGTTCTGATCACATAAGGTCATCATCTGTTTGGCCAGCATGCTGCGGTCATCAGGAAGAATGATCTTATGAGCAACATGCAGCCCTTTGGCAGTGACGAGCTCTTCAATAGTCTGACCGCTCTTATCTTCGCGCTCGCCGGCGTATCCTTTATCGCTGGCTGTAATAATAGCAACATTGTACATTCTTTATCCTCCTATCTGTGACATACCCCGAAGCTCCGGCGGCAGGCTGGACATTTCGTGGTGCTGTGGTTTGTTCTGCAGGGCAAGGCAGACCTGCTGCCTCAGTTCTTCATCACTGCAGTTGTTTCTTATTAAGGATTTCAGATCAATCCCATTTTCATAGAAGAGACATGTTTTGAGCTGTCCGTCTGTAGTCAGACGAATACGGTTGCATCCGTCGCAGAACATATGACTCATGGCACTGATAAAACCGATATGTCCTTTGAACCCCGGAATGTGATAATAATGTGCCGGACCGTTGCCGAAAATGCCGTCGATGGGTTCAAGACTGCCGTAGGTATCCTTCAGGAGATGACAGACCTCGGCTTCAGAAATCATCTGAAAATCTTTGCCCAGGCCGATAGGCATCATCTCGATAAAACGGACATGAATCGGATAATCTTCGGCTAAAGCGGCGATATCCGGGATTTCAGAGAGATTGAAATCCCGGACAGGGACACAGTTGATCTTGATATTCGGGATTGGAAGAGAAACCGCCCTGTTGATGGCTGCAAGGACATTTTCTGGGCCCTTTCCGCCGGTGATCTGATGAAAAACGGCCGGTTTCAAGGTGTCCAGACTGAAATTGATGCCGTCAATGCCGATGGCTTTCAATTCTTCCAGATGCTGCAGTGCCAGTGTGCCGTTGGTTGTTAGTGTGACACTGTCAATGCCGGGGATCTGCTTGATCCGACGAACCAGATGGCATATATTCTTTCGGACGAAAGGCTCTCCCCCGGTAATCTTGACTTTATGGATGCCAAGGTCTGCGAAAATACGGCAGAGATGTTCAATCTCCTCGTAAGTGAGAATTTCACGCATAGGCAGACAGGAAATTCCATCAGGCGGCATACAGTAACGGCAGCGCAGGTTGCATCTGTCTGTGACCGAAAGCCGGACGTAATCGATTGTTCTGTTAAATCCATCTATCATAAAATCCTCCATAAAAAATTCATCATGGCATAAAGTGTCAGGATGAATCGGTTTCTGTTTAGTATTCTGATATAACGATATATCGAAATGATGAGAATGTCAAGGAAATCACAGAGGACAAATAAAAAAATGGGATGCTTTATTTTTTAAAAAAAATAGTGTATAGTATTACCAGACAGATGAAAGGGGGAATCGCGGGTGAAGTGTCATGATGTACAACGGATGATTTCGGGATTTATTGAAGAGAAATTGACAGATGAGCAGCTGGAAGGTTTCCTTGAGCATATTGAGAACTGCCAGGACTGTTATGATGAACTGGAAGTCTACTATATGATCACCATTGGTTTGATGCAGCTGGATGAAGATCATACAGGGACAATGGATCTTAAGAAGAATCTGAAAGATTTTATCAGTGAACAGAACAAAGAACTTTATATGAGAAAGCGTCTGGCGGCAAGGCGGCATTTTGCCAAGCGGGCCGGCATTGTTATCATGGCAGTGATTCTCGTATTCTGCAGTCATACGCTACTGTTCAGTGAGCAGGAGATCCATACACTGAATGATTTCAAGGATGCAGCAGCTGCATCCCTCTATGCATTCTGGTTTGGTGAGGATGCAGTGACGGAGGATATGGGAGATATTTCGGAGACGTCAGATGTATCCTCGGGACGGTTATATTTTGAACAGCATTATCCGGTAATCCTTCCGGCCGGTTTTTCAGTTGAACAAAGAGGTTTGCCGGATGGCGGCAATATGATAGAAAAGGAATTGATAGTTAAATGAGTAAAGTGATTTTGATCGACGGGCACAGCATTTTGAACAGAGCTTATTATGGCATTCCGCTGCTGTCGAATGCAGAAGGACTGCATACCAATGCAGTTTACGGCTTTTTGAATATTATGTTTAAGATACTTGATGAAGAGAAAGCAGATTATCTTGCGGTTGCTTTCGATGTTCATGCGCCGACATTCCGCCATGAGATGTTTGAGGCTTATAAGGGAACAAGAAAGCCGATGCCTGAGGAACTGCGGGAGCAGGTTCCGGTGATCAAGGAAGTTCTGCATGCCATGCAGATACCGACCCTTGAACACGCCGGTTATGAGGCGGATGATATTCTCGGTACGCTTGGGAAAGCTTATGAGGCGGCGGGATATGATGTGTCCATTATATCCGGTGACAGGGATCTGCTTCAGCTGGCAACGGACAAGATCAAGATCCGCATTCCGAAGACGAAGATGTCAGGTACAGAGATCGAAGATTATTATGCAGCAGATGTCTTTGAAAAATATCAGGTCACACCGACAGAATTTATTGACATGAAAGCACTGATGGGCGATACATCGGATAATATTCCGGGTGTTCCCGGCATTGGTGAGAAGACGGCATCGAAGATCATCAGTACGTGGCACAGTATTGAAGCGGCTCATGCACATGCAGCGGAACTGAAACCGAAGAAGGCTTCAGAGAATCTGGTCACTTACTATGAACAGGCGCAGTTCAGCAAGGTTCTGGCAACCATTAAGACAGATTGTGTGCTGGATTTCAAACTGGAAGATGCAGCCATCGGGCAGATGATGAACGATGCATCCTATGCCCTTTTGAAGCGGTTGGAACTGAAGAATATTCTGAAGCGTTTTGACAGTGTGGCAGAAACAACGGTGAATTATCAGACAGTAAAGGTGCTGGATGATTTTGCAGCGGCTGTTTCCTGGCTGGAGGGAATTGGTGAGACAGATCAACTGGGACTTTATTATTTCTCAGAAGATGATTTTGAGGGTCTGGCTGCCTGCAAAGCAGACAATGTGCCTGTTTATATTCCGGCGGAAGGGATGATGACAGCAGCAGTTCTTCGTGAGATGGCGGCAGCGGCGGCGAAGAGAGCCGGTGTCTGCTGCATGATCGATGTGAAACCGCAGTTGTACTGGTTGGAGCTTTCGGAAGAGGACGGCATTTTTGATGCGGCCATCGCGGCATATCTGCTCAATCCGTTAAAGGACAGCTATACCTATGACGGTATTGCACAGGATTTCCTCGGCATGACAGTGCCTTCAAGAGCGGATTGGATGAAGAAGATGACGTTGACAGAAGCATCGGAGAAAGAAAAAGAGAGTTTTGGACATTATCTTGCGTATTCGGCGATGATCCCTGTACAAGCTTATGGTACTTTAAAGAAGCGGCTTGAGGAGACCGGCATGGACCGGCTCTTTGATGAGATTGAAATGCCGTTGGTATATGCCTTATATGATATGGAGAAGGCAGGTATTGCTGTTGAGAAGGACGCCCTTGCAGAATACGGCAGCCGACTGACAGGCAGGATTGATGAACTGGAGAAGAATATTTATGAGCTTGCGGGAGAAGCTTTCAATATCAACTCACCTAAGCAGCTGGGCATAGTTTTATTTGAGAAGCTGGGATTGCCTTTTGCGAAGAAGACGAAGACGGGTTATTCTACGTCTGCCGATATTCTTGAAAAGCTGCGTACTTATGATCCAATCGTGGGGCAGATTCTTGAATACCGCCAGCTGACGAAATTGAAATCAACTTATGCAGATGGGCTGGCCGGTTATATCCGGCCGGATGACCAGAGAATCCACGGCAAGTTTAATCAGACCATTACAGCGACGGGACGTATCAGCAGTACGGAACCGAATCTTCAGAATATTCCGGTGCGTATGGAGCTTGGAAGGCTGATCCGCAAGGTTTTTGTACCTAAGGAAGACTGTATCTTCGTCAATGCGGATTATTCACAGATTGAGCTGCGTGTCCTTGCCCATATGGCCGGGGATGAACATCTGATCCAGGCCTACAAAGAGGCCCAGGATATCCATCGGATGACAGCTTCCCAGGTGTTCCACACACCTTTCGATGAAGTGACGCCGGCTCAGAGAAGCAATGCCAAGGCGGTTAATTTCGGTATTGTGTACGGTATCAGTTCCTTCGGCCTCAGCCAGGATCTGAGTATCACCAAGAAGGAAGCAGAGAATTATATCCAGCAGTATTTCCGGACCTATCCGGGCATTAAGGCATTTCTTGACCGTTCTGTGGAAGCTGCAAAGGAGAAGGGATACGCCGTGACATTATTCGGCAGACGCCGTCCGGTTCCGGAACTGCTTTCAAGTAATTTTATGCAGCGGTCTTTTGGTGAGCGTATTGCCATGAATTCACCGATTCAGGGAACAGCAGCGGATATCATCAAGATCGCCATGGTCAGAGTGAACAGACGCCTCAAACGGCAGCATATGAAGTCCAGGCTGATTCTGCAGATCCATGATGAATTGCTGATTGAGGCCGTTTTGGATGAAGTGGATGCAGTGAAGGCGATTTTGAAGGAAGAAATGGAACATGCAGTGACATTGGCGGTGCCGTTGGAGATTGATATGCATACCGGTCATAACTGGTATGAGTTAAAATAAATCCGGGACGTAGAAAAGGGGATGTACAAATGAAGGTGTATGGCATTACAGGCGGTGCCGGTACAGGTAAATCCGAAGTGATCAAAATGCTTCAGCAGAATTTCGGAGGATGTGTGATTATGTCTGACGAAGTGGCAAAAGAACTGATGCAGAAGGGCAATATCAGCTATCAGCTGATCGTGGAATATTTTGGCAGGGATATTTTGATGGATGACGGCGAAATCGACAGAAAGAAGCTGGCCGATCATGTTTTTAACAACAAAGAAGCCCTGGAGAAGTTGAACAGTATGACGCATCCGTATGTAAAGGATGAGATACGAAAGTTGATCGCAGAGGCAGAGGCTTCCGGTGAGTGTCGTTTTGTGGCGTTGGAATCTGCCATTCTTCTTGAATGCGGATATGAAGATATCTGTGATGAATTCTGGTATGTGTATACGAAACCGGAGATCCGCAGACAGCGCATGAAGGAGACAAGGAATTACTCCGATGAGAAGGTTGATTCGGTGATGAGAAACCAGCAGCCGGATGAGGTCTTTTTTGAGCAATGTTCTTTTGTGATTAAGAATAACACAACATTGTCGGATGTGTATGCTCAATTGAAAGAGAAGCTGGAGCAACAATAAATGCACGAATGATGAAATGTTTAGGCTGCCTTTGGCAGCCGTTTGTGTACTTTGATGAATTACTGTACTAATACAAAATAAATGTTGCGTTTAAAATGTCGATGGATTATAATTTAGTATAAAAGTTCTGCGCACAGATGCGTTTAACTTGAAAGTTATTATTTTACGATGAGAGGATGAGATGCATGCAATTTTCAACAATTGCCAGCGGCAGCAGCGGCAACTGTCTGTATGCAGCAAATGATGATACACATATTTTGATCGATGCAGGTATCAGTAAGAAGAGAATTGAGCAGGGACTTAAGAGTTTCGGCACAGAAGGTACTGATATTGATGCACTTCTTGTTACCCATGAACATATGGATCATATCCAGGGAATCGGTGTCTGGTCAAGAAAGTATCATGTGCCGATTTATGGGACAAGAGGAACATTGGAAGAAATATGGCGGACGAAGTCACTTGGCAAGGTGGATGAATCCCTTTTTCATGTGATCCGGCCGGGAGAGACTTTCCAGATTAACGATATGACCATCCATCCTTTTTCTATTCCCCATGATGCAAGGGATCCTGTCAGCTATCAGATTGAAACGGCAGATGCAAGAATTGGAACAGTGACGGACCTGGGTTATTTTGATGAGGCGATCATCGATGAGCTTAAGGATTGTGATCTGCTCTATGTGGAAGCTAATTATGATCTGCATATGCTTGAAGTGGGACCATATCCCTATCAGTTGAAGCGCAGAATCGCCGGGAATTATGGCCATCTTTGCAATGAGATGTCCGGTCAGCTGGTCGGCAGACTCCTGAATGAGAGACTGCAGCAGGTGATCCTTGGACACTTGAGCAAGGAGAACAATTTTCCTGAGCTTGCGCTCAGAGCCGTTCAGAATGAATTGGAAAGAGATTTTTCAGTGACAAAAGAAGCGCTGCATATCAGCGTTGCCCCAAGAGATGAGGCAAGGGCTCTTATCACATTATAAAACGGAGGTATTGAATCATGAACAGGACAATTATTACAGTTATCGGCAAGGACAGGGTAGGTATTATTGCAACCGTATGTACATATCTTGCGGAGCATAAGATCAACATTCTTGATATTGATCAGTCCATTATCCAGGGCTATTTTCATATGATGATGATCGTAGATGCTAATGGTGCAGATAAGGAATTTGCCTCATTGGTGAAGGATCTTGAGAAGATCGGTGAAGATCTTGGTGTTCAGATCAAAATGCAGCACGAAGAGATTTTTGACATCATGCATAGAATTTAACAAAGGCGGGTAAGATAAATGATCAATGTATTTGAAGTTCGGGAAACGAACAAGATGATTGAGGAGTCCAATCTGGACGTCCGTACAATTACAATGGGTATCAGTCTTCTTGACTGCTGTGATAATAATGTAGATGTTGTTTGTGAGAAGATATATCGTAAGATCACTGAGAAGGCAGCGAATCTTGTGAAGGTCGGTGAGCAGATTGAGCTGGATTATGGTATTCCGATTGTCAATAAGCGAATTTCCGTAACGCCGATTGCACTGGTTGGCGGCAGCTGCTGCAAGACACCGGAAGATTATGTGAAGATTGCCAAGACCCTTGACAGAGCAGCTCATACAGTAGGCATCAACTTTCTCGGCGGTTATTCAGCCCTTGTTTCAAAGGGCATGACACCTGCGGACAAGCTGTTGATTGAATCTATCCCTCAGGCATTGGCAGAGACAGAACTCGTCTGCAGTTCTGTGAATGTGGGTTCCACCAAGACCGGTATTGATATGGATGCTGTCAAGATGCTGGGCGAGACCGTGAAGAAGACAGCAGAGCTGACAAAGGACAATGATTCTCTTGGTTGTGCGAAGCTTGTTATTTTCTGTAATGCACCGGATGATAATCCATTTATGGCAGGCGCATTCCATGGTGTGACAGAGGGAGATGTTGTCATCAACGTGGGTGTCAGTGGCCCTGGTGTTGTTAAACGTGCTATTGAAGAAGTCAAAGGTCAGGATTTCGGTGTGCTCTGTGAGACAATCAAGAAGACAGCTTTTAAGGTGACTCGTGTTGGGCAGCTGGTTGCCCAGGAAGCTTCCAGACGTCTGAACGTGCCGTTTGGCATTATTGACCTTTCCCTTGCTCCGACACCGGCTGTTGGTGACAGCGTTGCTGAGATACTTCAGGAAATGGGTCTTGAGCGCGTGGGTGCACCGGGTACAACAGCGGCCCTTGCCCTTTTGAATGATCAGGTGAAGAAGGGCGGTATCATGGCTTCTTCTTATGTCGGCGGTCTGTCTGGTGCTTTTATTCCTGTATCTGAGGATCAGGGTATGATTGATTCTGTACTGGAAGGTGCACTGACCATGGAGAAACTGGAAGCGATGACATGTGTATGCTCTGTTGGTCTGGATATGATCGCTATTCCGGGAGATACAAAGGCAACCACTATTTCCGGTATGATCGCAGATGAAATGGCGATCGGTATGATCAACCAGAAGACAACTGCGGTCCGACTGATTCCGGTACATGGCATGAAAGTCGGCGATACAGCTGAATTTGGCGGATTGCTTGGTTATGCACCGATTATGAAAGTGAATGAATTTGACTGTTCGGATTTCATTAACCGCGGCGGCAGAATTCCGGCGCCAATTCACAGTTTTAAAAATTAATTTTATTTTGGGAGATAGAAATGGGAGTTTTAGAAGGTTTAAAACCGGAACGCGTTTTTTATTATTTTGAGGAGATCTGCAAGATCCCGCATGGCTCTTACAATGTAGCAGCCATCAGCGATTACTGTGTTTCTGTGGCACAGTCTCTGAATCTTGAGGTTCGTCAGGATGAAGAATACAATGTCGTAATCAGAAAGCCGGCTTCAGAAGGCTATGGCGAAGCGCCGGTTCTGATGCTCCAGGGACATCTGGATATGGTATGTGTCAAAGATGCAGGTGTGGATTTTGATTTTGAGAAGGATGGACTGAACCTGGTGGTTGAAGACGGATATGTCCATGCAAAGGGAACAACCCTCGGCGGAGATGACGGCATTGCCGTTGCCATGGGATTGGCAATTCTTGAGGATAATACGATTGAACATCCGGAACTGGAAGTGGTCTTTACAACTGAAGAAGAAGTGGGCATGGAAGGTGCCATTGCACTGGATACAGCCGATCTGAAGGCAAAATACCTTTTGAATCTTGATTCAGAGGATGAAGGGCATTTCCTTGCAGGCTGTGCCGGCGGTGTGAAAGCCACATCGTTTCTTCCGATGAGCTGTGCTTCCGCCGAGGGAACGGCAATGACACTGAATGTCCATGGCCTTGTGGGTGGGCATTCTGGCTCAGAGATTGATAAAGGCCGTGCCAATGCGAACATTTTGCTTGGCAGACTGTTGTTTGAACTGCATGAAGCACTGCCATTTTGTATTATTTCTGTGGATGGCGGGGACAAGGACAATGCGATTCCTGTAGATAGTAAGGCTGAGATCGTGGTATCTGATGAAGACATCGATGAGATCCAGTCTCTGGCAGCTGCTTTTCAGGAGAAAGTGCGCAGTGAGTTCCATGTGTGTGATCCGGTGATTGCCATTGATGCGGATGTACGTGCGGAGGGAGGCTATGAAGTCTTCTCTATGGCATTGACTGAGAAGGTAATTTTTATGCTGATGCAGGTGCCAAACGGCATCCAGACGATGAGCGCAGATTTGCCGGGCCTTGTTGAAAGTTCATTAAATCTCGGAGTTCTTGAGACGACAGAAGAGGGAGTTGCCATGACATGGGCCATCAGAAGTTCTGTGAAGTCCCTGAAAGAACTGATGAAAGATAAGCTGAGATATATGACAGAATTTCTGGGCGGCGAAATGACTTTCCGTGGCGAATATCCGGAATGGCCATTTAACCCTGATTCCAAAATCTGTGCACTCTGCAAGAAGATTTATGAGGAACAGACAGGCAAAGAGGCATCTATTGAGATGATCCATGCCGGACTTGAATGTGGTTTGCTGTCCGAGAAGATGCCTTGGCTTGATATGGTCAGCATGGGCCCTGAAATGCACGATATTCATACATCGAGAGAACGCCTGGGTATTGCTTCTGTTGAGAGGACATACAACCTGGTGCTGACTGTTCTCAAAGAATTCAAGAATTACTGCAATTAAGAGGCAATGACAAGAATGGTACATGCGATTATATTTGATATGGATGGGGTGCTCATTGACAGTCAGCCGATGCATTATCTAGGGGATCAGCAAACGCTGGCTGCTCATGGGGTGGATGTGCCGGTGGAAGCGATGACAGCCTATGCAGGCACAACGAACCAGCTGAGATTTGAGTTGTTCAAAGAGCGATATCACCTCAGTGAGACAATCGACAGTCTGATCGCAGAGCGTGAGGCGATCATGATCCGCCTTGTCCGGGAAAGCGATGCCGGACCTACTGCTGGCTCAGTGGAATTGCTGAAGAGCATCAAGGCTGCCGGTTTAAAGACAGCAGTGGCATCCTCTTCCTCCTATCCGTTTATTCATGCAGTTTTGGAAAAGCTTGGCATTGTCGCTTATTTTGATCTGATTTTTTCGGGTGAAGAAGTGAAAAACGGTAAGCCGGCACCGGACGTTTTTCTTGAGACATGTGAAAAACTGAAGGAGACGCCGGAGACCTGCGTTGTGATTGAAGATTCAGCCAATGGTGTGTTGGCAGCAGTACGGGCCGGAATGACCTGCCTGGGCTATCAGAACCCTACATCCGGTGAACAGGATCTGTCAAAGGCGAATGCAGTGATTGATGATTTCAGAACAATTGATGCAGATTTTCTGATCCATTTGTCTGAGAAGAACGATATAGTTCATTAATGGCAGCTGCAGGGGAAGGATGTTTGTAAAATATTGAAAAGTTGAATACAGGTATAAAGAAGGCTCCGTCTGCGTATCATGATACAAAAAGACGGAGCTTTTTATATGGACAATTACTTTGAAATGGAAGCAGCACAGAAAAGTAATTACAGACGACTTAGACAGTTGGATAAGAAACAGAAACATTCTATTGTCCGGGACAGTACTGAAAAAAGCAGCAGTTTTTCAATGCGGATGATCATTGTGCTGCTGATTTTGTCAGTGACGATGTTTTTGAAGCAGACAGATGTGTTAAGCGGAAACCGTGTGTATGCGTCAGCGATGGCTGAAATTCAAAGACAGACAGATGTGGAGCAATTAAAGGAGAAAATTGAGACAACCATTGTGACACCGGTGGTGAATCAACTGAATAGCCGACATATTGGCGAAAATGCACATAATTAGTATACTAAGTTTGGATAAAATGCATGATTGACAAAATGCTTCGTTAGACATATAATTAGTGTACAAACTATTAATATACGTAATTAATCTATATTTGTTACTATATTTTTTCTCCCTTTAAAACAAAAAGCAGTTGTCATTGTGCAGCTGCTTTTTGTTTTTTTGCAGTATGTCTTACGGCGCACCTATTTTTCAGAAGTGATACATGACAAAGTTACTGTTCGGCTAACTGATCGGGTAATTGCCCAAGATGCATAAGAAATAGCTGTCGAATACCTAAGGCCAGCTTCGATAAATGGTTTGGACAAAATGGTTCATTCAAAATGGTTTGGACAGTAAAGAAGTTTTGACAATGCCACGCTCATGTAGTAATATGGATTCAGGTTGTCGCTTCTTCGGAGTAAATGCTCTGGAGGATTTTAAGAACAACTGTATTTGTAAAAAGTAAAAAAAGGATAAAAAGCATGAAGAAGTTAGCGTTAAGTGATGATATTTTATTAAAAATCGAGAAACCGGCCCGTTATCTGGGCAATGAAGTGAACCATGTGGTGAAGGATCCGGAAGGGAAGATCCGTTTTGCCATGTGCTTCCCGGATGTGTATGAGATTGGTATGTCCCATCTGGGTATCCAGATCCTTTATGATCTGTTGAATGCCCGGGAGGATGTGTACTGTGAACGTGTGTATTCCCCATGGATGGATCTGGATGAAGTGATGCGCAAGAAGCAGATTCCGCTGTTTGCGCTGGAATCACAGGATCCAATTAAAGATTTTGATTTTCTGGGCATTACGATCCAGTACGAAATGTGCTATACCAATATTTTGCAGGTTCTGGATTTGTCCGGCATTCCGATGTTGGCGGCTGACCGCGGCGAGGATGATCCGATTGTGATCGGTGGTGGCCCTTGTGCGTATAATCCGGAACCGTTGGCAGATTTTTTTGATATTTTCTATATCGGAGAAGGAGAGACGGTCTATGATGCACTGATGGATGCTTATAAAGCCAATAAGGCGGCAGGGGGCAGCAGGGAACAGTTCCTCGAAATGGCAGCTGCAATTCCGGGTTTGTATGTACCGGCTTTTTATGATGTGGCTTACAATGAAGACGGTACCATTGCATCCTTTGGACCGAATCGTTCATGTGCGCCTGCAGTTATCGACAAACAGGTAGTGACCGATCTGAGCAGTGTCCGCTATCCTGAGAAGCCATTAGTTCCTTTTATTAAGGTAACACAGGATAGGGTTGTTCTGGAAATCCAGAGAGGCTGTATCAGGGGTTGCCGTTTCTGTCAGGCGGGCATGGTTTATCGTCCGAACAGAGAGCGTGAACTGGATTATCTGAAAGAACATGCGGATAAGATGCTGAATGCCACGGGACATGATGAGATTTCTCTCAGCTCTTTAAGTTCCAGTGACTATTCTGAACTGGAGGCATTGACAGATTATCTGATCCAGACCTGTGAGAACAGAAAGGTGAACATTTCTCTGCCGTCCCTGCGTATTGATGCGTTCTCTTTGGATGTTATGTCCAAAGTGCAGGATGTACGTAAGAGCAGTCTGACTTTCGCTCCGGAAGCGGGAAGCCAGAGAATGCGTGATGTGATCAACAAGGGCCTGACAGAGGAAGTGATTCTGAAGGGTGCAGCTGATGCATTTGCCGGCGGCTGGAACAGGGTGAAACTTTATTTCATGCTGGGTCTTCCGACAGAGACAGAGGAGGATATTGCCGGTATTGCAGATCTGTCGAATAAGGTTGCCAAGACGTTCTATGAGATTCCGAAGGGTGAACGCCCGGGTAATGGCCGTGTGGATGTGGTGGCAAGTACTTCTTTCTTCGTACCGAAGCCATTCACACCGTTCCAGTGGGTGCGTCAGTGCACGGATGAGGAATTCGTGGCGAAACAGAAGTTTTTGAGTGCGAAGATGAAGGAACAGATTAACCATAAGAGCATGCGGTATAACTGGCATGAATTTGAACTGACGAAACTGGAAGGCATTTTTGCCAGAGGCGACAGACGGCTTGGCAAGGTGCTGATGGCGGCCTACAGGAATGGCTGTATCTTTGATTCATGGTCTGAGTTCTTTAATTATGAAGGCTGGATGAAGGCTTTTGAGGACTGCCATGTGGACTATACGTTCTACGTGCATCGCGAACGTCCGCTGGATGAGATCCTGCCGTGGGATTTTATCAATGCTGGTGTGACCAAGGAATTTTTGAAGCGAGAATATCAACGGGCCAAGGAAGGCGTTGTGACACCGAACTGCCGTCAGGGATGTTCCGGCTGCGGCTGTCGTGTTTATGAAGGAGGTGTCTGCTATGAAGCTTAGAATGCGGTTTGGTAAAGAAGGAATTGTAAAGTTTATCGGGCATTTGGACATTATGCGTTACTTCCAGAAGGCATTCAGAAGGGCCAATGTAGATATCACTTATTCTCAGGGTTACCATCCCCATCCATGTCTGTCCTTTGCGTCACCGTTGGGGGTCGGACTTGAGAGCCGTGGAGAATATCTGGACATGGAAGTGAACAGTTTTGACGATTTGGAAGCCATGAAGAATGCTGTGAATGCCCAGATGGTAGAAGGCATTATTGTTTACAGTATTCGCCATTTGCCGGATCAGGCGAAGAATGCTATGTCCATCATTGCGGCAGCTGATTATGAGGTAGGCTTCCGTGAAGAGATGGCACCTTGTGAGACCAAGCAGCTGAAGGCAGCTGTTGAAAGCTTTATGTCCCGTCCGGAAATCCGGGTCATCAAGAAGACAAAGAAGAGCGAGCGGGAAATAGACATTCGTCCTCTGATCTACAAGATGGTTGTGGAAGAAAATGGGAAGATCTTTATGCAGGTGGCAGCAGGCAGTGCAACGAACCTGAAGCCTGAACTTGTCATGCAGACACTTTGCCGTCTGGAAAATCTTGAAGAGAATGATTATGCATGGTTGGTGACACGCTGTGATATGTATGCAGATAAAGGAAATGAGCAGACGGGCAGACAGCTTGTCTCGCTGGAGGATTTTGCAGAATAAATGAAAAGACAAATCGTTATTACGGGCTGGCAGTCGAAGGTACTGACAGCCCTTTATGAAGAAGACACACTTTGTGAGCTGAATCTTGAGCCGAAGAAAAGCCAGGTAAGAGTCGGCGATATTTATATAGGGAAAGTGAAACATATTGTACAGAATATTCAGGCAGCCTTTGTGGAGATTACACCGGGGGTGATGGGATACTATCCCCTGAAGGATAATGCTGTACATTTTTTTGTTAATCAAAAGAAAAACGACAAAATTGTTGCCGGGGATGAGATTGTTGTTCAGGTTGAAAAAGAGAATTTGAAGACAAAGGCTTGGTTTCTGACAGGACGGTTAAGTTTTCCGGGAAGATATACCGTGTTGACAAAGGGAAAAACTGGTATTCAGATATCTGCAAGGATCAAAGATACGGCGGAAAGAGATCGATTGACCGGAATTGTTTCGGGTGAAGAAATCGAAGGTGCGGCATGGATGATCCGGACAGAAGCTTCCGGACAGAGAGCAGAAGTGATCGGGGAAGAGATGCATCGCTTAGAAGTTGACTATAATAGAATTATGTCAACTGCATGCATGAGAACATGTTTCAGTAAACTGATGTCAGGAGATTCGCCGTATACGCAGTTGATCAAAAAGTTTGCTCACGGCAGTACATGCAGAGTGACAACGGATCTTCCGGAAGTTTATGATGAATTGAAAGAAAATTTTGGCCGATGGGGTCTATCTGAGGAAGCTTTGCAATACTATAAGGATGATTCCTATCCGCTGATCAAGCTGAAGGGGATTGAAGCGCAGATGGATAAAGCACTGCAGAAGCGTGTCTGGATGAGATCCGGCGCCTATCTGGTAATTGAACCGACGGAGGCTCTGACAGTGATCGATGTGAATACAGGCAAGGCTATCGGCAAACAGAAGATGGAGGAAAATTTTTTCAAGATCAACCTTGAAGCGGCGCAGGAAGTGTGCCGTCAGCTGCGTCTTCGCAATATTTCAGGTATTGTGATCGTCGATTTTATTAATATGAAAGATCCGGAGCATTTAAAGGCGCTTATGGATGTACTGAGAGAAGAGGCGGCAAAGGACAGTGTACAGACAACGGTTGTGGACCGGACATCGCTGCATCTGGTGGAGATGACCAGAAAGAAAGTACACAGGTCTTTGGCGGAGCAGGTTCGCCTGCTGCCAGTGTAAGAGATTTTGGAAACGATTGATAGTTCAAATCGTAAGATTTTCGTAAAGAATTGCGCAAATCGTAAGGAAATTACATCTGTTTTTGGACACATTTTCTGATATAATAAACTTATTCAAACAGTTAATGATCGAAAGTGTTTGAGAGAATAAATGTTATTTTTTGAATGGAGGCGCATTTATGAAAAGAATGAAGAAGCTGACCAGTATCGGTCTTGTACTTGCAATGACTGTCGGCTTGCTGGCCGGGTGCTCAGGAAGCGGAAGCGGAAATGGTGAGGATGCTTCCACATCAGGCGGAAAGGGCCGCTATGTGGAAGAAAACTGGGGAGATCCATTGGAATCTCAGGATGATAACAGTTACAGTTATATTCAGACGATGAAGCAATTGTCGGACGGTACGATCCGTGCAATTGTCAGTGACAGTTCGGACAGAGGATTTTCAGTTAAGGATTCTACAGACGGCGGTAAGACATGGGGGGATGCTTCCATGGATTTATCAGCCCTTGATCAGCTGAATCTCGGAGATGATAATACAGATGATGACGGCAATGGTGATTATGCTTACGTGGGCAATATGACCATTGATGCGGATGGCGATCTGGCTTTTGTTTATACACAGAGCCACTCAGAGACGAAGGATAATGTGACTTCTGTGGATTCAACTGTGAAGTATTATCTTCTGACAAAGGACGGCAAGCTGTCAGAGATAGCCATGGAGATTCCGAATCTCCAGAAGGAGCAGCATTATGAATATAATTCATCTGAGGATGAGACTGGTTCGAAGACCGATGATTCTGCTGATTCCGGTGTTTCCGCTGAATCAGAGACAGAGGATGACGGCGTTGTGATCAATGAAAATGGTGACAGCGACAATAACGGTGATACAGAGGCATCCAATGGTATCCAGACGCTCAAGTTAAAGGATGCCGAGAACCTGTATGTTGCAGATTATAACGGTGCAGTCTATCATGTGACAACGGCTGACGGCAAGATTACAGCCACATTTGATGATATGAACTTTGTCAACAATATGTATCTGTGCGGTGACAAGCTGCTGCTTGATGATTACGAGAAGGTTTATGAATATGATACAGCAACGGATAAGAAGACAGCTGAACATGAAGCATTGGCCAGTGTGATTACCTCCAAGGGCAGTGTCACGATCGCAGATTATCTGAAGGATGGACATACGATTTATTATTCCTGTACAGAGGGTATCTATACATACGATCTGGATAAGGATACTTCCGAACAGATTGTGGATGGCAATATGTCATCCCTGGTTTCCCCAAGTGGCAACGTAGAGTATCTGATTCCGAAAGATGACGGACAGATTCTTGTGAAGTTCAGTGATTATACCGGAGATACGTCTGAAGAATCTTTCCTGAATTATGCTTATGACAAAGATGCTGCAAAGCGTCCGGATAAGGAACTGACCATCTATACATTAAAGGATGATTATACAATCCGTACACTGGCTGCTGCTTACCAGAAGGCACATCCGGATGTTTATGTGAAGGTTGAAAGCGGTGTCAGCGGTGATGATGCAGTGACAACATCCGATGCCATCCGTACATTGAACACAGAAGTAATGGGCGGCAACGGCCCGGATATCCTGCTTATGGATGGACTTCCGGTTAATTCCTATGTGGAAAAGGGATTACTTGCAGATGTCAGTGATACAGTGAATCCGCTGATCTCTGATGGCAAGCTTTTTGATAAGATCGCACAGACCTATAAGGGTGATGACGGCAAGATTTATGCAGTGCCGATGACCTTCCAGGTGCCGATTGTAATTGGCCGTAAGAGTGATCTTGACAAGCTGAATAATTTGTCGGATTTCGCTTCTCTTGCTCAGGATTTTGGCAAGGATCACAAGAAGAATGAGAATTTTATCGAATCCTATAGTTTATATTCACTAGTTGGCGATATGATGTATACCAACTCAGCCAGTTGGTTCAAGGAAGACGGATCTCTTGATTCTGACAGCCTGAAATCCTATCTGAACGATATTAAGACCATTTATAATGCGGTTTACGAAACTTTATCAGATAAAGATAAGTCCGATATGGATCAAATGAAGCAGTACTATGCAAGTGAGGATTATGAAATGGATGCTTCCTGGTACGGCTCAGATCCAAGTCATATGGCTATGTACATTATGGCCGGCATGAATCGCATTGCCTACGGCAATATGGCCGGAACAAGCAGCCTTGGAGATCTCGCATCCATCATGAGAAAGGATGCCGACATTAATTACAAAGCACTGCCAGGTTCTGTTCAGAATGTTTATGTTCCGTCAGAGATTATTGGTATCAATGCCAAATCCAAGAATATAGACACAGCTAAAGAGTTCTATGCATTTGCCCTGAGTGCAGACGGTCAGAAGGCCATTGACAGTTACAGTGGATTCCCAGTGAATAAAGAACGCTTTGATGCTTCACTGGTTGATCCGGATGCAGGCACAGAAGGCTATGATCCGAATGAGTCCAAAGGCAGTTGGGGTATGACGGATGAGGATGGCAATGAGATCTCTGTTGACAGTTACTGGCCGACAGACGATCAGATCGCACAGCTGAAGAACCTGATCGATTCTCTGGATACACCGTCTTATGGCGATTATACGATTTTGTCAACGATTTTGAAGGACAGTATGAATGCCATTATCGGAGATACTTCTGTGGATGATGCAGTCGAACAGGTTGTCAAAGATATCGATATTTACTTATCTGAATAAGAAAGAGGTATGAAAGCTTATGAAGATCAGCCTGAATAAGAAAAAACTTACTGATATTGCTTTCATTGTACCGAGTTTAGCAGGGGTCAGCATTTTTGTGCTGATCCCCTTTATAGATGTATTGCGCCGCTCTTTTACGAATGTATCGGGTACGCAGTTTGTTTTCTTTTCAAATTACATCACGATTTTTCAGAATGCGGCATTCAGACTGGCGTTTTCGAATACCATCAAGTTCATGGTGATCTGCATTCCGATCCTGATGATTTTTTCATTGCTGATCGCAGTGTTTTTGAATGCAGGCATCCGGGGAGCCAATTATCTGAAAACGGCATATCTGGTGCCCATGGCGATCCCGGTGGCTTCGGTTGTGCTGATCTGGCGGCTTTTGTTTCATCAGAATGGCTATTTCAGCGGCCTTCTGCATATGTTTGGGATGCAGTCACAGGATTGGATGGATACAGGATTTGCCTTCTGGATTCTTGTTTTCAGCTACGTCTGGAAAAATCTCGGTTACAATGTTGTTCTGTGGATGGCGGGTCTGACGGCTATCCCGGATACCCTTTATGAGGCGGCCAGAGCAGATGGGGCCAATAATATTCAGTGTTTTCGGTATATCACCATGCCGAACCTGATGTCGACACTGTATACAATCACGGTGTTGGCCTTTTTGAATTCTTTCAAGGTGTTCAGGGAGGCTTATCTGGTGGCGGGGGATTATCCTCATGAAAGTATGTATCTGCTGCAGCATTTGTTCAACAACTGGTTTAGGGAATTATCCCTTGACAAAATGTCTGCAGCGGCAGTTGTGATCGCATTGCTGATCCTTGTGCTGATTCTGGGTCTGCAGCGTTCATGGGACCGTGAAGATTAGGAGGCAGGAGATGAAACATAAGATTTTTAAAAGAATATTACTCCTGCTGCTTTTGGTTCTGGCAGTTATCATCTGTTTTCCGGTGGTGTTTCTGATTGTCGGTTCTCTGATGGGAACGGATGAATTGAATCATTATCTGGGGGCTGTGCTTGGAAAAGCCGATGGTTTTGCTTCATGGGCACTGCTGCCGACATATCCGACCTTTAAAGCTTATGTACAGCTCCTTTTGGATTCGCCGGAATTCTTTGTGATGTTCTGGAATTCCGTGAAGATGACGGGAGCGATTTTGCTCGGACAGATCGTGACCGGTGTGCCTGCAGCCTGGGGTTTTGCAAGACTTGATATCCCGGGAAAGAAGGTTTTATTTAACCTGTATATCATTCTTATGCTGATGCCATTCCAGGTCACGATGCTGTCGAATTATCTGACACTGGATGCGATGCATCTGGTAGATACGCAGTGGGCCGTTATTTTGCCGGCCGCATTTTCCACATTCCCTGTATTTATTATGTATCATTTCTTCAGAAGTATTCCGAAGGGCATTATTGAATCGGCGGAATTAGATGGTGCCAATAAGTTTCAGGTGTTTTTGTCGATTGGGGTGCCACTTGGTTCATCCGGCATTGTCTCAGCGCTGGTCTTAAGTTTTCTGGATGCGTGGAATCTGATCGAGCAGCCGCTGACATTTTTGAAGTCAAAGACGTTGTGGCCGTTGTCTCTCTATTTGCCGAACATCAGTATGGATAATGCAGGCTTGGCTTTTGTGGCATCGGTGATCACACTTGTTCCGTCACTGCTTGTTTTTCTTGCAGGACAGAACTATCTGGAACAGGGTATTGCAGCTTCGGCTGTCAAAGAATAAAGTCTTATAAGTGATCGACTTGTGAAAAAGAGGAGATACCAAACAATGAAATTAAAGCAACTGATGGATTTTGAGATGGATAAGAATAAAAAGAGTTCCCTTCAGGTCAAAGCTGTCAAAGCGCTGGCGGGGTTCCTTATTCTGATGTTTTTATTAACGATTCTGTCAAGAGCCGCTGATTCTCTGACTATTGCGAAAGTCACAGCATCTGCTGCAACAGGCGGTGTTATCAGCCATAATATTGAAGTGGACGGCAATATTACGCCGAATAAAGATATTGCCATATCAACAAGTGCCAATATTAAGATTGCCTCCGTGGAAGCGACGGAGGGCAAAACCGTCAAAAAGGGGGATCTGCTGATCCAGCTTGATACAGCTGATCTTAAGAAAAAATTGCTTCAGGCGCAGAAAGAACTGCAGGTGGCAAAGGCAACAGCCTCTGACAAGAAAGCGAATGAAGCCATTGCGGCAGATACGAAATCAAAAAGCCTTCAGAGAACCTATGAAGATTATAATCAGACGGTGGCGGATGCCAATGACAGTGTTTCAAAAGCCAAATCTGATATGAACGAGGCCTGGAACGCTTATAATACATATAAGAATAGTAACAGCAATTCCGGTGAAACGGATACGACAGTCAGAGATTCTCTGGAGAAAACGGTTGAGGAGAAGCAGCTGGCTTATGATAAAGCAGTTACCAATCTGGATGGGGTCGAAAAAGATATAGAGGCGGATGTCCAGAAGGAGATTAAAAAGGCTGAAGAGGCCAGTAAGGATGAAAGCGGCAATCTAATCACCCTGACTCAGGAGGAAAAGCAGAAAATCCGTGAACAGGTGAATGCCCGCCCAGAAAATGTTTCCCTGCTACAAAATGCCAATGATCAGATCAATACAGCAAAGGATGCATTGACGGAAGCCGAGAATGCGTTGTCTGCTTATAACGAGCAGCAAAATAACAGCAGCAGTGCCAGCTATGATGAGCAGTTAAAGACATTGTATGATGATTATAAAGCAAAGGAAGAAGCTTATAATGAAGCAGTGAAGCAGCGGCAGTCCACCATCCAGTCTGCGAACCGGACGCTGGAGGATGCCAAAGCACCTGAGAACGTTGATACTGCGACGGCATTGACTGCAAATGATGATCTGGAAGAAAAGCAGCTGGCAGTGGATGAGCTTCAAAAGGTGATGGATGTCAACGGCAAGATCACGGCACCTTCCGATGGCCTGATCACAAAGGTGAATGTGACAACCGGTGAGACGACCACAGAAGATACAGCCATCCGTATTTCAGATCAGAGTGCCGGATATAAGTTTACAGCAACCTTGGACAAGGCCAGTGCCAAATATCTGTCAAAGGATGATAAGGTAACCCTGGATCTTGGCAACGGCACAACCGTTGAAGGTTTAACGGTACAGAGTATTGATGTTTCAGCAGAAGATAAGAATTCCTATGAATTGACGGTTTCTATCCCTGCAAAGGTCAAGAAACTGGGAAGTATCGCTACATTGAAAGTGGAGAAAGCCAGCAAGAAATATGATACATGTGTTCCGCTTGGTGCGCTGCATAGTGACGGAGACAAGTACTATGTGTATGTGATCAATGAAAAGGATACCATTCTGGGTACAGAAACAGCGGTGGATAAGGTTCAGGTGGATATTCTGGACAAGAATAATGAACAGGCAGCCATTGAAGGCTCTTTCAGTTGGGGGCAGCAATTTGTCCTGACATCCAGCAAGACACTGCGCAACGGAGACCGTGTGCGTCTTGTGGAGGGAGAATAATGCGGCGGGCGGCAAAGCATGCGGGTAAATATATCCTTCTTTTGATCATGCTCGTATGCTTTGGACATATTCTGGCCATGGGTACGGAAATCGGAGGCTATGGTACGCCGGTGATCTATTATCTGAAAGAGGGCTATTCCCTGTCAACCGTGCAGGACATGCGAAAAAACGATGAGGAACTGGAGAATTATCTTCCCTTTACAGCGGTGGGGAGCCTTGATCAGCAGACCTTTACCAATGATGATCTCGGTAAAACTCTGACAGGTACGCTTACCTATATATATGGCAGTTCGGAGAATCTGTGTTCATCGGACGGCGAATTGATGGAGGACGATCTGACCGGCTGTGTATTGAGCAGTAAAGCGGCCTGGGAACTGTTTGGGGAGAGTGCCATAACCGGAGGCATTGTGACTTATAATGAAAAAAGCTACTATGTCAGAGGTGTTTATGAGGATACGAATGCGGTGGTTATTCTTCCGGCAGAGGCTGTTTTTGACAAGAAGCAGAGCGAAAATAGCGGGCAGAACAATTATCCGGCATCGGATGCAGATACTTCAGCTCCATCGACGGATACAGGGACAGCATCTGCTGATTCAGGGAATACAGGCAATGCAGCTCAGGAACCATCCTTCAGCAAAATTGTCATCAAACCGGGAACAGAGATAAGCGGCAATGCAGAAAGAACGGAATATCTTCAGGCTTTTGAAAACAGATGGGGATTGGGCAGCGATAAAACAGATTGTCAGATTTATCAGCGGCTGGCGGTGTTTTTTATGGTTCTTCTTCCGGCATTGATTCTGATTCTTGTGGTGATTCGCGGTATCCGGTTTCTGATGGTCAACAGGTACCGTCCTTTCTGGCTGGCGGCCGGATTTGTGGGGCTGGCTGTGATGATCATGGTGTTCTTTGCCATTTGTCAGGCAAAACCGTCGATTCCTGCGGATATGATACCGAATACCTGGTCTGATTTTGACTTCTGGGGTGAAAAAATCACAACCTTCAAAAACAGTATACAGCATATTCTTTTTATCGATAAGAGTGAAGTGGAGCTTGGCTATTTCAGACCGCTGACATCCATGGTGGGTTATGCCGTTGTGGCGGTGATCATGTTTTTTGCTTCAGGAAGATTTTTCAAACCGGAGAAGGCAGAAGGTCTGTATGGCATGATACTTGCCGTGTGCGTGACGGAATTGATCGCTGTGTATCTGCTTCATAGATTCGGTGTCATGATAGAGGGAAAGAGAATGATGCTTTATCTCTGGCCTTACTTTGTTATCGGTCAGTTTATATTCCCAAAAAAAGACGCAAAAGTTGATGAAAAAACGGTTGACAGAGTTTAAAAAACATGGTAGTATACAGAAGATGCCGCACAGTGAGGTCTAAATTTGCAGAATAGCTTTGCAAATACCGTAACTGGCGAGTAATGTGAATAGGAGGTGCCCTATAAATGTACGCAATTATTGCAACAGGTGGAAAACAGTATAAAGTAGCAGAAGGCGATGTCATCAGAGTTGAGAAACTTGGTGTTGAAGCTGGTGCTGAAGTTGTTTTTGATCAGGTTCTCGTTGTAAGTGGTGACGAAGTTAAAGTTGGTGATCCAACAGTAGCAGGTGCTACAGTAACAGCTACAGCTGTTGGTGATGGCAAGGCTAAGAAGGTTATCGTTTATAAGTATAAGAGAAAAACTGGCTATCATAAGAAGAACGGTCATAGACAGGCTTATACAAAAGTTAAGATTGAAAAGATCAACGCTTAATTTTGAGGTCATGTGATGATCAGTGTGACAGTCTATAAAGACAAGAATAATCACTATACAGGTTTCAGATGCGACGGTCATGCGGAATATGCAGAGCCCGGTGAAGATATTGTCTGCAGTGCAGTTTCAGTGCTTACATTGAATACATGCAACGCCATTGAAGCACTGACAGAAGATGCATTCAGCGTCGGAGCAGATCAGGAAACAGGGTTGGTTGACTTTGATTTTGATGATGTGCCGGGACATGATGCAGCATTGCTCATCGATGCACTGGTGATCGGTATGCAGTCACTCTCGGAGCAGTATAGTGAGTTTATACATTTTGAAATCGAGGAGGTGTAACTCATGTTAACAATGAACCTTCAGTTTTTCGCTCATAAAAAGGGTGTTGGTTCTACTAAGAACGGTAGAGATTCCGAGTCCAAGAGATTAGGAGCGAAGAGAGCAGACGGACAGTTTGTAAAAGCTGGCAATATCCTTTACAGACAGCGTGGTACTAAGATTCACCCAGGTGTGAATGTTGGTAGAGGCGGCGATGATACTTTATTTGCACTGGTTGACGGTGTTGTAAGGTTTGAAAGAAAAGGTAGAGATAAGAAACAGGTTTCTATCTACCCAGTCGTAGTAAACGAATAATAGATTAAACGGCTTCAGATTTTGATATTTGAAGTCGTTTTTTTGAATCAGTATCTAATTAAAACGACAGAGGCAGCGCGGCATGCGGCTGTTCTGGCAGGAAGGAGTGTTTTTATGTTTGCTGATCAGGTTAAGATATATATACGCTCCGGCAAGGGCGGTGACGGTCACGTTGGCTTCAGACGTGAGCTTTTCGTTCCTGCAGGAGGACCAAACGGCGGCGACGGCGGTAAGGGCGGCGACGTTATTTTTGTTGTAGACGAAGGATTAAATACATTATCAGATTTCCGTCATATGAAGAAGTACTGTGCACCAAACGGTGAAGACGGCGGCAAGAACCGCTGCCACGGTGCGGATGGTGAAGATCTGATCATTAAAGTGCCGGAAGGAACGGTTATTCGTGATGCAGAATCAGGACGCGTGATCGCAGATATGTCCCATGGCAACAAGCGGGTGACTGTTTTAAAGGGCGGCCGCGGCGGTAAGGGCAATCAGCATTATGCGACAGCAACAATGCAGGCACCGAAATACGCTCAGCCGGGCCAGAGAGCCATGGAGCTTGTTGTTACCCTGGAATTGAAGGTGATTGCGGATGTAGGCCTTGTAGGTTTTCCGAATGTCGGCAAGTCAACTTTCCTTTCCCGTGTGACGAATGCACGTCCGAAGATTGCCAATTATCATTTTACAACACTGAATCCAAATCTGGGTGTTGTGGATCTTCCGGATGGCAGAGGATTTGTGATTGCGGATATTCCGGGTATCATTGAAGGTGCATCAGAGGGTGTGGGACTTGGTTTTGAGTTTCTGCGTCATATTGAGCGTACGAAGGTGATGATTCACATTGTGGATGCAGCCGGTGTTGAGGGACGTGATCCGATTGATGATATTTACAAGATCAATGCGGAGTTGGAAGCCTACAATCCTGAGATCGCGAAACGTCCGCAGGTGATTGCAGCCAACAAGATCGATACCCTTTATGAGGGCGAAAATGACGATGCCATTACATTGTTAAGAGAAGAATTTGAGCCGAAGGGAATCAAGGTTTTTCCTATTTCTGCAGTCAGTGGCAAGGGAGTCAGAGAACTGCTCTTTTATGTCCGTGAAATGCTGGATCAGATCGGGGATGAGCCGGTTGTATTTGAACCGGAATATGTACCGGTGAATACAGATGTTGAGGAACCATATACAGTCAGCGTTGAAGACGGGGTTTATGTTGTAGAGGGACCGCGTATTGAGAAGATGCTTGGCTATACGAACCTTGAATCTGAAAAAGGTTTTGATTTCTTCCAGAAATTCCTGAAAGAAAACGGTATTCTTGATGAACTTGAAAAGGCAGGTATACAGGAGGGCGATACGGTCCGTATGTATGGCCTGGAATTTGATTATTATAAATAAGAGGGATAATACAGATGATTAAAAATAGTAAGCAGAGAGCCTATCTCAAAGGGCTTGCCATGAACATGACACCGATTATCCAGATTGGTAAATCCAGTGTGACACCGGAACTGACACAGGCTGTGGAAGAAGCCCTTGAAGCGAGAGAGCTGATCAAGATTTCTGTTCTTCAGAATTGTCTTGATGATCCGCGTCAGATGGCAGAGGTACTGGCTGAACGTACACATGCAGATGTGGTTCAGGTTATCGGCAAAAAGATTGTTCTTTATAAAGAAGGCAAGGACAACAAAAAGAAAATTGTTCTTCCTGAGAAATAATATACGTCAGAGGAGATGCTTGCGATGAGCCGACGAAAACGTATCGGAATCATGGGAGGTACCTTTGACCCTGTGCATATGGTGCATCTGACGCTGGCTGAGAATGCCTATCACAGCTTTGGACTGGATGAAGTGCTGATGCTGCCGAATGGAGATCCGCCGCACAAAACGGACAAAATCATTACACCGGCAGTCCACAGACTGGCTATGCTTCAGTTGGCGGTGGAAGGTATTCCCTATTTTCGGATTTCTGATATGGAGATCAGACGGAAGGGGTACAGTTATTCCTCTGTCACCCTGGAGGAGCTGAAGAAGGCACATCCTGATACGGATTATTATTTTATTATGGGTGCGGATTCCCTTTTTCAGATTGAGACATGGCATGAACCGGCGGTCATTATGGCAGATTGTGTCATACTGGCGGCTATGAGAAACCATACGCCGGATGATGTTTTCAAGAAGCAGATGGATTATCTTGAGGCGAAGTATCATGCAGACATCCGATTCCTGAATATTCCGGATCTTGCACTGTCATCCAGCGAAATCAGGTATCGTGTCAGGGAACATCAGTCGATTCGTTTTATGGTTCCTGAGGGTGTTCGGGAATATATAGAGGAACATCAGCTGTATTGCAGATGAGAGCAGCCTTTCGGCTGTTCGGAATTTGCAGACAAATGATGGGTATAGTTGCTTCGAAAACGTTGTACTGACAGGACAGACAGAAGGAAATTTTGATGATGGAAATACAGGAAATTGAAGAGATATTGCAGCAGAAACAGAATCCGCATCGATACAGACATACCATCGGTGTGCGCTATACATCCATTTGTCTGGCTATGCGCTATGGCGAAGATCTGACAAAGGCGTCCTACGCGGGCTTGCTGCATGATTGTGCTAAGCATATGTCTGGTGAGAAGCTGTTAGAGAAGTGCCGCAGCCACCATTTGCCTGTTTCAGATATGGAGGCTAAGAATCCGTTCCTGCTTCACGGGAGAGTCGGGGCATGGCTGGCCGGGCACAGATACGGTGTCGAAGATCCGGAGATCCTCAGCGCCATTGAATGGCATACTACCGGTAAGCCGGATATGACACTTTTGGAGAAAATCGTTTTTACAGCGGATTATATTGAGCCGGGGCGGGATCAGGCACCGAATCTTGCATGGCTTCGTCAACTGGCATTTACAGACATTGATCAGGCAGTCTGCGAAATTCTGAAGCAGACATTGGATTATCTGCGTGATCAGGGCGGGGAGATCGATCCTGCCACAGAAGTTACTTATAGTTATTACTTACAGAAGTGTGCAGAGGATGCAGAATCATGATTCTATATCTGAATCTGCAATGTGCATATAGATAATTAATGGAGGTAAGCATGAATCAGTCTAAAAAAATGACCAAACTTGCAATTGCTGCACTGGAAGACAAGAAAGCCAATGATGTTCGTGTCATTGACATTGCTGGGGTATCTGTTATTGCAGACTATTTTGTGATCGCAAGCGGTTCCAATACCAATCAGGTGCAGGCCATGGCTGACAGCGTCCGTGAGGCCCTTGGAATAGCCGGTTATGGGCCTCGCCAGATAGAAGGCTATGGCGTCGCTAATTGGATCCTGATGGACTACAACGATATTATCGTGCATATCTTTTCTGATGAATCCAGAACATTCTATGATCTGGAAAGAATCTGGAGAGACGGCAAAGAAGTATCTGTGGGTGAATTTGAGACAGAAGAATAGTACTGTTTGAAAGTAAAGAAATAAAACGAATAAGCCGTCAGCTGACATCTGATGATCGAAAAACAGATGTCAGCTGGCGGCTTATTGCTGTTATGCAGGCAGTATCTAAAACAGAAAATAAAATATGAAAAGTCTGCTGCACAAAACGTCCGGACAGATATAAATTACATATCCATACGGACAAGGCCGATAACCTTGCCGAGAATTTCACAATGCTTCACGATAATAGGAGAGAAAGCATCGTTCTGAGGCTGAAGACGGTAGTGGTCTTCTTCCTTATAGAATGTCTTGACAGTTGCAGAATCATCCACCAGAGCAACAACCATATCGCCATTGTCGGCAGAAGACTGCTGCTGAACAATGACATGATCGCCATCTAAAATGCCGGCATTGATCATGCTTTCGCCTCTGACAGCCAGCATAAACAGTTCTGCGTTCGGCATCAGTTCGCTTGGTACAGGGAAATAACCTGTGATATTCTCAACAGCGAGAATCGGTTCGCCTGCAGTAACAGTACCGACGATTGGAATGTTCACCATCTCGCGTCTGGCAAGATTGAATTCATCGTCAAGGATCTCGATGGCTCTTGGCTTGGTAGGGTCTCTTCGGATATAACCATTCTTCTCCAGAGTCTCGAGATGAGAGTGAACGGAAGATGTGGACTTCAGATGAACTGCTTCACAGATCTCGCGGACTGAAGGCGGATAGCCCTTCGCTAATAACTGAGATTTTATGTATTCAAGAATTTCCTGCTGCTTGGCAGAGATTTTACCATTTGACATATTCAATACCTCCTGTATGGATAACAAACTATTTTATCACTGATACTATCATAACACGGCAAACGTATATTTGCAAACAAATGTTTGAAATTTAATAGAAATGTAAAGAAATTCTATTGACAAACGAACTATTGTTCTGTATAATACAAATACAACAAACGAATGTTTGGAAAATGCGTTCGGAACGATTGTTTGCATTTGATAAAATGTGGAGGGATGAAGTGATGAGAAGAAGGAAAATGGTTTTAAAGAGACGCATTCGTATGGTGATCGTTGCGTTTATATTAATCCTGATCGGTATTCTGGTGATTCCTATCAGCCACTTTAAGGTGGCAGCCAGTGAGAAGAATATGCGTCAGATTGAGTACAAGACGTATGTTGTTCAGTATGGCGATACATTATGGGGGCTGGCAGACAGTTACATGGGGAAGAATTTTAAGGATCATCAGGACTATATCCATGATGTGATGCGTGCGAATGGTATGAATCAGGCGATGATTTATGAAGGACAGCTGTTGATCATTCCATGTGAAGGGGATGTGGCAGAGAATACACAGATGGCGGCAGCAGGTGAAGATATGAGAAACTGACCGGATTAGAGATGTTAGAGATGCCGATGCAGGCAGCCATTGAGCATATAAGCAGATCAGATCGCGAATGAAGATATAGGATGAATGAGCAGTTATAATTACGAAAGCGGATAAACAGGTGATCGACCCGGAGAAGGTGAATCAGGCAGTTATCCGCTTTTTATTTTTATACTTTCTGTAGGAAACCGGACGGCTGTGTATGCATCCGGAAGATGATGTATTGAATGCTCACGGTTACGGATTGTGATAGTGCGGATTCGGCATTGACTGCGGCCAGTCGGAGATATTGCCGTTCAGAATCGCGGTGAACATTTTATCGATCGCTCCCGGATTTTCTCGGTTGATCTGATGCATCAGATTTTTGGTATATTCGCGGCGGGTATGGCCATTGGCGGGACATGGACTTTTGGCGACAGGAAGATTTTGTTTTCGGGCAAAGCCGATGATATCCGGTTCGGTCATGTACAGCAGCGGACGGATAACCGTCAGACCGGTTCGTTCAAGTTTTGTAACCGGAGGGAATGCATAGAAGTGGCCCTCGTAGATGAGAGACATCAGCATGGTTTCTACCAGGTCATCGCGATGATGTCCGTAGGCGATTTTATTGCAGCCGAGTTCCAGTGCCTTATTGTTCAGCGCACCCTTGCGCATTTTGGCACATAGCGAACAAGGGTTCTTTTCGTGACGTTGGTCGAAGATAATCGGGCCGATTTCTGTGGATACAATGGTATAAGGAATATTTAATTCATTACATAAACTTTTAACGGCATCCATATTGAAGTTACCGAGACCAAGGTCAACAGTTATAGCTTCAAGTTCAAAATGCTTTGGATAAAAGCGCTGAAGGCCTTTTAAGGCATATAACATAGTTAAACTGTCTTTGCCACCGGATACGCCGATGGCGATTTTGTCACCTTCATCGATCATTTTCCAGGTATCAATGGCCCGGCGTGTATAGCTGTATAATTGCTGCAGTTTCATAGTTTTAGATTGTTCCTTTCAATTGAGAGTACATGATGCCATATGGTGAATCATAGCAGCATGTGACAATTCGTATTTAATGTATTTATAATGACAGCATTATTCTGTACATTGCATTTTACCGATTCTTTGATTATACACAGCTAAAACAACCTTGTCAAAGACAAATAGAAGTGACAGATATCATGTCGCAAAATCAATATTTTACGACATGATATTGCCTTTTAAAGGAGTTTAAGGTATAATGACTTTATTCAATCCAAAAAAGGCGTTTTGATTGACATAATATTTTTATGGTAAACTGTTTTGTGTCTATTGCAATTATTTGCATGTTTTGAACAGTTTCATATTTGTGTACTGCTTCTTTGACTGTATGGCGCAGGCAGAATAATTTTAATGAATTATAGTGAATAAATTTTTGGAGGTTTAACGGATGGCTGAATTATCATATAAGGATCAACAGGATTTAAAGAACATTGAAAAGATTCGTGAACATTTACAGATTTTGCCAAGATTCTGCGGTGAATACTTCAGATCTCTGGAAATCCGTAAAAGCACAAATACCCGTAAGAACTACGCTTATGATCTGGGTGTATTTTTTTATTTTCTTAAGACTAATAATCCCTATTTTAAGGATAAAGACATACATACGCTGCCTATTGAGGTTCTTGATATGATCACGGCTATGGATGTTGAGGAATATCTTTCTTATCTTGAATCTTATACAAAGGATGGCAAATTGTATACAAACCGTGAGGAAGGCAAGGCGAGAAAACTTTCATCACTGAAGTCTTTCTATGACTATTATTTCAAGAAGAACCTGATTAGGACCAATCCGCCTCGTCAGGTAGATGTGCCAAAAATCAAGAATAAGAATATTATCCGTCTGGATCCGAATGAAATTGCGCAGCTCCTGGATGAGGCGGAATCCGGTGAGAAATTATCCGGACGCCAGCTGGCGTCCCATGAGAAAACAAAAGTTCGGGATGTGGCAATTCTGACATTGCTTTTGGGAACAGGCATTCGTGTGTCAGAGTGTGTCGGTTTGAATCTTGAGGATGTGGATTTTAATAATGGTGCCATTCGAATCATTCGAAAAGGTGGTAATGAGGCGTTGATTTACTTCGGTGATGAGGTCAGTCAGGCGCTGGAGGCTTATATGAACGGATCGAGAAAGACAGCCGAGCCTGCTGCCGGACACGAAGAGGCGCTCTTTATTTCTTTAAATAAGACACGTATTACAACTCGGTCTGTTGAGCGGCTGGTGAAGAAATATTCAAGACTTGTCACCACAGTCAAAAAAATAACCCCTCATAAGCTTCGAAGCACCTTTGGTACAGCGCTTTATCAGGAAACGGGGGATATTTATCTTGTGGCGGATACCCTTGGACATAAGGATGTCAACACCACCAAGAAACATTATGCAGCCATCGATGAACATAGACGCCGGATGGCTGCTAATGTTGTCAAACTCAGGGAAAGCTGAGTTTGAGACAGGATGTTAAGAATTGCCGCTATCTGACAGATGCGATTTTTTAGTTGTCAGAAACGGGAACATCTCTTCCACTGCGCAGACTTTATCGGCCAGGCAGACAAGCCAGGCCTCTCTGGATGCAGGAATTTGGGTGATATTCAGAGGCCACATATGGCTTCTGATAATCTCCTTTTCCAGATTGTTCAGAGGATAAACTTTCTCAGCATTTTTGATGGCAATGCCGGCATGCCGTGTTCCATGATGCCATGGCCCGAGATGCTCGTCCTTTATGTCATACAGATAATAGTCATGAAACATACAAGCTACAGCCAGCGCTTTTTCATTGACTGTGATATGCCATTTCTCTGCTAATTGATAGCTCATAACAGCGACATGTCTGCAATGCTCATAGGTTGTTGTGAACCGATGTTGTTTGAATTTTTTTAGCTGCTGCAGACAGTCTTTATGCAGCAGTTCATTTAAAATGTCCCAGTACATATAATCACTTCTTTTTACTAATCTACTAACTAATAAAATTAAAAATGTCCGATCGTTTGGTAGCAGAAGCCTTCATCGAAACAGATAGTCATTATCAGGATGTTCTGACGGAGCGGATCGGCAGCAATACGGAAAATTGAATCGTGTGGTCATTCACTGCGGCGGCGGATATTTTTCCTTTATGCATTTGTACAACCGCCTGAGCGATGGATAAACCAATGCCGTAACCGCCGGTTTCAGAGTTTCTGGAAGTATCCATGCGGTAAAACCTGTCAAACAGGTGTGTCAGTTGATCTCTATTAAGCGCATCTCTGGTTGTATTCACGACAAGCAGCCGGATATATTTGCCTTTTTTTTCGAGATTTAACTGAATGAAGCCGTTTTCATTGGAATATTTCAATGCATTATCAAGGAGAATGGAAGTCAGCCTGCGGATATTGTCTTCGTCCCCGTAAAAAGACAACATGGGTTGTATCTTCAGTGTAAGCTGTTTGGATTCTGTTCGAGCAAGCGCCTGAAAAGAGGCGGCAGTTTCAATGATCACTTCTGACAGTGGAAAATCGATCATCTGCGTCTGATTCTCTCCCTCTTCCATTCTGGCCAGATAGATGAGATCCTTTGTCAATTTGCTGAGGCGTTCCGTCTGGATACGAATATCATCAATCCATTCATTGGGACCTGTATCCATTTCCAGGACTTCCGTATCTGCATTGATAATGGTAATCGGTGTTTTGATTTCGTGACCGGCATCCGTAATAAAACGTTTTTGTTTTTCATAGTTTTCGGAAAAAGGTTTGATGATATGCTTGGACAGTAAAATCATCAGTCCAAGTACCATCATCAGTCCAAGGCCGGATACGCCGCAGCTGATAAGCAGGACATTGCGAAAACTGTTAAGGCTTCTGCTGCAATCCAGGAAAATGATGCGGGTGTGGCTGTCACTGTCTGTTTCTGTCCGAAGATAACGATAAGCACTGAAAAAGCCTGTTCTCTTGCCGGACTGTAAGATCTCTTTCGCATACTCTCCTGCTTCTGAACTGTTTACAGCGGCAATTTTGCCTGTGTCTGTTGAGAGAACTGTTCCGTTTTCATCCAGAAGAACCGAGAAAAAACGGGATTCATAGGGAAGTTCCGGGGACTGCAGACGGGGATTGTTATTTCCCTTTGGAGGCTCTGCCTGTGTCACGCCGGATGCATTCTCTATTGAATCGGATTCACTGCCAGGGCCATTCGGCGAAAAAACGGGCGCTGTAGCTTCAGGGGATTGTTTGGTAATATCCGTCTGTGTGTTCTGTTGAGGAAACCGGCCGTTGTTGTCCTGAAGAATCGTCAGAATTCCGTCCGCATCTTGTACAATGCCGTGATAATTCAAAATGTTCACGATGCCAATGATTATGGTGATGACGATAAACAGAGATATCATGGCGGCTGAAATCAGTTTAAAACGCAGTTTTCGAATCATTGGATCTCCTCCAGCCTGTATCCGGCGTTGCGGATGGCACGTATACGGACGGAAGCATTCAGTGCAGTCAGCTTCTTGCGCAGGTAAGAAATATAGACCCATATGACACTCGGGTCTGCATCACTCTCGTATCCCCATATCTTTTCAAAAAGACGGTCAGATGAAATAACCTGTCCGGGGTTGGCCATTAAAAGTTCAAGCAGCTGAAATTCCTTATTGGTCAGCTGATATGAGCCTGAAGGTGAAGATAATTCAAAGGAAGTCTGATTAAGTGACAGATTGCCGAAAGACAGGGAGGATGTATTCTGCGTCATCTGTGTACGGGTCATGGCTCTGATGCGCGCCAGTAATTCCGGTGCAGCGAAAGGCTTTGTCAGATAATCATTGGCTCCGCTGTCCAGACCGAGAACGCGGTCATCGATTTCAGCCTTGGCGGTCAGCATCAAAACAGGTGTGTTGATGCCCTGACGACGTATTTCTTTTAGGACAGTCAGGCCGTCTTTTTTTGGCATCATAATGTCAAGAATGGCGCCGTCATAAGTACCGCATTCAAGGTAAGCAAGGGCTTCCTCACCGTCATAGACAGCATCCACTTCATAATGATTCTTTTTCAAAATGGCGGTAATGGCCCTGGAGAGGGATTTTTCATCTTCTGCAAAAAGTAACCGCATGATGTTTATCTCCTTCATTTCTTTTTCTCAATGATAGGTCATTTGAGCGGGAATGTCAAATTATTTTCTTTTTTAGTTTCATTTAAGGTTCGCACTGTACAATAATGTCATCTTAAAAAACGGAGGAGTTGATATTATTGAAAAATCAGATGATATTTAAAAGATATGAAATCAAATACCTGTTGACGTCAGAACAAAGACTGTCTATTCAGGAGGCAATGAAACCTTATATGCAGCTGGATGATTTTGGACATTCGGTGATCAGGAATATCTATTTTGATACAGATAACTACAGACTGGTCCGTCGCTCCATAGAAAAACCTGTTTATAAAGAAAAACTCAGAATGCGCAGTTACCGGAAAGCCGGGCAAAATGACAATGTATTTCTGGAACTGAAGAAAAAGTATCAGTCTGTTGTTTATAAACGAAGAATTCTGCTGCCGCAGAATGAAGCTTTTGGTCTGATTAACAATCCATCCGACATTCAAACAGATTCCCAGATTGAAAAGGAAATCATGTATTTTTGTGACTATTATCAGTCACTGAGGCCGGTGGTCTACATTTCTTATGAGCGTGAAGCCTATTACGCTACGAATGGCAGTGATTTTCGTGTTACTTTTGATGAACAGATTTTGAGCCGGACAGATAGGCTTTCCCTGGATGAAGAACCAGGTGGTCAGCCTATTCTGGCAAAAGGGATGTCGATTATGGAGATTAAAACACCGGGCGGTATGCCTTTGTGGATGACACAGTGTCTGACAAAGCAGCATCTTTACAAAACATCCTACTCTAAATATGGAACAGCTTATCAGCAAATGCTGATGGCAGCAGTGTAAAGAATTTCTGCCTGTAATAATTTCAGCAGTACATAAAAAATAAAAAAACAAAATAGCATTTTCAGGAGGATTTAATAAGTGGGAACATTATTTAGTGGAATTTTTGACAGTGAACTGGTGAGTGTGATCTCCTTTTCGGATTTTATGCTCTGTATGATGTGTGCGCTTGTTGTAGGGTTGATTCTGGCAGGAATGTATATGTATAAGAATCGATATACAAAAAGTTTTGTGGCAACCCTTGCACTGCTGCCGGCTATTGTGTGTGCAGTCATTATGATGGTGAATGGCAATGTAGGAACAGGGGTTGCAGTCGCTGGTGCTTTCAGCCTGGTCCGTTTTCGTTCCGTACCCGGCAGTGCCAGAGAAATCGGTGCCCTCTTTCTTGCCATGGGTTCCGGCATGATTGCCGGTATGGGATATCTGGCTTATGCGGTATTATTTGCAGTGCTCCTTGGCGGCATGAGCCTGATCTATAATAGAATAGATTTTGGTGAAAGAAAAAATGCGGCAAAATATAAAACTCTTCATGTCACGATACCAGAGGATTTAGACTATACGGGCGTATTTGATGAAATTTTTGCAGATTATGCTGAAAAATGGGAACTTGTCAATGTGAAAACAACAAACATGGGAAGTTTATATAAGCTGACATATCAGCTGACCATGCGAAATACAGATAAAGAAAAAGAAATGATAGATAGAATCCGCTGCCGTAACGGCAATCTGGAAATTAATGTTTCCAGACAGGATACAGTTGCTGCCGAACTATAGAAAGCGTGATAAACGAATGAAGTATTAGAGATGAATGTTTTAAATATAAGAAATGGTGAAAGAATTTAAACAAGGAGAAATATATGAAACGTGGAATGAGGAAAACAGCGGCGGCTTGCTGCATTGCATTGCTGCTGCTCTCCGGTTGTGGGAAAACAGCAGGAAACGTCAATTCAGATACAGCTGATTCTTCGGCGGTGACAGAACAGTCGGGTTCTGAAGAATCAGCGGTTAGTCAGGGTGATACAGATATAGACAGTATGTTTACGGACAGGGATAAAGAGGTAGGTTATGATGAGGAGAAATGTGTGGCTATCACTTTGTCAGATGATGGCAGCAGCTGTGACAATACATCAGTTGCCATAGATGGCCAGACAATAACCATCACAGAAGAAGGTACTTATCTTCTCTCCGGCTCTCTGTCCAATGGCTCAGTGGTTGTTGCAACAGATGAAAATGTAAAAGTTCGTCTGATATTCAACGGTGTTGTCATTAATAATGACAGTTCAGCGGCTATTTATGTTCAATCGGCAGATAAGGTTTTTATCACTCTTGCGCCAGATAGCGAGAATATGCTCAGTAATGGCGGTACATATGAAGCTGTTGATGATAATAATATTGACAGCGTGATATTTTCAAAATCAGATTTAACACTAAATGGCAGCGGCAGCCTGACGGTTACGGCTAAGGCGGGGCATGGTATTGTTTCAAAAGATGATTTAGTAATCACAGGCGGTACTTATGCTATCACAGCGGCTAGTCAGGGGCTTTCGGGCAAAGACAGCATTCGTATTCTGGATGGCGATTTTACGATTGCATCAGGTAAAGATGCGCTCCATTCGGAGAATGAAGACAATGCAGAAAAAGGATTTGTCTATATTGCAGGTGGTAATTTTAATTTGACGGCATCTGGGGATGGCATCAGTGCATCAGGAAATATGACGCTGCTGGATGGCATGTATACTATGACAACAGGCGGAGGTAGTGAAAATGGCAATGACCATCAGGAAGGCGGCCCAGGGGGACAGGGAGAGCCGGGAGGCGGTATGGATAATCCTGGCGACGACATGATGAATTCTGGAGAACGTCCGAAGGAAAGCCGTGGTGAAATGTCGGACAACGACCAGATGATGTCGCCTTCAGATAACAGTCAGGACGATACATCAGCAGATAACCGGCCGACATCGTCGTCAGACGATCAACAGCCATCGGGACAGATGATGGAGCAACCGGACAAATCAGATGAAGAAACTGAAACAGAAGAAACAACCAGTACAAAAGGTATCAAAGCAAAAGGCAATTTAATTATCTCCGGAGGTACATATACGATTAACGCGGCTGATGATGGCATACATTCAAACAGCAATATCACAATCAATGGTGGTACATTGGCGATTGCATCCGGAGATGATGGTGTCCACGCGGACGGTCAGGTGATAGTAAATGACGGCACGATTGCTATATCAGAAAGTTATGAAGGTATTGAAGGTAATGAAAAGATTCTGATTGTCGGCGGCCAGATTACACTTACATCCAGTGATGACGGTTTCAATGGTGATACGATTGAAATCAGCGGCGGCCATACGGAAATAGATGCAGAAGGTGATGGTATTGATGCTAACGGAATCCTGACGGTTTCCGGCGGTGAAACTTATGTTTCCGGACCTACAGGTGATGGCAACGGTGCCCTTGATTATGAAACCGATGCAGTCATTACAGGCGGTATTTTAGTTGCAGCAGGTTCTTCAGGCATGGCGGTGAATTTTGGTAATAATTCGACGCAGGGGTCTGTTCTGGTGAACATGGATCGTCAGGAGGCAGGAACAGATATCGTTCTGACAGATGCATCAGGAACAGAGCTGATAAACTGGCAGACTTCTAAGAAATACACTTCCGTTGTGATTAGCTGTCCTGGAATTGCTCAGGGTGAAAGTTATACATTGAAAGCCGGAACATCCGAGACAACGGTTACTATGGATAGTTTGATTTATGGTACAGGTAATACTATGGGAAGATAAAAATACGCACCCGGGAGTCTAGGCTCTTGGGTGCGTATGGCTGTATATATCCCGGATTCTTCCGGTGTTCATCTTAAGGTAAATCTGTGTCGTAGAAATATCGGAATGACCGAGCATTTCCTGAACGGAACGCAGATCAGCACCATTTTCAAGAAGATGCGCAGCAAAAGAATGACGCAACGTATGCGGTGTGATATCTGATTCAATGCCGGCCTTTGCAGCGTATTGTTTCAAAATCTTCCAAAATCCCTGCCGGCTCATTGGCTGCCCGCTGTAGTTTGGAAAGAGAATCGCGCTGCTGTCATCGGAAATCATGGCGGGACGTGCCTGCTTCAAATACTGACGCAGGGAAATGCGAGCAACACTGCCAATGGGAATGATGCGCTCTCTTCCACGCTCGGAACAGCGAATATAACCGGCCTGTACATTGATGTCATCAATTGTCAGGGAAACGAGCTCACTGACCCGGATGCCTGTTGCATACATCAACTCCAACATAGCCTTGTCACGAAGCTCCTTGTTATTGCGCCCAGCAGGCTGTTCCAGAAGCCTTGTTACTTCGGCAACAGTTAATACCTCCGGGGCCTTTTTCTCGATTTTCGGGGCCTTAAGCCTTGCTGCAGGGTTGCCCTGATGGTTCTCATATCGTTCAAGATAATCAAAAAAAGACTTCAGAGCGGCAATATTTCTTGAAATGGTGGATGTGGCAAACTGTTTCTGTTCCATCATGAGAATATAAGCATTCATGGTCGTCTCATTCACATCGGTCAGATCGACAACAGCCTGAGCGTCAAGAAAAGCCGCGAACTTCTCAAGATCCCGCTTGTAGGATAAAATGGTATTGCGGGAGGATTTCCTGACCGCTTCAAGATAATGTATAAAATTGTCTAATTGTTGTTCCATTGCTTTGCCGCCTCTTTAGTTTCTTAATAATATGAGTATGATACCAGGGTCAAAAGGTCAGAAGGCCGATGCAAGCTTGCTTGCAAAAGGATTTTTGACCTCTTGACCCGCCAAAAACATGAGTAAGTAGCCATTTTTCAAAGAAAAATGAGCGGATTACGAATGTTTTTGAGGATTGCGAGAGTGCAAAGCACGTAGCAATCTGGTATCAAAGGGGTCAAAATACTTTTTGACCCCAACATCATGAGTATTATTATAGTCAAATGTGAACAAAAAATCAAATTATTTTTTGTTATAAAAGTAATTGAATACCATATTGCAGTAAAACGGGATTAAAAGCCCATTCTACTGCAGTGCCGATTGTCCAGAGCAATAAACCGATAACGAGAAGTCGTTTGTTAATGGGCAGCAGATAATCCGTAAAACCGGCAGTCATGCGCCAGGTCGCATAAAGAGCCGGGACATAAAAACAGACCTGAGGCAGGAGTCGGAAAATACACAAGATCAGGCCGGTGATACCGTATTCAAAAGCTGATAAAAGTCCCACAGTACCATAAATAAAACCGATATACCAGAAATACAGATGACAGAAGATTTTTCTTCTGGTTTTGAATGTCAGTGCAATAAGCAAATAAAAAGGAATACACCGGCATAGAAAAAGATAAATAAAAAATCCGCTGTCTGTTGTGAAATCCAGGATAAAGCGGTCATAATCTGACTGGCAGAAAAATGTTGAAGGAGAACTGCCCTGTGTCATCAGCAATAAAACAATTGATAGCAGTATGCCCATGGTCAGATCCAAAAGCCATGGATGATAAAATAAATACGAACGAATAAAAATCCCCCCTGATTCAGCATAGTATATGCAAAATTCAGAGGGGATATGTGCATTGGCTCAAAATTCATGTAAATGGGACTACATATTTCTGCAGCGGTCACAGACGGCAGAAACTGCCTCGATCAAGCTGCTTCTGAAGCCGGAAGCTTCAAGTGCAGCAACAGCAGCAATGGTCGTTCCGCCCGGGGAGCAGACTTTGTCTTTGAGGACACCTGGATGCTCACCTGTTTCAAGAACCATCTTGGCGGAGCCTAAGACAGCCTGGGCAACAAATGTGTAGGCTTTGTCCCGAGGCATGCCGTATTTTACAACACCATCAGCTAACGCTTCAATCATCATATAGATAAAAGCCGGTGAACTTCCGCTGGCTGCGGTAACCGCATCCATAAGATTCTCAGGAACGGTTTCAGTCTTTCCGAAAGAAGTAAAGAACTGCATTAATTCCTGGCGTTCCGTATCTGAAAAAACATCCTCAGACCAGGAAAGACCTGTCATGCCCTCACCTACCATTGCCGGCGTATTTGGCATGGCACGGATAATACGCGCAGATGCACCGAGTGACTGCTTCAAATCTGCAATTGTATAGCTTGGCGCCAGAGAAATGATGATTCGTGAGTCATCAAGTACTGGCTGTATCTCTTTTAAAACACCGTCATAAAACTGTGGTTTGACAGCAAGAATAATGTATCTGGACTGTTCGGCGCATGCGCGGTTGCTGTCAATCCAAACAGCGCCGGTTTCCAGTGACAAAGCTTTGCCTTTGACAGCATCTTTTCTTGAGAAAGCAAGGGTGCTGGCGGGAAAAACAGACAGACATCCCTTGAGCATTGCTGATCCCATATTACCCATGCCGATAAAACCAAACTGATACATTGTCTTACGCCTTTCTTATTCGTCCCAGTTATGATATACGTTCTGAACGTCGTCGTCTTCATCAAGAAGATCAAGAATACGGTTCATTTTCTTAATATCATCTTCGTTTGTCAAAGTAGCCCATGTCTGAGGAACCATTGTTACCTCGGCCTCAGCCATTGGAATGCCTTCTTTCTCAAGGGCATCACGTACAGCGCTGAAATCATCAGGATCTGTAATGATCTCATAAGAATCTTCTTCATCACTGAAATCTTCAGCACCTGCATCAAGGGCGATCATCATCAGATCATCAGCATCCATATCGCATTCTTCCTTGTCAATGATGATCTGGCCTTTCTTGTCAAACATGAAAGATACACAGCCACTTGTACCAATGGAACCGCCGCCCTTTGTGAAAGCACTTCTTACATTGGCAGCTGTACGGTTGCGGTTGTCAGTCAGTGTCTCTACGATAATGGCAACGCCGCTTGGACCATAGCCTTCATATGTATTATTCTCATAGTTAACAGAACCAAGGTCGCCTGCAGCCTTCTTGATACCACGTTCGATTGTATCGTTCGGCATGTTGTTGGCTTTCGCCTTGGCAATAACATCACGCAGTCTGCTGTTATTGTTCGGGTCTGAACCGCCCTCTTTAACAGCTACAGCCAATTCACGGCCGATAATTGTGAAAATCTTACCTTTAGCAGCATCATTCTTTTCTTTTTTATGCTTAATATTCGCAAATTTCGAATGTCCTGACATAATTACACTCCTATCTCGTACTAATAATATCAACCTATTTATTCTATCATTTGTTTCAGCAAGAATCAACCCGTAATTTTGGTAACCTTTACAAGGCTGATGGCGTTATCTTTGACATTCATGACTTTAAATGTATAGCCATCGATATCAATGCTGGCAAATTCATTATTCTGTGGAATATGTTCCAACTTGGAAATCAGAAGGCCGTTCAGTGTTTCAAAATTATCATCAAATGTAATGCCAAGAGTACGGGTGATGTCTTCTAATGGGGTCAGGCCTTTCATCAGATAGGCACCGCCGATAATCTGGATGTTGTCTTCATCGGGATCGTATTCATCGAGGATATTACCGACGATTTCTTCAAGAATATCTTCCATGGCTACAAGTCCGCAGGACTGACCATATTCATCCACAACAATAGCCATATGCATCTTTTTAGCCTGCATTTCACGGAAAAGCGAATTGATATTCTGGGTATCCGGTACAAATACCGGCTTACGCATAACTTCTTTGATGGAGGTATCCGTTTCACCGCTGACAAGCAGACGCATGACATCCTTTAAGTGGAGAATACCGATAATATTGTCTGTATCATTCTCAAAAACCGGATAACGGGAGTAGCGTTCCCGGGCCATGATTTCTGCGGCTTCGCTGAGGGAAAGACTGCAGTCCACGGCACAGATATGACGTCTGTGCGTCATAATATCAGAGACTTCCTTGTCATCGAACTTGAAAATGTTGCTGATCATCTCAGCTTCACTGGCTTCAATTACGCCCTGCTCATGTCCTTCGCTGACCATCATGATGATCTCCTCTTCTGTCACATTCTCCTCAATATCCTTCGGATTAATGCCGGCAAGGCGGACAAGAAGGCCGACAGAGCCATTGATGAGTGCAACAAAAGGTCTGCAGAGCGTACTGATCAGTGTCACGATACGAATGGCGGAATAAGCCCATTTCTCAGCATACTTAAAAGCCAGACGTTTTGGAAAAAGAATGCCGAAAACAGTGACAAAATAAATAATGATCAGACAGACGAGCAGGTGACTGATAACTGCAGCAGGCCAATACATCAACCGTGCCTGGGTCATCAGGAGAAATGTCAGGTCCGTAAAGAAAGGCCGTGCAACAAATGCGCCGGCGATAATCGTCACGGCTGCACCGATCAGATCAATGGTACTCATAAAGGCAGCAGGCTGTCCGACAAAACGCAGAATCCTGGCAGCACGGTTGTCGCCTTCCTCTTTCTTCTTGGTCAAAACGGACTCATTGACAGCGGAAACAGCTACTTCTGTTCCGGTAAAAGCTGCATCAATTAACAATAAAATAATAAATATGACGATCCGTATAATGGGGTGTCCATCGTCCATGAAAATAATCTCTCCTTTTTGTAGTGTTTTATAAAAATATATCAGATTTGAAGTTGTTCGTCAAATAAAAAAGCTGTCCCTTTAAGAGACAGCCCCGGAATTATGTATCCAGTTCAAGACTGATGCTTAATGCACGGTCTACTTTTTTGAGAATTTCATTGTCCAGATGACAGACTTTTTCTTTCAGGCGTTTCTTGTCAATGGTACGCACCTGTTCAAGGAGAACAACGGAATTCTTGATAAGCCTATACTTTTCAGCATCCAGTTCCACATGGGTAGGCAGCTTGGCCTTATTCATCCGTGATGTTATAGCAGCACAGATGACAGTCGGGCTGTGGCGGTTGCCTGTGTCATTCTGAATAATGAGTACTGGCCGTACCCCGCCCTGTTCTGAACCGATCACCGGCCGGAGATCAGCATAATAGATATCGCCTCTTTTAATAATCACGCATATCACACTCCTGATAAACTATAAGGCTATTATTCCCGTTTATCGGAAGTGTATTCATCAGGACTGCGAAAATCTCTGATTATCACCGAAGATAATTCACGATATCGACAACTTCACCGTCACGATAGTAAACACGCGGTACACGGCGATTGATATCGCATACAAATTCGTAATTAAAGGAATTGTTGATGGCGGCAACTTCTTCTACAGGAATGGATTCGCTGCCTTGAGAGCCCACAAGAACGACTTCATCGCCTTGTTTGATCTCATAATCAGCATCTGTAACGTCAACCATCAGCTGATCCATACAGATACGGCCGATGATCGGCCAGGACTGACTGCCAATCAAAACGCGGCCTTTATTGGATAATGCTCTTGGATAGCCATCGCCGTATCCAATGGAAACAGTAGCAACTTTGGTTGGACGCTGACAGACATAAGTAGCTCCATATCCGACGGTGGTGCCCGGTTCCACGGTCTTTACATAGATGACATGGCTCTTCAGACGCATCACAGGTTCCAGTTTGATAACTTCTCTGTCAACTTCATCAGAAGGATACAGACCGTAGATAATAATGCCGGCACGGGCCATATTCATGCGCATGCCAGGGTATTTGATAATGGCTGCACTATTTGCACAATGTTTGATCGGAATATGAACGTCGTTTTTCTCAAGACGGTCGATGACGTTGTCAAAACGCTTCAGTTGTTTAAATGTCATATGATCATCTTCGCAGTCTGCACAGGCAAAATGTGTGAAAATACCGTCGATACGGATATTCTTAAGCAGAGAATTGATCATAACAATACCCTGAACAGTGGCCTCGATACTCTCAGCATCGGATTTGAAGCCGATTCTGCTCATTCCTGTATCCAGTTTAATATGCACATCGGCAACTGTGTGCATGGCGTTTGCAACAGCATCAAAATCTTTGGCCATGCTGTATGTAAAAATAGCAGGCATGATATGATGGGTGATCATATCTGCATACTGTTCTTTGGCAACAAAACCGAGAACAAGGATTGGCTGGATAATACCGTTATTTCGCAGTTCAATACCCTCATCAACAGTTGCAACAGCAAAACCGTAAGCGCCCATTGCAGCTAATTCGCGGGCAAGGACAATAGAGCCATGGCCGTAGGCGTTTGTTTTGATGACACACATAAGCTTGGTATCACCGAGAACAGCCTGAATTTCCTGGATATTATGTTTCAGTGCGTCTAAATTAATCTCGGCGCAGGCACGATAAGTGTTTTTCATATTTTCCTCCAAATTAAGCATTGCTTTTTAGTCTAAAGTGATCTCTTTCAATAATTCGGGGATAGCATTTAAAACATCAGAAGCTGTCATTGAATGAAATCCTTTGTTGAAAGCTGCCGTATCTCCCGCGCATCCATGAAGATAGACACCCAGACGGGCGGCTTCGGATAATGGCATGTGCTGGGCACAAAGCCCGGCAATGATTCCTGTAAGAATATCACCGCTTCCGCCTGTTGCCATGCCATTATTGCCTGATAAATTGATATATATTGTTTCGGAATTATCAATAATCATTGTTCTTGTATCTTTCGCAATACATATTACACCATATTCACGCGTAAATGTTTCACAAACTTGTACCAGATTTTCTTTAAGATATTGGATATTATGGCCAGTTAATCGTGAAAGTTCCTTCATATGAGGCGTAATGACCGTTGGAATCGTGGATTTTGACAGCCACTCCATGTTTTTTGACAGGATATTCAGTCCGTCAGCATCAATGATCAGAGGAATCTTGATATCCGAGGCTGTTACTGTTCTGACAATATTTTCGGAAGCAGCATTTTGACCAAGCCCCGGTCCAAGTATAATGGCCTGATAATTGTTCAACTGATCGGAAAGCGCTGAAAGGTCAGGGGATGTATCAGGATAAGTTTTCAAAACAGCTTCAGGCAAAAGCTGCTGAAGAATACAGCGATTACTCTCCGGAGTATAAAGTGTGACAAGCCCTGCCCCCATTCTGTATGCAGCAAGTGCGGAAAAATAAGCAGCGCCTGCCATATTCTTGCTGCCTGCGATAACCAGCACATGGCCGTAAGTCCCTTTGTGAGAGTCTGCATACCGTTTTGGAAGTCGTTTGTAATCTTCTTTGGTATAGGTGATGTATTGCAGACCTATGGTTTTTGCAGCTGCCGGATCAAAACCGATATCCCGGCAGATGACTTTGCCGGAACAGGATGCACCGGGATAAAGAACAAGTCCCTTTTTGATATAGCCGAAGGTGACGGTTCTGTCTGCATGGACAGCGGTTCCCATGATCTGACCACTGTCGGTATGGATACCGGAGGGGGTATCTACAGCAATAACTTTGCTGCCGTTTTCGGATGCACTGTTGACGGCGGTGATCCAGTCCTTATAAGTGCCTGTCACAGGACGGTCAAGGCCGATACCAAAGATGGCATCGATGATTATATTATATGCGTCAAGGTCCGCGTCATTGCTGATCGGGACTGACAAATTCTCGGCAATAGACAACTGTTTCTGACAATCCGGTGACATCTTTTCTCTTAGGCCTGCGAAGAAAATCGTGACATCATATCCTCTGCTGTGAAGAATTCGTGCGGCAGCGATGCCGTCACCGCCATTGTTGCCGCTGCCACATACAGCTGCGATCCGGACGGCAGGAAGCTTCAGCTGTGCAGCCACTTGTGCAGTCTCTTCAGCAATGGTCAGGGAAGCCCGTTCCATAAGGACAAGAGATGGAATGCCGGTGTGTTCAATTGTATACGTATCAATGGCTTTGGCCTGTCTGCCTGTGACAAGATATTCCATAGTGCTTATCTCCTTTTAAACAGAAAATTAGCTGAAGAGCCAACCATTGACGCTTCAGCTAAAAATCAGTATCCAGTTCATTAATCATCCATATAGGAATGATAGCTGTATTTCTCTTTGCCGCGGTTGCGGAAGTTATAAGATAATGTCATCAGACTCTCGTCAAGATGGACATTCTTCACACAGACGTCATCTGACACATGCAGATCTGTTGGCGCAAAGTTCCAGATTGCGCGGATACCCCATTCTTCCAGCTGGCTGGCGATCGTACGCGCATTCTTCTTCGGAACGGTCAGCGTTGCAACGTGAATCTCATGGGTCTTGATAAATTCTTCCAGCTCGTCCACCATTTTGATCTCTATACCATGTACAGCGAGACCTTCAAGACGTGGGTTGGCATCAAAAATACCGATAACCTTAAAACCGATACGGTCAAAGTCATAGTTAGCCAATGCCTGACCAAGATTGCCGGCACCGATAATGATCATATTCTGGATTGTGTTCAATCCGAGAATCTTCCCGATTTCTTCGAAGAGATATTCGACGTTATAACCGTAGCCCTGCTGCCCGAATCCACCGAAATTGTTAAGATCCTGGCGGATCTGTGAAGCCGTCACTTTCATTCGGATACTTAATTCCTTTGACGAAATTCTAACAACATTATTCTCTAGTAATTCGCCCAAATATCTGTAATATCGTGGTAATCTACGGATTACTGCTGATGATATACCTCTTTCTGACATTTCAATCACTCCTGTTTTCTATATTTCGTATACGTATCTTCATTCTAACCATTTATACAGATAGAGATATGTACAAAAAATCTGATAATAAATTCACAATAGTCGATGCTATACATGTTTATTATAACGGAATGATATTTTATTGTCAATCAATGTTTTATTATAAACGTATGAATAAATGTAATAAACGTATTCCGTATTGTTTAATTCAAAGCTTGAAACAATTTCCATGAAACGTTATAATGAAAAGTAAAGTTTAAAAACAGGAGGAGTTTCATATGATACTATCTTGCCAGCAGATTAGTCTGGCCTTTGGAACAGAGGTTATTCTTGACAAGATTTCATTCCATATAGAAGAACATGAGAAAACAGCCATTGTCGGCATTAATGGTGCCGGCAAATCCACGTTGCTGAAGATTATTATGGGCGAACTGACACCGGATTCCGGTGAAGTGATTATCAGCAGAGGTAAGACCATTGGTTACCTGGCCCAGCATCAGGATATCCATTCAGAGGCAACAATTTATGAGGAAATGATGAAGGTCCGTGAGAATGTTGTGCGGATTTATGACAAGCTCCGTCAGCTTGAATTGGATATGAAGCATGCAGATGAGGATAAACTGCCAGAGATGTATGCAGCCTATGATCGCCTGAACCATGCCTTTGAGCAGGAAAATGGATATGCCCTTCAGAGTGAAGTGACCGGCGTATTAAAGGGACTGGGTTTTACTGAGGAGGATTTTAATAAGAAGGTATCTTCTCTCTCGGGAGGACAGAAAACGCGAATTTCCCTGGGACGTTTGCTTTTGACGAAACCGGATATTATTCTGCTGGATGAACCGACGAATCATTTGGATATGAAGGCGATTGCCTGGTTGGAGACATTTTTGCAGAATTATAAGGGTGCCGTGATCATTGTTGCCCATGACCGGTATTTTCTGGATCGTATTGTTACCAAGGTTGTTGAGATTGAGAACCATAAGGCGAGAATGTACAGCGGCAACTACTCTGCTTTTGCGGAGAAGAAAGCACAGATCCGGGATGCTGAATTGAAGGCCTGGATGAATCAGCAGCAGGAAATTAAACATCAGGAGGAAGTAATCGCCAAGCTGAAATCCTTTAATCGCGAGAAATCCATTAAACGTGCCGAGAGTCGTGAGAAGATGCTTGAGAAGACCGAACGTCTTGAAAAGCCTCAGGAAGTCAATGCCTATATGCATTTGTCCCTGACACCGGATGTGCAGAGCGGTAATGATGTGCTTCACATTGAAGGCCTGAGCAAAGCCTTTGGGGAGCAGCGTCTTTTCTCTAATATCGATATTGATATTAAACGTTCAGAAAAGGTGGCACTGATCGGGGATAATGGCACCGGCAAGACAACGATCCTGAAGATTATCAATCAGGTTATTCCTGCTGATAAGGGTCTTGTCCATTTGGGCAGTAATGTCCATATTGGTTATTATGATCAGGAACATCAGGTTCTGGATATGAATAAGACGATTTTTGATGAGATTTCCGATACATGGCCGTCTATGACCCATACCCGTATTCGTAATGTATTGGCGGCGTTTCTTTTTACAGGCGACGATGTATTTAAATATATCCGTGACTTGAGCGGCGGTGAACGCGGGCGTGTTTCTCTGGCCAAGCTGATGCTCTCTGATGCCAATCTTCTGATTCTCGATGAACCAACTAACCATTTGGATATTATGTCCAGGGAGATTCTTGAGAATGCACTGCGCTCCTACAGCGGTACAGTTCTTTTTGTTTCGCATGACCGATATTTTATCAACCAGGTTGCAACAAGAATTCTGGAATTGTCGGAAAACGGTCTGGCGAATTATAACGGCAATTATGATTATTATGTTGAGAAACAGCTGAATCCCTCTGCAACAGAGTCTTCCGGTGAATCCGTTGCCTCAGAGACAGTGACTACGGAGACTGTCAGTGCAGCCAAAATGGACTATAAACAGCAGAAAGAACTGCAGGCAAAGGAAAGAAAACGTAAGAACCAGCTGAAGAAAACAATGGAGCGGATCGATGCCATTGATGCCAGATTAAAGGAACTGGATGAACTCCTTGTTCAGGAAGATGTTTATACCAATGTCAGCCGTCTTATGGAGATCAACAAAGAAAAAGAAGCTTTGGATGAAGAACAGCTGACATTAATGGAATTATGGGAAGAGCTGGAGGGCGACGATGACAGCCTGGATTAATGACTGCCGCACCTGCCGTCCAGACATTCCGGGATGTGAAAGAATCCCCAGCCCTGATAGGATTTTGGGTAATTCAGAGGTCGGGCGCTTTTTAAAAGACAGCGCTTGACCTCTTTGTTTGTTAAATCCGGATATTTATTAAGTATCAGGGCGATTCCTCCGCTGACAACCGGGGAGGCCATGGAAGTGCCGCTGCGGATGGCATAAGGATGAACAGGCAGATGACCGCAGGAGCAGATTCTGAAACCGGGAGCAAGAATTTCAGGTTTACAGATGCAGGTACGCGTTGGTCCCCTTCCGGAAAAGAGACAGCTGCTTGAGGGGTGTTCCGGGACCGTAATTTCATGCGTGGCACCGACGGTAATAATCTTTTTGCTTGTTCCGGGGGATGTGACACTTCCGGAGGCTGGACCGTTATTGCCGGCTGCCGCAACGACAGTCAGTCCTCTGTCCCAGGCATATTCGGCGGCATCTATGAGCATTCGGCTCTCTGTTGTCTCCTCTCCGGCTTTGGCACCAATGGAGATATTCAGGATGTGAATGTGAAAACGGGAACGGTTTCTGACGGTCCATTCAATGGCACGACAGACGGTTTCAGCGGTGCCGTTTCCTTTACTATCCAGAATTTTCAGGATGATCAGATGGGCCCTGGGAGCCATGCCCATATATTTCCCTTCAGATAAATAGCCGCTGCCAGCGATAATTCCGGCAATATGCGTACCGTGTCCATTGTCATCATAAGGTGTCTGGCGATGGTTGACAAAATCACGAAATGCCGTAATGCGGCTGCCATGATTCATAAAATCCGGATGGGGATAGATACCGCTGTCTAAAACAGCAATGCCAATACCGGAACCATAGAGATTTTGTTTATATGCGGAATCGGTGCCTGTACGCTGTCGAACGATATTCAATATGAACCCCTTTTAGATAGAAAGAACCGTTTATTTATCATATTCATAAAGCTGAAAAAGTAGACAAAAAATAATCCTGCAGGCAGCACCAAGGCCGATTGCAGGATTATTTTTTGTCTGTATGGTTATGTGACGGATCTGCAGCAGCTACAGAGGATCAAAACCGTCTGTTATTTGTTTGCGTAAACAATGCCTTTCTTACTGTCCACAGTTACGAAAGCGCCCTGTTTCAGGATTTCTGTTGCATTCTTAGCTTCAAGAAGAACTGGAATATCAAGGCTCATGCCTACGACTGCTGCATGGGATGAAAGACCGCCTTTTTCAACAATGAGGGCAGATGCTGTACGAAGTTGCGGCATCATCTCATTATTGGTTTCTTCAATAACAATGATATCACCCGGTTTGTAGTTATGGAGCAGTTCGCTGGCTGTCTTGCATACACAGAGATTGCCAGAAACAACCTTGTCGTTGATGCTCTTGCCCTTCATCAGGACATGGCCGACAACATGGACTTTGATAAGGTTTGTTGTACCGGAAACACCAAGAGGTACACCGGCTGTGATAACAACAACTTCACCCTGATGAACAATGCCTGTTTTCTCAGCAGTATCAACGGCCAGGTCAAAGAGCTGATCTGTGTTCTCCTCAAGCTGGCACATCATGATCGGTGTTACACCCCAGGAAAGGTTCAGCTGACGATAAGCCTTTTTATTCATGACACAAGCAACAACAGCACATTCCGGACGATACTTGGAAACCATGCGTGCGGTGAAGCCGGATTTCGTAACACTGATGATGGCAGATGCATTCAAATCCATTGCTGTTGTACAGCAGGCATGGGAAATGGCATTTGTGATATCAGGGTTTACAAGTGTTGTTCTCTCTTTAAAACGCTTGCGGTAGTTGATGGAAGCTTCTGTACTTTCAGCAATCTTCACCATTGTCTGAACGGCTTCGATCGGATAAAGACCTGCAGCTGTTTCGCCGGAAAGCATGATGGCACTTGTACCGTCATAGATGGCATTGGCAACGTCTGTGGCTTCTGCACGCGTCGGGCGAGGGTTCTTCATCATGGAATCAAGCATCTGTGTAGCTGTGATAACAACTTTGCCAGCTTCGTAAACTTTCTTGATGATCATCTTCTGCAGTACAGGTACATCCTCAAATGGAATTTCAACACCCATATCACCACGAGCTACCATGATACCATCTGATACACGGATAATCTCATCAATGTTCTGAACACCCTGCATATTCTCAATCTTGGAGATGATCTTGATATCTGTTCCGTTATGATCCTCGAGAATCTTGCGGATATCAAGAACGTCCTGCGCGTTTCTTACGAAGGATGCTGCAATGAAATCATAATCGTTTTCTACTGCAAAAACGATATCATCATAGTCTTTCTGGCTGATATAAGGCATTGTCAAATGGCAGTCAGGTACATTGACGCCTTTGTTGTTGGATACAGCACCGTTGTTTAATGCGCGGCAGATGATATCTGTATCTGTTTTCTTGATAACAGATAATTCAATGAGACCATCATCGATCAGAATTCTGCCGCCAACCTGTACGTCGTTGATTAGATTCTTGTAGGTGATGCTGACGATATCCTGTGTACCTTCAATATCTCTTGTTGTCAGTGTGAATGTATCGCCTGTATGCAGTTCAATTCTGTCATTTTTAAACTTGCAGACACGGATTTCAGGACCCTTTGTGTCAAGCAGGGCTGCAACAGGAAGATTCAGTTCTTCTCTGACTTTCTTGATAATATTCAGTGTTGCAAGATGGGATGCATGATCACCATGGGAAAAATTCATACGTGCAACATCCATGCCGTTCAACATGAGCTGTCTGATCTTTTCTTCATTATTTGTTGCAGGACCGAGTGTACATACGATTTTTGTTTTTCTCATTACCATTTTTTCTCCTTTTGTTGTCATTCGATTTAGTAAAAACATGTAGATTTACATCTGATAGATGCCGCGCTGTTTTAAAGCGGCAATAGCGGCAACAACAGTTGCTTTGTCTTCTTTATAGGTGACGCCGTACCATTTGTCATTGGAGTGCAGAACCTGCACCGTTGCTTTATTGTCAGCAAGGAGGCTGCTTACAACGGATGGCAGGAAGTATTCTGCCTTAAGCGGATTCTTCGGCATTTCATTGGTGAGGAAATCTGAAAACTGTTTTTTAAGCTCTGCCATGAAGCTGGCAGAAAAGCCCCACATATTCATCGATACGCGTTCATCCGGTGAAATCGGAATCAGTGTCTGTCCGTCATCCTCGGAATAGGCAGCACCATCCGGTGTCATAACGATATAGGTGCGCTCACAGATGCCAGTCAGATAACCTTTTGAATCAACGGTGCAGACACCACGGGAAACATGTCCGTTCTCCGTTAATGTATTGCCAAGTCGATAGCCGACCATTGTGTATCTGTAGCGGCTGTCATCTTCATGGGTTGTCAGATAATCATAGATCATCTTGAAGGCTTCCGGACCATAATAGTCGTCTGCGTTAATAACGGCAAACGGGCCATCCAGGATATCGATACAGCTGAGAACAGCATGCCCGGTTCCCCATGGTTTTATGCGGCCTTCAGGCACCGTAAATCCATCAGGAATATTCTCAAGTTCCTGAAAAACATAAGCAACTTCCATAAGTCCCTCTGCTCTTTTGCCGATGGTCTCACGGAAAATCTGTTCGTTTTCTCGTTTAATAATAAAGATCACCTTTTCGAAGCCTGCGCGGACAGCATCATAAATGGAAAAATCAATGATGATATGTCCATCGGAATCGATGGGGTCAATCTGTTTCAACCCGCCATAACGGCTGCCCATGCCGGCTGCCATAATTACAAGTACAGGTTTCTTCATTTGTCAGTTCCCTCCCTGTATTAGTCTTTCCAATACTGCGACTAAATATCTTCAGAGCTATTTTATCATAACAAATCTGAAAATTCACCTACTTTGTGAAAAATTTTTCAATTCTGTTCAATAATAACTACGATTCGCCTTTTCTATGATGTTTATCAGTGGTTCATTTAGCATATCAGATAGAATCAGCAGTGATCCCATTGACGGTTTGCATACTTTTGTTTCCCATAAATGGATTGTATTGGTACTTACGCCGAGACGATCTGCCAGCTCCTGCTGTGTAATATTATTTCTGACACGATATGATTTCAATGAATAGCCCAGTTCTGTCATTTGACTGTCAATAATCATTGCGTTTCCTCCCTCATCTTCATTCTTTCTGTTGTTGTCCTTTGATTGAAGTCACCTCATCCATGGATTTTGCGGTAAACCTATTCTATCACAGAAGGAATAAAAAACATGTCGAAATAAAATAAGTATTCTATTAAATTTTCCTATTGTCTTTCAGCTTTTTAATCAAATATAAAACAGGAGGCGTGTTTTTTCGATTAAAAGAATCAATCTTCATGACGGAAAAGTATTTTGGAGGCAGATTGTGGAGAAATTCTTCTACAGCCGCTTTCTCTTCTGCACCGCCGGGATGGCCGTAATAAGATAAAACAGCACCGCCGCCACCTGTCTCCGTTATGGAAAGTGCAGCTTCAATTGCTTCCAGTGTCGAGGTACCTTTTGTTATAACGGTGGGATCACCATCCGGCAGGTAACCGAGATTAAAGACAAAAAATCGGATTGGATGATCAATATACTGTTTTAAATGGCTGTGGGAATCAAGGATCAGGCGGGCCGGAGTCAGCAGGTGTTCTTCTGCCAGAAGCGCCTCTGTTCGTGAAAGTGCTTCCGGCTGAATGTCGAAGCTGTAAACAGTGCCTGTATCTCCGGTAAGACGGCACATATACGCGGTATCATGTCCGTTGCCCATGGTGCAGTCGCAGACGGTATCACCGGGACGGATCTGTTCATCCATGCACTGATGGATGATGTCAATCATTTTTAAACGGGTTATTTCAAACATTTTATGTACTCCTTAGGAACGGGGACAATCTTTGCCCCATAAGATATATCAAACATGGATGTGGAGGCTAAAATCATGAGTGATTTAGCTGCAACAGGATGCTGCAATGACTGCGGCTGCAACGGGTTAACAAATAATAACGGAAATGGCTGCGGAGGCGGCAATAACTGGATCTGGATCCTGATTCTTCTTTGCTGCTGCAACGGCAGCAATGGCTGTGGCTGCGGAGGCTGCGGTAATGACAGCTGCGGATGCGGCAATAATAACTGGATCTGGATTCTGATTCTTCTCTGCTGCTGCTGCAATAACTAAAAATTAAAGCCGGATGACCTGTTTCAAGGGGCCCTTTTGGGGCCTCTTTTGTATAACCAATGATCTTTTTATGCAGGTGTGGAAATATGCCTCAGTTCCTTTGCTGCGGCAGATATCCGTGCCTGGCGGCGCAGTGTTTATCTATTTCGTAAATCGTGTTCTCATCTTCAACAATGAAAGTTTCGCTGTCCTGTCGGATAATTTTGGAATGCGGATGCATAGACGTTTCCTCATTGTGAAAAGGATACCCGGATACGGATTTTTGTTTGTCCATCTGATATCATACTCCTTTTTCTGTTCTAATACAATATATGATTGGGAAGGGTTTCCTGTCAGACATATCTGTACAGCAGGCATATTTCAGATGAAGTGATCATAGAATATAAAGAATTCATTTGCCTGGGAGTGGTCTGTGATAGATACAGAAAAAATTCCTTTGACAGAAGCAGATACAGCTGCCTATGATTCAACAGCCCAGATATTGAAAGCGGCAATGGCCTATGTCAATCCATCCATTGGGAGAATGATGGCGGTTATGGCAAAATCCATAGAACTGCGGCATATGATGCAGTATTTAGATCAGGGAGGTGTCAGTGCCTGCGGTGTGAACAACCGCGCAATTCCGCCGGAAGAAGTTATCCGGGATTTGAGAAAGTATTGCGGGGCAAAGGAAAAAGAGCAGCTGGACCGTTGTCTGAATATGATGAATATGGCAAAAATGTATGAGATGTACAGAAATTTTTCCGGATCCGGGGATCTTTCAGCCATGGCATCTATGATGGCATCCGCGTCAGGCGCAGACAGCGGTGAGTCAACGAATAGGGATGGCAATACCTGCTCTGCCAGCGACACTGATTATCTCAGGAAAATGCAGTCAATGCTCACACCAGAGCAGATCCAGCTGATCCGTCATATGAATGGACAGCAGAATACATAAAGGAGGCAGCAGTATGACACGAGTAGATTGGGCCAGTCATCCGGCCGTCAGAAAAATTGATATCCGAAAATTATCAGTGCTTATGGCGCTGATAAATCAGTCTGAGGGGAAAAGTTTTTCAGAAATGATTCCATCTATTATTGAGGCGAATAAACATCTGACAGCCATGGGGCTTGCGTTTACCAATGATGAGATAAAATTGATCTTTGATGTAATGAAAAAAGATATGTCTGAGGAGGAAATGAAGCAATTCAATAAGCTGAGGAGCCTGATGAATCTGCCGACGTGGCTTTAAAAGGCTGGTGCAGCTCGAAAGATTTTGAAATAGTTCGATCGACAAGAAAATAGGACTTAAAATAAGCAATACAATTTAGACGCTTATTTTAAGTCCTATATATTAGAACTACACTAGCGGTTGTTTATTTCACGATCAGGTTCAGAATCTTGCCTGGTTTATAGATAACTTTGACAATGTTCTTGCCTGCGGTGATGTTGGCAATCTTAGGCAGTGCCATGGCTTTGGCTACGGCTGTTTCTTCATCATCATCTAATGAGAGTTCAACTGCATCCTTTGGCTTACCGTTGACCTGAACACCGATTTCGACTGTTTCGTCTACCATCTTGGATTCATCATAAACCGGCCATTCGGAAACGGACAGGAAACCTTCGCCGCCAAGCATCTCCCAGAGTTCCTCTGTGATATGCGGTGCGAATGGTGAAAGCAGCTTCAGGAATGTGACATACTGCTCTTTGCCAACCGTCGTCGCAGATTCGAAATCGTTCAGCAGTGCCATCAGTGTAGCGATGGCTGTGTTGTACTTCATATCTTCAATGTCGTCGCTGACCTTCTTGATGGCCTTGTGGAGCGGATTGTCAAGGCTGTGGAGATTCTCGTCCGTAACCTTCTCAAAGATACGATAAACACGGTCAAGGAAACGCTTGCAGCCGCGGACAGAGTTTTCATTCCAAGGTGTAGAGGCGCCGTAATCACCCATGAAGAGGATGTAAGTACGGAGTGTATCTGCACCGTATTTGTCTGCAACATCCAGAGGATCCACAACGTTGCCTTTGGATTTGCTCATCTTGGTACCGTCAGGTCCGAGGATCAGGCCCTGTGCGGAACGTTTTGCGTATGGTTCAGGTGTGTTGACAACACCGATATCATACAGGAAACGATGCCAGAAACGGGAATAGATCATATGTCTTGTAACATGTTCCATACCGCCGTTGTACCAGTCAACAGGCATCCAGTATTTCAGCTTCTTCGGATCTGCCAGTGCTTCTGTGTTGTGAGGATCGATATAACGCAGGAAATACCATGAAGAACCGGCCCACTGAGGCATTGTATCTGTCTCACGTTTGGCATCCCCGCCGCACTTCGGACACTTGCAGTTCACAAAACGGTCAATCTTGGCCAGTGGAGATTCACCGTCTTCACCAGGCTGGAAATGCTCTACCTTCGGCAGACGAAGCGGTAACTCTTCGTATGGTACACCTACCATACCGCATTTCGGACAGTGAACAATCGGAATCGGTTCACCCCAGTATCTCTGACGGTTGAAGGCCCAGTCTTTCATCTTGTACTGAACACCCTTCTCGCCGATACCCTTTTCTTCAAGGACTTCGATCATCTTCTCAATAGAATCCTTCTTGTTGGTATAGCCATTTAAGAAATCAGAGTTGATCATCTCACCATCGCCGGTATATGCTTCTGTGTCAATATCGCCGCCTTTGATAACAGGGATGATCTCTTCACCAAATTTCTTGGCGAAATCATAGTCACGCTGGTCATGGGCAGGAACAGCCATGATAGCACCTGTACCATAACCCATCATAACATAATCTGCAATGAATAACGGCACTTTCTTGCCGCTGACAGGGTTAACTGCCATAAGGCCGTCAATCTTGACCCCGGTTTTGTCTTTATTAATCTCGATACGTTCAAATTCGCTCTTCTTCGCGCATTCTTCACGGTAAGCTTCAATCTGATCCATATTCCTGATCTGATCAGCATACTTGTCGATCAGAGGGTGTTCCGGTGCGATAACCATAAAGGTCACTCCGAAAAGTGTATCCGGGCGTGTTGTATAAACGCGGAGACTCTCCTGTTCATTATCCAGCTTGAAGTTCACAAATGCACCTGTGGACTTGCCGATCCAGTGCTGCTGTTGCTGTTTGATATTGTCAGGGTAATCGACTTCGTTCAAGCCTTCAAGCAGTTTATCTGCATATTTCGTAATACGAAGATACCATACTTCCTTAGACTTCTGGATAACATCACTGTGGCAGATATCACATTTGCCGCCCTGGCTGTCTTCATTGGAAAGGACAACTTTACAGGATGGACAGTAGTTAACCAGAGTCTTGTCTCGGTAAGCGAGACCTTTTTCAAAAAGCTTCAGGAAAATCCACTGTGTCCACTTGTAGTAGTCTTCCTGAGTTGTATCAATAACACGATCCCAGTCAAAGGAGAAGCCCATACGCTTCATCTGATTGGAAAAACGTTCAATGTTCTGATCGGTAACAATTCTTGGATGTGTATTAGTCTTGATGGCGTAGTTCTCTGCCGGAAGGCCGAATGCATCGAAACCGATTGGGAAAAGAACATTATATCCCTGCATACGACGCTTACGGGATACAACTTCAAGACCTGAATAAGCCTTGATATGGCCGACATGCATGCCGGCACCACTAGGGTAAGGAAATTCTACAAGTCCGTAGAACTTCGGCTTGTCACTGTTGTCTTTGGCAGCAAAGAGGTCAGCATCGGCCCATTTCTTCTGCCATTTTGATTCAATTTTCGCGAAATCGTACTTCATAACGCTTTGTATGTTCCTCCTTAAAGGGAAAATATCCCATAATAGTTAAACTATTTTTAATTCTATCATAATGTAATTGAAAGTCAATGGTAACTATTCAGTTTCACCGGCTGTGTTCTCTGCTTCTTCGGAAGACAGATCGGTGTTCTCTGGCTGAAGAGTTTCAGCCGGAAGTGTGGAGATAAGGTTCAAAAGCTTCTCCAGTCGTACAATAGAGTCCTTCGGTGTGATCTTCGCGCAGAAGAAAGCAATAATGGCCAGTGCAAAGAGCAAGATTGCCTGCTGCCATAAATGCTGCGACAACATGACGATGCCGCCGATACCCATTGCTGCAACCATAAACCAGAGAAAGAAAATGGCGGATTTCATCTTACCGATGACGCCGCTGATTTTACTGCCTGTACCATCCGGTTCAATAGTTCCCATAAAACGTGTTGACAGATAGACGGTATCATAATCGCTGTGGAAAAAGACCATCAGCTGATTCTTCTCATGCGTACCGAAAAAGCATCGCTCACCGCTGTAGGCACCCTTGTTCTTAGAAGTAAATTCTACAATTTTGCTGTCCCATAGGCGGAGCCATGTTTCTGGATCGTGATCACTGTGTATTTCAAATGGTTTCATATGAGAAACAACCTCCCTTTTTGTTGATTGTCTGAGTCGAACAATCCAAATAATTGTAACATATGTTGGGTAACATTACAAGTAGCTGCCCATTCCGGCATACAATGCATTTAGTTGTCATAGAAAGAAATAAAAAATTTGATCATATAAGAAAAGCAGCCCAGATATGTGGACTGCCTTTCCGAAAATGTCTGATATCAAATTGAATGATTACTCTTCTGCTTCGTTGGCATTCTCTGCAATGACACGTTCCTGAACATCTGATGGTGCCTGTTCATAGCGGTCAAACATGTAAGAATAAACACCTCTGCCGCCTGTCATAGAACGAAGATTGGTGGAATAGCCGTATAATTCGGATAATGGAATATCTGCAACAACTTCTGTCTTGCCATTGCCGACAGGGTTCATACCAAGGACACGGCCTCTTCGTTTGTTCAGATCGCCCATAATATCACCTGTGTAACTGTCAGGAACAACAACGCTCAATGAAGCGATTGGTTCAAGAAGAACCGGTGTCGCTTTCATGAAGGCAGACTTGAAGGCCTGTCTTGCAGCTGTCTTGAAGGCCATTTCTGAGGAGTCAACCGGATGATAGGAACCATCAAATAATGTGGCTTTCACACCGACAACCGGATAACCGGCCATAGGGCCTTTACCAATGGATTCCTGAATACCCTTCTCAACTGCAGGGAAGTAATTCTTCGGTACAGCACCGCCGACAACGCGTTCTGCGAATACATAAGGGGTCTCAAGATCGCCGGATGGCTCAAATTCCATAGCAACATCACCATATTGGCCGTGACCGCCGGACTGTTTCTTGTATTTCTCACGAACTTCCACTTTCTTGCGGATCGTCTCGCGATATGGTACACGCGGTTTGGAGAGGGTAATCTCCACTTTGTACTTGGCTGCCAATTTGCTGACAACAACATCCAGATGCTGATCACCCATACCGTACATCAGGAGCTGACGGTTTTCCTTGTCATTAAAAGTCTTCAATGTACAGTCTTCTTCCATCATCTTCTGCAGTGCCTGGGAAATCTTATCAACATCGGCTTTGTTCTTGGCTGCATAACGTTTGTATGTATAAGGGGCACTGAGTTCAAACTTATCAAAAACAAGCGGATCGCTCTTCAGTGAAAGGGTATCGCCGGTTTCGGTGTTGGTCAGTTTGGCGATGGCACCGATGTCGCCGGCTTTGAGTTCAGGTACTTCAATGGCTTCTTTGCCTCGAAGAACATAGAGACGGTTCATCTTCTCTTCTGTTTCACGTTCATAGTTATAAATCACGGAATCCGCTTTCAATTCACCGGAGCATACCTTAATTAATGAGTAACGACCGATGAAAGGATCTACGATGGTCTTAAATACATAGGCCGAGAATGGACGTCTGGAGTCATAATCCACATTGTATTCCTTGTCAGTTCTAGGATCTTTACCAAAAATCTTGACTGTATCACGGATTGGTGACGGAAGGAATTCAACACATGTCTTCACGAGATTCTCAATGCTGATATTGTAAAGACCGGAACCGCACTGAACCGGAACAACATTGCCGTCATTGACATTCTGTCTGAGGGCATCGATAATCTCATCAATTGTGAATTCGCCGCCTTCGAAATAACGATCCATGAATTCTTCACTTGTCTCAGCAACCGCCTCAAGGAGTGCTTCGCGGCAAGGTTCTAATTCTGCCTGAAGTGCATCAGACAGATGCATATCTTCTATCGCAATGTCTTCGAACTTATTGCCGTCGTCTGTGCATTTGCGTCCCAGCATCTTAACAACATTCACATAGCCGGTGAACTTTCCGTCTTCCTTGACAGGCAGATGGAAAGGAGCAATCTTCTTGCCGTATAATGCACGAAGGTCTTCTACGATCTTCGCATAATCTGCATTGTCATCATCAATATCTGTTATAAAGAATACTCTCGGAATATCATACTTCTCACAGAATTCCCATGCACGTTCTGTGCCTGCTTCTACACCAGCTTTACCGGAAATAACGATGATCGCGCCGTCTGCAACGGATAATGCTTCTTCAACTTCACCAACAAAATCGAGATAACCCGGCGTATCAAGAAGATTGATCTTCCAGAATCGCCATTCAATTGGAACGATGGATGTGCTGATTGAAAACTTTCTCTTGATCTCTTCTTTATCATAATCGCTGATAGTATTGCCATCAACCACTTTGCCCATACGTGATGTAACACCTGTTACATTCGCCATTGCTTCAACAAGTGTTGTCTTTCCGCAGCCGCCGTGTCCCAGAACTGCTACGTTACGAATATCCTGTGTCTTATAAACCTTCATGTCCAGTCCTCCAATACGATTTGATACATAGGTTAAACTTCTGGTGAATACATGATCTATTGAAGAAAACCCATGTCTATATTCTACTAAAAAGATGATGATTTTTCAAGTATTTTATCGATATTTAACAATAAATTCTGAAAATTATTTTCTGATAGTTGAAATATTTGAACTAGACAGATAAAATTTACCGCTTTAAAGTCATAAATCATTGACTTTTATATAGGTAAGTGTTAGACTGATAAAAGCTTAACTTAATTTTATCATACAAAAGGGGAAATATTATGTCTGACAAAACAATCGGGTTTATCGGTCTCGGGCTTATTGGAGGTTCCATTGCCAAGGCCCTTCGTCGTGTACATCCTGAATATAGATTAATTGCATACAATCGCTCCAGAAGCAGTCTTGTGGAGGCGATGTCTGATGGGACGATCAATCAGGCAACGGATGTGATCGATGCTTCATTTGCAGAGTGTGATTTTATTTTTCTGTGCATGCCGGTTTCTGTGAATATCCAGTGTCTGAAGAAGTTAAAGGATCTTGTGCCGGATACCTGTGTGATTACAGATGTGGGCAGCGTTAAATCCACAATTCATGAGGCGGTCAGAGAACTGGGAATGGAGACGCGTTTTATCGGCGGGCATCCCATGGCCGGATCAGAGAAGACAGGCTATACAAGTGCAACAGACCGGCTGCTAGAGAATGCTTACTATATTATAACGCCTACTGCCCTTTCCAATCCTGACAAGGTGGCGGAAATGCGTCAGCTTGTAACGGATACAGGTGCAGTTCCAATCGTACTGAATTGTGAGGAGCATGATTATGCAACGGCTGCGATCAGTCATCTTCCCCATGTTATTGCCTACACACTGGTGAATCTTGTCCGGACATCTGATAGCAGGGAGGGGCTGATGCGTCAGTTGGCAGCAGGCGGTTTCAAGGATATCACCCGTATCGCCTCATCGTCCCCGGATATGTGGGAATCCATTTGTCTTGAGAACCAGGGGCAGCTTTTGAAGGTGATTGATGCCTATAAGGCTTCATTGGAAGATATATCAGAGGCTATCAGAGAGAATCGGGGAGACAAACTGCATTGTTTCTTTGAAGATGCCAAGGATTACCGCGACAGTATGCCGATGAAGATGAAAGGCAGTATTGAGCCGGCCTATGAGATATATGTGGATCTGATCGATGAATCTGGTGCGATCGCAACGATTGCAACTATACTGGCTTCCAATCGTATCAGTATTAAGAACATCGGCATTATCCATAACCGGGAATTCCAGGAAGGTGTTTTGCGTATAGAATTCTATGAACAGGATGCCGTGGAGAAAGCAACAGTACTGCTGTCCAAATATTCCTATATTATCCATACACGATAGACGGAAAAATTTCTGGATTCTGCAGCATAAGAAAACCCTGCTGAAAAATTAATTTTCAGCAGGGTTTTCTGTTGGATCAATAAAATCCTGTATTCTGTGACTCAGGAGATAGGCATAGGCTTCTACCATATTCTCGGCGGTACATTGTTGATTATTGCTTTGAATCCACATCTGAAGAAGGTTGGATAATGAGTTGGCATAAAAAGCAGCAACAAGTTCAGCCGTCACTAAAGGATTGTTCGTCTGGTTCTCTATATAGATTTCGCTCATCTCTGACAGGAAAAGATTATGCAGAGAATTCCTGATAATGTCCGTGAAGGCATTCTGACCTGTAATCTCAAAGGCTTTCCTGTAAAAAGCACAATCGTTCTTCATACATACAAATAACAGTTTTAAACCTTCTGTATACATCTTCTGCTCAAACATTGCGCGAACTTTTTCTATAATATATTCATTAAAAATCCATTCAACGACTTCGTATTTGTCGCAGAAATAATTATAAAAAGTCGGTCTGATGACGCCGGCTTCGTCTGTGATCATCTTGATTGTGATTTTCTCAAAGGGATGATTGCGCATAAGTACTTTCAGACTTTCGCCGATCAGCGCCTTGGTCATCTTTTTTCTTTCCATTCAAAATTTCCCTCCAGGCTGCATGCTCAATTGCAACAATATTAGAAAGTATAACACAAAAAGAAAAAAATGCAAATATAATTTACATATTCTAGTAATAGCAATCATTGATTTCAGAATATTAACATGCAAATTAATATGTGATGTTTGAAACAGATGGGTTGCAGACGATAAAAAGGGAACTGCCTCGGCAGTCCCCTCTAAAAGAGTAATTATTTTTTGTAATTTGTGTACTGTGGTGTTTTGTGGGTTTCTTCAGCCCAGATCTTATCGGCATGACCCTTCCATTCTTCAGCGTAATTCTTGCATTTACTGCAGAGATGTTCAACGGTTTCAGGAGATTCCATATTTGTCTGGTGAGCACCTGTTTCATGAACCATCTTCTGAAGAAATTCCGGATTCTCAAGCATCGGGCATGGACGCAGATGGTTGTTGTTGAATGGCTGACCGTTATGATAAGCCATAAACAATGGGCTCTGGAGAATCTCAAGAATGGAGTTCTCATGAATGTTTGTATTGGAGAAGTGGATGAATACACAAGGTTCTGCATCACCTGCAGAGTTAATATGGAAGTAGTTACGTCCGCCTGCAATACATCCGCCGACATATTCGCCGTCATTCTGGAAATCCATTGGGAAAAATCCGATATCACACTGTGGAGAACGGATCTCACGGATACGTTTGATCATGTATTCACGCTGTTCCATTGTAGGCATCAAGTCAAGAACTGCATTGTTGCCCACTGGCATGTAGTGGAAATAGAATCCAAAACGTGCTCCTTTTTCGGAGATCATTCTTAAGAATTCATCACTTGTAACTGCCTCAATATTGGCACGTGTGTAGCAGATGGATGTACCGAAAATGATACCGTATTTCTTCAGCAGATCCATGGCTTTCATGACAGCTGCATAATGACCGTCACCACGGCGGGCATCATTTGTCTCAGGTGTACCTTCGATGGAAAGCTGGAAAGTAATATTGCCAAGACGAACCACTTCCTTACAGAAATCTTCATCAATCAATGTAGAGTTTGTGTAGATTGAAAGCTCAACATCGTTATGCTTCTCTGCAAGACGAAGAATGTCGGCCTTACGTACAAGCGGTTCACCGCCTGTCATCATATACAGATAAACGCCAAGTTCTTTGCCTTCTGTGATGATCTTATCCATATCATCGAAGCTCAGATTAGACTTGTGACCGTATGTACCGGACCAGCATCCCTGACAATGCATATTGCAGGCGGATGTCGGGTCAAAGAGAATCAGCCACGGAATGTTGCAGTGGTAGATTTCACGGTTCTTACGGATCATCTTTGTGCCGCGGAAGAAAGCTTCAAAACCAAGATTCAATGCAGCCATTTTGGCAACATGAGGATCTGTTTCATCCAATACACGATTGATGAATTTAATCCATCTGTTATCAGGATCTTTGATAGCTGTTCTAACCTTATCGTAATCTTCTTTGGAAAATCCATTGCCCCAGAACTGTTCTGCCCAGTCTACTAATTCAAGAAATCCTTTTTCTCTGTCTTTGTCTACCATCGCAAGGACTTTGTCGATGATAACACTGGCAGCTGCACGCTGCGCTTTATGTGAAATTTTGTCTAATGTTGTATTCATATTTCAATCCTCCTGATTTATGCTAAATATTTTAATACGACATCTATGGCAGAAATCAACAGCAAAATACCGCCAATGCCGTATGCCTTTGTCTTTTGCTCATATCCAAGCCGCATGCCGGTGTACAGCCCGAGTATAACCATAACGGCTGTAATGATCAGTATACTCAGAGCTACAATATAGAACCTCGCCTTTAAGAGGCCAAATCCCATACCGACAAAAAGTGCGTCAAGACTGGTGAAGAATGCAGCAACACAGAGATGTTTGTAATTAACATCGCTCAGTCGTTCGAGAATGCCTTCATTTTTCCAGGCTTTGTATAACATGTATACGCCAATAACCGTAAAAATGATGACTGAAATAAATTCACCTATATAGCTGACATTTTTGGCGATGTCTGCCAGATAAGGAATTAATGTGACCGCATGACCGATGGCAACGGCAACCACTTGCCAGGCACAAAAAAACAGACTCATTTTCAGAAGCTTTGTCTTTTCAATCTTTAAAAGAACGGCTCCCTGACACACAACAACAGCGTAGACATCTAAAGACAATCCGATGGAAATGATAAGTATCTCTATAAGACTCATACCGGACCTCCAGCCCATTTATTTATTTTCTGTATACTTTAGCATGTCTGCTAGCAATTAGTACTATAAAAGAAAATGAGCTGAAAGTACAGATTCACAAAAAGGCAAATGTTCAAAAAGAAGCTACAAAAGGATTAAAATGTCGTATTTTTAGAATATTTTAGTTGTCCAACGGGTGCAATCCCAGACATCTGTAGCGAGACCGTCATAAAAGTCCGGTTCGTGGCAGACCATCAGGATGCTGCCGTTATAATCTATCAATGCACGCTTCAACTCATCTTTGGCATCTGTATCCAGATGGTTGGTAGGCTCATCAAGGAGAAGAACATTGGTCTCTCTGTTGATCAGCTTGCAGAGACGGACCTTTGCCTGCTCGCCGCCGCTTAAGACACGCACCTGGCTTTCGATGTGCTTGGTTGTCAGACCGCATTTGGCCAGTGCTGACCGTATTTCATACTGACTGAAGGATGGAAATTCATCCCAGAGTGTTTCAATGCAGGTTTTTGTGCCGTCACCGGTCATCTCCTGCTCAAAATAACCAATGTTCAGATAATCTCCCTGTTCTACCGTACCGCTGAGGGAAGGAATCAGGCCGAGAATACTTTTAAGCAGCGTTGTCTTGCCGATACCGTTGGCACCGGTAAGGACGATCTTCTGCCCGCGTTCCATTTCAAGATTCAATGGTGTAGATAGTGGCTCATTATAGCCGATGACCAGATCCTTTGTCTGGAAAATGTAACGGCTTGGTGTGCGGGAAAGCTTAAAATTGAATTCAGGCTTTGGCTTCTCGGAGGCAAGTTCGATCACATCCATTTTGTCAAGTTTCTTCTGTCTGGACATCGCCATATTGCGGGTAGCAACGCGTGCTTTATTTCTGGCTACGAAATCTTTCAGCTGGGCGATCTCCTTCTGCTGCTTGTTGTAAGCTGCTTCCAGCTGTGCTTTCTTCATGGCATAGACTTCCTGGAACTGGTCGTAATTTCCCACATAACGATCCAGACGCTGATTCTCCATATGATAAATCAAATTGACCACGGAGTTCAGAAATGGAATATCGTGGGAAATAAGAATGAAAGCATTCTCATAGTCATTCAGGTAACGTTTCAGCCATTCAATATGGACGACATCCAGATAGTTGGTAGGCTCATCCAAAAGCAGGATGTCCGGTTTTTCAAGGAGAAGCTTGGCCAGCAGGACTTTGGTACGCTGGCCGCCGCTTAGATCAGTGACATCCCTGTCAAGGCCAATGTCTGTCAGACCAAGAGCCCGGGCTACTTCATCCACCTTGCTGTCAATCATGTAAAAATCATGCATCATGAGAAGATCCTGAATGGTGCCGAGTTCCTCCATGGCTGTATCCATCTCATCCGGGGACATTTCGCCCATGTTGTCGCAGATGTGATTCATCTTCTCTTCCATTTCAAAGAGAAAGTCAAAAGCCGATGTCAGTACTTCACGTACAGTCATGCCTTTCTCAAGCACGGTATGCTGGTCAAGATAACCGACACGGACGTTTTTGGCCCATTCGATTTTGCCTTCGTCAGGCATCAATGTGCCTGTAATAATACTCATAAAAGTGGACTTACCTTCACCGTTGGCGCCGATAAGTCCAATATGTTCTCCCGCCAGCATCCGGAAAGAGACATCCTGAAAGATGGCTCTGTCTCCGAATCCGTGGGATAAATGTTCAACATTTAAGATACTCATAAAAACCTCTGTTCAGACTTAAGCAGTGATTAACGTCCACAGCACTGTTTGTACTTCTTGCCGCTTCCGCATGGGCATGGATCATTACGTCCGATCTTCTTGCCTTTAACAACAGTCATAGATTTCTTCTGGGCTTTGTAGAGCTCTTTTCTGCGTTCTTCTGTCAGAAGTGCATCCCATTGAGGCAGGTTGTAAAGCCAATCAGCCTTTGCAGCTACCATGTTGTAGTACAGCTTCTCAAGGTCGATATCAACAGTCACTTCTGATTCAGCAACGATGGTATCAACAGGGTTTGGTGTCTTTAAGCTTTCATTGATACCATCAAGGAAACCGCCGAAACGGACAACATCCATACCGTATTTCTCAGCCAGCTCTGCAACAGTGCCCTTCTCAACTTCTACAGGTTCTGTTAGCATCTTTTCATAGACAGCCTTCTCCTGCATATAGTAATCTGTCCAGAACTTCTGTGCTGTTGCCTGATCTGTATTGTACTGGTTTGCAAGTACTTCCCAATCTTCCATTAAACTCATGTTATTCACCTTATCCTTTATTTTATAAAATTTAATGACAATTTCTGTATTCTGCCTCTGAAAAAGAAACAGGACACACCTTATCAAATTATAAAAGATGAGTCCTGTTTTGTCAAATCATTTATGTGCAGGATATTATCTGAAATTATTATTTTCCGCTGCAGCATAAGCGGCATCAAAGAAATATTCCTGGGAATTGAGGGGAGCGTTCTCTTCCGGTGTCAAACAGACATAGGTGCCGTCCGGCTGTTGCTCTCTTGCTTTGACATTGTCGCTTAGCATCGTGATGAACATTTCCTGTATGCGGGCTCTTAGATCCACGTCTTCAATGGGAACTGCCACTTCCACACGCCGTGTGGTATTTCGGGTCATAAAATCAGCGGAGGCAATATAAATCCGGGCGCGCGTCTCTGTCCCGAAAATATAGATTCTTGAATGCTCAAGAAAACGTCCCACAATGCTGATGATCCGGATATTGTCTGTAAGATCTTCAATGCCGGACCGCAGACAGCAGATGCCGCGGATCACCATGTCAATTTTTACACCAGCTTCAGATGCTTCTATCAGTTTCGCAATGATTTTTTTATCTGTCAGGGAATTAATCTTGATGCCGATATAACCTTCCTGACCGGATTTTACCATGGCAATTTCATTGTCGATCATTTCCAGTACGGGTTTCTGGAGACATTTAGGAGCCACAAGGAGATGTTTAGTCTTGTCAACAACCGTGCCCAGGGATAAAGCCTGAAAGATTCGTGAGGCCTCCATACCGATTTCAGGTCTGGCTGTGATCAGAGAGAGATCCGTATAGAGACGGGCTGTTTTTTCATTATAATTACCTGTTCCAATCTGGGTGATATAATCAATGCCTTTTTCTGTCTTTCGTGTGATCAGACAGAGTTTTGAGTGTACCTTGAGTCCGTCAAGACCATAGATGACATGGCAGCCGGCGTCTTCTAACTGTCTGGACCATTCAATATTATTTTCTTCATCAAAACGAGCCTTCAATTCAACAAGAACATCCACCTGTTTGCCGTTTTCAGCTGCTTCGATCAGCGCTTCCACGACCTTGCTGTGACGGGCAAGCCGATAAAGGGTCATTTTAATAGAAACGACATCCGGATCACTGGCAGCCTCATGAAGCATATTTAAGAATGGACGAATCTGTTCGTATGGGAAAGAAAGCAGGACATCATGTTTTATGATCTGCGGTATCAGCGGTTGGGATTCGTCCAGCATCGGACTTTTCTGCGAAACACGTTTTGGATAAAACAGATCCGGCTTATGACGGAGCGTGTCCTGGATGACGCTGAAAAATGACATATCCATTGGAATCTGACAGTAGAAAGTCTGTTTGCGCTCAATGCCGAGCTGTGTACAGAGTCTGTCAAGGATGGGCCCGTCAATTTTGCGTGTATATTCCAGACGGACAGGGGTCAGTTTCTTTCTCCGCTTAATGATATCCACCATGTGTTCACGATAATCCAGATCTTCATCATAGATGCTGTCTGCATCGATATCGGCGTTTCTGGTGATACGGATCAAAGATTTTTCGCCGATCCGGTAATTCGGGAATATTTTGGGAAGGTAATGAAGAATCAGTTCTTCTGCCAGTATGTAGGTTCCTTTTCTTCCGGGGATACTGATGAGTCTGTTAAAGACGCCTGTATTGCATGGAACGATGCCGATTTTGTTCTTGTCGTTTTTGGTTTCAAGGACAGCAAGGGCATAGATGGCTTTATTATTCAGAAATGGGAAAGATTGTTTTTTGCCGACGACAAAGGCGGACAAAAGCGGCAGCATTTCATGTTCAAAGTAAAGCTGCAGATCTTTCTCTTCGGCTTCTGTTGTCATCTGGAAATTAATCAGTCGGATTTGCTGTCTCTCCAGTTCATCCATCAGATCATCATAGATGTGATTTGTGCTGCGCATCATACGCGTAACCTGTCTGAGCACCGCATCAATCTGTTCTTCTGCGGTCATGTAGGTTTTATTTTCCCGGACATCTTCGTCCAGCAGCTTCTGATCGATCAGAGAGCCGACGCGCACCATAAAGAATTCGTCAAGATTGGACTGGTAAATGGAAAGAAAAGTCAGCCGTTCACATAAAGGATTGTTTTTGTCAGCGGCTTCTTCCAGAACGCGTTCATTGAACTTCAGCCAGGATAATTCTCTGTTCTCATAGCATTCTTTTGTATTTTTACTCATTTTGTGATAGCTCCTGTATGTATGATAAATTGAATTTTATTTCTTATCCATCATAATGGAAAATACATGCGGGAACTATCTTTTTTGGATGTAATTGATGTAAAATTTATGTAATCTTGGCAAAAAAATGCCGATGACAGTCAAATCCCGTCATCGGCATGGTGTATGTTGATTATTCTACAAGGACGTCTTCAATCTCTGATTGAAGTGTCTCTTTCAGGTGCTGTTCCTCATCCAGTATGCGTTCCAGTTCTTCAAGAACGGACTCAATCTCGGTTTTAATCCCTTGAACCTGTTCTTTGGATTGCTTGATACGCTTTTGAACAGCCAGATCTGCAAAGATGCCATCAAAAAAGTAATCTGCAAAACGCAGGAAATCATCTGTGTTGACATGAACATCCGTCTGAACGGAGATATCAGTCAATTCTGTGTTGAAGTGTCTGAGATCCATCTGGAGTTCGGTAATATAGCTCTGGGCATCGTCCAGGTTGCCGTGTTTGGCTGCTGTGCTGAGTAAACCGCCGCCGAGGATATCCCATGTGCCCCATGCTTCTGCATTATCAAGCTTGCTAAGTACACAATCTGTTGTAAAAGCGGCTTTCTGTCCTGCTGAAATAGCTTCCTGAAGTTCTTTGATACGGCTGCTGCAGGCAGATATCTGTTCATCGAGATGGAGCAATCTGTCCGCTTTGTCTGAATTCCTGAGACGAATCTCGTCCTCTCTTGCCTTCAACAATTTATTGTAGGTTGCTTCGCATCCCTTCAGATAATCCAGTTCCTTGACATATGTATGGATATGATACTGAATGGCCTTTAATTCCTGATTCGCGGCTTCGTACTTCACGGAGGCTGCATAAGCTTCCTTCTGTTCCTTTGTCATCTTCTCGTCGATTTTTCCGATGAGACTGTAAAAAAGAGCTGTCAGGCCTCTGTCTTCCAGCCGGTCCACATCCTTCTGCTCATCTTCCTTCTCCTGTCGCAGTTCTTCAACCTTTTCCTTCTGCTCTTTTTCCTGAACATACAGATTGTCAAGCATGGATGTCAGATGTGCCTTTCTGCCAATCTGTTCTCTGAGTTTCTGAAGCTGTTCCCTGTCTACGTCCATATATAATCCTTTCCTTTTTGTAGTATATGAAATAATATCCTGATACCATGTTATCTCTATGGCATCATACCGCTCCATTATAACACTTTATGATACGGGTTGTCTATGAATTTTCGGTTTTATCCGGGAATCGGAAATAAAAAGTGCATTACCTGCATAGGACATGCAGTGTAATGCACTTGAATAGTTACAGATTATTTTATAAACATCGCATCCCCGAAGCTGAAGAAACGATAACGCTCCTGAACAGCTGTCTCGTAGGCATGCATAATATGTTCTTTGCCTGCCAGTGCAGAGACGAGCATTAGAAGTGTTGATTCCGGAAGGTGGAAATTGGTAATGAGCGCATCAATGCATTTGAATTTGTAGCCCGGATAGATGAAAATTTCCGTCCATCCTCCTGCAGCATGCATGGTGCCGTCTTCATCCGCCACGGATTCCAGCGTACGTGTGCTGGTGGTACCAACGGCGATGACTCTGCCACCGCGTTTTTTTGTATCATTGATGATATCAGCGGCTTCCTGAGTGACCTGATAATACTCAGAATGCATATGGTGCTGTGTCACATCCTCCACCTTAACAGGACGGAATGTGCCCAAGCCCACATGAAGGGTCACACGGGCGATGCGGATGCCTTTGGCTTCAATGGCCGCCAGAAGTTCCGGTGTAAAATGCAGTCCGGCTGTGGGTGCAGCGGCACTGCCTTCATGTTTGGCATAGACCGTCTGGTAACGGTTTTTGTCCTGAAGCTTGTGGGTGATATATGGCGGCAGCGGCATTTCACCTAACTGGTCAAGGATTTCTTCAAAAATACCTTCGTATTCAAAATGGATCAGACGGTTGCCCTCTTCCACCACATCAATGACTTCTGCTTTCAGACGTCCGTCACCAAATGTCAGGCGGGTACCCGGTTTTGCTTTTTTGCCCGGACGAACCAGTGTCTCCCAGACATCATTTTCTCTTCGCTTCAATAAGAGAATTTCAATGTGGGCACCGGTATCCTCTTTCACACCATAGAGTCTTGCCGGAATGACCTTTGTATCATTGATAACAAGACAGTCTTCAGGGTTTAAATAATCAATAATATCCTTGAAGATATGATGGCTGATATTACCGCTTTCGCGGTCAAGCACCATGAGTCTGGAGCTTGACCGGTCTTCTAACGGATCTTGAGCGATCAGTTCTTCAGGAAGATCGTAATAAAAATCACTTGTTTTCATTGTCTGTCAGCCTCTATTTTCTCAGTTCGATGCCAAGGTCTTCAAGGCCGGCAATAATCTTGTCCATAGCTGCGGTGATATCTTTTTCTTCCAGTGTTCTGTCGTTTGCTCTGAAAGTGATGGAGTAAGCAACGGACTTGTAACCCGCTTTGATCTGTGAACCTTCGTAGATATCAAACAGATGGTAGCTTTCAAGATGATGACCACCCTTTTCGCGGATGACTTTTTCAATCTGACCAACAAGGATGTCTTTCTTAACCACCATACTGATATCACGGTTTACAGCAGGATGTTTGGCAATGCCTTTGAAATGACGGTCAAATGTTGCCATTTCTGTAATGAAAGGCATATCAAGAACGGCAATGTAAGCACGTGTCTTCATGTCATAGTTTTCGCATACTTCCGGATGAACTTCACCCATGTAGCCGATGACTTTACCCTGGTAAATGATGTTGGCCTGGCGACCCGGATGCAGAAAGTTTTTGCCGGCATTTGGATCATAATCAACGATATCATGCATACCTGCTCTTTCAAGAAATTCCTCCACAACACCTTTCATTGTGAAGAAATCGCCTTCGCCGTAGAAACCGAGCGTAAACTGAACACGTTCATCAGCGTATTCTGTCAGTGGCAGTGATTTAGGCAGATAAATCTTGGCCATTTCGTATAATTTCACATCTTTGTTGCGGCGGTTGAAGTTTCTTGCCAGAGAAACAAGCATGCCGTTTAAAGGTGTTGTCTTCATGATACTGTAATCTTCACCCTGTGGGTTGGCAATAGTGATTGCCTGACGCAGCGGATCATCAGCATCAAGACGGAGTTTGTCAAATACCTTCGGGCTTTCAAAGGAGAAAGTCATACCCTCGGAGAATCCGCAGAATTCAGCGGTTTCCTTGGCAACATCTTCGACTCTGTGCTTGAAGGAAACTTTACCGCTGGTGGATTCGCCGCTTGGCAGTGTAGAAGGAATATTGGAGTAGCCATAGAATCTTGCAACTTCTTCAGCAAGGTCTGCTGTGCCCAGAAGATCCTGTCTGAATGTCGGGATAATCATGACATTTCTGTCAGCATCGTATTCAAGTTCCAGTGACTTGAAGTAATCAAGCATCTGTTCAGCAGATAAATCAGTACCAAGTAGACGGTTAATTCTCTCAGGCTGGAAAGGAATTTCATGGGGCTCTTTGACTTTGCCGTAAACGTCTACCATACCGCCGACAACTTCGCCGCAGCCCAGCACTTCGATCAACTGGCAGGCACGGTCGATGGCTGCACTGGCATTATTCGGATCCAGATCCTTTTCGAATTTGCTCTGGGCATCGGTACGCATACCGAGTTTCTTGCCGGAGAGACGGATATTGGTGCCGTCAAAGCAGGCTGCTTCAAATAAAATAGCATCTACGTCATCTGTGATCATGGAATTTTCGCCGCCCATGATACCTGCGATACCAACTGGTTTCTCTGCATCACAGATCATCAGCATAGAGCTGTCCAGTGTTCTCTCCTGGCCATCCAGAGTAACAAATTTCTCGTTGTCTTCGGCACGGCGGACAATGATCTTCTGGCCTGCGATGGTAGAAAGGTCATAGGCATGCATCGGCTGACCGTATTCTTCCATGACATAGTTGGTAATATCGACGATATTGTTGATCGGACGGATGCCCTGAGCAGCCAGACGACGCTGCATCCATTCAGGAGATGGTCCGACCTTGATATTCTTAACCACACGGGCTGTGTAGCGCGGGCACAGTTCTGTATCATTGACTTCAACGCTGATAAAATCGTTGACATCCTCATCGTTGCCTGTTGGTTCTACAACCGGCGGACAGAATGGTTTGCCGAATGTAACAGCAGCTTCTCTTGCAATACCGAGAATACTGAAGCAGTCTACACGGTTGGATGTAATCTCGTATTCAATAACAGCGTCATCTAAGCCCAGAGCCTTGATTGCGTCATCTCCCGGTTTGATATCGTCTCTGTTCTTAAAGATATAGATACCGTTTTCAGGGGCATCCGGATACATATCGCGGCTGGAACCCAGTTCTTCGATGGAACACATCATACCGTTACTTGGTACACCGCGGAGTTTGCCCTTTTTGATCTTGATGCCCTCTTCCGGAGGGGTGCTGCCGTCATGACCGCCGGCAACTTTTCCGCCTGCAAGGACAACCGGAACAACAGCGCCTTCAAAAACGTTTGGTGCACCTGTAACGATCTGTACAGGTTCTTCCTGACCAACATTCACCTGGCAGATGACCAGTTTGTCGGCATCAGGATGCTTTTCGATTTTTAAAATCTGTCCGATAACAATATTCTCGAGATTCTTGTCTAATTCGACATAATATTCGCCCTTTGAACCGGATAATGTCATAGCATCCAGATATTCCTGAGGTGTCAGATCCTCAATACCCGGTACAAGGTCTTTAATCCATTTTAATGATGTTCTCATAATCTATTTTCCTCCTGCTGCTTAGAACTGTTTCAGAAATCTGATGTCATTTTCATAGAGATGATGCATGTCATCAATTTCGTATTTGAGCATGGCGATACGCTCAAGGCCGACACCGAATGCAAAGCCCTGATATTCTTCAGGATCAATGCCGCACATTTCAAATACATGCGGATGCACCATACCGCAGCCAAGGATTTCAATCCAGCCTTCACCTTTACACATTCTGCAGCCTTTGCCACCGCATTTGAAGCATGTGACATCCATTTCGGCACTTGGTTCTGTGAATGGGAAATGATGCGGTCTGAACTTGACCTTTGTATCTTCGCCGAAAAGCTGTTTCGCAAATTCAGCCAGTGTGCCTTTCAGATCGGCAAATGTGACATTCTTGTCAACGACAAGGCCTTCAATCTGGTGGAAGTTCGGTGAATGCGTAGCATCCAGTTCATCGGCACGGAATACACGGCCCGGTGCGATCATACGGATCGGCAGCGGCTGAGTTTCCATGGTATGGATCTGTGTACCGGATGTCTGTGTACGAAGCAGCAGATCCTTGGTGATGTAGAATGTATCCTGTTCATCTTTGGCAGGATGATTGGCAGGAATGTTCAAAGCCTCAAAGTTGTAGTAGTCAAACTCAATTTCAGGTCCTTCTACAACTTCATAACCCATACCTGTAAAGATACGTTCAACTTCTTCCTGGGCAATGCTGTTTGGGTGGCGGTGACCCAGATGGTTCTTCTTTGCCGGAAGTGTAACATCGATGACTTCGGATTTGAGCTGAAGTTCTCTGGCTTTTGCAGCAAGATCTTTCTTCATCGTATCAAGAGAATTCTCGATTTCCTGACGGGCTTCATTGACCATCTGGCCGAATGCCGGACGTTCTTCAGGCGGGATATCTCTCATGGATTTCATAATGGCTGTCAGTTCGCCTTTTTTACCTAAAAAGGAAACACGGATATCATTCAGTGCATCCATACCACCGGCAGCTTTGATCTGGGCGATGGCTTCATTTCTAATTTTTTGCAGTCTGTCCTTCATTGTACGACTCGTATGAAAAAATCATACGCTCCTTTCTTTGACTAATCTTATTTTGACTGTGGATGTGGTTTGCAGGCAGGTATGTATTCGCGCGCAAAAGTGCATAAAAAAAGCCCCTTTATGAAAAATAAAGGGACGAATTCATTCCGCGGTACCACCCTGCTTCCCCGTTCAAATCGAAGTTATTCAAAAATGACATATAACGGGGCACTTGGAGATGCTTAACGGGCATCGGCGATATCTCCTACTTGGTATATGGTTCAGAGATACAGCTCCTGTGGGAAATTCAGTCATCATCAGAACTTGAGGCAGCTTTCAGCCAATGGCTTCCTCTCTCTGTAAGGAAATGATAACCTGATACAGATATGCATATACTATACATGATCTGCAGCACATTCACAGCTTTTGTTCATGTTTTATTTTAACATATTCAAAAAGCTTGTCAATAGGTCATCTTCACAGTTGTTAATTTTTGTAATCTATGATAAGATGAAGCCATGTGACGTTTTAACGAGGGGGGAATCTATGCATTCAATTTTGCGTTGGGTCAAGGGATTTTTGAAGAAAAATACAGAAGATCATCTGGGAGCTTATGCTTCACAGGCGGCCTTTTTTATTGTGCTCTCTGCATTTCCATTCTGTATTTTTTTGCTGACTCTTCTGCGGTATTCACCGTTGACCTATGAAGATCTGTTGAATATTCTCCAGATGTTATCGCCGAAGATGGCCAATGATGTCATTCGCTTGGTTATGAAGGAAGTTTATGAGCAGTCTACGATTGCGATTACATCGTTTACGATCATCTTTGTTCTCTGGTCGGCAGGACGAGGGATTTTGTCCATTACCAGGGGAATTAACGAGATTTATCATATCAATGAAACACGAAATTATTTTTATATCCGTTTCATTTCAGCAGTTTATACATTGTGGCTGGCTGTAGCATTAATCGTGACCCTCGGTCTTCTGGTATTTGGCAATGTTTTTTATCGCAAGGTGATCAAACTTCTGCCGGTGCTGCATGAGTTTGCTGCCTTTGTCATCAGTATCCGTATGTTGATCATTTTCGGACTGCTGACGATGTTTTTCATCTTTGTTTACAAGGTGCTGCCGAATAAGAAGACACCGCTGCTGTATGTGCTGCCGGGAGCAATATCCTGCTCCATCGGATGGATGATCACTTCCAGCATTTTTGCTATTTATTTCAATTATTCCCATAGTTTTATCTATATGTACGGCAGTCTGGCGGGCATCATGATGATCATGCTCTGGCTGTACACCTGTATGTATCAGCTTTTCCTGGGGGCAGAACTCAACAATCTGCTGCATCCCGAATCCATTTCAGGGGACACAGCAGAAGACATTTTTAAATATTAGGGCATTCATCGGAACCCATCTGCAGGTTCCTTTGATGCTTCATTCGAGGGTATTGACATTTTCTATGTTGATACCCTCGAAAAAGTATGTCAGAATTTCTCTATAATCATATCCCTTTTCTGCCAGTGTGTCGGCACCATTCTGGCTTAGACCGGCTCCGTGGCCGAAGCCACCGCCATAAATTTTATAGCCGGTGATTTGTTCTCCATCATTGATTTCTTCAAGAAAAAAATATCCGCTTGGCAGCAGAGACATGCCGTTTCTGGTACTTTTGTCCTGTAGAATAACGGCTGTATCCGAGGACGGGACAAGCAGACATCGGATATTGTATTCACCGCTGACAGTCAATTCCTGATTTCTGCCGGTCAGTTTTATTTTCTGCAGCACCCCGCTTTCGGCTCGTTTGACAATTTTGATCTGCGAAATGTCATCTGGGTCAATGGTGCCATCTGAAGACAAAACCGTGAAACGTTTGGGGTCTGCGGACATTCTCTTTGCAAAGGATTCGGCAATATTGGACCGGATGTGTGCCATAGAAAGCTCCGTTTGCCATCGAAACCAGGGATCAGATGATTCAAGATAAGTATTTTCTGCCGGTTGAAAGATAAAGTTTCTGAAAGCTTCTTCTGAGGAAAGTGCAGGTATTCCCGGAGGCTCTGTTTCCAGACGTTCTGTCATATGGGTATCCTGTGAGGCTGTATCCGGATAACCCCATATATCATCACTGCTTGAGAGACTCCCGCATGAAGAGGAAAAATATTTGGCGGTTACGATCTTCTGCCGGCTGGATAGAACTTCGCAGGCAGTGGCATCAACAGCCAGATCTGTCTGAGTATCTGTTCCCTGATTCATATAGACCTGGCAGGATGTGCTGTCATTCAGGTCAGCAAAATCATATTTAGGGTTTTTCACAGCAGACAGAGCATAACTTCGTGCACAGACAGCCTGTGCCTTTAATGCTTCTAAATGATAGGAAGCCGGCATTTCGGAAGGTACGACACCTTTTAAATAGGTTTCTGTCGGAAGAATATTGATCAGAAAGAGCGCGTCTTTTGAACGCATAATCTGCAGCCGGCCACTGTAGGAAGGATTGCCGCAGCTTCTGTTAATGCTGAGAATGGTCATGCAGTGATGATTTTCAGGAACAGCTTCAGCTGTTTCGCCATCCTCCGAAAAATCATCTGCATTCAGTTCGACAACTTCATCCGCCGGATATTGAATGACCTTGTTATGAAAAGTCAGTTGCCATGCAGCATCAGAAGTCAGCCGAAGGTTTTTATGTGCCTCGGATGAGAAGTCATCATTCATAATACAGACCCGGATGTCAGGAGCAGATGCTGCAGGAAGGGGGTCATTTTGAGAAAATGATTCGGAGGGGGCTTCTGCGGCCTTTGTGTTGTCCGTATCAACAGATGTAGAAGCTGTGATGATTTCTGCCTGCTGATGATCGGCAGGAACAGCCATTAACAGCTGATCCTGATAAATATAGGCGGTAACGGTTTGGTCAAGATATTTTTCGAGAGCAAGTCCTTCACAGCTGTATATGCCGCTGTCAGTTTTTACCTGCCATCTGTCTAATGTATCAGATGCAGATGGAACAGCCAGAATCTTTTGTTCTTTTTTTATTAGTTTTATATCTATGTCCTGTTCTGCGAGTAACCGGTCAAAAAATTGCAGCCATTTTTCAAGCGGCATAGGCTTCCGTTTTTGAAATACAGGAATTGAAAGCGAAATGTCAAAAAAATCAGCAATATTTGAGGCCTCCTCCCATGTCAGGTAATCAATAGGATGAAATAGATCACCGTCTTTTTTCATGATGCCCTCTGCCAGAACTGTCGTGATTTCATCGGCATACCATAAAGTGCTGTCAACATCAATAAGCGGTTCGACACTCTTTGCCCTGTCCTTATTCATGTCACATACGGTCCATGCCAGCATGCGTGCCGTTTGGGCACGTGTAATACCTTCTGTAAAAGATTGTCTGTGACTCTGTCGGTAAAATAAAAAAAGAGTCATCGCTGCCAGAAGCAGGATGACCGGTTGGATTCTTTTCATACGGGTCTCCTGTCCTTGATTGCGGTATCAAACACTATTAATCTATGTTCAGGAAGACCGGATTATGATAAATATTTGAAAATACTAGGGTAAAAAGGTCAGAAAGCCGATGCATATCGATAACGCTATTCCCCGGAAAATGCGAAAAAAAAAGAAACCTCCAAAGTGCCGATGTCCGCATTTTTGACTCCTAGCCTTAAGCCAGGTGGGTAACCTGGTCCACTTTTCTGTCTTCCGCTGCCATTGCGGGCGGCCTGACATATTGTGGAACACGCAGTTTCCCAGTCAAAAAAATGTAGGTTCAAAATTGCGAACTGTCGCACACCCCAGATAAGTTTCTTCATGAGTGTATTATACATGATTCATTTCGTTATTTCAAGAGGAAATTCAAGTCAAAGCCTATTGTCAAATAAAAGGGGTTGACGTTATAATAAAGACGGTAAGAAAAGAGGTAATGGATTTATGTTGAAAAAATTTGTACGAACAATGGCTTATATCGGCGGCATCGTGACAGGATTTTATTTATTTGCAAGTGCGCCCGGTATTCATAAAAAGAAGAAATGGCAACATCTTACCGGATGGGATTATGCGCATCGCGGTTTATATGACAATGAGCACGGCATCCCGGAGAATTCCATGGCGGCATTTCGTCGGGCAGTGGATAAAGGCTATGGCATTGAACTGGATGTTCATTTGACGGCGGATAACCAGCTGGTAGTCTTTCATGATGATACATTAACAAGGATGTGCGGAATGAATAAAAAGATTTCGAGCTTTTTATATTCGGATCTGATGCAGCTGCGTCTTCTTGGTACTGAGGAAGGTATTCCGCTTTTCAAAGATGTTCTTGAGTTGATAGATGGCAAAGTGCCGTTGATTATTGAATTGAAGGTAGACGGAAGCAATCAGAATCTGCTTTGCCCGCTGGTCTGGCAGCTGTTGTCCAGGTATAAGGGGGATTACTGTATAGAGTCCTTCCATCCTTTTGTCCTCCAGTGGTTTAAACGTCATGAGCCGCAGGTGGTACGCGGCCAGTTATCCTGCAATTTCTTCAAGGAAAATCCTCATTGTGATATCGTGCTTTTCTTGATGTCGAATCTGATGACGAATTTTTTTACACATCCGGACTTTATTGCCTATAAATATCTTGATCTTGACAATCCGGCGGTTATCTATAACCGGAAGCTGTTCCACATTATGACGGTTGTCTGGACGATACCAGGCAAACCAACCTATGATCGGTTCAAGAACAAAGTTGATGTCATGATATTTGAGGGCTTCGAACCCTAAAGAGTCGATTGAATTTCAGAAGGGGCTTCAGAAATGAATAAGAGCTTCGCATCCTGTTAATGCGAAGCTCTATTTGTTTACTGGATACCCAGGAATTTTTTGACTGTGGCTTCCATTTCGGTCTTATCGCATACGGTTGTATGGCGAACAGGTGCTGTACGAATCTCTGTAACAGCTGCAGGTTCAGCAACATTGGAAACGGCTGTAAGCTGATCAACCAATTCAAATTCAGAATACTGGCTGACATCACCTTTGATAGCTGTCATGACGCTGCGGGCAAACTTAAATGGACTTGCAGTGGAAGCAATAACGGTTGGTGTTGTATCATGGGTCTCAGTCACGTACTTCTTGTATACAGAAGCAGCTACTGCAGTATGGGTATCGATGACATAACCTGTTTTGGCATACAGATCATGGATGACCTTTGCTGTCTCCTCTTCTGTTGCATAATTACCATAGAAATCTTTGAGATTCTCACGCATTGCAGGTGTGATGCCATAAACACCGGTTTCTGATAAGGACTTCATCAGCTGATTATCTTTGGCAGCATCCTGACCGGCAATCTGATAGATCAGACGTTCAAGGTTGCTTGAAATAAGAATATCCATGGATGGAGAGGTTGTAACGTGGAATTCTCTGTTGCGGTCATAAGTACCTGTGGCAAAGAAGTCATAAAGAACTTTGTTGGTATTGGATGCGCAAATCAGTTTGGCAATCGGAACTCCCATATTCTTTGCATAGTAAGCGGCAAGAATATTGCCGAAGTTGCCTGTTGGGACATCAACATTGATCGGATCGCCGTTTTTGATCTCGCCATTATGTACCAGTGCCGCATAGGCATAAACATAATAAACAATCTGCGGAACAAGTCTTCCGATGTTGATGGAGTTGGCGGATGAGAACTGATAGCCGGCAGCGTTCAATTCCCTGTTCAGTGTTTCACAGCCAAACATCTTCTTCACACCTGTCTGAGCATCATCAAAATTGCCGTGAATACCGACAACAAATGTATTATCACCCTTCTGTGTCACCATCTGTTTCTCCTGAACAGGGCTGACACCATCCTTTGGATAGAATACGATAATCTTTGTGCCGGGAACATCTGCAAAACCTGTCAGTGCGGCTTTGCCTGTATCACCGGATGTTGCTGTCAGAATAACAATTTCGTTCTTGACATTGTTCTTGCGTGCAGCAGTTGTCATCAGATAAGGAAGAATGGATAATGCCATATCTTTGAAAGCGATGGTCTTTCCATGGAAAAGTTCAAGATAATAGGCGTCGTCAGCCTTGACTAACGGTGCGATAACTTCTGTATCGAACTTCTGATCATATGCACTGTTGATGCAGTGTTTCAATTCTTCTTCTGTGAAATCAGTAAGGAAAAGCTTCATGACTTCATAAGCCACTTCCTGGTAACTCATATCTGCTAATCGATCAATGGATACGTCCAATTTCGGAAAAGATGTCGGAACAAAAAGACCGCCGTCTTCGGCAAGTCCCTTTAAAATTGCATAGGATGCAGTTACAGTTTTATCAGCACTTCGGGTGCTTTTATATAATAATTCCATATTTCCTCCTTTTGCCCGCTTACAAATGTCTTCTTTGGGCACACATTCAGTCTCTTTTGCGAATTATAACATATCCATATTCCGGTGACAATATGAAAAATGTATTTTTGGCGGTGCCGATCCACTTTTTTGCGATAATGTGGTATACTGATGACGGAAGGAGGTGCCTCTGATGCATCAATTTTATTCATTATGCTCACAGATCATCGGCGGCATTGTTGTATGTCTGCTGATTATTTCTTTTTCTGTGACATTGACGTTGAATTTCAGACCGCTTTATTATGCAGATATACAGAATCTGCACATAACGGAATTATCAGGCAGGGAAGAAAAAGATATCCGCAGCAATTACGATGCGCTGATTGATTATAACAGTCTGTTCAATCACCAGCCGCTGAAGTTTCCAACCTGTGCAATGTCAGAATCAGGCAGAATTCATTTTGAGGAAGTTAAGAAAATATTTGATTTCTTTGGGTGGCTTTTTGTAGGAACTTTGCTGTTGACGGCTGCTGCAGCTTTCTATTTTATCAAAAAGCATGCGTGGCTCTGGCTTCGTATTGCAGGAATACTCTGTATTGCTCTGCCGGCTTTTCTAGGTTTCATGGTTGCTGTCAATTGGGATTATGTCTTTGTTACTTTTCATCAGCTTGTTTTTAATAATGATTATTGGTTATTTGACTCTTCCACGGATCCGATTATTGATATTTTGCCGGATGGATATTTTATGCATTGTGCCATCATGATTTTTGTTCTTGTCTTTGTCGGCAGCTTTTTATGTTTTATATTTCTCATTTATTAAAACGACGTTCCGGTTGAATTTCAGAAAGTATATATGGTATAATAAAAGTACCAAGAAGGAAGGTATCTACTACTTAGAGGGGATAGGTGAAACATATGAGTGATAAGAAGGTTATTATTACATTAGGACGTGAATGCGGCAGCGGCGGTCATGAAATCGGTGAGAAGCTGTCGAAGAAGCTTGGTATTGCATTCTACGACAAGAATCTGATTGAGCTGGCAGCGAAACACAGTGGTTTGGATCTGAATGTATTAGGAGCAACGGATGAGAAGGCACCGAGTCCTTTTATTTCACCATATGCACCGACGATTGCGGATCAGCTGTACAGGGCGCAGAGCGATGTGATTCGTGATCTTTCAGAGAAGGAATCCTTTGTTATTGTTGGACGCTGTTCCAACAGTGTACTGGAAGATAGAGAAGATGTCCTGAATGTTTTTGTTTATGCACCGCTGAGAAACCGTGTCCATCGTGTCATGGAAAGGCATTTAATCGATTCTGAAGATAAGGCCCGCAAGGAAGTGCTGCGGACAGATAAGATCCGTCGCACATATTATCAGTACTATTCAGAATACCGTTGGGGCGAACACGAGAGCTATGATCTTATGATCGACAGTTCTGTATTTGGCATTGATGGTAGCGTTGATGTGATTGTGGATGCGATCAATAGAAAGTTCAGATAGACATTCCGAAGGAAATTCCGTCGAAGTGAATAAGTTTATATGACAAAGAGGCTGCTTTTGGCAGCCCCTTTTTAGGTTTTAGTTCCTTGGATAATAAAGTAAAGTGCATGATTAATAGATGCGGAATATCAGTCTGATGGTCATTAGTACAAAGCAGACAATCGCAACAATCAGTGCAGTCAGTCTGCGCAGATGTTTTCCTTTGAACAGCTCTGAACCTGAAATATCAATCTTTTTGTTGGATACCAGATTGATAATATGCTCAATATTCAGCAGCAAGATAACGACAATACATATAAGGGAAGCAATCCATAATGCAAAAATAAGAATGCCCTCCAGATTGTTTTTCTCTGCTGTAGATTTGACAGATAACACTTTATTAAATGTACTGCAGGTAAGCGTTGGTCCGTCAGCTGCGGCATCTTCAAAGGTATTGTTCTCGGTAAAGGCAGCTTTGAATCCTTTTGAATAACTTAACTTGTAGTGAATACCATTTTTGATCTGGGATCCCTTGAGAAATCCGGACAGATTCAGCGTATCCTCATAGGTACAGTGGATATTCCATGGATTCTTATGCTTCTCGGTACCGCCGGTAAACAGAGAATTTGTCAGTTCACCACTGTTGTTCTTATTGTCGTCAGATATATCAGATTCCCCGAGAACAGCCCGGGTCATTTTGGTCAGTTCATCCGCCGATTCTGCTGAAAGGACAATACTGTAGTTCGTATTGCTCAGTACATTTTCTGTATTGACAGTCATCTGATCCGGCCATTGCTCCGCTGCATTATTTAAGCGGTCTTCAATACTGCTGCCGATCAGATTGACGGCATCGGATGAAAGGTGAAATTCAAAGGTACGCTGGATGTTCGTATCGCTGTGGATGTCAGTTGTAATATCTACTTCATCAATATCGACGGCAAATCCCAGTACGGTTGTCACCTCATCTGCGGATGCGACGGTCATGGTTATTTCACAGGTATCGCTGCTGTAGGTGGATGATTCATCTTTCAAATAACCATAGGTGCTGCTGCAGCTTTCAACAGTGTATTCCGGAGATACATCCAGAATATAGGACATGGTCGTCCCTTCAGCTGTAAAATCCAGAAAATAACTGCCGTCATAATACTGTTTGATGGATTTCTTGGCAGAAAGGGATTCGGTATCTCCTTCTGTGGACACTTCAAAGACGGTATTATTGGTGTGCAGCGCTTTATTGACATTGGTAATGTAATTCTGAAGGGTGGCGGATTCAAAGGAGATCGTGTACGTTCTGGAACTGTCACCATCCTGATAGGTCATGGAAGCATTGTCTGGTACAAGGCCATCCATCAATGTCTTTAATCGGGTTCCGAGGGCGGCAACGACTTTGTTGCTGACGACATAGGTAATTCTGGCATCAATGGACTGATCATCTGACAACTGAGCGGCAACGGAAACATTGTCAAAGGCATTGGACTTGATGGTAGAAATCTTGATATAGTCCTGCATTTCCATTGTTTCTCCGTTGAAAACAACTTCTGTTTTGCCGAGCTGGAAAATATCCTGGATGTTTTTGCCTTCCATAGCAGGGTATTCCTTGCTGATGGCATCCGCCAGCCAGTAAAACAGATCCATAGATGTGAAATTCTCTTCTATTGTATAGCCGTTTTTCAAAATAGAATGCGAATAATCAAAGTTGATGACAGGGGTGATGGCTGAATCTGTTGTGTTGCCGCTACAGATGGTTTCAATCTTCTTCTGATATTCATTCCTTGAAGCAAAGTCGATGATCATCTGAATCCGAACGCCGCCGTCTTCATTCTCGGTGGCTGTACAGTACATATCACCCGGCGTATACTGATTGATCATGTCTTCAAGCGCTGTCAGACTGCCGCCGAAGGCATACTTGTATGCGGCGGCGGGAATATCTGCTGTCATCTCACGGCTGCCGTTGAAGGTCGTATCCACAGTCAGTGTTGTGTTGATATCAATGTGACTGAGTTTTCCTGAACAGCCTGCCAGCATCAGTACAAGTAATGCACTGATGATAAAAAGAAATCGTTTCACTATTTTCACAGTTTCTATCACTCCTCTTCCACTGTGCAGGGGCCCGGTTACATTTTGCCAGCAAGGACAGACTTGTTGTGGATCAGATAATCAATCAATGAGATCACGGTCAGTGCCAGCGACAGATAAATCATGATCTGCTCGATCATATGAACGGCTGCTCCGCCAAAATTCGGGATCATGAAAATGATCGTGATCATTGTGACGGCCGTTTTATATTTGCCCCATATACCGGCTGCAATGACTGTACCGCCTTCAGCAGCAACAAGACGGAAGCCGCTGATAATAAATTCTCTGGCAATGATAATAAGAACAACCCATGTCGGCATACGATGCATATCCACAAAACAGATCAGTGCAGAGCAGACAAGCAGTTTATCTGCCAAGGGATCCATAAACTTGCCGAAATTGGTGATCAGATTATACTTTCGGGCTATCTTGCCGTCAAGCATATCCGTCAGGCTGGCAACGATAAATATAATCAAGGCAATATAAGGTGAAAATGAACCAATCCAGTCTGCACCAAGCAGAAAGAATACAAAGAAAGGAACAAGGATAACTCTTAAAACAGTCAGTTTATTCGGTAAATTCATAAATCACATCTCCTACCAGATCGTAATCCTGTGCATCTGTTATCTTAACTTTGACAATATCGCCGGAGATCATATCTTCTTCAGCATGAACAAAAACGTAACCATCCACATCAGGTGCATCTCTGTAAGTACGTCCGATATAGACATCCTCCTCCGGCAGACGTCCTTCAATCAGGACATCCACTGTCTTTCCGACCATTTCTTCGGATTTATCAAAGGCAATGGCCTGCTGAGCCATCATCAATGCATCACGGCGTGTCTCTTTGACAGCTTCATCAATTTGATCCGGCATCTGAGCGGCCGGTGTCCCTTCTTCTTCTGAATAAGTAAATACACCGAGGCGATCAAAACGCATATCTTTGACGAACTGCAGCACTTCCTGATGATCTGCTTCTGTTTCGCCCGGGAAACCGGCGATCAGCGTTGTTCGGAGGGCAATATCAGGGATTTCTTCTCTTAATCGTCCGATAATGCTTCTGAGTTCAGCCTGTGTTGTCCGTCTTCCCATCCGCTTTAAGACAGCATCACTGCCATGCTGGATTGGAAGATCAAGATAATGACAGATCTTCGGTTCTTCTTTGATGACCTGAATGAGTTCTTCATTAATCTCTTCAGGATAACAGTAGAGGACACGGATCCAGGAAAGACCTTCAATACGGCAGAGCCTTTTGAGGAGTTCCGGGAGCATTTTCTGTCCGTTGTAAAGATCTGTGCCGTAAACGGTTGTCTCCTGGGCAACGATATTCAGCTCCTTAACACCTTGAGCAGCCAGTGATTCGGCCTGTTTGATCAAATAATCCATAGAATGACTGCGGTAGGAACCACGAAGCTTTGGGATAATACAGTAAGTACAGTGCTTGTCACAGCCTTCGGCAATCTTCAGGTAACTGCTGTATCCGCCGGTTGTCATGATACGCTGAACATCCACTTCCGGCATGGCCTGAAGATCATCAAACTGTTTGACTTTCTGACCTTCTAAGACTTCAGCAACAACTTCTGCGATATGCTGGTAGCTGGTTGTACCAATTACAGCATCTACTTCTTCAATCTCTGTCATGATCTCGTCTTTATAGCGTTCTGCCATGCATCCGGTGACAATCAGTGCCTTACATCTGCAGCTGTGTTTCATTTCAGCCATTTCAAGGATGGTCTGGATACTCTCCTCCTTGGCGTCATGGATGAAGCTGCATGTATTGACAACGATGATGTCTGCTTCTATTTCATCGTCCACCAGTGTAAAGCCGTGCGTCCGAAGAATGCCAAGCATGACTTCGGAATCCACAAGGTTTTTATCACAGCCCAGGGAAACAAAAAAGATTGTCAGGTTATTGGAATTTGTATTACTCATAAATATTATCTCTCCGTTTTCTGGAGGCGTACAGCCTCTACACAATTATACATCAGCATGGCGATGGTCATTGGTCCCACACCGCCCGGTACCGGTGTAATAGCGCTGACAAGATCCATGACATCATCACGGTCTACATCACCGCAGAGTTTGTTCTGTTCATTCCGGTGAATACCTACGTCAATAACAACCGCACCTTCTTTAATATAATCGCGGTTGAAGAATTTCGGCTTGCCGATAGCAGCAACAAGAATATCTGCACGTTTGCAGACTTCCTTTAAGTCCTTTGTGTGGGAATGACAGATGGTTACTGTTGCATTTTCACGAAGGAGAAGAATGGCCATCGGTTTACCGACGATATTGCTTCTGCCCACAACAACACATTTTTTGCCGTCGATATCGATATTGCTGCGTTTAAGAAGCTGAATAATGCCGGCCGGTGTACAGGAGACAAAACCGTCTTCACCTGTGACAAGGGCACCTACATTGCGTGGATGGAAGCCGTCAACATCCTTTAACGGGTGAATAGCCTCGATAATGTGTTTCTCGTTGATATGAGCCGGTACAGGCAGTTGAACAAGGATACCATTGACATCCTTTCTGTTGTTGAGCTCATCGATCAATGTCAATAATTCCATTTCTGTTGTACTCTCAGGCAATTCGTATGCCAGGGAGCGGATACCGATATAAGCACAGGCTTTCTTCTTGTTGCCGACATAGACAGAGGAAGCAGGATCGTTTCCAACCTGGATCACTGCCAATGTCACTTCTGTGCCTTTTTTCTTCATTTCTGCGATTTCGGTTTTTAATTCATCTTTTATCTGGGAGGAGATTTTCTTCCCGTCAATCAAAAAAGCCATTTTACCAAACCTCCAGAGTATTTATTTTAAAAGGGGATACCTGTTTTTCAGGTATCCCCTTTACTATATCACATAAAAAATTACTATACAAGCTGTCAACTTTCTTAAATTTGTTCCTGTGCGGTTGTATATCTGCTTAGAATAAGCCTGTGATAACACCGTCTGTGGTGACATCAATACCCTCAGCAGCCGGTTTCTTCGGTAAGCCAGGCATTGTCATAATAGCGCCTGTAATGGCAACGACAAATCCTGCACCTGCAGATACATAAACTTCACGGATATTGACATTGAAGTTTTCAGGCCTTCCCAGAAGCTTAGGATCATCGGATAATGAATACTGATTCTTCGCCATGCAGACAGGCACATCGCCAAATCCCATTTCTGTAATTTTCTTCAGTGCTTTTTCTGCAGCAGGTGCATAAGTAACGGTTGCTGCACCGTAAATCTCTTTGGCTACTGTTTCGATCTTCTCTTTCAGAGACAGGCTGTTCTCATAAAGTACTTCAAAATGACTCTCCTTATGCTCAAGGGTATCGAGTACCTTCTCAGCCAATGCGATGCCGCCCTTGCCGCCTTTCTCCCAGACTTCGGAAAGTGCAAATTCACAGCCTCTTTCTTCACAGAAGTTCTTGACGAAATGAATCTCCTCTTCAGAATCTGTGATGAAAGCGTTCAATGTAACGACAATCGGAACGCCGTATTTCTGAAGGTTCTCAATATGCTTCTCAAGGTTGACAATACCTTTCTTCAGTGCTTCAAGATTTGGTACGGATGTCTCTGTCTTCGGAACGCCGCCGTTGTATTTCAAGGCACGAACTGTAGCAACCAGGACAACAGCATCCGGTTTCAGACCAGCCATACGACATTTGATATCGAAGAATTTCTCAGCACCGAGATCAGCACCAAAACCGGCTTCTGTTACAACGATATCTGCCATCTTAAGGGCAAGCTTTGTTGCACGCACACTATTGCAGCCATGAGCGATATTGGCAAATGGTCCGCCGTGGACGATGGCCGGTGTATGTTCCAGGGTCTGGATCAGATTCGGCTTCAACGCATCCTTCAGGAGTGCTGCCATAGCACCAACCGCATTCAGATCTCCGGCTGTAACAGGTTCGCCGGCACGGTTGTAAGCAACAATAATCTTTGCCAGACGGTGCTTCAGATCTTCCATATCATCTGCAAGGCAAAGAATAGCCATGATCTCAGAGGCAACCGTGATGACAAAGTGATCTTCACGTACAACCCCATCCATCTTGTTGCCAAGGCCGACAACAACATTTCTGAGAACACGATCATTCATATCGAGACATCGTTTCCAGATAATCTGTCTGGTATCGATATCCAGTGCATTGCCCTGTTGGATGTGATTGTCCATCATTGCTGCCAGAAGATTGTTGGCAGATGTAATGGCATGAAAATCACCTGTAAAATGCAGGTTCAGGTCTTCCATTGGTACAACCTGTGCGTAACCGCCGCCTGCAGCACCGCCTTTAATGCCGAAGCAAGGGCCGAGAGAAGGCTCTCTTAAGGCAATAACGGCTTTTTTGCCAAGCTGACCAAATGCTTCACCCAGACCGACAGTGGTTGTTGTCTTACCTTCGCCGGCTGGAGTCGGATTGATCGCAGTGACAAGCACAAGCTTGCCATTTGGATTGGATTGAACTTTCTTTAAATATTCATCTGAAAATTTTGCTTTATACTTACCGTATAATTCAAGGTCGTCTTCTTCCACACCGATAGATGCAGCGACATCTTTGATCGGGAGCATGGCTGCTTCCTGTGCAATTTCAATATCTGTTTTCATTCTAACTCCTCCTGCGTATTAAAGGTGAACGTTGTTCAAATCTTGTAACATGATGAGGAAGACCTCACCATGGTATCTTTCTCGATAGTACCATGATTCTTATAATAAGTATATTTAAAATTACTTATAGGATCTATTAGTAATACTTCTTACATGGCTTTTTGTTGAAAAAAACTATTGATTGCCATTGAGATAAGTTTCAAATTCCTCCATCGTCATCTTGATCTGACGCGGTTTGGTGCCAATTTCAGGCCCAACAACACCGGCTTCACAGAGCTGGTCCATAATACGGGCAGCACGGTTAAAACCAATCTTGTAGACACGCTGCAGCATGCCGATGGACGCCTTATCTTTTTCAATGATGAAACGGCCGGCTTCTTCAAAATAAACATCTTTGTCACTGCCTGATGCGCCGGAAGGACTGCTGATGGCAGCTGTCTCTATGCTCTTTTTAATCGTCTCACTGTATACAGGTTGACTGGTAAGATGGGCACGGATAAAATCAGTGACACGCGCAATCTCATTTTCAGAAACAAAGGCACCCTGAACGCGGACCGGTTTCTGCAGGCCCTGTGGATAGAACAGCATGTCTCCGTTTCCCAGCAGCTTCTCAGCACCGTTCATGTCAAGAATAGTGCGTGAATCGACACCGGAGGATACGGAGAAAGCGATACGTGACGGTACGTTGGCTTTGATCAGGCCGGTAATAACATTGACAGATGGACGCTGTGTGGCAATAATCAGATGAATACCTGCTGCACGGGCCAGCTGGGCCAGTCGGCAGATGGCATCTTCAACTTCGGATTGAGCGACCATCATCAGGTCTGCCAGCTCGTCGATGATAATGATAATCTGCGGCATCTTCTTGTGCTGTTCACTTTCGTATGGGAGATTCTCCACACGGGCATTATAACTCTTCAAGTCTTTGGCACCGATTTCGGCAAATTTATTGTAGCGGTCCATCATAGTATTTACTGCCCAGTTCAGGGAACCGGCGGCTTTCTTCGGATCCGTAACAACAGGGATCAACAGATGCGGGAGACCGTTATAAACATTCAATTCCACCACTTTCGGGTCGATCATGATCATCTTGACCTCATTCGGATCGGCCCTGAAGAGAATGCTCATAATGATCGTATTGATACAGACGGATTTACCGGAACCCGTTGCACCAGCGATCAGCAAATGCGGCATCTTTTCAATATCAGCAACAACCGTCTGGCCGCCGATATCTTTGCCCACGGCAAAAGCCAGTTTGGACTTTGCCTGCTTACACTTGTCGGACTCAAGAAGATCACGCAGATGCACCATTTCCTTGTGGGTATTCGGAACTTCAATACCGACGGCTGCTTTGCCCGGGATTGGCGCCTCAATTCGGATATCTGCAACTGCCAGATTCAGCTTGATATCATCAGACAGACTGACAATACGGCTGACTTTCACACCCTGATCCGGTTGGAGTTCATATCTGGTAACTGCCGGACCGCAGCTGACATTGGTTACCTGGACACCTACACCAAAACTTTCAAATGTCTGCTGAAGCTTCAGCGCAGTCTGTTTCAGGGATGCGGCTGTCTGTTGATTGCCGCTGCCTTTTCCCTGATCAAGAAGATCCAGTGGCGGAAATTCGTATTTTTCAATCTCCTCTTCTACAATTTCAAGGGGTTCATCAGAACCGGAAGCTGTATCCTCTACAGTTCCTTTCGCAGTTGTATGATGCGAAGGGGATGAAGTGCGGGCGGCTGTCGGTGATACAGCTGTCTGCTGTTCGGCCTGTGCAGCCGGAGAAACGTCCTCAGGTTGCATGTCCGCCACTTCTGTATTGATGTTTCCTGTTGTTTCAGGAATCTCGGACAGAATCTTGGAGATATCGATAAATGTATCGTCTGTATTAACCGGTGTTTCCTCCGGCAATCCTTCTATTTCCAACTCCAGATCATCAGGAGACAAAATAGTTCTGGCAATGACCGGCTTGCCTTTTGGCTTTTTGTCTTCGACAGTCTCAGTCTCCGGTTCTGATTCCGCTTCGGATGGGATATCCCGGCTCAGGTTGGACATGATATCTGATATGGAAGCAGAAGGTGCCTTTACAGAAGATTTGCCGGAAACATGTCCGGTCATAAATTCAGGAATCTGAATATGCAACGGCTGGACAGACTGTCCCTGATCAAAACTGTCAAGGGACGGCTGTTTGGAATCGTCAGAAATGACCGCTGTCTCAGCGGATGAAGCTGACTCTTCGGTATAAGTCTGCAAAACGGGTTCTGATGAAGATGCCGGTGCAGGATCCTTGGACTTGACATTTTCCTTTTTCCTTGACGGGATAATGATATTGGCTGCCTTTTTCTTAGGCTGTATGGAAACGGTTTCTTCATCAATATTTTCATATGCTTCATCCTCAGGCAGGCTGTCTTCTTCAGCTGCCTTCGCTTCCATACGGGCAAGACGTTCGCGGGCCCGTTTCTCACGCCATGCGTTGAAGTGCTGTCCCATATCGGTCATCATATGTCCGATTAAAGTGCCCAGGCGGATAAAAATCCGTTTGCCGGTAATCAATACACCGGAAACCAGCATCAGACATACAAGAATAACGGTAGATCCGGCACGTCCAAAGGCATTGAAAAGAACCCAGCTCAGACTGAACCCGATCAGACCGCCGCCGTTGTGAGCAGCAGCTGAATTGAGAAAACCATCCAGTACAGAGGCTGTGCCGTCAAAAGAACTATCAGCCAGTGCCATCAATGCCATGATCATAATCAGGAAAACAGTGGCTGCTGTCAATTTAATCCGTGCAAGACGACTGCCGCGGTTGGATATGTGAAAGGCGCTGCCGATAAAAAGAAGAAAAGGAAGCGCATAAGCAACAAATCCGAAAAGGCCAAAAAAGAGATAGGCCGCTTTGTCTCCGACTCTTCCGCCAAGGCCAAACACGCTGAGTAAGATGAGAATTGAAACTGCAAGGATAATGATCAATTTGATCTCATCTCCCACAGGTTCTGTATATTCACTGACTTGCATGCGCGATGCCTTTGTATTGGCAGATTTCCCGGATGTGTTCCGCTTCTTTCCGGCGGATGATTTCCTTGTTGTAGTTGTTTTTCTGGTCGATGCAGTACGGCGTTTGACTTCACTGCTCTGCTTTCCCGCCATCTAATCACTCCTTTATAAAATCAGTAAAAATAAATATTCAGTCAAATTGCAGTTTGAAATAGTGATCTGGAAAATAAATGCGAAATATCAATGACCTTTGATATTCCGCATTATCAGAATCTTATTATCTTAATGTAAATCAGCCTTTTACGAAATAGGCAATAATGGCAATGATACCTACGACTGCACAGTAATAAGCAAAATACTGGAACTTATTGGAACGTACAATATAGATCATCAGCTTGATACATATGTAACCAACAACACCGGCAACGATCATACCAATAAAATAGTAAGCAATTGAACTGCCGGCAACTGCAGCAGCATCAAAATGTCTCAGCTCCAGAATGTTGGCACCCAAAATTGCAGGAAGTGAAGCCAGGAATGAATACTTAACAGCGTAAGCACGGTCGAAACCAAGCATCAGACAGGCTGTAATAGTTGTTCCGGAACGGGAAAGGCCAGGAAATGTTGCAAAACCCTGAGCAACACCAATAACAGCGGCGTTCGCATAAGTCGTCTTCTTCACTTTCTTGTGGCCACTTGGACGTGTGTCGGAAATCAGAAGAAGAATGGCTGTGATCACAAGACAGATACCTGGAACAAGTAATGTCTGTGAAGCTCTTTCAATCAGAGAGCTGAAAGCCACACCCATAATGCCTGTTGGAATCGTCGTAATGAGAATCAGTACAACAAACTTCTTGTAAGCACTGTTGATCAGACGGCGATAAGCGGTATGCTCTCCATTCTTCTTGTTGCTGATCCATGTCTTGAAATTGGCAATAATGTCAAATAACAATTGAAATGCGGCAACGATCAGATTGCGGACATCCTTCCAGTAAACAATGCAGACGGCAACCAGTGTGCCAAGATGCAGCATTGTATCAAATAAAAGGCCTGTTTCTGTATTCACATTGAAAATAATCTTGAACAGAGCCAAATGTCCGGAACTGCTGACCGGAAGAAATTCGGTCGCACCCTGAATGATACCCATTAAAATTGACTGCAGTAAACTCATATAAAAATTCCTCCAAATTATTCATAGCGAAGTATCATAAAAAAGAGGCTGCTGCCCGTTGTCTGCAACAACCTCTTACACGCTATTTGCATTTTACTACATATTGAAAGCTTTAACAAGAGCGAATTTGAAATTCGTCAATCATTTCGTTTAATTTGGCCAGGGCATTGCTGATTCCGCCAATGGCATCAATAAGGCCGCAGTCAACGGTTTCCTGACCGTCAAGAACGGTTCCGACATCTTTGGCCAGCTTGCTTGTATCAAGCATCAGCTTTTTCAGATGGCTTTTGGCGATACGGGAATTGGTGACAATAAAATTCAAAATGCGTTCCTGTATACGCTCGAAATATTCATATGTCTGTATCACACCAATAACCATGCCATTCATTCTGACAGGATGAATGATCATGGTTCCGCTGGGTACGATGAAAGAATAGTCCGCTGAGACAGCCAGCGGAACCCCGATTGAGTGACTGCCGCCAAGTACAAGAGATACTGTCGGTTTGCTTATGGAGGCTATCATCTCGGCAATGGCAAGGCCGGCTTCCACATCTCCACCCATGGTGTTCAAAAGAACAAGGATGCCGTCGATGTCGCAGCTGTCTTCTGCCATGGCCAATTGTGGGAGAACGTGTTCGTACTTGGTGGTTTTGACATTTCCCGGAGATTGCTCATGACCTTCTACTTCACCAATAATGGATAACAGAAAGATGCGATGTTTGCCTGCATTGGCCTTTAAAACAACCTGCCCGTATTCACGGATCTGTTCATCCTGGGTAGGTTTGTCAGATTCATTGGATTCATTTTCCTGCATGATCGGATACTCCTTTTTTAGACAGTGTGTCCGATCACGGATATTTTATTCATTGATCTGTATTCTTGACGTATCGGCTGTTTCGCCGGATGCAGTGGTATCTTCTGTGTCTGATTCTGTTTCAGATGGCAGTGCTGAACCTGATGTAGCCGAGGAATTCTTTTGAATATAATCCGTTACAACAGAAGCAATGGTCCGATATGTACCGATGCGTCCGGTAGCTTCTGAACGATAACCCAGGGTGTCCGCCAGTATATTCGTGGTGGCAACAATATATGTTCGTGCATCGTCCAGCTTGTGACCATCGATCATAATATCGGATAAACGGCTTCCGATGGCAGTTGAGGCATTAAAGGTATATGAAATACCCGAAACCTGAAGAAAACCGTCTGCATTTGGATAATTATTAAAGCTGTTCTCTAGGGCGGTCCTCAGATCGCCGCCGGTCATTTTACAGGTGACAAGATATAACTGGTCGTCAAACAGGTTCTGGACCTGTCCTTTTGAAACAATACCATTGGCCAGTGTACCGGAAATCGATTGATCCGGCATGAGTGCAACAACTGCGCCGTCCGATGCAGCTGCATCCAGCATAGCGTCTGCGGTCAGGTTGCCGATGCCTGTTTCAGCTAAATGATAGGTCCGGACATCGCTGTCAGTGGAGCCATCTTCTAATGTGCCGGCTGTTTCATCTGATGTGTCTGATTCTGTTTCAGCTGTGTCGGCAGCTGTATCGGTCGACAGAGTGATAGAACCTGCATGTTCAGAGGCATTGGTATCAGCTGAACGGACAACACTTGCCACCGCATCAGCTACAGACTGTTCTGCCGATAAGCTGCTGTAATCAGAAGATGTATAGAACTGACTGTCAACAGAAACATCTGACCGGTTAATATCAAGGCTGGCGACACCGATTACATTGCCTTTTGTGCCGGCAGAAGTAATGACTGTACCGTTGTCTGCTGTATTGGCAAAAGCTTCTGAAGCGCCGCTTTCAATGACAATGCTGACACCGTCTATTGCGGCAAGTGCATTCGTGATATCTTCGCTGCCTGTGTAGGTAAGAACGATCACTGCATCTGTCTTCCCGGACATCTGACCAAGGACATTTTTCACGGTTTCTACAGGGTCGGCCACTGTCAGACTGCTCTTTTGTGCCTGAATCTGACTGAGACCGGTGGTTACACCGATCACACCGATACGAACACTGTTGATATTCAGAATCTTGTAGTTTTCAAAAACCGTACTGCCATCGGCCTTGGTGATATTGGCTGCAAGAAATGGAAAACTGGCTTTGGATCGGAGAGATGAAAGGGTATCTGCACCATAAACAAAATCCATTGGACCGGGTACCATTGCATCATATTGCATTGTATTCATCAAAGAAAGAATGGACTGGCCATTGTCCATTTCAGCGATAACACTGTCTCCAAGACAGTTGCCTGCATCAAGAAGCAGGACATGATCACCTTCGGAGGACAGCTTATGGCTGAGGGCAGCAACTTTTTCGTAACCGGCGTATTGTCCGTCTGAATAGGTGATCTGCCCCTGCATATCGCTTGTGTAAATAATCCTGAGGGTAGCATTTCTGTCCGGACGCAGGATCGTATGCGCAATCAAAGCAACAAGTATAATCACAATAAGGACTATAATTATGTAGAAATGGCGTCTACTCAGGTGTTCAGTCTGTACAGTGTCCTGCTGGCTGTGTATATTGTTTTTTTTCATGAAAAAGGCTCCTTATTCTCCGACAATGGTAATCTGGCACATTTTCATGGCTTCAAGTGCATTCTTGTGGCTCTGAGGAGTCACGCCTGCACAGCAGGAAGCATCAACAATAATCTCTGTATCAGGAAGTGCAGTCTTAAGAAGAATAGCGTTGGAAATAACGCAGATATCAGTACAGAGACCAACAAGTTCAATCTGATCGATAGGTGCCATACGTGCAATTCCGCTGACACATCCGGCAAGACTGGTTGATCCGAAGGTTGGTTTGTCAAAAATCAGGCAGTGATTCTTGAGTGCATATTCATTCAGTTCAGGCTGCAGCTCCCAGCCTTCCGTGCCTCTGATACAATGTTCAACAGGCAGATTCTGACCTTCCTGAGTTTCAAGATAATTCTCTTCGTGCGTATCGCGTGTGAACATCACAGGTCCTTTGAATTCGGCGACCTTCTCTATGACTTTTGGAACAATCGCCTGTGCTTCTTTTGTTCCAAGAGAACCATCAATAAAGTCTTTCTGCATATCAACAACAACAAGGTATTTACTCATATTAAAATCTTCCTTTCCATTTCTCTGCTTACTTATAATAGCGAAGTACATGCTCCGGATAAGTCGTATCGCCATAGGTCTCCCAGCCAAGCTGCTCTTTCATCATGTCTGAGAAAGCCTGGGCATTGGCTTCCGTATAGCCGCCGTCACGTTTGATGGCCCATTCAATATAGTTATGTCCGAAGTTGTAGCCCTGCAGCGCCAACCGGAGTCTGCGTATATCTCCAGGCCCTTTACATCCGGCCAGTTCAAGGCAGTCTGCAAAATAATGAATACCGGTTTTGATAGAATATTCAGGATCCTGGATACTGCCGGGCGTCTGATCATATTCTGTATTGTAGTAGCATTCGGAACACTGCATAACATCTGCGCCAAGGCCGCTGCTCTCCTGCTGCATCAATGCTTCGATGACTGGGACATAGGATTCAATGCCGTATTCTTTGGCATATTGTTGAATCAGGGGCTCATAATTCAGAACAGCATCGTCTACGCTGGCAGTGCCGGGAGTGTCAAAATTACGAAACCACGTAAAATTGCCAAAGCCTCTTGACCAGCCGTAACCACCGATAAGCGCCAAAATGGTGCAGCCAACAATGATAATAATATCTCTGCGGCGGTTCGCCATTATCTTTTGTTTATTCATATTTTTACTCCTGTATTTTTTTACATTCTACCACATCAGAATCTATTTGTCATCCGCAAAAAAAGCTGAAACTACTTGACACTGTGAATGTCCAATGCTATAACAATAAAAGACAGTTCGATTGCACCATCCTGTCTATAAACAAAACCAGGGCTATGAAACCGGAACATCAGGGACATAGCATTGCTGTGTCCCTTTTATTATTGTATAGGAAACACATTAGGTAATCCGTATATAAGTGATCAATAAATCAGGAAGGTACTATAATCATGTATTATTTGAAGACTGAACATAGTTTTGATTCTGCACATTTTCTGGCAGGTTATGAGGGTAAATGCCGCAATATTCACGGCCATGAATGGCGTGTTGTGATTGAGATCTGCCGCCCGGATCTGGATGAAGAAGGCCAGACAAGGGATATGATGTTTGATTTCGGTCAGTTGAAAAAGGATGTCAAGCGTGAAGTGGATGCCATGGACCACGCGTTGATCATTGAAAAAGGCAGTCTGATGCCTGCGACTATGGCAGCACTGCAGGCGGAGAATTTCAGGATTATTGAGATTCCATACCGACCGACAGCAGAAAGACTGGCTTATTATTTTTATGAGAGACTGACGGCATGCGGTTATCATGTTCATCGCTCGACAGTGTATGAGACCCCGAATAACTGCGCGTCATATGAGGAATAAGAGATGGAAAGGACATATGAGGTAGTAGAACATTTTGTCAGCATTAACGGTGAGGGCCCGTTGGCAGGCCAGCTTGCAGTATTTGTCCGTTTCAAGGGCTGCAATTTATCGTGTCTGTATTGTGACACAAAGTGGGCCAATGAGCCGGATGTGCCGGCCAGAGTGATGACGGCAGAAGAAATTCATCAGGCAATCATGGAAACCGGAGTCCGCAATGTGACACTGACCGGCGGTGAACCTTTGGACCGGCCGTATATTTCAGAATTATTGGAGAAACTGGCCGCGGATCATTTGCTGCATGTGGAGATAGAAACAAACGGCAGTGTCAGTCTGGCTCCCTTTGTGAATATCCCCAACAGACCGTCTTTTACAATGGATTATAAGTTGTCCTGCAGCGGCATGGAGACCGCTATGGATACAGATAATTTTTCACTGCTTACAGAAAAAGATACGGTCAAATTTGTCACGGGCTCTTTGGCAGACTGTGAACGGGCCGTGGAAATAATGAAACAATTCCGGCTGATTGGACGCTGTCATCTTTATTTCAGTCCGGTTTTTGGCAGTATTGATCCGGCAGATATTGTAGAATTTATGAAAGAGCAACAATTAAATGGCGTCAATCTCCAGATTCAGATGCATAAAGTCATCTGGGATCCCGACAGGCGCGGTGTGTAGGAGGTTATGAAAGAATGGCTATAGATACAGAGGCAATTAAGGAACATGTGCGTGGTATTCTCGTAGCTTTGGGAGATGATCCTGAGCGCGAGGGACTGAAAGAGACCCCGGAACGTGTTGCAAAAATGTATGAAGAAGTATTCGAGGGTATGAATTATACCAATCATGAAATTGCGCAGATGTTTGACAAAACATTTGAGCAGGATCTGGAATTATCCGGCAAAAGTGACGACATGGTCTATGTCAGAGATATTGAAATTTTCAGCTATTGTGAACATCATATGGCACTCATGTATGATATGAAAGTTTCTGTGGCCTATATACCGAACGGCAAGGTTATTGGTTTAAGCAAGATCGCCAGAATTGCCGATATGGCCGCCAAGCGTCTGCAGCTGCAGGAACGGATCGGTTCTGATATTGCAGAAATCATGGCGGAAGTTACAGGTTCAGATTCGATTGCTGTCAAGATTGAAGGCTGTCATAGCTGCATGACTGCCCGCGGCATCAAGAAAACGGCTGCTAAAACATTGACAACAACATTTACGGGACGTTTTAAAACCGATGCATCACTGCAAATGCGTGTGATGATGCAGTAATAAGGAGGACTTTATCATGAAAGCACTTGTGTTATCCAGCGGCGGCGTTGACAGTACAACCTGTCTCGGACTTGCTGTAGATAAATATGGCAGTGACAATGTGATCGCTCTTGCCATTACTTACGGACAGCGACATACAAAAGAAATAGAAGCTGCAAAAGCTGTGGCTGCATATTATCATGTAGAAATGCTGCATCTTGATCTCACACCGATTTTCCAGTACAGCGACTGCTCTCTCCTGAGCCATTCAGATCAGGCAATTCCGGAGGAATCCTACGCAGAACAGCTGCAGCACAGCGACGGCAAGCCGGTTTCGACCTATGTGCCTTTCCGTAACGGTCTGTTTCTCTCTTCTGCTGCAAGTATTGCTCTTTCAAAGGGCTGTGATGTGATTTACTATGGCGCACACAGTGACGATGCGGCTGGCAATGCTTATCCGGATTGCAGCGAAGTATTCAAAAATGCCATGAACCAGGCAATTTATGAAGGCAGCGGACATCAGCTGAAAGTGGAAGCACCTTTTGTGAATCTGACAAAGGCAGACGTTGTCAAAAAAGGTCTGGAGCTGAACGTACCTTATGAATTGACGTGGAGTTGTTATGAAGGCGGCGAGAAGCCATGTGGAAAATGTGGCACATGTATTGACCGAGCTAAAGCATTTGCTGCCAATGGTGTTGCTGACCCTGCGCTATAAGTGCCGGGTGGAATTTGAAAAAAGGAGAAGAATTATGTCAGGACGTACCAAAGAAGAAACAGCTGGTATTACCCATCTTGGAAGTCAGGGAACGAAATATGATTTTAACTACTGCCCTGAAGTTTTGGAAACATTCATTAATAAACATCCGGATCATGATTATTTTGTAAAATTTAATTGTCCGGAGTTTACAAGCCTTTGCCCGATGACCGGGCAGCCGGATTTTGGCAATGTTATTATTTCTTATGTTCCATCTGAAAGAATGGTTGAAAGCAAGTCTTTAAAACTGTATCTTTTCAGCTTTAGAAATCATGGAGATTTTCATGAGGACTGTATGAATATTATTATGGAAGATCTGATTAAATTGATGGATCCGAAATATATTGAGGTATGGGGAAAATTCCTGCCAAGAGGCGGTATTTCCATCGATCCTTACTGCAACTATGGCAAACCAGGCACAAAATGGGAAGAAATCGCAGCCATGCGTCTGGCCAACCATGATATGTATCCGGAACGGGTAGATAATCGATAGATAAAACCTTAAAAGATTTGCATTGCTAATTGGCTGAGTATTTAAAAATATTGCCTTTATTTTATAAATTGGCTTGAAATATTTTTTATAATCGGTTACAATAATTGTATGCAGATATGTTTCATCGGTAGAATGCTAGCTTCCCAAGCTGGAGAGGGGGGTTCGACTCCCCTTATCTGCTCATGAGCGGTTTCCTTATGGAGACCGCTTTTTTTGTAAATGCAGAAAAATAAGCTGCATTTACAAAAAAACCACATCGTTTTGGGTCGTTTTCCAATCTCCGTCTAATCAGTTGATAATGAACTGGTTTTTGCAAAAATCACAATAAAAAGTATTTGTTTTTTCACGATTGCCAACAGGTAACATGGTCCCTTTTTTGCATTTTTTGCACAAAACTTTTTCGCCATTACGCAATAAACGTAATCGCTCATGAGCAGGCATATTCAATGTATTAATCATATAAATCACTCTTTATTTTTACGCCTCATATGCTATCTTCTCTTTGAAAATACCCTTTTTAAATTCATCACGATGCATTCCATAAAGACTATGAATCTGACGTCCGATTACTACATGTTTTTCTGGCTTACGAACAATCTCTATGCCTTCATTATCACCAAAATGGAACACTAATTGTTTAATGTGATTTAATTTTATATTGAAATTCTGAAGGTATTTCTACTTTAGGAGCATTGCAACATTCACACATAGCATTTATCTCTGATTTCAATACCATGCCACATTCACCATTTTCTTTTTTGACAAAAAACGGAACGGCTGCAAAAGGAGTTGGCCCATCTTCACTTAAACTGCCTACAAAAAACCATTTTGTATCAGTTTCCCTGATATCTAAGAAACCTTTTACATAGCCGTATTGTAACATCATTGTCTCTGCATTTTTGCAGGCTATTTCCAGACTAATCATTTACTGGATCCTCCCTCATTTATACTGTTCGGGCACCTCTATGCAGACTCGCAAGCCTTTAAAAAATTCATTAAAAATCACCTGCCTCACATATGACTATAGCATCTAGTCACATTTGCCTGCTCTTTTGTAATTTTTGATACAATTCAAAACTTTTTCTGGCCCTCTCAGGAGCTTTATCTGTAAGTTCAAAGCAATCTTTCTCTGAATTAATTCTGTACCATTCCTTATTGGTTCGCCAATACATAAATTCTTTTTTTGCTGTCATCATGTAACCATCTCTTTTCGGATAATTGGTCTTTAATTTTTCTTTACCGTTTCTTAGGGTGTAATTCTGCAATTTGCTTGCATCGCATAGCCATTAGCTGATACAATGTAGGTGTTACATATTTCGGGCGGCCGCATACTAAGCTCTTCTAATTCTTATAGGCCGCCCTTTTTATGTCTTTTTTTATTGCAGTAAATCCAGGATAGATTCACCGATTGTTCCTTCTGGCATATTTACTCCAAAGTTCTCAGTGATGGTTGCCCCAAGGACAGCAAAATTGTGAAATGCGTCTCGCTCCTTAAGAATACCTGATGCCTTCATAGATGGTGAATAGGCGATCATCGGTACGGTTTCACGTGTATGGTCAGTACCTGTATAGGTAGGATCATTGCCGTGATCCGCTGTCAGAATCAAAAGGTCATCCTTGCGTAAAACATTAAGTAATTCACCAAGCTTAACGTCAAAACGTTCAATTTCTTCACCATAACCAATTGGATTACGGCGATGCCCCCAAAGGGCATCAAAATCTACCAGATTTGTAAAACACAATCCCTTAAAATCTCTACCGGCAATATCGATTGTCTGTTCCATGCCATGAACGGAACTTTTGGATTTATTGGATTCTGTCAGACCCTCACTGTCAAAGATGTCATAGATCTTTCCAACGGAAATACAACTGTAACCGGCATCTTTTAGGGCATTTAAGGCCGTCAATCCTGTCGGTTTTAAGGCATAATCATGGCGATTGCTTGTGCGGACAAATTCACCGCGTTTTTTGCCGACATAAGGTCTGGCAATGACACGGCCGACACGCCATTCATCTTTTAACGTTAATTTTCTGGCTATTTCGCAGCATCGATAAAGTTCTTTCAGATCAAAAGTTTCTTCATTGCCGCATATCTGCATTACAGAGTCCGCAGAAGTATAAACGATCATATGACCCGTTGCAATTTCCTCTTCACCCAGTTCATCAAGAATAACGGTACCACTGGCACTTTTATTGCCAATGACTTTATGGCCGGTTTTTTCTTCCAGGGCAGCGATCAGGTCTGGCGGAAAGCCGTGTTCAGTGAAGGTTTTAAAGGGCTTCTTTGTTTCAATGCCCATCATCTCCCAGTGCCCTGTCATTGTGTCTTTGCCGTTGCTTTTCTCAAACAGTCGGGCACAACAAGCCATGGGATGTTCAACAGAAGGTACCTGTTTGAGGGGGTGCAGATTGGCCAATCCAAGTTTTTGTAAATTGGGTATATTCAGATGGGCAACGGTATCACTGATATGGCCAAGCGTATCAGCACCGGTGTCGCCGAAACGTTTGGCGTCCGGCATGGCACCGATACCGAGAGAATCCAATACAATCAGAAAAACTCTTTGGTATTTTCCCATATAAATCATCCTTTCTGCGATGAATGCATACATCTTTTTTATTTATATGATACCACAACGAGATTTACCTGGCAAATTTTAATTCAAGACTTGATAATTTTTAATAATTATTGTATAGTTTAATAGATATAATGTTGATTTATATACATTTGATTGGACATATAAATAGATAAATGGAGGAACAAATGATGGCTGAAAAGACAGATCGCCGCATCAGAAAGACCAAAGCCCAATTGAGGCGCGGATTGGCTAAATTATTAAAGGAAAAGACGATAAAGGAGATTACCGTTAAGGAGCTTGTGGAGGAAGTTGATATCAATCGCTCTACATTTTATCTTCATTATACGGATATCTATGACTTACTTGAACAGACAGAGAATGATCTGAAGAACGAGATTCTGGAAATTGTTAATAATGACCAGCGATTGAGAATGGAAGAAACAATGCCTTATATTACAGAGTTGTTTGCATTTATTGCTGACAATAGAGAGATTGCATCGGCTTTGCTTGGCCCGCATGGGGATGTTGCCTTTATGCGTCAGATTGAACAGATTATTTCAAGTCATTGTATGAAGTATCTGAAGCCTTATCTGGAACAATTGGATGAGCGAACCCTTGAGAGTGTCAATGGATTCTGCATTGCAGGATGTATAGGTTTGATCATTAGCTGGATGAAGCATGATTTTGAAGATACACCTGAGAGTATGGCCAGGATGACGTATACACTTGTACTGTCCGCTTTAAAGCCATATATGCAGAGCATCGCCGAGTAAAACCCGGCGATGCTTTTTAGTGCATAGGAATTTAGAATTCCCGATTCAGTTTAATGTTCAGCATGAAGTGGTCCTCTGCATCGATACAATCTTCAATAAAAACATAACACTTCAGATCAAGAGCCTCATTGCCATTGGAAATTTCCAACGACGCATAATAATCCATATAGGACCAATCCATCTGATTCCGGCTGTTGTCCCATCCCACATAGTTTGCGTAGCGCTTCAGAAAATATCCGGCAATACGCTGCTCAAGAGGAAGTTCAGTGGTTTCTTCATTTACATCCTGAAGAATATTTAATTCAAAGTCCTCTAATTGACTCATATCCAGATCATAGATTTCCATGCCCAACAGATAGCCACTGCTTTCATCATAGTAGAGCTGTGCAAATGGCATAGGATAGCCGTCACTTGGCTGTTCAGCAGCAAAATAACTATCCATCTGAAAAGTCATCACCCATAGAATGGTTGAATTACCGTTCTGATCCGTGACCAGGATAGGTAGAATGGCATCTGAATCCGTATATTTCATGGCATCATTGTAGTCCTGTATAGATGCGATGTATTTATAGAATTCAGGCATCAGTGTTTCCAGTCCATCTGCAAGTTTCATGAATTCAGTGATGATATTGCTCCAGGCTTCTTCCTTTGTCAGTTTGTAACCACGGCTCAACACAGCGACTTCAAGCGATGTATCCGTTTCGCCGTTTAATGCCGCTTCGATGGTGTCCAGATTATAGATGAGCTGGATTTTTTCACTTAGAGACATACTGTCAATATTTAATCCGGAGACATTGGCGGATTTCTCTACTCTTTTCTCGGTCCATTCAGTATCGTAAAATTGAAATAAAGCAGATGGGAGCATAAAACACAAAATAATCACAGCAAGGGTTATGGCAAGCAGTGTCAGATAATTCTTTTTTATTCGCATTTTGTCCGACCTCCGTTTAAAATAGCTTTAACCACTGTGCCTTTTCCCGGTGTACTCTCAAAAATAAGCTGACCGTGATGCAGTTCAGCGATTGCCTGACACAGAGCCAAACCGAGTCCGGCACCGCCCTGAGCCCTGGAACGGGATTTGTCTACCCGGTAAAAGGCTTCTGTAATGCGGGACAGTTCCTCCGGCTTCATACCGCGTCCTGTATCGGCCACGGTAATCAGGCACCCTTCTTCTGTCAGTCGTCCAACTACCAGAATGTTTCCGCTGTCGTCTATGGCCTTTTTGGCATTGTCAATGAGATTAATGATCAGGGACTTTACAAGATCAGACTCCATCAGGCAAAATCCGTCATCATAACGCCCTTTTAAGCTGATATTTTTGTCCGCCATGGATGGAAGTGCTGTGTGTACGGCGCCTTCAATCACGGTCTGCAGATTTGTCGGACGAAGTTCAAAATCCTTTTTCTTAAGAACCAGCAGATCCAGCAATTTAAGTGACAGACTTTCCAATCTTCGTCCCTCGGAGAAAATGTATTCTGCTGCTTCCTGCTGCTCTTCTTCATCAAGGGCCTGACTGCGCATCAAGTCTGCATAGCCGATGATGGATGTCATCGGCGTCTTTAATTCATGGGCAAAGCTTCCCATAAATTCTTCCTGCCGTTTCATGGCATCTGCCATTTGGTGCATATTGTCTTCAATAGTATCTGTCATCCGATTAAAATCCCGGGCCAGCAGCTCAATTTCATCGCCGGAACGAATATCCGCCCGAATTGATAAATTGCCGTCCGTGATTTTTTTGGAAACATCAGAAAGCTGACGAATAGGTTTTGTCAGTTTTTCGGCAATGAGCAGTGCACTGACAGAACCTGCTGTCAAAACAAAGGCGAGAATAACTTTGTAAATCTGGAGCTGCGTCTCTCTGGCCGTATAAACTTGTGTCACATCCTGGGAGACTTCAAGACTTAAAGGAACACTGCCGGTCTCAACCAGGCCTGAAACCTGAATATATTGCCCATCCTCTGTTTGGATATATCGTATAAAACAACATTCTTCCGTTTTCATTGTGCGGATATCTTCATCGTTCAGATGATATGGGAGATATCCGTTTTCGTAATACAGCGTTCCACTGCCGGTCTGTTTGAGTCGGATGCCTTTCCACATCGAATCGTTCTGACTGGCAAGCTGATTCAACGTGTATGTATAAGCCTTTTGATTCATATCATTGGAAACAAGCAACATATTCTGGATCATTCGGTAGGCATTGAGGGCATTGGCTTTTTCTTTGTTCAGAGACATCTGAAAAGACACAAAAATAAGCAGACAGGCGCTGACCACATAGAAAAAAGATAAAAAAGCTGTCATGTAAAGCATGACTTTGTATTTAAATTTCATGTTGTGTCCACCAATCTGTAGCCGACTTTTGGAATGGTAATAAGGGCTTTTTCCCAGCCGACCTTTTTGCGCATGCGCTGTATATGCAGCTCAACGGTTCTGGAACCCGGTACATACTCTCCGCCCCATACCCGCTCGTAAATGGTTTCTTTGTAAAGTGCGATGCCCGGATTTCTGGCAAATAATAGTAACAGCTCATATTCTTTGTTGGTAAGCTGGATTTCTTCATCGTCTCTTTTTACTGTCATACTGACGGTATCGATATCAATCCCCGCAGCATGCAGGTGCTGGATCATCTTGTTGTAACGGCGAAGCACGACTTCTACTCGGGCCAGCAATTCCACAATTTCAAATGGCTTGATAATATAATCCTCTGCGCCCATTTTCAGACCGCGGACACGGTTATTCACCGAATTGACAGCGGTGAGAAAAATAACAGGAATCCCCAGAGGTCTGATATAATCCATCAGTTCAAATCCGTTGGCACCGGGCAGCATGATATCCAGCAAGATCAAATCAAATATCTCCCGGTCTAATTTATCGACAGCTGCATTGCCGTCATAAACGCAGGTACAGTGATAGCCTGCTTTTGTCAGACTCAATCTGATCAGATTGGAAATAGGCTTCTCATCTTCTACGATCAAAATGCGTATCATGGTTTATTCCTCCTGTCTGATGTCATTTTTGAGTGCAGGCATTTATCTGCCGATTTTGCATCGGATTTGCCATCAAATCATGGCTTTATAATATAAGTATATAGGGCAAATGCATCAGAAAAGCATCTTAACCGTTGAGCCACTGATTGAGTTTGAAAATACCTTCTTTGGATCCGGAAACAAAGAGAATATCCCCTTCTTTGAATCTATAATCCGGTGTTACAAGATTAATAACGATATCGTCACTTTGAATGGCAATAATATTCAGGCCAAAGCGTTCTCTGAGGTTGATATCTCTGACACTTAACCCGATTGCCTCATTTGCCACAATTGTTTTGGATATATTAATCTGTTCGCTCAATTGAACTATATCGAGATTATGTGAATTTTCAAGGCGGCTTGCAAGGCGGATGGCCATATCCCGTTCAGGAAAAACAACTTCCGCTCCCAGTTTCTCAAGAATAATCCCATGCTCTGCGGTTGCTGCTTTGGCAATGACTCTTGGAATACCCAGTGAGACAAGGTTGAGAGTCGTCAGTATGGATGTATCCAGATGTTCGGCAATGCAGACGATGGCGACATCACAGTTCTGGATACCGGTTTCAATGAGCGTTTTTTTGTCCAGATTTGCAACAACGTAGGCATGTTCAGTCATTTCACGCAGGGTTCGGACCCTTTCCTCGTTTTTATCCATTACAACGATCTCTGCTCCGGCTGAAGCCAGATCCATGGCCAGTGCCGAACCGAAACGGCCGAGACCCACGATACCGTAAGTCATGTTTTTATTTTTGGAGTTCTTGGAACAATATGAATTATTTTTTAAACTTAACATTTTTATCTCCTGTCTGTTGAAATATTGGTCTGACGTTATCCGACAACAATATTGCCGTCAGGATAAAGTGCGAGTTCTCCACGTGAAAAATACCATAAAGAGGCAATGGTCAGTGGTCCGAGTCTTCCGGTAAACATTATCATGATTGAAAGTATTTTGGCAGGAAGATGCAGATCGGATGAAATACCAGTTGATAATCCGGCAGTTGAAAAGGCGCTGGTCATTTCGAATAATGCATCCAGCAGATCCACCTGCGGTTCCAGGATCATCAGAATGTAGGTGGATGTGATGACGATACCTGCCGCCAGAATGGAAATAACAGCAGCTTTTTTGAAGGCATCTTTCGGAATAGAATAATGAAAGGCCTTTTCTGACTGGTTGGTGGCTGCTGAAAAAATCCCCCGGATCAAGACAAAAAAGGTGCTCGTCTTGATGCCGCCGCCTGTTGATCCCGAAGATGCACCGATAAACATCAGCACGATCATCACAAGTAATGCAGGAGCACCGAAATTACCGATAGGACGTGAGGCAAAACCGGCTGTTCGGGTGGAAACACTGTGAAACAGCGCACATAACCATGAAACGGGTTCTGTTAATTTGATCAATAAAGTACCGATGATGATCAAAGACAGACTGACCGATAAGACGACTTTGGTATGCATGGACAGTTTCTTCCATTGACATTTCTTTTGCCATAATTCTTGAATAACAAGGAAGCCGATGCCGCCGAAAAAGATGAGGACACAGGTAATGATATTCAGATAAATATTATCCGTATAGGGAACCATGCTCTGTCCGCCACCAAAAATGTCAAATCCGGCATTATTAAAAGAGGCAACGGAATGGAACAGACTGACACCGATGGCCCTGAACAGGGAATAATCCTGTATAAAAACAATAAAACTCAATGCTGCGCCGATCAATTCGATTAGCAGTGTGGTTTTAAAAACGGTATAGACAAAACCAATCAGTCCCCGGTCTGCATCCAGATTCATGGATTCACGAATGAGCATTCGCCCTTTTAGGTTGACGCGTCTGCCCATGGCCAGAATGACGCCGGCACTGATGGATGTGACACCTAAGCCGCCGATCTGGATCAGCGCAGCCAGGAAAAATTGCCCGAGAGCCGTGAAAGTATCACCGGCATCCACCACTGTCAGTCCGGTGACACAGACGGCACTGGCAGATGTGTATAAGGCATCAATGTAATCCAAATGCGTGCCGGGCTGAATGCTGCATGGCAGCATCAGCAATAGCGAACCGATAAAAATTACCAGGGCAAAGCCGCTGGCAATAATCCTGGGGGCGGATTGTGTTTTTAGTAGTTTATTCAATATGATTTCCTCCCATCGTAAACAAAAGATCTGCAATAGGATGCAGAAAAATATAAAAACAGTATAATCCAAATTCCGGAATAACGGAAGAGAAAAAAGGGAAAAACCGCATTTGTATAGAAAAATACAAACACGGTTTTTCATAGAATGAATTTATTTATAATGATAATTTGCGGGCAGTTAGAAAGATTGCCTGTTTATTTCGGAGTGACAATTTTGCCGGCCACTGCACAGGCAGCTGCTGTTCTTGGTGAAGCCAGGAAAATCTCAACCTTGGAAGTGCCCATACGACCAAGGAAGTTGCGGTTATTGGTAGCCACTACACGTTCACCATCAGACAGGATACCGCCTGTTCGACCGCAGCAAAGACCACAGCCCGGATGGGTAATGATGGCTCCGGCTTCTGCCAGTGTTTCCATGATGCCAAGATCCATAGCCTGTTTGTAAATCTTACGGCTGGCAGGGGTAACGATCAACTTCACATAATCAGCTACTTTCTGCCCCTTCAAAACTTCTGCAGCAGTGGCCAGGTCTTCAAGACGGCCGTTAGTGCAGGAACCGATGAATACCTGATCGATCGGTGTCCCTTCAAGGGTGCTGACGTCACGAATCTTATCCACCTGTGAAGGGCAGGCCATAACAGGGACAAAATCCTCTGCACGATAAGTCAGTGTTCTGACATAAACGGCATCGGCATCACCTTTTAAGCTTTTCTGGTAATCATTTAATTCAATGTCACAGTACTTGGCGGTCTTCTCATCCGGTGTAAATAAAGCACATTTGGCACCGGCTTCAACTGCCATGTTGGACATGGTCATTCGGCTGGCAACCGACATATTGTCAACCGTGCTGCCGAAAAATTCAAGGGCCTTATAAGTAGCACCATCTGCGCCAAGATCACCAATCAATCGAAGGATAATATCCTTGGACATAACGTTAGCCGGAAGTTCGCCCTCGATAACGACCTTGATGGTTTCAGGCACCTTGATCCACATCGTGCCTGTACCAAGAATACTGGCCATCTCTGTATAGCCGATACCGGATGAAAATGCGCCGACACAGCCGTAGGTGGTTGTATGACTGTCAGTGCCGAAAACAACATCCCCCGGCTTCACATAGCCTGCTTCTGTCATGAGCTGATGGCAGATACCGTCGCTTCTGTGGACATGAGGCATGCCGTATTTGGCCGCAAAAGCATCACCGATGCGAAAATGTCTTGTATCATCCAGTTGGCTGGCCGGAACAAGATGGTCATAGATTAAAATGACTTTCTCCGGATCATAAAGCCTGGAAAAGCCCATTTCTTCAAATTTCTCTGCTACAAAAGGAATAAAAATATCATGGATCATGACCCGGTCTACATTGACTGTGACAATATCACCCGGTTTGACACTTTTTCCCGTATTATGTCTGATAATCTTTTCAATAATCGTCTCGCCCATTGTCTGCTCCTTTCTCTTAATCCAGTCCATTCAGTTTGCGCATGGCGCCTACAAGGCCACCGGCCTGAATAATGCGCATGAGATTTTCAGGAAGGGCAGCGATCGGATATTCTTTGCCGTTGTAATCCACATGTTTATTCATATGAACTGTGATGGTGTCGCCCTCTTTGATATCGTCATAAAGATCTGGCTGTTCGATTAAAAGCAGACCGTTGTTAATAGCGTTTCTGAAAAAGATTCTTGCAAAAGATTTTGCAATGACGCACTGAATCCCCAGTGCTTTGATAATCTCCGGTGCCTGTTCTCTTGAAGAGCCGCAGCCGAAATTCTTGCCGGCTACAATGATGTCCCCTTTCTGAATCTGGCCTGCCAGTTCAGGACGCAGCGGACTGAAAGCATACTGTTTCATATCATCGATTGTTTTCATGGCCAGATACTCTGTCGGGATAATGATATCTGTGTCGATATCGTCTCCCAATATCCATACCTTACCTGTCATATTTTCCATGTCTGTTACACCTCATCGTCATTTCAATGTTGTTATTATGTATTGTTCAACGGATTACGGAATTACTGAATATCTTCAGCTAAAGCAATTTTCCCTGCAATGGCAGATGCTGTGACTGTTGCTGCGGAGCCAAGATAAACCTTGGAGCTTGGATGTCCGGCACGCCCTTTGAAGTTACGTGTACCTGTACTGATGAGAACTTCATTCTCACCGATAACACCCTGGCAGCTGCCCCAGCAGACACTGCAGTTTGGATTCATGACAATGGCACCGGCATCCATAAAGATATCAATCAGGCCCTCTTTTAAAGCCTGTTTGTAGATTTCAAGGCTGGCCGGGACAACAAGAAAACGTACACTGTCAGCAACTTTATGCCCTTTGAGAATGGACGCACCAACACGAAGGTCTTCAATACGGCCGTTGTTGCAGGAACCAAGGAATGCTTCATCAATCTTAATACCGCGCACTTCTTCAGCCGGACAGAGATTGTCTACGAAGTCAGGTTTTGCGACAACGGGACGAATCTTGGATAAGTCAAATGTATATTCTCTGGCGTAAACTGCATCCGGATCACTGTGATAAACGGCTTTAGGCTTACGTCCGTGTTCTTCGAGATAAGCAATGGCTTTCTCATCCGGTTCAAAAATACCTGTCTTCGCACCGGCTTCAACTGCCATGTTGCAAAGCGCGATACGATCTGAAATGCTCAGTGTCTTCGCACCCTCTCCTGTAAATTCCATGACCTGATAGTTGCATCCGTTGGCACCCACGGTACCAATGATCTCAAGGATTAAATCTCTGGCATAAACACCATCAGGCAGTTTGCCGATCAGGTTGAACTTCACTGTTTCGGGCACCAGTACCCAGGATGTATCTGTAACCATACCGTAAAGGAAGTCTGTACAGCCCACACCGGTACCGAATGCACCTATGGCACCGTAAGAACATGTATGGCTGTCTGCACCGAAAATCAATTCTCCTGAACAGACATAATTCTCCATCATGATCTGGTGGCAGACACCTTTTCCTTCCCAGAAATCAATACCGTTTTCTCTGGCAAAATCTCTCATCTTCTTCTGGGAGGCGGCTGTCTTCGGATTGTCGGACGGTACATTATGGTCAACAATAAAAACAAGTTTCTTTGGATCTGCGATATGTGGATGATTCAGCTGGTTATTGTACATATCAACGGTCAGATGCGTTGTGCCGTCATTGCTCATCATTCTGTCAAGATTCACTGTATGAATATCGCCGGGACGTACACTCTCAACACCTGCGGCAGCGGCAATAATTTTCTCTGCAATTGTCATTCCCATCTTACTTGTCCTCCTCTTTGTTCAAAGAAGCGATTAAGCCGCCCTGATTTAAAATATGCTGCATATACTCCGGAAGCTTGGTACATGTATAGGTCTTGCCATTGGCTTCAACCGTACCCTCAGACATATGAAGTTCCATGGTGTCTCCTGTCTGAACATCATCTGGAAGATCTTTACAGACAATGGCCGGAAGTCCGATATTAATGGCATTTCTGAAAAAGATTCTGGCAAATGATTTGGCAATAACAGCCTTTACACCAAGAGCTTTTAAAACGCCAGGTGCCTGTTCTCTTGAAGAACCGCAGCCGAAGTTCTCCCCGGCTACCACATAATCCCCGGGTTTTACCTTCTTTGCAAAATCAGGATCTTGAGATTCGAAAGTATGGGCTTTCATTTCCTCCAGATTCGGCAGCAGCAGATACTGGGATGCAATGATCTGGTCTGTATCAAGGTCGTTATAAAATTTAAAGATTGTTCCTTTATCCATCATGAAATTTCCTTTCTGTTCTTATCACTCTGCTACTATTCTACCACAGATTGGTGTATAAGAAATATGCATATTTTAAATAGAAGCTATAACTCATTATTATAGCTAGAGATGTTGTTATACCTTGATTTTACAGTGTTTTTCAAAACATTTCTTGCTTCAACTTCTTTGCAACAAAAATTCAAAGATACCCGGAAATATTTTGAAGAAATACTAAATAAAATTTGTGTTTTATCAAGGTGCGAAAAATCGCCTAAAATCAAGGTTTTTGCTCTATTTTGATAATAAAAAAGACCCTGTGGGTCTGTATTGCTACAGACCTACAAGGTCAATTTTTACGTTTGAACATTTATTCTGTTGGTTGGGAAATTTGCCCTTTTACAGGCTATTTAACTTTCCCCTCTAACATCTCTGATAAACTCAAACTGCGACTGCTTTTCGATACTTTCGTTTCTTTTATTACTCTATTCCAACTGT
>OLOI01000014.1_pt1 | contig 177896 bp, 162 predicted proteins | sample 1672131 | NCBI WGS metagenome assembly OLOI01 (sample SAMEA3136651, study PRJEB25190) | human gut metagenome
ACTCCGTTTCGGTCGTTGCTAAACAAGCGCCACTGGCGCTTAGCAACGCCAAGGTCTCGTGCAAGCACGGACTTTGGCTCGTTGCTTGCGTAAATAAAAAATCGGCCCCTTCCGAATTATAACACCCGGAAGGGGCCATCTATCCTTTATATGAGGTTGAGAAAGGATCTAAAATAAGTTATTTTATGCAGGGGCGCCAGACCTTCGCTTTCCGGCCATGGGCGCCCCCGCAGGGTACAATCTACAGCTGTAAGCTTTTAGGGGGGAGTTGCTGCAGATCATCTATCCTAATTGTATACGAAGTTCGCACTGGTTGCAGAGATATACTCATACTGCGAACCAGAATATACATAATAGGATGCCTTCAATCGATAGGTATAACCGTGCGGACACGGCGAATAAGTAATCTCCTTAGAACCATGCCAGCTGTTGAATTCATAACGGTGGGAATCCAGTGTGATCCAGTTGCCACCGCTTAACTGCTGGATATACATATAGGCTACAATACGAGTAGCTGTACCTTTATATCCTGTCACATCTATACATGCTGTAGCTGTTTTATTCTCCACACTGATGCCCTGGGATGTGGAGGATGTATACTTCCATCTGGCCACCTTCGGTGTGCCGTCAATTCGCTCCTGGGCCTCGAAGGCTTCAAAGTCAAACCCCACCTCCGGGTAATCCTCCGCCGCCATGGCCGGCATGATCATCAAGGACAGGCAGACCGTTACTGTCATCAAAAACGCAATCACTTTTCTCATAAGCTATTCCCTACTTTTCTGCCGTGAGTGATTCCGCCACCGCTATCATCTCTTCTTCAGAAAGATTGCCCTGCAGCTGATAGGCATAAGTATAGTCAAACCACCACAAGTTTCCTGTATGATCCTTTTCAATATACACCCCCGGATACTGTCCGATACTCAGAGAGTCCCAATCCCCCTCCTCCGTATCCAGGAATGTATTCTGCTCGACTGTCATTTGACGATATTTATACCAGCCGTCACCATCGTTTTCATAAAAGATATTAATGAACTTTGATTCATCTTCCCTTGAAATTTCTTTATACCCCTCCGCAATCACCCCAGGCACATAAACCTGTTTGATTTTCGTCGGAAAACTGGTATAATCCAGGGTTGATATAATATCCTTCAGTGAGCCGATCTTGGAATAATCAATACTGGCTGTTGTCTCCGGTGCCGTGTTCACAGCAGGTATCTTCGTGGCACTGACACTGCCTGCCCTGTGCACACCAAAACCCGCCAGTACAACCACAAGTATTGCAGCTGCGCGCCAGACCCATCTACGGTGTGAGCGCTTCGATGGTCCTTTAGCGGCTGTCTCCTCAGAGATATCCGGATGCTCTGCGGCAGGCGGTATCGATTGTTCGGTGGAGGCATCCGCGTTTTTTGTTTGAGGCAATCTTTTTTCGGATTCTGGTACGGCGCTTGTTGTTTTTTCTTCTTTTATCATATCTTTATTTTGTACCATAAACCGTTCTGCGGCTTCCTCACCAAACTGTTCCGACACCATCTCACGCATGCGGTCCATAAACCCCTGTGAAAACAGTCCCATCTCGTCATCTTCCGCTGCTTTCTTTCCACCGGAGGAATTCTGAAAATTGTCCTGATTCAGCGTTGACAGAATCTGTTTATCTGTTTCGTTCTGCATATCAAGTTCCTTGCCGCATTCCATATTCTCTGTCCGGCAATGTCCCTGACCTGCAATCTTCGTATTGCCGTCCTTTGGTTCTCCAGTCTCTCCATACATATTGCAACTCCCCCTTCATTTGAAATATAACTGACTAGCGTCCCTCCGTGAAGCATACACTTATATAACCTCTTTAGAAGGGAAACTGTGACATCATTTTATCTTTTTTTGCAATTATTTTTGCAATCGTTTCACTTTTTTCGTAGGCGCCGAATGCCTGACGGTTCTCGGCCGAATAACCAATGGCCATCCACGGTGCCGACAGATGAATCTGCTCAAGGTATTCCCGGACGTAGACGGAACCCTTTTCCTTCACCCGGCACACCAGAACCGCTTTGCCGTCCGTTCCCATGATATACAGGCCATAGTTTTTCTTTGCCAGAGGCAGCACATAGCACCAGACAGCCTGATCCAGCGGAATAACGATATTCTTATAAGAAGGCACCAGCAAAAAGTCTTTGACAACTACCACCTGACGATGTTTTGTGTCCATCTTCTCGCCGCTCTGCATCCAATTCTGCTCAAACTTCGGAAAGAAATCCTGTCTTTTAAGGGCTGTAATGCGTCCATGCCAGCGTATCGCTGAAATGAGGCATCCCAACAGACCGATCAGCAGCAGAGCAAACATAAGCAGCATACCGCCGATGACTGTATCCATATCCCCCATGCTGGTGAGATCCATACAGTAACTATAGAAATAGTCATCATACATATCTGTCGTCAGATTCATCCCCAGATACTCGGACACATACTGGATCGCATAATTCTTCACCTCGTCATCCACCGACTGCGATCCTCCGGTCCACTCCTGGTCGATTTTCTCATATTCACCGCTCTCATAAAGGGAATCAATGTATTTCAGACATTGTTCATCATCCGTCCAGTTTCTGATCATAAAAAATCTGTCGGAATCCTCGCTTAACACAAGAAAATAATCATATGTATCTTCACCGTTCATGGTTTCCGTTGCAAAGGCATCACTCATCCATCGGCTTGTAACCGCACAATACTGCCCCTTTTTGCTGATCTGATCCGGTGTCAGTGCATGATCACTCAGATAAATTTCCATGGCCACGGCAATGATTGCTCCGATCAATGCCAAAATAAGCAGTCCCCGCCACTTTTTGATTTTTGGATTTCTGATTTTCATTCGTTCCATATTCTCCCCCTGATATTCTATGAAAGTGTATTCATTTCTCTGAGGCGCAGATTCAGAGACGTATATCTCTTTTGTTGTTTTTCATTCTCGATCATATGACGGACGGTATGCTCATCCCCCACAATGGCCACACACTGCTTGGCACGGGTCACTGCTGTATAAAGAATATTTCTGTTAAACAGCATGCGCGGGCCGGACAGCAGCGGCATAATGACAGCCGGATACTCACTGCCCTGAGATTTGTGGATTGTAATGGCATAAGCCAGTTCCAGTTCGTCAAGCTGTGCAAAGCCATAGGTCACCCTGCGTCCTTCATCAAATTCTACCACCAACTGTTCCGCAAAATGATTGATCTCCCGGACAACGCCCATATCGCCGTTAAAAACGCCCACGCCCTTGTCCAAAGGCAGATTATAATGTCCCAGCACTTCCCATTCGATCTGATAATTATTCCTGATCTGCATGACCTTGTCCCCTTCACGGATAACACCCTGATGAAATTCGCGCTCTTTCTTGTCCGGGGACGGCGGGTTCAGATAGTGCTGCAGTACGGTATTCAGCCGCTCTACCCCCAGTTCTCCTTTGCGCATCGGCGTCAGCACCTGGATATCGTAAGGCCTTGCATTGACAAACTTCGGAAGCTTGTCTCTGATCAGAAGCACCATGACCCCCAGAATCTGCTGGACATCATATCGTTTCAGGCAGAAAAAGTCCTGGCTTTTGTTGCCAAGTTCAATCTGCCTTCCCTCATTGATCAGATGGGCATTCTTGATGATATCGCTTTCCAGTGCCTGTCTGAAAATCTTCGTCAGACGTACCACCTGAAAACATTCAGAATCAATGATATCCTTCAGCACATTGCCCGGTCCGACACTCGGCAGCTGGTTCACATCCCCTACAAGGATCAGTCTTGTGCCCACGGCTATGGCCTTCAAAAGGGCATTCATCAGATAGATATCCACCATAGACATCTCATCAATAATGACCACATCCGTTTCCAGTGGATTGTCCTGATTGCGCTCAAACTGTGTTCGCAGGCGGTCGTCATCCGGTCCGCCTGATAATTCCAGCATCCGATGAATGGTCTGGGCCTCCCGTCCTGTGGCTTCTGACATACGTTTGGCCGCTCTTCCCGTCGGCGCCGCCAGACGCATCTCCAACCCTTCATATTCCAGGTATTTGATAATGGCATTGATCGTTGTGGTTTTACCGGTACCGGGACCGCCGGTGATGACAAGCACCCCATTGCCTGCAGCAGAATACACCGCTTCACGCTGGTGGTCATCCAGATCAATACCTTCCCTTTTCTCAATACGGTCCAGAACCTTTCCTACTTCCTTCTCATCCACGCTGTAATCGACACCAAGATTCTTCAGAAGTCCCGCAGTCTCCAGCTCCAGGCGGTAAAGTGAGGCTCCATACACCACCGACACATCGTCTATTTTCTTCACAACAATCTTGCGGTCCATCTGCAGGCTCTGAAGCAGATGGTCCACAGCTTCTTCTTCCACCCCCAGCATCTGGGCCGTCTTCTCCACCAGCAATGCCGCCGGTATGTAAATATGCCCGGAAAGAGTTCCCTGCTGCAGCATATAGATAATGCCGCTGCGGATTCGAAAATCTGAATGGGAACCAATCCCGGCCTTTTTGGCGATCTCATCCGCCAATTTGAAACCGATGCCGTTCATATCATCGGCCAGCCGGTACGGATTCTCCTGAATGATTCGGTACATCTCCTCGCCGTACTGTTTGTAAATTCTCAGGGATAAGGTTGTTGTAATCCCGTATTTCGCCAGAAACATCATAGCCTGACGCATATCCTGCTTCTCATGAAACTGCTGATAGATCTCCCTGGCTTTGCGTTCACTGATGCCCTTGATCTCAGCCAACCGCTCCGGTTCTTCTTCAATGATCCTGAAAGAATCCTTCTTGAATTTCTTGACAATGCGGGCTGCCAGTGACGGTCCCACACCCCTGATGGCCCCGGAACCGAGATATCTTTCAATGGAATATTCATCCTCCGGCACTTCCACACTCATGGAAGTCACCTTGAACTGTCTTCCATATACCTGATGTTCCGTATATTCACCCTCTGCCTTGAGATATTCTCCTTCATCCAGCGAAGTGACATTTCCCACACAGACAATCTCTTCCCCCTGGCACAGCAGGGAAAAAACTGTATATCCATTGGTGTCATTGTGATAGACAATATGCTCCACAAGTCCCTGTATGCTTTCCATTCCATTACTCCTACTAACATGTATTGATGGTTAATACCCTAACTTAACCAAGAATAGCGAACCGGATACCGCAGTCTGCTGCGGCATCTGATTCGCCATCCATTCTCGTCTGTCATCAGGCTCTCGTCTGTTTGCCCTCAATAAATTCTGTATAACGGCCTGTTCCAATGGCCACTGCAGAAATCGGATCATCCACTGCTGTTGTCTGTATGCCTGTTGTCTCTCCAATCAGGTCATCCATACCAAAGAGCATACTGCCGCCGCCTGTCAGCAAGATACCTCTTGTGGCAATGTCTGCAGCCAGTTCCGGTGGTGTATCTTCCAGTACCTGATGGACCACTTCCAGAATCTGGATAATATTCTCCTTGAAAGCCTCTAGCATCTCTGTGCTGCTGACTTCCACTGTCTTCGGCATACCGGTGATCAGGTCACGGCCCTTCACCTGCATCAAAAGCGGACTGACACGCTCATACACGCCGCCAATGCGAATCTTCACATCTTCCGCTGTCCGATCACCCACCAGCAGATTGTGCTGCTTTCTGAGATATCGGATCACTGCTTCGTCGAAATCATCACCGCCAAGCTTCAGTGAACGGCTGACAACTGTATCCCCCAGCGATATCACAGCGATATCCGTCGTACCGCCGCCTATATCAATGATCATGTTGCCGCATGGACGCGAAATATCAATACCTGCTCCAAGGGCCGCTGCAATCGGCTCTTCAATAATCATCACGTCTCTGGCACCTGCCTCCAGCGCTGCCTGCCAGACCGCATTCTTCTCAACTTCTGTTGCACCGCTCGGTACACCTACACAGACTCGCGGACGCTTCAATGTCTTTCTGCCCATAGCCTTCTGAATAAAGTAGCGCAGCATCTTCTCTGTAATAGTATAATCTGAGATCACACCCTGACGCAGCGGACGTACAGCTTCAATATTCCCTGGAGTTCGTCCCATCATCTGACGTGCTTCCTCACCGATGGCCTTTATTTCATTTGTATCTTTATCATAAGCCACAACTGAAGGTTCCTTCAGTACGACTCCCTTGCCTCTCACATAGACAAGGACACTGGCTGTACCCAAGTCAATTCCTATATCTGAACTTGCCATATGTTTCCCCTTTCTCTACCCGTTGGCATCTCTATTTATTATAACGTATTTTTGATAAATTACCACTGGTTTTTACAGCTCATGAACAAAAAGAAAGGGAACCGCACCATCCGGTGCCATTCCCCATGTTCTCTTTGTATTCTGAATCAAAAATGTACTATTTATTGAACAGGTGTGCTCGTTTATCGAAATAAACCTTATTGGCCCCGATCATAAATAATGACACGATCATGCTTGAAATCAGCATCGTTCCTGATTCGGATGCTGTCAGAAGATTCACCCCGCTGATCAGAGAGCTTGCTGCAATGTAAGCAACCTCAATAACCAGTGAAACAATATACATGATCAGCAGCATCTTCGGTCCCTTCGCCTTAAATCCGGCCAGATACTGGCGGACAATCAGCGCATAGACCCCCAACAGAATCAACAGCACACCGTAAATAATATCCAACACATGAAGCCCCGGATAGACAGCATAAACCTGTGCTGCCTGACTCTTCGTCTCGTACTGCATCCCCAGAACAGCCTCTACACCTGTCCATATATTGGCAAAGCCTGTCAGAACCAAGGAAAAATAGATCAGAAACTTGTACCACTTCATCGGTCTCGCCGGATAACGCTTCTCATCCGGAGCCATCTGATCAGTACGCCCGCTCTGTGCGGCTGATGCCTGTTCTCCCATTGACTGACATGTACCTTCAAATGAAGATGAAGCAAAATCATCTTCATTCATGGCTTTCCTTCTTGTCTCTTCATCAATTACTGTCCCACAGACAGGACATCTTCCCGCCTCATCTGCGAGGCGCTGGCCACAATTCGGACAACGCATTGTCATTCCCCCAACTCATATTCCCGAAGCATCGGGCATTTCTCTTAATTAAACTTGTAAATCTTCTGAGCCATTCTGTAGCATCGCACAACAATTCCATAGGAAATCTTGCCCGGTGGATTGCTGACAATACCACGGCCACCAAGGCGAACTCTCCAGTACATGCTCGGATACTTCTTCTTGAAGTATTGCCACAGTTCACGACGCTTCTCAAGATTCTCAGGTGTTCCTGAGATCAGAAGCATAATAGATGTCACGCAGCAGATCATGGCCAGATAGCTCAACATATAACGCGCCAGATGCTTATTGGATACATCCTGCGGCAGGCAGTAGGCATCGATCATCAGCTTGTTCACATAAATCTGCTGATCAATACGGCTGATCATCACGCGTTCGTTGACAGACTGGTCATTACGTCCAATAAAATATCTGTAAAGATCCACATCTAAATAATACAACGTCTTCACATACGGCAGCGGTATATAGACAAACAGATTGTCCACATAGAATGTATGCTTCGGCAGTTTCAGCCCGCTCTCTCTCAGCACTTTGGTTCTGTAGATCACAGAGTGCATCAGCAGATTCTGATCCATTCTGAAATGGCGCGCCTCATCCCATCCGAATATCTTCTCTTCCGGGAGCACCTTATGATAGCCGATTGTATGAGATGTACCATCCTCCACATGTTCATAGACATAATTGCAGATAAACATATCCACACGCTTGCGATCTTCTCTGAACTGTTTCAATCTATTCAGCACAATCTTGTAGCTGTCTGTATCCAGCCAGTCGTCTGAATCCACAACCTTGAAATACATGCCTCTGGCATTGGTAATACCTGTATTCACTGCACCACCATGACCTGCATTCTCCTGATGGATCGCGCGGCAGATCCCCGGATACTTTGCTTCATATTCATCCGCAATGGCAGCTGTGCCATCGCTGGAACCATCATCTACAATAATAATCTCCACGTCCTCGCCGCCCGGCAGCAGTGAATCAATACACTTGCGCATATAAGCTTCCGAGTTGTAACAAGGAACCGCAAAAGACAGAATCTTCAATCTTCCCAACCTCCTGATTAGATGTTTTTAAGCGTATAATGAGCAGGAGACAACTCCTGTCTGTTATATCTTAACAGGTCAATCCATAAAATACCAGTATAAAAATCTTACTTTTTTATAACTAATGGTTAAACGGATCTATCTTCCGCGTAATTTATTCAAAATCGTCACTGCAATCAGCACGATCAGATTGATGATAACAATGCTGGCACCCGTTGGAAGATTCATCTCAAATGACAGGATCAGCCCTGCCAGGAAGCAGATCACAGACAGAAAAACGGATAATACTGCCACTGCCTTGAAGCTGACAACCAGCTTGCGCGCAATCACCGCAGGAAAAATGATCAAACTGGAGATCAGAAGACTTCCCATCATCCGCATACCCATAACAACGGTCAATGCTGTCAGCAGCGCAATCAAAAACTGATAAAACCCGACTCTGATACCGCTGGCCTTTGCGAAATTCTCATCGAATGTGATCAGGAACAACCGATTATAAAATACGACAAACAGCACAAGAATGACAATCGACAGCACAACGCTGAAGATCACATCCTCTCTGCTCATAGCCAGAATACTGCCGAACATATAACCGTTGACATCTACATTGAATCCACTGCTCATGGCAGTGATAATCACACCAATGGATAATGCACCTGTGGCTACCATGCCAATCGCTGTATCCCCGCCGGTTTTAGACCGCTGGGACCAGAACATGATCAGGCAGGCTGCAATCACAACAATTGGAATCGAAACTGCCATAACCGGCAGTCCGAGCGCTACGGCCAGGGATGTGGATGCAAAACCGACATCTCCGAGTCCATGGCCAATAAGGGAATACCGCTTCAATACAAGAATAACCCCCAGCAGTGCCGCACAAAGAGAAATCATCACACCAGCTGCAATAGCTCTCTGTACAAACGGATAAGACAGGGCCTCAATTAACTGTGTCATGATAATGTCCTCCTTCTTGTGCACACTTTCTACACCATGCTTCATGATCGCCGTCGAATTCCACGGTCTGATTCATCATAATAATATGGCTGGCATACTGTTCCACCTGATCCAGATCATGGGAAACCATAAGAATGGTCACACCCTGCTTCTTGTTGATATGGTCGATCAAACTGTAAAACTCCGCTGTGATCGCCGGATCAAGACCTGCACATGGTTCATCCAGGATCAAAAGCTTCGGTTCTCTGCAAAGAGCTCTTGCCAGAAGCACACGCTGCTTCTGACCGCCTGAAAGGTTGCCGATCCTGTAATCTGCCAGATCTGTAATATCCAATGTCTCCATGGCATCTGCAGCTTTCTTCCTGTCTTCTCGCGTATAAAAAGGAAAACGTCTTCCAGAACGCTGCATGCCCGTCAAAACAACTTCTCTGACGGTTGCCGGAAAATCTCTTTCTACCTCCGTAATCTGTGATAAATAAGCGTACTGCTCCGGTGACAGCGCATGAATGACCTCACCGGATGTAACAGGCACCAGTCCCACAATCCCCTTGACAAGGGTGCTCTTGCCTGAACCGTTGCTGCCTATGATGCAGGCATACTCGCCTGCCTCTATCTTAAAAGATGCATGTTCTACAGCGACACGCTTATCATCGCTGTAAATGATCGACACATCTCTGACTTCCAGAATTGACATTTCTTCCTCCTACTCCAATGCCTTCTTCAGCATCTCGGCATTCTGCTGCATAAGATCAATAAAGGTCACGCCGGATTCGAATTCATCCTTCGTTACATTATGACAGGTGGAAAACATCAGCATCTGCGCACCTGTTGCATCTGCAATAGCTCGGGCTACATTCGGCGTTGAAAGCTCCTCATATAAAATATACTTCACATGGTGTTCTTTCATATAGTTGATCACATTCGCCATCTGTGCCATGCTCGGCTCCGTATCCGCCGAACAGCTGTCATAAACGCTCTCATACTCCAAGCCATAACCGTGAATGAAATAACCATAGGCAAAACGTCCGCCGAAAACAACATCCCGGCGATTACCGCCTGCTGTGATTGACTTCAGTTCACTGTCCAAAGCCTCCAGTTTCTCAATGTAAGCTTCTGCATTGGCCTTATACGTCTCGGCATTGGCCGGATCTGCCTCACAAAAGGCATCCTCGATATTCTTCACCATCTGTATGGCATTCTGCATATCCAGCCAGATATGCGGATCATACGTATGCTCATGGTGATGGCTGCTGTGGTCATGACTGTCTTCCTCCGCATGGGCTGAATCTTCCTCCGCCTCCGCATGTTCATGTTCCTCATCTTCTTCCTTCATCATAGAAACGCCGGAAGAAGCATCCACAACCTTTACTTTCGACATATCGACACTGTCTGCCAGCTCCTGAGCCCAGGGCTCCATCTCGGCGCCGGTATAGATAAACATATCAGCCTCAGAAATTCGGATCATATCTCCCGGTGTCGGGTCATACATATGACTCTCCATTCCCGGCAGCAGAACCAGACTCACATCCGCATGATCGCCGCCGATCTGTCTGGCAAAATCATACTGAGGAAACAAGGTTGTCACCACCTGCAGTCTGCCGTCAGACGCTTTATCAGCGGATGCCACCTGATGCCCGCAGCCTGCCAGCACCCACACAGCAAGCAAAAGCACCGGCAGTAATCTTATTCTATTCTTTATCATATCATTACACTCTCTTTCCTTAATGGAACCAAGTTTCATTAAGGAATGATACAATGATATTTCTGAAATGTCAACTACTAATTTGAAAAATACATTGGCCGCTCCGTCGGTCCTTCTGTCTGCCGCCGGATCAAACTACCGGAAAATCTCCCGCAGAACCTTTCCCTTTGCCCCCGGAAGCTCCAGTCCCATGATCTCGGCCATGGTCGGGCCCTCATCCATCAGAGACATCTCTTCAATCTCCACTCCCGGCATAATATCCGGTCCAACAGCCATGAAAACAGTCTGATAGTCTTTCCTTCCCGGGTGAAAACCGTGGGTTGCCCGCTGCACCTCAGGAATCTCTCCCATATCCAGCTCATTCTGAAAATAAAATCCGCGCCGTGCTTCCAACATAAAAGTACATTCCGGGTCTGCCCCCAGCTCCTTCGCCTTCTTCGATGAATAAATGGCCGCAATGCCATTATCCGGATCATTCTTCATGGCACACAGCCAATCATAGATTTCATTCTTGATCCGAATCTGCTCAGACTTCTCCAGTCCGTTCTTCCTGATATAAATATAAGCTGAACCATCACAATTCTGACAGTAAGCCTTCCAGTCCGTAATCCTCCCATGCTGTACCCTGATATATCCCTGCTCACGCAAAAATCGGTTGATCAATATAATATTCTGAACATCCAGCTGACTGTGATCACCGAGAAGCACTACCGTTGTATCCCGCTTCACGGACATTCCGCACCTGTGCAGCAAATGCATCAGTTCTCCGACTCTCCGGTCATGTCGCTCTATCGCCGCATGGGCTTCCTTCGAATGCACACCAAAATGATGCCGCTGTGTATCCAGATCTGTCAGATGTACAAACATCATATCCGGTCTGTAAGTCCTGATCGTATAATTCATGGAAGCCTGTACAAAATTGTCCAGGGCCGGCTGTCGAATACCGTCTCTGAGGCTGCCGAACTTCCGGTTCAGGGTCAACTGATACCCCAATGTGCCATTGGCCGCCGATGTCATGATCTGATTCGACCACCTGTGGTTGGCAAAAATCTCCGGAAGATTCCATGTAATATCAGACTTCGCCGTCACCGGCCATAAAAGGGCCGCCACCTGCATGCCCTTCTTCAATGCCTCATCATACAATGTCGTCCCCTGAATATACTTCCGCTGCCAGAACCAATCCGGCGATGAGCGTTCCGGCTGAATCAGAATATTGTTCACAATTCCGTGTTCTGCCGGCGGCCTGCCGGTCACGATCGTCGTATGGGCCGGATAGGTCAGTGACGGGTACACCGAACGGACTTGCCTGCAAAAAGCCGCATGGTCAATAAACTTCTTAAAGTTCGGCAGCTGCGAAAACATCTCAAAGTCCGTGCTGCCCAAGGCATCCAGTGAAATAACGATCAATCGCTTACTCTTCATCCGATTCATCTCCTCTGATACGCCGCATATGTTCCTTCATCTCTTTCTCATAGCCCAGATCTCCCATGTGATAGAACTTCTGATCCTTAAAAGCATCCGGAAGGTACTGCTGTCTGACATAATGATTCGGATAGTCGTGGGCATACTTATAGCCAATGCCATGTCCAAGCTTCGCTGCCCCGCCGTAATGGGCATCCTGCAGATAAGGCGGTACCGGAGCTACCTGGGTTGAACGCACCAGGGCCATCGCCTCATCGATTGCCATGATTGCTGCGTTGCTCTTCGGTGCACAGGCCACATAGGCTGCTGCCTGGGCCAATGTGATCCGGGCTTCAGGCATTCCCAGTCTTTCAACCGCCTGGGATGCGGCAACAGCCACCTGCAGTGCCTGAGGATCTGCATTGCCCACATCCTCTGATGCACAGATCATAATTCTTCTGGCAATAAAAGCCGGCTCCTCCCCCGCATACAGCATTCTTGCAAGGTAATAAATAGCGGCATCCGGGTCCGATCCCCGCATGCTCTTAATAAAAGCTGAGATCGTATCGTAATGATTGTCTCCGTTCTTGTCATAACGCATCACACGGCGCTGAATACATTCTGATGCCACATCAACCGTAATGTGAATCTTCCCATCCGCTGACGGTTCTGTTGTCAAAACACCCAATTCCACCGCATTCAATGCCATGCGTGCATCACCGCCGGATATATCCGCCAGAAAATCAACCGCATCATCTGAGATCTCAGCTCCATAACTGCCCATACCGCGCTCTGTGTCATAAACCGCACGCCTGATCAGCACCCCGATATCCTCCGCTGACAGCGGTTTCAGTTCAAAAATAACCGATCTGGATATCAAAGCGCCATTCACCTCGAAATACGGATTCTCCGTTGTTGCGCCGATCAGGATCAGCGTGCCGTCCTCCACAAAAGGCAGCAGATAATCCTGCTGACCCTTATTAAAACGGTGGATCTCATCAACAAAAAGGATGGTCCGTTTGCCGTACATTCCCATACGGTCCTTCGCTTCCTGAACAACCTGCTCCATATCCTTCTTGCCGGCTACAGTCGCATTGATCTGTGTGAATGCCGCGCTGGTAGTGTTGGCGATCACCTTCGCTATCGTTGTCTTGCCTGTTCCCGGCGGCCCATATAAAATAATCGAGCTGAGCTTATCAGCCTTGATCGCCCGATACAGCATCTTGTCCCGTCCGAGAATATGCTGCTGTCCTACAATCTCATCCAGCGTTCTCGGACGAAGCCTTGAAGCCAGGGGCGACTCTTTCTCCATTTTGTCTTCTCTCATATAATCAAATAAATCCATGATAACCTGTCACAACCTCCATATAGCAAAATCTTACCACATATAGCAAAAAGAAACAAGTGTTCTGTTTTTATTATTTTTCAAGTTTATAAACCTTTTAGAAAAGTTTACACTCAATTCATTGAACATCCAGTCCCAATCATGTATGATACCTATTGTATATATTGATATCCGTATGTACAACGCTTATTAGAAAGGACGAAACCCTATGGCTGGATTTTTAACATATTATCTGTTTGGAATGGAATCCTGTGATATGCTTTCCGACAACTATATCCATGAAGTCATTAAAAAGAATAACCATGCTTTTCTTCTGGGTCTTCAAGGGAACAATCTGCTCTCCTTTAATCCTCATACTTTATCCAAGCGTGGACTGTCCTATCGTACAGCTTCCCTGACGCTGCGCAACCAGGAATACGCTGCGTTTTTTAATAATATGCTGGATACATTAAGTGGCATGGCCGATCAGGAGCGCGATGTCTGCATCGCCTATATGGCAGGCTATCTCTGCTTTTTTACCATTGATCAGTCTGCTTCACCCTATATTCTTTTCAGGGTCTGGCAGGATCTTCCGGCCAAGTGCAGTTCATCCCGCATGACATGTCACCGTCGGAAGGTTGAGACAACCATTGACACAGTGCTGCTTCGGAGTCGCTGCCATATGGAGCCTTCCCAGCTGAATTTTGAAGCACTGACCTTTGTCAGCCGCAAAGACCTGTCAGCCATTGCCTATCTGATGCGTCAGACGATCCAGACCACTTACAAGTACCGGATCGCCGCGAATGAAATCAGTACAGGCGTCCGCAATATGCAGCGTCAGAACATTCATTTGCGCCCGAACAACCGTTTTTATCATTTGCTGAGATACCGGATTGAAGGCGCTCTGCCAATCCTCCCCGCTCAGAAGAAGAAGGTCTATCAGGATTATCTGTCTGATGAACATGATTATATGAACACTGACAAAAAGCCGTGGTACACCTATCCCGGCTGCCCGGAAGCTTCCTATCTCTCCTTTGAAGAGATCTTTGAGCAGGCACTTCAGAACAGTCATCAGCTTCTTGAGAACCTGGACAGCTGCCTTGCATGGGGCATGGACCGTGAAGAACTCATCAACAGCATTATTCATCTCATTCCTTATCCATCGATATAAAAAGAGCTCTTTGAGGTTTTATCTGAACCTCAAAGAGCTTAAATATATTTAATACATGACCATCAGACGGCTGATCAGGAACTGATACTCGTCGATGGTCTTTTTCATTGCCAATGCCTCGTCAATGTCAAAGTCCGTGAACTGACCGGCTTTATAGGCAATGACTCTGTTGGTCGCACCACCGGACAACAGGTCAACGGCATAAGCACCCATTGTGGATGCGTATACCCTGTCTTTAGCTGTCGGCGAGCCGCCTCTCTGAATATGACCAAGAATCGTGGCTCTTGTCTCAATACCTGTGGCCGTTTCTATACGTTTGGCCAGTCGATTCGAATCCCCGATACCTTCCGCATTGATGACAACATGATGTTTCTTGCCTTTCAAACGGTTTGAGAGGATCGTCTCGATCAGATCCTGCTCATCGAACTGTTCCTTTTCAGGTATCAGAATGCCGTCCGCACCGTTGGCAATTTCGCACCAAAGGGCAATATAACCTGCATTTCTGCCCATAACTTCAATGATGCTGCATCGCTCATGGGACATGGATGTATCTTTGATCTTGTCAATGGCTTCCACAGCCGTATTGACCGCCGTATCAAAACCGATGGTATAATCCGTACATGCAATATCCAGATCGATGGTTCCTGGGATACCAATGGTATTGATGCCCAGAGCTGACAGCTTCTGTGCTCCTCTGAAGGAGCCATCACCGCCGATGACGATCAGTCCGTCAATGCCATGCTTCGTAAGGATCTCTGCCGCTTTCTGCTGTCCTTCCTCAGTCATAAATTCTTTGCATCTGGCAGTATACAGAATTGTACCGCCGCGCCGCATAATTTCTGAAACGCTCTGCTTGTCCATATCAATGATCTCTTCATTCAAAAGGCCGGCATAACCGCGCATGATACCTTTCACATTCAGGCCGCTGGCGATAGCTGTACGCACGATCGCACGAATAGCCGCATTCATCCCCGGTGCATCTCCGCCGCTGGTCAAAACGCCAATTGTCTTAATCTCACCCATTTGATATCTCCTCCTTTATTCTCCCTGCTCCATCCCCTTACAGCGACTGCACAGGGCACTCTGTCTGTCCATATGACTTTTTAAAGTTAATCCATATAGCTATAGTAGACTTTTCCATTCTGCTCAAAAAGCTTTTCTGCTGCTGTCTGTGTCATGGAATATACTTCTCCCTTTGCAGGATCCGCAATCCAGACATAATCATTATCATAAGCCGTGATCAGACCGTAATTGTTGTTTGAAAGTTTGACAGCCACAACACGGTCGCGATAAACAAAATGAAGCACATCATCCAGCTTCAGGCCGCTCAGATCAATCGTCTCCGCCGGAAGTACCGCTGTCATCGCCGCAAATAACGGCTCTGCATCATCGATCGTGCCATTTAATTCCCAACCTTCGTAATCTGCAATCGTCTTGATCAAAATGCTGTTCATGCTCTGTGTATTGCTGGTCTTGTCAATACTGTCAATATTCAGATCCCAGATATAAGCTCTTCCGGCTTTCTGCCAGATCACCTGCTTGTGGCTGGTCATAATCGTGCCGGCGTAGGTCGTACCGTAATCCACAGCCTCCTGGATCGTCGCAAATGCCGCATCCATGCGTCCCTTTGTATAAACATAATACTGCATTTCCACCTGATTCGTATCTTCGTATTTTCTTGAAATATCATAACCCGGATCCAGGTAACGGGCACTCTGTGAAATCGGCACAAAACTGTCGGATGTATTCAGATGCAGCCAGTTCTGCTGTCCTCTGATACTGTCTTTTTGTTTATCCACATAAATTTTCTGGTCATCATTTTCGATATTACGGATGATATAATCTTCACCAGCATCCTGATAATCCGTATAATTGCCGTTCTTTACAGCCTTGGCCAGCTTCATGGATATATTGCCGTCACTGATGGTCAGCCGCATCACATAGTCACCGCTCTTCTGATACGTCTTGACCTCATTATAATTCTCATCCATAATGTGCACTTCGCTGATCGGTGTGCGAATGACACCGGAGGAATCCTCTGTCAACATCTGTGGATCGATCAGACCATAGATCAGATCCTTTCCCGCATAGCCAAGAGGCACAATCCGCCAGTCGCCGCCTTCAATGGTTCTTTCCTTTCCGGAATTCAGATCAACGATCTTCAGCCGTTCTCCGGCATTTTCATCACCGCCGTCACACATAACAAAAATGCCGTCTCCCGATGCTGTACAATTGCTGCTGTTGAGGTCTTTGTAGGCCACATCCATTTTGCCCATATTGACATCAATGGCATAAACAGTATCTTCCAACAAAAGATACAGTGTGCCGTCATCATTCATATAAGCCAGTTCCTCCAGGCCTGACCGCATCTGCTCAAAACCTTTATTAAAAGGAATAAAAACAAGATCTTCCAGAAGAACATCTTCATGGCTGAAATGATAAACCATCACACCTTCCCGGCCTTCGTAATTACCGGAATGCATATAACCATACACAATAAAATACAAATCTCCGGTTTCAGGATCCGCATGAACAACCTTTATGCCGGCTTCATCCTGTCGTCCGCAATTGTGATTGTCATCCTCCTCCGTATAAACCTTGGTCATAATACGATTGGTATTGTCATAAAGCCACAGCTGCTGATCGCCTGTTACCCAGGTATACTGCTGCTGGTCTGTTCCATAGGAGGCATAGTCGATATCTGAAGCGTCTCCGATACCAAGCCTGAGTGCTCCTGAAGAAACAGTTATATCTGCCAGTCCGATATTCTCTGCCATCCGCCGTTCAAAATCCAGAAGATAGACCTTTGAATCTGTCCATCGCAGCCTGTAATACTCATTGACATTATAAAATGTATTAATATCTCCGGCTGAGGATTCTATCGTATAGGACAAGGTAAAAGCCGCCGTCTCCGTATTAATCTCCTTCAGACGAATAGCGATCTCGCTTGTTCGGTATGGCGCCATACTTCCCCATGTCACCGTATCCGGTGATGAATACAGCGTCACCAGACTCTTGTCTGAACTCGAGGAAGAGGATGTTGATTCAAGATAACTGCTCAAAGCATCTGCACTGTCCTTATTGAAAGTCGTTTCATTGAAATCCAGGACAAACTTGAGTTTCTCAGCTACCTTCAGATCCGATCCGTAACGGACTCTTGTATAATAATGATAAACCTGATCCTGATCGTTTTTCAGCATCAGATGCAGACAATACTCCCTGTTGGAATACAGTGTGTTTTTGAATTGGAGCTGCATTTGAACCATAGCATTGACCTTTTCCATGTCGGTACAGTCTCCGCTTTCGATCAGATCTGTATACTGATCATTGTACAGCTCAAAACTAACCGAGGAAATATTGTGTCCATAGGTATCCATACTCAGATTGATGGTTTTGCTCTCACCTACAGGTGTTAGCGTATCTCTGTAGTAACCGCCGTCTACCGGCTCTGTATACCCATGCATTTCATTCATGAGTTCACCGCCGGTACGCACATACAAAAGCGGCAGATCCGCGCTTGAACGCTGCTGCTCACCGCTGACCTTCCCCTGATTAAGCACAAAGCTGCTGACACAGACTGCTGCAATAAAAGCGGTAAGATAGGCCAGGAGCGTCAATAGTATCTTCTTAGTTCTGCTCATACGCCATCTCCCCTTCCATCTCCTTAAAAAGTTTCTCCAGGGTCAGCTCTGCACCAAAGAAATCTCTGCACTTCTGATAATTCTCCATCTGCTGCTTTCTGGCCGCCTTCGGCAAAAGTCCCTTGGACTTCACCCCACGGATCAGAATGTTCTTCGGTGTATGTTCCATATCGATAAATTCAAGAAGCTGCGTCTTATAGCCTTTCATTTCCAACAGCTGTCCACGCATGGCATCTGTCATCAGGGCAGCTGTCCGCTCTTTGATGAGCCCGTACTGAAAAGCCCCGGACAAAGTTTCACACTGCACCTTTCGGTTCAGTTCGTGCTGACAGCACGGCACGGATAAAATCACCGATGCATGCCATTTAACAGCCTTATATAAGGCATAATCGGTTGCAGTATCACAGGCATGAAGCGTCACAACCATATCCACTTCATCTGTGCCGTTATAATCCGCAATATCTCCGCATAAAAACTGAAGCCCATCATAACCATACCGGTCGGCCAATGCCTGACAGTCTTCGATAACCTTCTGCTTCAGATCCAGTCCCGTGATCCGGATGTCATAATGCTTCAGCACCTTCAGGTAATAATACATGGCAAATGTCAGGTAAGACTTGCCGCATCCGAAATCAATGATATGCACGGTTCTGTCGGTTGGCAGTTCCGGCAGAATATCTTCAATAAACTCCAGGAAGCGATTGATCTGTCGATACTTGTCATAACGTGTACGGATAATCTTCCCGCTTTCTGTCATAACGCCCAGATCAATCATAAAAGGCACTGCCGTTCCTTCTTCGATGATATATTGCTTCTTGCGATTATGCTCCAGATTCTGTGTCTCAATGCAGGCTGCTTTTTTGCTCTTTACTGTTGCCTTGCCCTTCTTGCTGACAAGCACCGTCACCATTTCATCCTGCATCCGGATCTGCGCCTGTCGGAAATCATGAAGTATCCATCCAGACAATGTCTCCAAAGCATCCTCCGCCGTCATATTCTCATGAAAAACCTGCTTGTCCGTATATCTGGATACCTGAAAATACAGACTATCCCGAATCATAACAGGCCGTACCTTTATCTTTATAAAGTCACCGCCGCCTCTTGCACCGCTAATGACCATATCTACCAGAAGCGATGTCAGCACACGCTTCAATAATTCTTCTATCTGATTCATCTAAACACCTTATCTATGTTTTATAAGAAACGCCGGAGTTCCTCAGAGCGCCGGCGCAATGATTATTATTCAATTCTATAGTTTAACATAACATTTTCTGTCTGTAAATTGCGGTAAACCATTTTTATAACGATTCACAGGTATTTTTCAATAATTTCTGCGATTCATCTGCTGATAACGCCATCTCCTGTGATGCATCTCACCAAGCAGCATGATCTGTATCATTTCTTCCATGCAGCTATCCCAGGTCTGATCCTCCTTTCTGTCTGATACAGCCGTATCTTCAGGCATCGTTATAAGCGCCGGGTCATTTTCCTGAATGACCGCAATAATCTCTTTGACAACCTGCTCCACCGCGATCCGGTCCGGGTAGTTGTCAAACATCATGCTGTTCTCATATTCCAGCCGGTCGGCCGCATCCTCAATATAATACACCAGTTTGCGGGCCGTATTCGGGTAAAGCTGTTGCATATACAGCCAGTCTTCTTCCATCTGCCCCGGCTCCGGCATATCAGTCATGTACAGATCATCCGCTTCCTGTTCTTCCTCCTGCGCACATGACTGAGACTGAAGTCTGTTATTTTTTCCCGCAGTTCCCCATGATTCCCTGTAAGGCGGTCGGCCAGGCCCCTGCGGCGGCGGTCCCCATGGTCCCTGATGAGGCGGTCGGCCAGCCCCCGGTGGCGGCGGTCCCCATGGTCTCTGATAAGGCGGTCGGCCAGCCCCCGGTGGCGGCGGTCCCCATGGTCCCTGATAAGGCGGTCGGCCAGCCCCAGGCGGTGGCGGTCCCCACGGATCCCTGTACGGCGGTCGCCCGCCGCATGGCGGACAATTTCGTTGATAGTTGTATGCCATCTGTTTTTCCCCCTGCTGATAGGCTTCTGATTATAGACTATGCATTTATTCGTTTATCGTGTATAATAGGTGCAGGAATTTGAATTTGGAGGTAATATAGAATGAATGTTCAGGAAATAAAAAAAACACCGCGTCCACGCTACTGCGGTATCCTTGTTCACCCGACTTCTTTCCCGAGCCCTTATGGAATCGGTGATCTCGGGGATGGTGCCTATGCTTTTATCGACTTTTTATATGACGCCGGACAGACCCTCTGGCAGTGTCTGCCCCTTGGTCCGACAGGTTTCGGCGATTCACCCTATCAGGCTTTTTCAGCTTTTGCCGGTCAACCGCTGCTCATCAGCCCGGATCTGCTGCTGAAGGACGGTCTTCTTGAGAAGGATGACCTGGCCGATGTACCGGATTTCAACGATTATTCTGTTGAATACGGCAATGTGATCACTTATAAGTCTGCTCTGCTCCGCAAAGCCTGTGCACATTTTACTGCATCGGAGGACAAAGCCCTGCATAAAGCTTTCAACCACTTCTGCCGAACCGAGAAGGATTGGCTGGAAGACTATGCTCTGTTTATGGCTCTCAAAGATCTGCATCAGGGCCGTTCCTGGCATGAATGGTCGCCTCAGTATCAGGTTCTGGATACCAGGACCCGGAAGGCCGCACTGACCGAACTGGCCGACAGCATCACTTACTATCAGTTTATTCAGTTTATTTTCTTCAAACAGTGGCATGAACTGAAACTTTATGCCAACAAGAAGGGAATCTCCGTCATCGGTGATATTCCAATCTTTGTTTCACCGGACAGTGCCGATGTCTGGGCGAACCAGTCTCTGTTCAAGCTTGACAGCAAAGGCTTCCCGACAGCCGTTGCCGGTGTACCGCCGGATTATTTTTCAAAAACCGGTCAGCTGTGGGGCAATCCGCTCTACAATTGGACAGAACACAAGAAAACCGGATATGCATGGTGGATCTCCCGTATCCGTCAGCAGCTGCAGCTTGTGGACTATCTGCGTATTGATCATTTCCGCGGTTTTGAAGCTTACTGGTCCGTACCGTACGGCGACGAAACAGCTATCAACGGCAAATGGATCAAGGGCCCGGGAGCTTCCCTTTTCCGTGCAATCGAGAAGGAACTCGGCAAAGACCTTCCGATTTTTGCAGAAGATCTCGGTGTGATCACCCCGCAGGTTGAGAAGCTCCGTGATACCTTCCATTTCCCGGGTATGAAGGTGCTTCAGTTTGCCTTCAATGACACCGCAGAAAGCGATTTTCTGCCTTACCTCTACCCTGAAAACTGCATCTGCTACACAGGTACCCATGACAATGATACAACGGTTGGCTGGTATCTTGAACTGGATGAGAAATACCGTGACAAGGTCCGCCGCTATATGAACTGTGACGGCAGCAACATCCACTGGGATTTCATCCGTACAGCCCTTGGCTCCACTGCCCGCTACGCGATTTTCCCACTTCAGGATCTCTTCGGTTTCGGAAGTGACTGCCGTATGAACACACCGGGGGCTGCTGCAGGCAACTGGGCATGGCGCTACACATCAGACAGACTCTCACCGGAACTGGCAGAAGCACTGAAGACCATCAGCGAAGTTTACGGCCGTGACCGCGCACGTATGGAGGTCCACGCATGATTCGTACAATCCTTGTCCTTTTGTTCCTGCTCTGCTTCTTCATTATCAGCATCCCGCTGTACCTGATTGAAGCCATCATCGGACATTTCGACATCCATAAGAAAGAACGCAGTTCTTTTGTCATTGTCACAACGGCACTGAAGATCATTATCTGGCTCTCCGGTATTCATCTGATTGTTAAAGGCCAGGAAAAAGTCCCAAAGGATCAGGCGGTCCTCTATGTTTCCAATCATCGAAGCTATTTCGATATCGTAACATTGTACCCACTGACCAACAATACCACCGGTTTTGTTGCCAAGAAAGAGCTGGAACGGATTCCTTTTATCCGACGCTGGATGCGCTATATGAACTGTCAGTTCCTTGACCGTGAGAATATCAAAGAAGGGTTAAAGACGATCCTCAACTGTATTGCCACCGTCAAAGGCGGCTGTTCCGTCTGCATTTTCCCCGAAGGTACACGTACCCCGGGGGATGACATGCTGGAATTTAAGGAAGGCAGCTTCAAGATTGCCGAGAAATCCGGCTGTCTGATCATCCCGGTAGCCATTACCAATACGGAAAATGTTTTTGAGAACCATATTCCTTTTATCAAGGCTTCCACTGTTATCATCGAATTTGGTGACCCGATCGATCTCAATGCCATGCCGAAGGAGGAACGCCGACATATCGGCAGTCAGGTTCAGGGCATCATCGGCGGTATGCTGAAAGAAAACAGCCTTGCCAATGTCGAATCCTGACAATAACTTATTTTTTTCTCAAAAAACTATTTCTTTTTTAGCGAAAAAATGCTACACTTAAATTCGATTGATTTGAAATGTATTAAAGGAGGAAGTAACGTGACAATAGCACCTATTGCAGCCCTTGGCACCGCATGGATCGTCACTCTGGTTATTCTTGCCATTCTGATTATCGCACTTGTAATTGTTGGTGTATGGGGAAACAAGCAGCAGAAGAAATCAGCAGATGCCCAGCAGCAGCTTCAGGACGCTGCCCAGCCAATGACATTACTGGTTATTGATAAAAAGCGCATGAAGATCAGTGAGGCCAATCTTCCGAAGGTTGTCATCGACAACGTACCGAAGATGATGCGCCGTTCCAAGGTCCCGATTGTTAAAGCTAAGGTCGGTCCGCGTATCATGACATTCATGTGTGATGAGAAGGTTTTTGATATGATTCCTGTGAAACAGGAGATCAGAGCCATGGTCGGCGGTATCTACATTCTCAGTGTGAAGAGTTTAAGAGGCCCTGCACTGGTAACACCACCGAAGAAGACTTTCTGGCAGAAAGTCAAAGGTAAATTCAGCAAAGCCGAATAAAAAAACTGTCGGATTTTTCGAAATCCGACAGTTTTTTTATGTCAGACGCTTCGCAACTCAATACCTCTGAACCGCGCGCATTTTTACATAAAGAAATCCTCTTTTGGAGTAAATACGGCCGGATCGTCTTTAAGCTTTTCGGCCAATTCCAACAGTTTTTCTTTGTTGTTCATTCTCTGGTCATCGATGACAGCCTCTGTCAGTTTGTCCAGTACTGCTCCAAGCAACGGTCCCGGTTCGATGCCGGCCCTGATCAGGTCCAATCCACCGATGGCTAACTGACGCACGGTAAAGCACTGTCCTTCCGCGATCACTTTGTGATATGTTTTCTCCTTCTCTGCCAGTAAAGCCAGTTTGCCCGGAATAACTGCCGGATTCTTTGCCTCAATATCTGCATGCTGGACTTTGATGAAATCCTCAAAGATATCCTGTCCGACTCTGTTTAGTGCCCTTCTGACACTGACTTCGGAAGCATCGTATTTCAAGCCATGCCACTTGACAAGTCGTACAACTTTTGTCCGGGTATCGTTGTCGAATTTAAGTCTGCGCATGATTTTCTCTGCATAGGCGGCACTAACCTCCGGATGCTTATAAAAAATCTCACGACCGCCTTCAACCACCTTTTTCACATCCGGCTTGCCAAAATCATGCATCAGCATGGTCAAACGCAGAACCTTGTCCGGCACAATATTCATCATCGCCCGAAGGGTATGTTCTTCCACATCATAGATATGGTTCGGCGTTTGCTGGCTGACACCCCTGATTCTGTCATATTCCGGCAGAACAACCGCTGTAATGCCAAGATCACAGGCCAGGCGCATGTATTCGGGATGGTCCGACACAAGAATCTTCACCAGTTCCATCTGTATACGCTCCGCGCTGATATTCTCAAGCTGCTGTACCTTCTCTGTAATCGCTTCTTTTGTCGGTCCATCAATTTCAAAACCAAGCTGTGCAGAGAAGCGCACTGCACGCATGATACGCAATGCATCCTCATCAAAGCGTTCCTGAGGCACACCGACACAACGGATGATCTTTCGTTCCAAATCGCCGATACCATCAAAGGCATCCACAATTCCTCTATCCGGATTGTACGCCATGGCATTAATCGTAAAATCGCGACGCTTTAAATCCTCTAAAAGCTGACTGGTAAACTGGACTTCTTTCGGATGACGGCTGTCCTCATACTCTCCGTCAATACGGTACGTCGTAACTTCATAACCTTCTTTGCCTATCATCACTGTCACTGTACCATGCTCAATTCCTGTATCAATGGTATGCGCAAATACGGCCTTTACCTGTTCCGGTCTTGCGGATGTGGTAATATCCCAATCTTTCGGTTCACGACCAAGCAGACTGTCCCTTACGCAGCCTCCTACCACATAGGCTTCATATCCCGCCTCAGATAGTCCCTTTAAAATTACTGCGGCATTCTCAGGAATTCTCATCGATAATCTCTCCATAAAATTCTCTCCCTCATCTGATACATCTAACATTTACCGTTCTACTTCGCTGCCTGAAGGATTTTCTCTTTAAGCTGTGCATCAAAGAGTCCCTTTCGAATCATCTCGATTTCAAACTTATACGGTGCGTAACTTTTCTTCTTGTTCTCAGCATCCGGAATATACGGTGTCTCCAGTATCTTCGGTATCTGCTCAAAATCCGGACAGTTCACTACCTGCATCAGTGCCTCAAAACCAATCTCTCCAAAACCAACATTCTCATGACGGTCCTTATGGGCGCCGCATGGATTCTTGCTGTCATTGACATGGAAAACAGCAATCTGATCCTGCCCGATCACCTTGTCAAACTGCGACATCACACCTGAAAAATCATGCACAATATCATAGCCAGCATCATGAACATGACAGGTATCAAAACATACTCTTAACTTATCATTGTATCGAACACCTTCATAAATGGCTGCCAGTTCTTCAAAATTCCGTCCAATCTCACTGCCCTTTCCCGCCATGGTCTCCAGCGCAATATTCACCGGCGTATCGGCCGTCAGCACGGTATTCAGTCCTTCAATGATCCGCCTGATGCCTGCTTCCTCACCGGCCCCCACATGAGCCCCGGGATGCAGGATCAATACCTTGCTCCCCATGGCAGCCGTCCGCTCAATCTCTTTGGCAAGAAACTCTACCGCCAGTTCATAGGTCTCCGGCTTCACTGTATTGGCCAGATTGATAATATACGGTGCATGGATGACAATCTCATCCATTCCCTTCTCTTTCATCAGATTCCAGCCCTCCTCCACCCGGAGTTCCTCTATCGCTTTGCGCCTTGTATTCTGCGGTGCACCTGTATAAACCATTAATGTATCCGCCCCGTAAGACAATGCCTCCTTCACAGAACCAAGAAACATCTCCTTGCCGCTCATTCCCACATGTGAACCAATCTTCATCATTTTCCTCCTTGTGCCGCCTGACGATAGACCTTTCCGCTCTGAATGGCAATGCCCCTGTCAGCCAGCAAATCATTCACTGTAACAAAAGTATAGCCTCTGCGCATTAAATCGTCAAGCGCCATCACCGCCCCCTGAACACTTTCTTCAAAGATATCATGCAGCAGGATAATGTCGCCGTCCTTTGCTTCGGAAATCACATAATCTGCGATCTCACCGGCACTTTTTCCCGTCCAGTCCTCGGTATCCACCGACCACAGGATCACCGGCACATTCAGACTTCTGCAGACAGCATTATTGACACAGCCATAGGGCGGACGGACTGCATAACTGAAATCTCCGATAATGCTCGAAACAGCCTGATACCACTGCAGGATTTCCTGTTTCTGCTGATTTTCAGACAATGTAGTCATCTGCACATGGTGATAGGTATGACACCCGATCTGATGTCCGTCTTCTGCCATCCGCCGGATAGTCTCCCTGTTTTCCGGAAGATCTGCCTGACTGCCGATAAGAAAAAATGTCACTTTCACATTTCGTTTCTCCAATTCATCCAGAAGCCAATCTGTCACTCCGGCTTTTGGTCCGTCATCAAAAGTCAGGGCGATCATTGGTTTTTGCTGTAAATCCGGATGAAAAAGAACTTTTGAAAATGCTTTTTGAGACACTTTTGAAAATCCGCCTAAAACTGAATGACCATTGTATTTTTGCTGTCCGCCCAAACAGCCCGCACATGTTATGATCACTGTTGCTGTCAATACAACTATGAGAAACACGCTCCGCGAGTTTCTCAAGTTATCGCGGCAGTCGCCTAGGTCTCGTGCAAGCACGGACTTTGGCTCGTTGCTCGCGTAAATAAAAAACAGAATACCTGCCTTACGTCTCATTTCAAATGCCACTTCCCGCTCTATACATATCCATCATATGTAAGCGGCATTCAAATTATCCTGAAAAGCTAAAAATCCCAATCAATCATCCGGACACATGTACCGAATAATCGATTGGGATTTCTTTATTGCGATGCTTCTAAACCGCCTTTATTATTTGTTTTATTCAGATGCCTTGCCTGCAGAACCGAATAATTCAATCTTCTCTCTGACAGTTGCTTTGATTGCTTCAGCACCCGGCGCAAGCAGCTTACGAGGATCGTAACCCTTGCCCTGAAGGTCCTTGCCTTCTTCGATATATTTTCTTGTAGCAGCAGCAAATGAAAGCTGACACTCTGTGTTAACATTGATCTTTGCTACGCCAAGATTGATGGCTTTCTTGATCATATCATCAGGAATACCTGTACCGCCATGAAGAACGAGAGGCATCGCACCTGTCTTCTCCTGTACAGCTGCCAGTGTCTCAAAGCTGAGTCCAGGCCAGTTAGCCGGATACTTGCCATGGATATTGCCGATACCTGCAGCCAGCATGTCCACACCAAGATCTGCAATCGCCTTGCACTCATCAGGGTCTGCGCATTCGCCCATACCAACAACACCGTCTTCTTCGCCGCCGATGGAACCAACTTCTGCTTCCAGAGACATACCCTTTTCAGCACAAATCTTGACTAATTCCTTTGTCTTGGCAACATTCTCATCGATTGGGTAGCTTGAACCATCAAACATGATAGATGAAAAACCGGCTTCGATACATTTATAGCAGCCTTCATAAGTGCCATGGTCAAGATGAAGAGCTACCGGAACTGTAATATTCAGTTCTTCTATCATTGCCTTCACCATAGCAGATACAGTCTTAAATCCACACATGTACTTGCCTGCACCTTCTGACACACCGAGAATAACCGGTGAATCCATCTCCTGAGCTGTCAGCAGAATAGACTTTGTCCACTCAAGGTTGTTGATGTTGAACTGTCCTACTGCATAATGACCTGCTTTCGCTTTCTGAAGCATTTCCTTTGCTGATACTAACATAAAAAATTCCTCCATAGATTGTGTCGATCATTATCGATCATTGTCGGTCACAACCAGTCAATATCGGTCATGACAAAGTTATTATAGCCCTTTTTTCATAAAAAGTAAATGGTAATTTACTTAAACTTGATATCAATGTACTGACAGATCAGATCCACTGCCTTGTCAATGCCAAGGGAACTGGTGCTGATCGACAGATCATATGTATGGCACGCCTTCCAATCCTGTCCTGCATAATAGCCAAAATAGCTGTCACGCTTCTTGTCCATGGAATGAATCTTCTTCTGTGCTTCCTTCTCATCCAGATGATCCGAAGCCATGATGCGCTTCGTTCTGAAATCCTTGTCTGCACTGATGTAGATCCTGACGCACTTTGGTTCATCACGCAAAATATAGCCTGCGCATCGTCCGACAATAATGCAGTCATCCTTGTCAGCGATCTCCTGAATAACCTCTGCCTGCTTGTTGAACAATTTGTCACTGGACAAAGTATTCTCAAAAGGATTCATGGATGTATTCATCGTAAAAGTATTCATCGCCAGCATATACAGAAAACTGTCTGTCGGCTTCTCATCGACTTTTTCGAAATAATCTTTCCTGATACCGCTTCGTCTTGCCGCAAGATCCGCAATATCTTCATCATAGACCTCAAGGCCAAGACGTTTGCCAAGCTTCTCGGCAATCTCCTTACCGCCGCTGCCGTACTCTCTGTTTAAAGCAATAATTAAATGATCCGACATCTTAACTCCCCCTATTCTGTCTCTTTATTGTCTGTCACTTCGGACGGTGTCTGACTGTGCATACTCTCATGCTCTTTCACAAGCTCATCATGAAGTTCCAGTGAATTCCAGCCGCAATTCGCCTCTGTCAAAACCGCCTTCAACGCAACCGGCTGAATCTTCATCTTTCTGAAGCCGTGAAGAAAACTATCCAGCATACCGCCGGTAAATCCCTTCAGGATCAGCATCTCATCTTCAAAACCTTCGCCTTTATAAGTCTCTCCGCTGAGGGAATATCCCGGCACACCGGCAATCGCACCGATGGCTTCTGTGTACTGCGCCCGGTCCACAACACGGATCTTCAATCCCAGTGTCAGACACAACATGCGGATCTGCCGCCCTCTTTCCGAATTCAAATTATAAAAATAAACGGCTCCATTCTGTTTCATCTTCTGTTACTCCTATATTATAATTATATTATATGCAGCTCGGCCTTCTCTTTAGACGCAACCCTGATCACAACACGACATTCTGAAATAAATACATCATTCATATGAAGATCATAGACAATCTCTGTCTCAATGTTCTCCCCTTCCTGCCTTGTCCGCAATCTGGATGTAAATATCTCCATCTGGATGACTCCGGCCGGTGTATGGTACTGGGAAGAAATCTGCTTCTCCTTCTCAAATACCATATGGACCTTGCCCGCACCGCGTCGGATCACATCTACTCTATCCTCGCCGATCTTGATCGTATTGCCTGACTGCTCACCGCTTTCAGGATCAATCTCATCATACAGAATATAATGTTTGCCGTTTCTATAGTAATAAGCCGCCCCGGCGATCAGCTCGGTAGTTGCATCTTCACCGAGATCTGTCTGGTGGCCTCTGACTGTCAAAATGACGTTCTCTGTCATATCAATTCCTTTCTCTTTCAGACGTTATTCTCTCCCGGCTATTTCATTCACTCTGCGTACAATTTTCACAGACTGCATCATGTTGGAAATGACACATGGAAAAAAAGCCTATATCGAAATTATACCATATCTTTCTCTGTTTTTGAATTATTTATAGCTAATTAGCTCGATTATTTCCGGAATACCGCTGTTATTTTCAAACACAGGGATCACGGTTTCATCTCCTGCCCTGCCGCCGATAAAATTTTCCAGAATACTCATGGTACAGCCTTTATTTTCATAATTATTCTGGCAGAGTTCATAGATAAAAACCCCAACAGAGCCATGCACATCGTCATCCAGCTGTAAAATATCTTCTGCAGTATGTTCGGCACGAGCAATAAGTGCCGTTCTTCGTATGGTCTTTTCATCTGCCAGTTCATTCATCACCTGGCTTCTTTTTTCCTGATCCTCAAATAAATCTTTTCCCATCAAAATAACAGGCATCTGGCTGTAATCCGTTGTTTTATCCGAGGATGCATTCAGAAGTTCCGATGCTTCTGAAACAGATGCTGCCGCAATTACCCGCATCGGCTCAGCCTCCCCTGCATCCGTCCCTGTCAGAGCAGAAAGATCCGGAAAACCATAACTGATTTTTAAACCGCCCTCCGGATCACTGTCTATGCCCATACACATAATATAATTGCGGTTTTGAGGCTCCCGCTCTGCATAACAGCCGCATAGAAGCACCGCTGTGATCAATATTCCAAAAAGCAGTGCCAGTTTTCTATCCATTTTTGCATCTTTATTGTCTGTCCGGATCAGTCCTTTTGCAGCCACTGTCAGATGTATCAGCATGCCGCCGGCAAAAACAAAAAAACTCATCATCCACAGCATGACAAAGAAGATATCATAACGTGAGATGAAGTTTCCTGGAAATCGGATCAGCTGCAGCACCACCCCAAATGGATACCGCTCACCCGCAATGCCCTCCGGACTCAGCAGACAGACTGTCAGCCCTGTACTAAACAACAGCATGAGTCCTGCACCGGTAAAGGCCACCGGATAGATGCCTTTTCGCCGATTCTGTCTTTGAATGCACCGCCACAACAGCAGCGGCTGGTCACTCAGCAGAAAAAAGGCCGCACCGGCCAAACCGTTTTTCAGCATCAGAAGCAGGCTGATGCCACCTTCCTGCTTCACGCTTTCAACCATCAGATACCGCCAGCAGCCGCTTTGGATCACCTGCTGCAGGCCAAATATAAAAAGAAGGATCAACGGCAGACAAATCAGCCATCCCATGAGTTCTGACATTCTCCCCCGCACCTCCATACCTTTTCCGGCGCCATAAATCAACGCTGCCATCAGAAAAATGATGGGCAGCACACGGCCATACGCAACCGGTATTCTGTCTGCGATCACAGCGCAATAAAAACGCAAAGCCCATATCAGTCCTGCCAGATAAAAAATCAGCCACAGCAGGCAGAGTATTCCCGGCAGTTTTTGTTCTGAGAGTCTGATGCCTGACTTTTTTTCATACTGATCAAACATACAAAAAGATGCCTTATAATAAATCAGCACGAGACCAATTGTCAGCAGACTGCCCACAAGCATTGTCAGCGATGAAGCTTGTTCCTTTGCTGCTGTCAGTGAAAAAAGCCCCGCTGCCAGCATATCCAGCATAAAAATCCAGGATGCCTGACGCCCGGAGATCATCTGATTATCTGATATCATTTTTCTTCTCCTTTCTCAGTCTGCGTCTGTGTCCTTTCCGGGTAAAATACGGCCGCTCATACATTTTTCCTAACGGCATACGCCAGATATTGTCCTGCCACTTGCCTTCCGGAGCCATCTCTGCCGAAACAAAGGGCAGCATATAGGGAATACCAAAACTTTTCAGGCCGGACAGATGGGTCAATACGGTCAGTACGGCCGCTGTCAGTCCCACAAAACCGCCTATGGATGCTGCAGCAATAAAATAAAATTTAATCATCCGAAATGCAGATGCAAACAGATCATTCGGAATAGTAAAAGCAGACAACGCAGTCAGAGCCACAAGAATAACAACCACCGGACTGACAATATGCGCATCAACCGCCGCCTGACCGATAATCAGACCGCCGACAATCCCCAAAGTACTCCCCATAGGTCCCGGCAGCCTGATGCCTGCCTCCCGCAGCAATTCAAATGCCAGCTCCATCACAACCACCTCCACCGGCAGCGTAAACGGAACACCCTCCCTGGAAGCCGCAAAACTCAGTGCAAAACTCAGCGGCAGTGCCTCCGGATGAAAGCCTGCCAGTGCAATATACATTCCCGGCAAAAGGACTGCAAAAAATGCCGCCGCATAACGCAGTATCCGTACGAAATTCGCTGCATCCCAACGGTCATAGTAGTCATCCGATGCCTGAAAAAAGCATGCAAACACAGTCGGCAGCAAAAGAACCATGGGGGAATTGTCCACAACCAACACAATACGGCCCTCTAAAAGGGCTGAGGCCGCCTTATCCGGCCGTTCTGTGGACTGATACTGAGGGAACGGCGAGTACCATTTTTCTTCCGTCAGGGATTCCAGATAACTGCTGTCAAGGATTGCATCAATTTTGAAACTCTCCAGCTTTCTGATAACCTGCTTAAGCATTTCCGGCCGTACCAGATCCTCCATATACATCAATGCCACATCTGTTTTTGAACGGACACCGATGGTCATCTGCCGGCTCTTCAGCCGTGTATCTCTGATCCGCCGCCGAATCAGCACGGTATTCACCCTGAAAGATTCCGTAAAGCTTTCCTTGGAACCTCTGACAGACACTTCTGTTTCCGCCTCTGATACCCCGCGCCCCGGCAGATTCTTACTGGAAACAATCATGGCCTTTGCCATGCCGTCAATGAGAATCGCCGTATTGCCTTTGAGGACCTCATCAATCAGCATCTCCATCCGATTGGTTTCCTTCACATCTGCTGTCGCCAGATATTTATTAAAAATAACCTGCCCGGCATTTTGATCTGGCAGCTGTATCCGATCAAAAAGGAGACTTTTCAGCACAACACCATCTATAAAATCCCGGTCATACATGGAATCCATATAAACAACATACATTCCCAGCTTTTCATCACCCACCAGAATCCGGCGCATGACGGCATCGGCACAGCCTTCAAAACGGGATTCTATATACCGGATATTTGTTTCCAGCTCTGTTTCAATCTTATTGTGCATTCCAAAGCCTCCTAAAAAAATAAAGATACCGCAAGCAGACCATTGTCTGCTGCAATATCTTTATTCTCTGCAAATGCTGCTTTTTTATGCTTCCTGCTCCTGAAGCTTCTTGATTACTGTCAACTCCTGGATATAAATATGTTCCTGGATCAGGCGAACTGCCTCTTCTTTATTCTTGTCAATGATGGCATCCACAATCCTCTGATGCTCTTCCACCAGTCTGTCATGGGACTGTGTATCCTTCAGATATTCCAGACGGTAACGATACATCTGTTCCCGGAGATTATTCAAAATCTGGATCAGTCTGGCATTCTTCGTTGATCTGAAAATAATATCATGGAAAGCCACATCCTTCTCTGCGATGGTTGTCAGATCATCCTTACCAAAAGACTCTTCAAAATTCTTACATGCAAGCTTCAGATCATAGATATCATCTTCTGTAATTCTGTCACAGGCAAGCTCGATCGCCAATTTCTCGAGGGAGGTACGGACTTCCAATACATCTCTCAGATCCTTCTCTGTAATCCGTGCAACCTCTGCACCTTTTCTCGGGATCATCACAACAAGGCCTTCCAGCTCCAGCTTACGAATTGCTTCACGGATCGGTGTTCGGCTGACTCCCAGCTTGTTGGCCAGTGCAATCTCCATCAGACGTTCTCCTGGTTCCAGTTCTCCTTTGAGAATCGCTCTTCTCAATGTATTAAATACAACATCTCTTAATGGGAGATATTCATCAATTGTCATTTCAAAGTCCTTCATCCTGCCTACCTCTTTCTTTGATTCTTACGTGTGCTTTTTATTTTCTGATTAAATGGTCTGGTCAGATAAATCTGTCTCGCCAAACCGCTGGCTTTCATATCTTCAAAGGCTTTCTTCGCCTTGTCTTCATCATCAAAAATACCGAATACAGTCGGTCCGCTACCGCTCATCAAAGCATTCACTGCCCCCGACTGCATCATCTGCTGCTTGATATCTGCAATGACCGGATGTTCTGGAATCGTCACAGTCTCAAGTACATTGCCAAGACGATCCGTGACACCATAAAGATCCTTCGCCTTCAGCGCTGATACAATGCCATCCACATCCGGATGCAGGGTCTCTTCATTCAATTTCAAATGCTCATAAACATAACGGGTGGACACACTGATGGATGGTTTCGCAATTAAAATCGGACAATCCGGAAGCGGCGCCACCGGCGTCAGGATCTCACCAATTCCTTCCGACAATGCAGTGCGGCGCATCAGACAATACGGAACATCTGCCCCCAGCTTCACACCGATCTCCCTGAGCTTCTTCTGGCTCAGCTGCAAATCAAAGAGCTTATTCATGCCGTATAAAACAGCAGCACAATCCGTACTTCCGCCTGCCATTCCCGCAGCCACCGGTATATGCTTCTCAATGCGGATACAGACACCCTGCTTTATGTCAAACTGCTCCATCATAACCTTCGCCGCTTTGTAGGCAATATTGCGCTCATCCGTCGGCAGGAAGGATAAATTGCATGTCAGCCGGATGCCCGGTGTCTCTGTTTTCTCTATATCAATCTGATCATACAGCTTCAGCATCTGCATAACCATTCGAACCTCATGATAGCCGTCTTCTCTGCGTCTGACCACATCTAATCCAAGATTGATCTTCGCTCTGGCTTTTAGTCTGATCGTATCCATAATGATTCCCCCTGTATTCCCCTTAGAGGTGGTTTCAACTCCCATCTTATGTATGTCTCTGTGTATCGTGTATACAATATAATTGTAAAATACAATCTGCAATTTTGCAATACTTTTTTTCGGAATCTTTCAAAAACTCATCTGTTTCATGATCAGCAGACGTTCCCCCTCAGAGATCTCTTCCTTTTCAATATGATTCAGCCGCCGGATTTCCTGGGCTGTTGTACAAAACTGTTTCCCCAGGGAAAATAATGTATCACCCTTTTTAACAACATAGCCTGTCATATTCGGCAGAGATTCCATATATCCGTCATTGGCCTCACCCTCAGAGATTTCCGTCATCACATGGATCGTCATATATTGGCAGACCAGGGTATCCAGGCGAACCGTCATTTTCACCTCTGCCGTATCACCGCCCGCCATCACGGCACTGATCTGATCCAGATACGGCTGCACTTCAAAACAAACATCCTTCGGCAATACACCGGTCTCAATCATACAGGCAAAAGGGATCATCACACCGGCAATATCCAGGGGCAGATGGTCATCCTCATTAACATAGAGAATATGCACATCCGCCACACCCTCTGCCCTTATACCTTCTTCCGTCAGTTCCAGACGGTCCATCCTGATTTCTGCCCATGGATGACAAAGCTGCAGAACCCCGGCATGTTCTCCCGGCATGCGCACCTTTTCATACAACTTACACTCTGTCTGATTGCGAATGCATACCCGGCGCATCGCTGCCTCCTGATAAACCGGCACTAGCTGACGTTTCAGACTGTACACATCCGATACAGTCTGCAGTTTTTTCTCTTCGTACGCTTCAAGATCAATCTCCAGAACCATCTCCGCCATCACCAGACGCATTTCGCCATCCATATCCGCTTTCATTTCCAGGGACTGAGCGATTTTATGTAAATGACTATTGACGATCATATCTTCTCTCATGCCGCTGCATGGAAGCTCTGCCTGCCATGGCAGATCTGCTTCTGCATATTCAAAAGGATTTTCTTCATTTTCCCCGCTGTAAAGACAGAATACAGAAGCCTCTCCCCTCAGCAGCAGTTTATCATCCTGGGGCCGTATATCCACGCGTCGGTTCTGGACCTCACCCCAGATCAGTTCCAGCATATTGGCCTTATTACCCGGGAGCGTCATTTCTTCCCGTATACGGATTGTGTCCTTTTTCCGTACAGCGATCCCACTGACATCAAGTGTCCGTCGCTGCAGACATAAATGTTTCTCTGTATCCGATATTTCACTGACAACAGGTATCTCTTCCACCGCAGACGCATGGACCTTTACATTGACAACGGATCTGACACTGACTTTCCTGCTGTGGATCATGGTCACTCTCAGATCTTCCATCTCACAATCCACCCGTATTCTCGCTTCTTCTGTCAAACCGTCCATATTGACAACTTCTTCAAAAGGCAGTTCACCTTCCATATGATCCAGTGTACAATTCTGGCGATCTTTTAAATAAGCCATTCTCCAGAACAGACTGCCTTTTAAAATCATTTTGTCCGGCATCGTCTTTATATTCTGTATCTGTATTTCGCCGTTCTCCACAATCACTTTTTCAATGTCCGATTTATTATCCGGCACGTTATAATCCTGATCCAGTGTCACCTGTAAAGCCACTGAGGATCTGAAATGCATCGCCTGCAGCATCTGTGTATCTGTCAACATAAAAAATCCCTCCTCACATCCATATCCTATTGATATGCCTGTAAGAAAGGATTTATGCGTTATATATGAAATCTGCGGATTACTTGCAAATAACCAGCTGCACATCCCGGGTCAGAACATCTGTATAGCTATACGATACCACTCTCTCAGCGTTATCTTCATCTGCATTGATTCTTACCGTAAATATGCTTGGATAGCTCTCCTGTATCACACCTTCGGCAACTGAGTATTTATGACGGCCTTTATTCGCTCTCACACGTACTCTGCGTCCGATATTCGCATCTACTGCTCTCCTGACATTCATAATATCTTTCTGCTGCAAATCCGTTCACCTCTTTCAAAGGACTTTCACTACTGTTTGGTAATAATGTATAAAACTCCTGTAATAATTTTAACTCTTTTTTCATCAAAAGTCAATTTGCACAGTAAAAAGACTTATTTTTCTCAATATACGTGTTTATTTTGTAGATTTTCACGATTTTTTTAGTACTTTATTCTTCATAATTTCATCGTATACGCAAAATTCGACAGCATTTTCCCTATATATCCCGGCCTCTATATGTCAAAAATGACGGGAGCATCCAATGTCTCCAGCTTAATCACAATGTACGGATACGATACAGTTCCCGCTCCGATCTCGCTCTCCGTGTTTTTGCCGGATCCCGGGCCTTCCAAAGATGTACTGACACAGACTGACTGCTCTCCCAGATACAGATCATTGACTCTAATGCTGTAACCGCCGCCTTCCTGACTGCCATATCCGACAATCAGATACATATTCTCACCATCTCTGTAAATCAGTGTAAAGGTTTCTTCCTTTCGCTCATCAATATGTGACTTCAGTTCCTCACTGATATCCTCTGCACTCACAACTGTAAAATCCAAATCCCGCACCTTTTTTTCCATCATGTCATTTCCCGTACATGCACATAATAAAACCGTCAGCATCATACATATACTTATCTTCCATACTTTTCCCGCCATGTTTCCCTCCGATACGCCTGTCAGACTATCTTATATTGACAAGTTTATGTAAATTGATGGTATTTTATTCACATCACCCATAAAATTATGATAAAATGAGCATTGTTGCATGATAAAGGAGGTTGTTTATGAAATTCAAATATTCTCTGCCCTGTCTGCTTCTGCTGGTTGTGATGCTGACAGGATGCGGGCGCAATTTTGACAGCAGCGGCTACGTGACTTCGATCATGGATACCCTGTACAAAGGTAACTATACATCCTATATGGATTTTACCGGCGTCTCCCGCTCGGATGTTTCTCTTTACCGTGATCAATGGCTTACATCCTCTGCGGAAGCTTTTATGACAGCTTTTGGCGCCGGCACGCCATCCGAAGAAACCACAGACCGGATCATCGCTCTGCTGAACCAGCTCTATGCTAATGCCAGCTATGAGGTAACCGCTGAAACACCCGCTTCAGACGGCAGTCCCCAGACTGTGCAGTTGTCCATCCGGCCGCTGAATATCCTGAAGGACAATTACAATGCCATTCAGGTCTATGTTCATTCTTTTAATGAAAAAAACGCCGACTTCTCCTATGCCGACCTGACAGAAGAAGCCTACTACGACACTTATCTTGATGGGATACTGACCATCCTTGAAAGTCATCTGGCAGACATGACCTTTGGTGAAGCCACAACATTGGATATCCCCTTAGAAAAGAATAGTGACGGCCTATATACCATTTCCGAAGATACTCTGACAGCAATTCAGAATACACTCCTGCCATGGCCTGAGACAGACACGCAGCAATAAACCTACGAATGCGGTTCAGAAGTTTTTATAAATTAACAAACTGAAACGCGCGAAATCAAAAACTACGAAAAGGGATTCAAAAAAGCTTATTCCTGTGCGGAATAACTTTTTTGAATCCCTTCTTTAAGTTCTGAATCGCGCGTTCTTTTACATCATTTTGTCGATCATGGCCAGTACGGCTTTGCCGAGTGCTTCTGACTTCTCATCAGCATCTGCCAGGGAAGTTCCCTTTATACCATAATAGAATTTGATCTTCGGCTCTGTACCGGATGGTCTGACGCATAACCATGCATCATCTGTCATGTCATAGTACAGAACATTGGATGACGGAAGACCTGTCGGCTTTGTCTCACCTGTGGCCAGATCAACAATCTCATCCTTCTTGTAATCTCTTCTGGATACAACCTTATAACCGCCGATTTCTGCCGGTGGATTCTGGCGCAGTACTTCAAGAATAGACTGGATCTTGGCAAGGCCTTCGATACCGGATAAGGAGATAGATTTGATATCGTCCTTATAGTAGCCATAGCGTTCATACATATCTACCATGGCATCCCAGAGATTCATACCCTTGGATTTATAATAAGCAGCTGCTTCACAAAGGGCCATTGTGGCTACAATCGCATCCTTATCACGGGCATGTGTGCCGATCAGACAGCCATAGCTTTCTTCAAAACCAAACAGATACGTACCGACACCTGTTGTCTCAAACTTCAGGATCTGCTGTCCGATATATTTAAAGCCTGTCAGGCATTCGATCAGATTCACATTGTAATACTTCGCAATGGCATCTGCCATGTTGGTTGTAACAATTGTCTTGATCAGTGCGCCGTCTTTCGGCAGTCCCTGTTTCTCCTTGATCTGGCTGATTGTGTAATCTGCCAGAAGACAGCCGGACATATTGCCTGTCAGCGTATGGTAAATACCTTCTCTGTCCTTCACTCTGACACCGAGACGGTCTGCATCAGGATCTGTTGCAAGAACAAGATCTGCATCTACTTTCTTCGCCAGCTCTAATCCAAGGACAAATGCCTCATCTGATTCCGGATTCGGATAGCTGACTGTCGGGAATTCACCATCCGGCAGTTCCTGTTCCGGTACAACATAAACATTCTCGAAACCGATTTCCTTCATGATCCTTCTGGCCGGGATATTGCCTGTACCATGCAGTGGTGTGTATACAATCTTAATCTGATCTGCATATTCTTTGATAAGCTCCGGATTCTTCACCTGTTTCTTCAGCTGAGCGATATAAACATCATCCACATCACTTCCGATCACCTGATATAATCCGGCAGCAATTGCCTGATCACGATTCATTGTCTTTACTTCATTATAGTCTGTGACAGCCTTCACTTCCGCCATAATCCCTGAATCATGCGGCGGTGTAATCTGCGCGCCATCTGCCCAGTAAACCTTGTAACCGTTGTATTCCGGTGGATTGTGGCTGGCTGTGATATTGATGCCGGCTGTACAGCCAAGATACCTGACAGCAAAAGATAATTCCGGCGTTGGTCTCAGTGCATCAAATATGTAAGCCTTGATGCCATTGGCTGCAAGACATAAGGCTGCTTCATTGGCAAATTCCGTGGACATTCTTCTGGAGTCAAATGCAATGGCAACGCCCTTGTCTGCCGCATTCTGCTTGATAATGTAATTGGCCAGACCCTGTGTTGTCTTGCGGACAACATAAACATTCATACGGTTGGTTCCGGCTCCGATAACACCTCTCAAACCTGCTGTACCAAACTCCAGATCTGCATAGAAACGTTCCTTTATCTCATTCTCGTCATCCTTGATACTTAATAACTCCTGCTTTGTTGCTTCATCAAAATAAGGATTCGCAAGCCAGCTTTCGTAGACTTCTTTATACTCCATCGGAATGACCTCCCTTTATCTTTATTTGGTTTTATTATACTCCAGGATGCCTAAAAAATAAAGGCATATTTGAATGTATTCAGAAAATCCTGCCTCTGTCCCTCCGTTTTCTTAAAACGACAAAGCTTGTCATAATTGACGCTGGAAATCCAGCTTTTCCGTGAATTGTAATAACGATTTGATATTTTCCAAAATTTTTCCGGAAAAGTCAACATCGCATACAGTACACGTCTTTCCTCCTCCGACAGTGTTCTGACAGACAGATACGTATCCATGATCATTGTTCCCAGGGAACTGTCCCAGTTATTTTTTTCAAGAACCTTTCTCAGAAATTGATACAGATCTTTCACCTGGATATCATAATGCATTTTATCAAAATTCACCACTGCCGTATATTTTCGGTTTAAGATCACCTGATGATAATTAAAATCCCCGTGACACAGTGTCCGCTCATCCAGGGCTTTCTTTCGCAGACCATCAAAGTCGAATTGATTTAATTCACTAAGGGCGGCATCTGCCTCTTTCATGCAGTCACCATACAGCTGCATATACAATTTTTCAAAATCATTCCATTGTTTTTTCTGACGGATATAGCTGTAAATAGCTCTCAATTCTTTTCTCCTCTTCAGAAAAATCTGTCTGGTATCCTGAAAACTAAATTGTTCCACCCGATCCTCCGACAAGTCACACCGTCGCATCAGCATATGCAAAACGGCCAGCTGCCGCACCGCTGCCAGGACATCTGCTGCATTTTTCACATCGCATTCACGTCCTTCAAACCAGTCTCTCACGGTGTACATCTGACCGTCCTTATTGTTATTCAGATACTGCCCCTCTTTATTCGGCAGCAGCTGATCCACGTAATAATACCCTCTGTCGCGGATTGTATATTTGACCAGCTGTTCAAACTCCAGTCTCTGGGGTGACCGGTGATACGCCTTGACAATTTTCATTCCCTGGTCCGTGTCACAGATAAATGCACCTCTCCCACGACAGACCCGGGTTGTCTGAAACGTATAAGCATCCAGAACATCTTTGATTTTTTCTTCCACACACTCGCCCTCCCATACCCGCTGCAAATCGCTGACTACTTTTTAATCATATGTGCGGTATGGGGCAGGTATGCACTTGTTTTAAAACCGGGATTCAATTATAATGAAATAAATAGAATTTTAAAATGATTGCGGAGAAATAAATATTATGGATTTACGATTAATTGCTCTGGATTTAGACGGGACCACTTTGAACAGTCAGGGAAAAGTGAGCCCTTATACAAAAAAAATATTAGAAAAAGCACTTTCAAAAGGCATTCTCGTTGTCATTGCCAGCGGACGTGCATTATCCGCCATTCCGGAGGATATTCTGAACATTCGCGGATTAAAATATATCATTACTTCCAACGGATCCAGTATTTTTGAACTGCCGGACAGCCGCAGAATTTATGCCAATGATATGAAACCCGGTGTCGTAATGAGCGTCCTTGCCATTATGCAGGATACACATTTCCCCTTTGAAGTTTTTATCGGCGGTCATGCTTATACGATGCAGGCTTATTACGATTGTCCAACTGATTTCGGCGTTCCCGAACGAATGAATCATTATGTCCAAACAACCCGCACCCCGATTTCTGATATGCCGGACTTTATGATGAAACATTGTAACGAAATCGAAGGCATTGATATGATTGTTCCTGATATGCCGAAGAAACAGCAGCTGATCACTGCCTTATCCCAAATCTCGAATCTCTACATCACATCTTCTGAAAGCTATTACATAGAAATGGCCTCCGGCTCTGTCAGCAAAGCCTCTGCCCTGCATGCGCTGGCTGCGCAGTTTCATATTACCCCGAAACAAGTTATGGCCTTTGGAGACAGTGATAACGACATCGAGCTTTTATCTTATGCCGGATGCGGTGTCGCAATGCAAAACGCGACATCCAATCTCCTGAAAGCCGCTTCGGCTGTCACCCGTTCTAATAACGAAGATGGTGTCGCATTTTATCTTGAATCTTTTCTTTAGTTATTGTAGCTAATATAGCAGGAATCCTGTCTATACTTTATCGTTTGTATAAACAGGATTCCTCTTTTTTAAGTTGTTGTTTCCGTTTATACATCTTATTTTTTTCAAATAAAGTCATGCTGCATTTTTCTATCTGCTTTCATTATACAGAATATCCTGCGCAACAGTGGTATAAAACAATCTCCGTATTCCCGCAGGCTCCCTTGTCTGCCCAAGAATCCACATCAGCTTCGTGACTACAGCCTCTGTTGTCATATCATAAGCTTCCAACACACTGTCGTACTGCTTCAGATGATGTCCCACCTGATAAATGGTCATGTCACTTCCCTCATTCGGCACCTGTGTTGTCATAACAATGGTCTTGCCCTGATTGATGCCCCACTCAATCGCCTCACCGAAATGATAACGCTCACCCATTGGCAGACCGCCCACACCGAAACTCTCAATAATAATGGCATCATTACGTTCAAGGAAATACCTCAGATAGTCCCCGTCAATCCCCGGAATCAGCTTCAGCAGTCCGACTTTCGGGTTCATTTTGTGGTAAAACTCCGCCGTTGCAGCTTTTACCTGATGGATATACTGAATCTTACGTCCATCCTGAATCACTGCAAGACTTGGATAATTAATACTTGTAAAAGCCTGAAAACTCTTTGTCCGGACTTTTCTGGCTCTTGTTCCCAGAATAACTTTTCCGGAAAAGACAATCTGAACACCGCAGGCATCATCTGAAGATGCATAGATAAAACTATCCAGAAGATTGGCCCTTGCATCCGTAATCTCCATATCCACAGGTTTCTGTGAACCGGTCAGGACAATCGGTTTTGGTGAATGCTGCACCAGATAAGATAAAGCCGAAGCCGTATAAGCCATGGTATCTGTACCGTGGCAGATCACAAAGCCGTCGTATTTTTCATATTTTTCTTCAATCGCATTGGCCATCATCATCCAATGTTCCATGGAAATGTTGGTGCTGTCCAGATTACACAACTGCAGTGTTTCCACTTCACAGATGTCCTTCAACGACGGAATGTAATGCAAAATATCCTGAGATGTCAGCTCCGGTGCCAGCCCGTCTGCTGTTCCTTTTGACGCAATCGTACCGCCTGTTGCGATCATTAATATCTTTTTCAATTTTTATCCTCCTGCTTATCTTCTAATACCGCCTGTCTATCTTCCAATGCCGCCCGCTTTTCCAGACTGCGCACACAGAAAAAGAAAGCTGGTACAAGGAAACAATCCGCCAATATCCATGCCACCGGACTGGCAAAACAAACTGCCGGATATCCGAAAATTGGTACAAACACAAAGGCTACTACTGTTCGGCCAATCATCTCACACACGCCTGCAAGAATAGCCAGACGGCTGAATCCCATGCCCTGTATGGTAAATCTGAAAATATTCACCAATGCCAATGGAAAATAGAACGCAGAGTTACACATCAGGAAAAGATGTGCCTGATTGATAATGACCTCCTCACTGGCATCCACAAAAAGTAATGCCAGATATTTACCGAAGAGCAGAATAAATATAAAGGCTGCAATACCATAAACAAGTCCCAGCAGCGTACAGGATTTTTCTCCCTGCTTCAGTCGATCAAATTTGCCGGCTCCTACATTCTGCCCCGCATAGGTCGCCATGGTAGAACCCATCGCATCATACGGACAACACAGGAACATATTGATCTTGACCGCCGCTGCCACAGAAGCGACTGCCACAGATCCCAGTGAATTCACTGCCGCCTGGATAATGACACTTCCGATGGCTGTAATGGAATACTGCAATCCCATAGGAATACCCATATTGCACAAATTCAGTATGCAAAATTTATCCGGCTGCCATTCCTCTCTCTGAACATGCAGAATCGGGAATTTCTTCCAGATAACACCCAGACAGCAAAAACCTGAGACGGCCTGTGCGATCACTGTCGCCCATGCAGCACCTGCCACGCCCATTTTCAGAACGATAATAGACAGCAAATCCAGTATAATATTCAGGATTGATGAAAAAATCAGCAGATACAGCGGTGTCTTGCTATCTCCCAGCGAACGCATAATGCCTGACAGGAGATTATACATATAAGTTGCCGGTATACCAAGAAAAATAACAAAAATATAGCTGTAGGAACCATCAATAATATCCTCCGGCGTGTTCATCAGTTCAAGGATCTGGCGGCAGAAAACACAGACCAATACAGCCATAACCACTGCAAATATGATCGACAGCCAGACACTGTTAGCCACGAATTTTCGCATACCATGCTCATCCTTGGCACCAAAACGCTGGGCCACAGGAATAGCAAAACCATTGCAGACACCCATACAGAAACCAATGATCATAAAATTAATAGACCCGGTAGCTCCAACAGATGCCAGGGCGCTGACACCCAGAAACTTTCCGACAATGATCGTGTCCATCATATTGTAAAACTGCTGAAACAGCATACCAAACAAAAGCGGAATGCCGAAACCGAGAATCAGCTTCATCGGCGAACCCGTTGTCAAATCTTTTGTAGCATTTCTGCTCATCTTCATCCTCCCTCAAGGTCATTCAAATATCCATAAAACCTGTCACAAAATTCCAGTCAGCATACGCCGACTGGAATTTCGGAAACCTTATCATCTCTGTGCCTATTAACAGACAATCAGCTCATAATCTCTGCTGCCGAGGCCAATCTTATCTGCATGTTCCAGACATGACTGCCACTCTGATTCCGGTGTGGAATTCGTAAAATGATCATGATGATCGACAAAATCCGGTCGACTCATGTTATCCGAAAGCTGGCTGTTCGGCATCGGTTCTGCCTTCAGACAGGCATCTACACAGGCCTGTTCAAGGGCCAATGGATCAAAAGAAACAAACATGCCGATATTCGGCAGAATCGGCACATCATTTTCTCCATGGCAGTCGCAGTTCGGAGAAACATCAAGAACCAGAGAAATATGGAAATTCGGTCTTCCGTCAATAACCGCCTTCGTATATTCTGCCATCTTGCAGTTCAAAATAGCATTAGCATTGCTATTTCTGAATGTAATAGCATCAAAATTACATGCGCCGAGGCATCTGCTGCAACCTACGCAATGTTCTGTATCTACAGTCATTTTCTTTGTTTCTGCATCGAATACAAGTCCGCCGTTGGCACATTCCTTCTGACAGCGCTTGCAGCCTACACATTTGCGTGATGAAATTGTTGGTATACCGTTGCTGTGCTGCTCCGTTTTTCCTGCTCTTGAACCGCAGCCCATACCAATATTCTTGATCGTGCCGCCAAATCCTGTCGTTTCATGTCCCTTGAAATGTGTCAGACTGATAAAGACATCCGCATCCATCACTGCACGTCCGATCTTGGCTGCTTTGACATATTCACCACCTTCTACAGGTACATCAATATCATCCGTGCCTTTAAGACCATCCGCAATAATGATCGGACATCCTACCGTCAGCGGTGTAAAACCATTCTGCCATGCACATTCCATATGTTCAAGGGCATTCTTTCTGCTGCCCGGATACATCGTATTACAATCTGTCAAAAACGGCTTGCCACCCAAAGATTTTACCAGATCAGCCACTGCCCTGGCATAATTCGGGCGAAGGAAGCTCAAATTGCCCAATTCACCAAAATGCATTTTAATGGCTACGAACTTACCGTCCATATCCAACTGCTCAATGCCTGCTTTTTTCAGCAGTTTCTGCAGTTTTGTTGTTAAGCCATCTCCATAAGCCGGTGTTCTGAAATCAGTAAAAAAAACTTTAGATTTTTCCATCTTCAAAGCATCTCCTTCATTGTATGTATCTTTATCTTCTATTGTTTTAACAATTATTGTAACTGTTTATTTGCGTTTATCTCGTGATAGTATAACCTACCGCTTTCAAAAGTGAAATAGGCATCTTAACCAAAAGTATCCTATACATTCTTCACTTTTTAAGGTATGATAGATAAAAAGGAGGAATCAGCCATGTACACAACCGAATCCTACACAACATGCATCGCTGTCAGTGATTATAAAAAAAGATATATCGATATTCCCACTTTCACTGAATACTGCAAAGCCTGTCCCAATTATGACAGACTCTGGTCCTGTCCTTCCTACACCTTCGATGTGGAGGCTTTCTGGAATCAGTTTCAGACACTGGATCTATTTGCGGTCAAAATCCTCTATAATGATGACTATGCCGGAAAACAATTCTCGGAACACAAAATTGCCGATATTATGCGTCAATCCCTCAATGTCGAAAAAGCCCGTATCAGCCGGGAATTATTCCGACTTGAAGAAAAATACCCCGGCTCCGTCAGTCTTTCAGCCGGCTCCTGTAGCCTGTGCCATGACAATTGTACACGTCCCGACGGCCTGCCATGCCGTTATCCCGACAAACTCCGTTATTCCATCGAATCTCTTGGCGGCAATGTCGGTCTGACCCTCAGTCAATGCATGGGCATTGACCTTGAATGGATGGAAGAAGGCCGACTTCCTCACTACTTTGTTCTTGTCAGCGGCCTGCTCCGCAGGTAAACGCCCCTCAATCTCTCCGATTACCGCTATTCACTCAGTTTATAGCCTCTTGGCGTCACCATCTTGCCATTGATGACTTTAGTTGTACTATTTCCGATAAATACTGTTGTAAACATATCCGCCTCATACTCTGCCAATTGCTGAAGCGTCATGACCTCAAAAAATTCTCCGTCTCTTCCAATCTGTCTGACAATACCGCAGACAGTTGCAGGAGAAGCATACTGCATGACAATCTGACAAGCCTTATTCAGATAATCCTTTCTCTTTTTGCTGGAAGGATTATAAAGACAGATAGCCATATCGGCACTTGCTGCAGCTGCCAGACGCTTCTCGATCAACGTCCATGGCGTCATCAGATCACTGAGACTAATAACAGCAAAATCATGCATCAGCGGCGCTCCAAGTACGGCACCGCCGCTCAAGGCTGCTGTCACACCACTGACAATTTCTATTTCAATCCCCGGATAATCACGACTGATTTCATAAATAAGGCCTGACATGCCGTATACACCGGCATCTCCCGAGCAGATCATCGCTGTATTTCTACCTTTCATGACTTCATCAAATGCCATTCTGCAGCGTTTCTCTTCCTGGCGCATCGGCGTTGTCAGCATTTCTTTGCCGGCAAAATGATCCGCGATCAGATCCACATAAACCGTATACCCTACAATGATATCACATTTTTCCAGAACCTTTGCCGCACGAATCGTCATCTGCTCATATCCACCCGGACCGATTCCTACTACATATAATTTACTCAAATTTTAACCTCCTGCCTGTACCGGCCGCAGCCAGTGTAATCCCAGACATAATTTCCTTTCTGATAAGAAGTATGGTCTCTCCATGTCCGATGATGCCGTTTTCTTCATTCTCCCCGGCCGCACAAAGTGCAGACCGCTCACAGACATTATCCACACCAACATGACTTTTAACAAATTCAGACGCTGTAAAGTCACCCTCCAGAGCACACAGTTCTTCTGCTGAAAATGTGATAAAAGGCCAGTTATATTCTCTGCACGCATCAAGAATCCCCTGTTCCTGTGCTTTTACATCTATTGAAGCTATCCCGGCAACAGACCGTTCATCAATCGCATGTTCCGTCAAAAAATATCTGATTGCTGCTTTAATTTTGTCAGTCTCTGTACCTTTACGGCACCCGATCCCAATCCATACTGTCTTTTCAGGTATCAGCTGCAGCCCTTTCATATTGCCGGACAACCGATGATAATCAATAATAATATCCGCCTTTTCAACTTCATCTGTTATACTCAGGTATTTCGGTAGCACCGCTTCATGTGTCAGCATGGCATCCGCATAAACCAATTTCTGTTCATATTCAAGGATCGAAGCAGATAACTCTTTTGCTTTTCTTCGATCCGTTATCAGCAAATGATTCTTCACTGCAAACACATCGACGGCAAACAAACCCTGAATATCGGTCGCAGTTGTGATAACAGGTATTGCCTGCAAATACGCTGCCAGCTGAACTGCCAGTGCATTGGCTCCTCCCACATGACCTGAAAGTATCGGAATGACATACTGATTTTTTTCGTCCACAACTAAGACTGCCGGATCGGTTAATTTATCTTTCAGACAGGGGGCAATACTGCGCACAGCTATCGCCGCTGCCCCGACAAATACAATAGCATCATACTTTTCAAAAGCATCCTTTGTCCATTCAGCTACCTTTTTGGCAGCAGGACGCAAAATTTCTTTTGCTAAACTGTCATTCTCTTTATAACGGCCGCCGTAAAACCCTTCCGTCGTATAGCCTGCCATCTTCAGGCCGGTTATAATTCTCCGATTGCAGGCATTGCCATTCTGTGTAAAACTAATAACCGCTGTTTTCATACTGTTATTGATCCATACCGGCTTTATCTGTATCAGATCCGTTCGTGGTTTCTGTTGCTTCTCGAAATGCCGTCGTAAACGAAGGGTCATACAAAAGGGACCGATCATACTGTTCTCCGATGATATTGCCCACCACAATCAATGCTGTACTTGTAATGTTTTCCCGTTCTGCCGTCTCCGCCAGCGTCCCCACCGTACAAAAAAATCTTTTTTCCTCCGGCCATGTCGCCTTATAGCAGATTGCAGCCGGTGTAGCCGCTGTATAGCCGCCTTCTATCAGCTCTTTCTGAAGTTTCGGCAAATGGCCTGTACTCAGGAAAAGGACCATCGTTGCCTGATGTCTTGCCAGCTGAGGAATAGATTCCCGCTCCGGCACCGGCGTTCTTCCCGCTGTACGGCTGATAATAACTGTCTGGGACACTCCCGGCAATGTATATTCCAATTCCAGTGCCGATGCCGTGCCGCAGAACGCACTGACACCGGGACAAATATCATATGCAATATTCATCTTTTTCAAAGCATCCATCTGCTCACGAATCGCACCATAAAGGCTTGGGTCTCCCGTATGCAGCCGGACAGTTGTCTTTCCTGACTGTTCCGCTTTCTTCATCACATCCAGAACTTCTTCTAAGGTCATATGGGCACTGTTATAAACTGCACATTCCGGCTTTTTTACTTCCAGCAATGCCGGATTGACCAGAGAACCAGCATAAATGATCACATCAGCCTTTGCAAGCAGCTTTTGTCCCCTTATTGTAATTAAATCCGGCGCTCCCGGTCCTGCTCCTACAAAATGTATCATTCTTCTTCATCCTTCCGATCTTTCACAATGACAAGAGTATAATATCCCGGATGTTCCGGCATATCTTCTGCATTTATCCACAGATGTTCTTCTGCCATGCCGCAATTTTCCACCATTGCAGCCCATCCATGATGTTCTTTGACGCACTGTCTGACAACCGGCATCTTTTTCCCTGCTTTCATGAGGATTTTGGTTCCGGGAAGCTGTATCGCCGCTTCAACATCATAACTTGCAGGGATAATATGGATCTGTTCCTGCTTCTCGCCAAGAGAAACGCCAAGTTTTGCCGCCGCAGCACAAAAAGAAGGCACACCACTGACAATGGATGTCCGATACCCCATCCCGGCAATTCGTTGATGGATATACATGGATGTGGCATATACAGTCGGATCGCCCAACGTCAAAAAGGCTGCATCCTTTCCTGCATCCAGGACCTCTGCCACCTTTTTGGTTCCCTCTCTATGGCTTTTTTCAAGCCTGTCTTTGTCTTTTGTCATTGGCATGACAAGACAGACAGTTGTCTTATCTTCAATTTCCGGTATTGCCCGCCTCACAATCTGATAGGCCACACATTTTTCTTTACTTTCCGCCGGCAAAACCAGAACCTGACAATTCCTGATTATCTTAACTGCCTTTAAAGTCATCAGTTCCGGATCTCCCGGACCTACACCCACACTGTACAAACAGCCGCTCACCCTTATTCCTCCTTATGCTGTGCAGCATTCATCTTCTTAAACAGATTCGGTACATTTTCTGTCTGTCCCAGCATCCCGAATACATTTGAAAATATAATAATGCCAATCTCAATCTGGCTTCCGGCTCTTTTTTTCACATGTACCTCTATTTTCTCAAGAATTAACTGCATTGTCTCTGTTAAAAGTCCGCACTGCTGCAGAATTTCCATCCCGGCATCCGTCGTTACTGAAGACATAATCTGACGCAAAATATCATTCCCCGCTCCGGCCATTGCCGCATAGGCTGTCATTATCTCCATTCTGGCATCCGCCTGATGAGAATGGGTATTCATAATTCCTCCGGCAACTTTGATCAACTTGCCAATGTGCCCTGCAAGGACAATCCCCGATGCCCCTTCACAAACCGCCAGATCAATACTGTCTCCAATAAAATTGCTGATTTTTATCACCTGATCTGGATGGATGTGATAAGCCGCCTTTAGATAATCCATTCCGTAATTGCCCGGAGCCATAAGAAGAATATCTTCATTCTGTGCCCGGTGCATTCGGATATCCACTGCAATTGTATCAATTAATGCTTTCTCACTCATCGGTTCAACAATACCTGTTGTTCCAAGCACAGAAAGCCCCCCTACAATGCCAAGCATCGGATTCAGTGTTTTTTCTGCCTTTTCCTTCCCATTTGGAATAAAAACAGTGACCTTCAGTCCTTTTTTCCAGGCATACTGCCTGCGCACATCTTCCACTGCTTCATGGATCATCTTCCTTGGCACAGAATTGATTGCCGCTGCACCCACAGGCTGATCAAGCCCTGGTTTTGTCACGCGTCCGACGCCCATTCCGCCATCTATGAGAATTGTTTCTCCTTCTGTTTTCTCAACAGCTGCACATATGAGCAGTCCATTCGTAATATCCGGGTCATCTCCGGCATCTTTTATCATTCCGCACTTCACGCAATTTTCACTGCATTCCAGGAACTCAGTTTCAAGAATAATATGCTCGCCTCCCGGAAGCTGCAGGGAAACATCCCTGCAAATTTCGCCGCTCAACAAAGTAACCGCGGCGGCTTTGGCAGCAGCTGCCGCACATGTTCCGGTTGTATAGCCGCATCTTAATTCCTGCTGACCTTTGATGACTGTTTTCCTCCTGTAATCAATCATGCTTTTTTATTATTGGCCTTTGTTTTATGCACTGAGGCTTTCTTGACTTTTGCAGGATTTTTCTGCACAGAATAGCCAAACTTGCCGATGTAACGTCCTAATCCGTAATATTGCCCATGTGAATACACAATCGGTTTCGCTTTGATAAGATCAAACTTGCCCTTTTCATCCATATAGGCCTCATCAGCATAAACACCTTTGACATTGGCAATAAACATATCATGACTGCCAAGTTCTTCTATTCTCACAACTTCACAGGCAATACATACCGGGCTCTCTTTGATCATTGGTGCCCATGACAGCATCCCCATCTCAGGGGTCAGATGCATCTCCTCGAATTTGTTCAAATCCTTTCCTGATTTCACACCACAGTAATCTGTTGCAAATGCCAATGCCTCTGTTGTCAGATTAATATAAAATTCTCCGGTTTCCTCCAGCATATGATGTGAATATCTGTTTTTTCTTACAGAAACGTACACCATCGCAGGATCCGAACAGATTGTTCCTGTCCATGCAACCGTCAGTACATTATAATTGCCGGCTTTATCCCCGCAGGATACCAGAACAGCCGGCAGCGGATACAGCATATTTCCCGGCTTCCACAATTGTTTGCTCATTTTCTCTGCCTTTCTATTGTTCGTGACTTCATTCAACACTTGCAGCAATTAAGATTGAAATGCCTGCATTAATGTTGGTACTACCTGTTTCTTACGCGATACAACGCCTTCCATAATGACCGTATTGCCCTGAACCGGACAACCACTGTAAGATGCAACGCCTGTCAATGCATCCGGTCCTACACAGATCAATGTTGTCGACTCCTGAAGGATATCTGTCAGCATGAAGAAAAGCATATTCAATCCGGTCTCCGGACGTACTTTCTCCATAAATTCTGTCAACCTGTCGACAATTGCCGTCAGTTCATCATGATCCATTGAACTGATCTGACCAATTCCATAAGAAATATCTCCGGATTTGAATTTTTTGAAATCCTGATAAAAAATTTCTTCTGTTGTCTTTTTGCTGAGATTGCTTCCCGCTGCAAACATTGCCTTGGCATGTGCCTCAGTTCCTATCCCTGCTATAGCTGCCAGTTCTTCTGCTGCAATCTTGTCGATGGCCGTACAGGTTGGCGAACGATATAAAAGCGTATCTGAAATAATAGCAGAACACATCAAACCTGCAATCTTTTCAGGAATCTCCATCTTTTTCTCCTTAAACATCATATAAATGATGGTAGCTGTACATCCTACCGGCTGATTTCTGAACATAATCGGACGAATAGTTTCCACAAATCCGAGCTTATGATGATCAACGATTTCTTCTATTTCTGCTTCATGCAGTCCGTCTACAGCCTGTCCGCTCTCATTATGATCCACGAGAATGACCTTTTTCTTATCCATTTCCAACAAGCTGTGACGCGTCATCATTCCGACAAGTCTGCCCTCACTATCCAGGACCGGATAATCTCTATAACGCATCTTAGCCATGATACTGCGAATTTCTTCCGTGTAATCATCGGTTCTGAAATAAGTCAGATTATTCTTGATCATAAAATAGCCAATCGGGATACTCTGATTCAAAAGCCTTGCAGTGATAAATGTGTCATACGCAGTTCTTAAAATAATGCAGTTCTTTTCCTCTGCCAGCTGTATAATCGCCGGTGAAACCTCACATCCGATACTGATGATCAGACACGCCGCCTGCATTTCAATCGCACACAGCTGAGATTCGTAGCGATCCCCCATAATGACCATATCGCCGGCTTCAATGGATTCCTCCATCAGATCAGGATTTGCAGCTGCAACAATTACTTTTCCTGTAGCCGTTTTATGGTCAATATTGCCTGCAAGGACTTCTGCCTTCAATGTTTCAACGATATTCTTGTAAGATGTCTTTGCATCCGCCAATGCTCTTCCACCGGACACATCCATAATGGACTTGGCAATATCTCCGATTGTCATCAGTCCTTCCAGGCCGCCATTATCATTCACAACCGTCAATGTAGATTCACGCTTGCTGCTCAGTAATTCCCACGCTTTTTTGACCGACATATCCTTTGAGACACGTTCAGCTTCTTTTAATCCACTGTCCTTGACCTGATTTCTGACATTATCCACATATTCCGGTACCTTCACACCAAATTTGTCCAGAACATACTGTGTCTCTGAGTTCACTTCCCCGGCGCGTTTTGCTTTATAACAATTGCTTTTGCTGATCTGGTTCTTAAAATATGCATAGGCGATTGCTGAGCAGATTGAATCTGTATCCGGGTTTTTATGACCTATGACAAATATTTCTTTTTCATTGCTCATTTCCGATTCCTCCTATGCCATCAACATACCCATCATTACAGGCACAAACTGCTTCTTTCGTGATACAACACCCTCAAGAAGGGCTTCTCCATCCACCGGCATCTGATTAAATCCCTGGGAAAGAATATTTTCTGCCTCCGCACCGGCATAAATCACATAAGAATTTTCGCTCAGAATGTCTGTGAGCAGAAGGAAAAGCATATCTACATTCTCTTTTGTCCGAGCACTTTCCAAGAACGGTTTCATCTTATCCTTCAGTTTCTTGAGTTCTTCCGCATTCATCGATGTCACTTGGCCCACACCAAATGTTGTATCTCCGGATTTAAATTTCTTAAAATCCTGATATAATATTTCTTCATTCGTCTTCGATTTCAAATCGCTGCCTGCATCAAACATCGCTACCGCATGGGCTTCCATATCCAATCCGGCAATTTCAGCCAGCTTTTCAGCCGCCAGCTCATCCAGCGGTGTACAGGTTGGTGAACGGAACAGCAGCGTATCCGATATAATGGCTGAGCAAAGCAGACCGGCCACTGTCTTTGAAATTTCTATATCATTCTCAATATACATCTGATAAATAATTGTTGCTGTGCATCCAACCGGTTGGTTTCGTACATTCACCGGTTTAATCGTCTCAATCGTTCCAAGTTTATGGTGATCGATGATCTCCACAATTTCAGTCTCTTCAATGCCATTGATGGCCTGATCTGCCTCATTGTGGTCCACCAGGATAAATTTTTTCTTGTTCATATCAATCAGATTACGCCTGGAGATCATCCCTGCATAGCAATCATCTTCCGTCACAACAGGGAAATCTCTGATTCTTTCTTTCATCATGATATCCTTGATATCATCCACATAACTGTTTTCTTTAAAAACCACCAGATTCTCTTTTGTCATAAAGTAAGAAACCGGGAGGCTCTGATTGATCAGTCTTGCTACTGCATATGTATCATAAGCCGTACTGATGACCGCGCATCCATTGTCTCCGGCAATTTTTCTGATTGTTCGTGAAACCGGGGCACCATCACACACGATAATGACGGAGGCATGCTGCTCCAGTGCACACAGCTGTGCCTCATACCGATTTCCCAGAATAACGACATCACCGGCATCAATATGGGCCTTAATAATCTCTGTATTGGCCGTTGAAATAACAACCTTTCCTGAAGTTACACATTGTTTTGCATCACCGGCCAGCAATTCGCCCTCAACTGTATCAATGATATTCACATAAGGTGTATGCGCCTGTGCCAGAATGCAGTTATCAAAAACAGCCATATAGGACTTTGCTATGTCTCCCGTTGAAATCAGACCTTCCAGGTGTCCCTTGCTGTCTGTAATTGCAAGGGTCGCTTTTTTGACTGCACGCATTGTCTTCCATGCCTGTCTCAGGGAAATATTGCCGCTGACGCTCTGTGTTTTATCATCAAATATATCTTTAATCTGTGTTCTGGCATCTCTCATATAGGTTGGAGCCGTCACATCAAATGCCTTCATCACATATCGGGTTTCCTGATTCAAATGTCCCGCCCGAACAGCTTTATACACAACTCTATCTGCATGCTCGTCTGCCACCTGTCTGGCTGAAATCTTGTTCTTGAGATCTGCTAATGCCATGGCTGAACAGATGGAATCTGTATCCGGATTTCTATGTCCACTTATATAAATTATTTTTTCCTTTTTTTCTGCCATTTTCATATCTCCATTGCTGCATTTACCATATACCATTCATGCTTCTATCTGGAATGACGTCTGCACGATTGGCCGTTCACTTTAATAATTCCGTATATTTAACAGGTTTTCTGTTAATGTAGCGTCCAAATCCCAGCGGAACCTGCAGTCTTTCATTTTCTACCACTGCCTGCCCCCGAACCATTGTCATCACCGGCCATCCTTTAACCTGAATGCCTTCATACGGTGTATAATCTACATTCTCATGCAAAATATTCTTCGTAATCGTTACTTCCATATCCGGATTCATCAGCACAATATCTGCATCACTGCCTGGCGCCAGAACACCTTTCTTTGGGTACATACCAAAAATTTTGGCCGGATTCGTACTTGTCACTGCTGCAAATTCATTCAAACTCAATCGGCCTTTCGATACACCTTCCGAGAAAACAATTGGCATTCGTGTCTCTACTCCCGGCGCACCATTCGGGCATTTTGTGAAATCATCTTTGCCGTTTTGTTTATCTCCATGGAAATCGAAGCTGCAGTGGTCTGTTGCAATCACCTGCAACGTCCCATCTTTGATTCCCTGCCAGATAGCTTCCTGATGCTCCTTAGCCCGGAGCGGCGGGCTCAAAATAAACTTTAATCCTTCCACCGGATCATCATAACGGCTTTCATCTAATACAAGATACTGCGGACAAGTCTCTCCAAAGACCGTATCCCCTGCTTTTCTTGCCTCCCTGATCAGGTTAACACTCTCCTTTGCCGAAACATGTACGATATACAGCGGAGCCTTTCCTGCTGCTTTTGCCAGTGCAATCATTCTGTCCACAGCCTCTGCCTCACAATATGGCGGTCTGGACTGTGGGTGATATTTTGCCTCCGTTTTTCCTTCAGCAACAAACTTATCTCTCAGATAGTGAATAATCGCATCATTTTCACAGTGTACAGTTGTAATGCCGCCAATATCTTTAAGTTTCTTCAACACCTTGAGGGTATCTGCATCTTCCAGTTTGTAGTCATAAGTCAGATACATTTTGAAACTTGATACACCATCTGCCATCATCACTTCCGTTTCTTTCAGAATATCCTCATTAATATCCTGGAAAACACCATGAATGCCATAGTCTGTTACACACTTGCCATTCGTATACCCCTTATAAACCCCCAGCTGATGATGCAGATTGCATCCTTTCGGACCGAATCCCATATGGTCAACGATTGTCGTCGTACCGCCGAAAGCTGCCGCTATCGTTCCCGTACTGAAATCATCTACAGCTCTTACACCAACATCAATATTGAAGTGTGTATGCACATCAATACCGCCAGGCAATACAACCAGCCCGGTCGCGTCGATGATCTGTCCGCCCTCCGCCTCTAAATTCTGTCCGATTTCAGCGATCACTTCATCCTCTATCAGTAAATCCCCTTGTATAACCTTATCTTCCAATACAATGGTTCCGTTTTTTATCAGTTTCTTCATTCTGTCCTCCTGCATTTCACACCCATATATATTCTCTGATTCCATTGAATATCCGACTTTCTTTGCTGTCAGAGAATCTCTCTTCTTCACGAAAAGAGCACAGAGAAATCATTCCCTGCGCCCTCTTAAAAATGATTTATAATCTCTTTAATAAAGCTTCTGTCATGTCTTCATAACCCGGCTTACCAAGCAATGCAAACATATTCTTCTTGTAGCTTTCAACACCAGGCTGGTTAAATGGATTCACACCCAGTATGTAACCGCTGACACCGCAGGCAAATTCATAGAAGTAGAATAACTCACCAAGATAAAATTCATTCTGCGCCGGTATCTTCACCATCAGATTCGGTACCTGTCCATCTGTATGTGCCAGAATTGTACCATTCATCGCGCTCTTATTAATGAAATCTACAGACTTGCCAGCCAGATAGTTCAATCCATCCAGATCGACATCTTCTTTTTCAAGAATAATCTCTGCTCCCGGATCTTCTACTGAAAGTACTGTCTCAAACATCAGACGAGAACCATCCTGAATAAACTGTCCCATGGAATGCAGATCCGCTGTCAATGTAACTGAGGCAGGGAAGATTCCCTTCTTATCCTTACCTTCACTTTCACCATATAACTGTTTCCACCATTCTCCGATATACTGGACGGAAGGTTCATAGCTTGCTGTGATCTCAATACTCTTGCCTTTCCTTAAAAGGATGTTTCTGACTGCTGCATACTGCAGTGCATCATTTTCTTCAAAGGCATTCTCAAGGCAGACTTTTCGCATGGATGCAGCGCCGGCCATCAGCTGTTCAATATCTGCACCGCTGACTGCAATCGGAAGCAGACCAACCGCAGTAAGAACAGAGAAACGACCACCTACATCATCAGGCACGATAAATGACTCATATCCCTCTTCTGTTGCCAGGCTCTTAAGTGCGCCTCTTGCTTTATCTGTTGTGCAATAAATCCTCTTCGCAGCTTCTTCTTTGCCGTATTTCTCTTCAAGCATCTTCTTGAAAACTCTAAAAGCAACTGCAGGTTCTGTTGTAGTTCCGGATTTGGAAATCATATTGATAGAAAAATCTCTGTCTCCAATAACATCCATCAATCCCTTAATATACGCACTGCTTAAATTATTACCGCAGTAATAAATCTCAGGTGTCTTTCTCATTGACTTTGGAATGATATTATAAAAATTGTGTCCCAGGAATTCATTGGCTGCTCTAGCTCCAAGATATGAACCACCAATACCGATAACAAGCAGGACATCTGAATCGCTCTGTATCTTTGCCGCCGCTTTCTGAATACGTGCAAATTCTTCCTTATCATAATCCACCGGAAGATCGATCCATCCAAGGAAATCATTGCCTTCGCCTTCACGGCTCAGAAGAAGCTTCTTCGCCTCCTCCGCAATACGCTTCATGGCTGTTATCTCGCCCTCACTAATATATTCGGCAGTTTTTGAATAATCAAATGTAACCTTATTTGCCATTTTTCTTCCTCCAATTTTATCTTTAATTAATTCTATTTAATCATACCAAATCAGATACTATTTATCAATAATTCGGACTATATTTTCAGCCCAGAAACTCCTTCAGCACATCTTCTACAATCTTCGCATCCACTGTACTGTCGACCGTTTCCGAACGTTCAGCCGGCATCCGTCGAACAGTTGTCGGACGCAGTCCCGGTTTTGTTCGGGATGCTGCTGTTTCTTTCAAAGCCCGGGCATAATGATCCGGTGTTTCTGTCTGTGGACCATAACCATATTCTCCGTCCAGCTTGCTCTTCAAATAATTCTCCAGATAATCACAAATCGCATTCAGCGTGATCACCTGCAGACGTTCAACACTAAAAATCTTCCCGGTCAACCGCAATCCCAATGCCAGAACCAGTCCTATGCCAATATCCATCAATGCAGGCCCCGTCTGCATGGTCGTCTGAAATCTGTAAATACCGCGGATAAGTCCCGTCAGCATAACGGCACCCATCATAAAGTTCCCTGCTTCATTCCAGCTGTACAATGCCAACGGTCCAACCCTATGTAATGCAAGATATCTTTTTACAAGTGCCTCCGCATTGCCCGGACGCATACCCAGCTTATAATAACTGCTGTACTTCTGCCTTATATAATGCAGCATCGGATAATCCGATGTTCCACACAACTGTGCCTCTCTTGCAAGCCTTCCATAAAATATACGGCTCAATATGCTTCCCAACAGACCTAATCCAGTCATCCCAAGCATAAGATACAATGGCCATCCCTGTAAAACGATCCATTCTTTCATAATTAAGTGCCCCCTTCATTTTATTTGCACTTAATTATAATCAATATTGTGCCCTTTGCCACTTGCAATTCATCAACATAACCTGACGGAATCTTTCTTTTTCCTGTCGTCTTCCCGACATTGCTGTCCATAAGCCTAATACTTCGTCAAATCGTGACTGAATTATTGAAGCTGGAATAATACCTATGCAAGCTTTGCAGCGGCAGCTTCCACCAGTCTCACGGTATGTTCGATTGCTTTGGCTTCAAACTCGGAATAATCCATATGTGCACTTCCATCAGCTTTATCTGAAATTGCTCTGATAATAACAAAAGGAATCTGGTTCAGCCATGCTGCCTGCGCAATCGCTGCGCCTTCCATCTCTGTGCAGTATGGTGCAAACATTCTGACCAGTCTGTCCTTCACATCACCATCGGAAATAAACTGGTCACCACTTACAACACGACCTTCAAATACACCAATTTCAGGATTCACTTCACGACATGTTTCTGCGATCAGACTGCGCAGTGAAGCATCGGCCTCAAAAGTCTTCTTACCCATCAGTGGAATCTCAGCCGGTTCATACCCAAATCCTGTTGCATCCATATCATGCTGCAGTGCATCTGTTGAAATAACAATGTCACCAATATTAATCTCCGCTCTCAGGCTGCCAGCCACACCTGTATTGATCACCGCTTCTACCTGATAGCAATCTGCAAGAATCTGTGTGCAGACAGCAGCATTGACCTTGCCGACACCGCATTTTACAATAACAACCTCTTTGCCGTTTAAAATCCCGACATAGAATTCCATGGAAGCTCTCTTATCAATCTTCTTCACTTCCATTTTCTCTTTCAGGATGCTCACTTCCTGATCCATTGCACCTATAATACCTAACATATTCTGTAATCCTCCAAATTTTCAAACTTTCAATCCTATTTTACTATGAAAGTGCAGGAAGTCAAGAGAACAATCTGGCCATTCAAAAACTGCAAAGACCGCTTTGAATTTGCGCCATTATCTGATATAATGCATTAGAAACCAAATAAAAATACATTAATATTTAAAGAGAGGTTATTTAATTATGAGATACGCTACAAGCAGAACATGTTCCCGTGAAATTGATTTTGAAGTTGATAACAACAACATCGTAACAAGCTGTGAATTCATCGGCGGATGTATGGGAAACACACAGGGTGTTGCACGTCTTGTTGTTGGCCGCAGCGTTGACGACGTCATCAAGACACTTGAAGGCATCAACTGCGGTAATCGCGGTACATCATGTCCGGATCAGCTTGCTCAGGCCTTAAAGGCTTACAAAGCCAGCCATCAGGCATAATTTGTAACTGTTCAGAGCCAAGCGGATTTATGTTCAAAAGTGCGAAGCATGCTTGCATGAATGAACACTCTTGAACATAAATCCATTTGGCGGATACGCCACACCGACAAAATGCGAAGCATTTGGAGGTTAGCTCTGAACAGTTACCATAATTTTATAAATTATCATCACAAAGGAGCCGTGAATTATGAAAAAAATAGTTTTAACAGGCGGTGGAACGGCCGGTCATGTTACGCCTAATATTGCTCTGATGCCGGAGCTGAAAAAACGCGGCTACGATATTTCCTATATCGGGTCTTATGAAGGCATGGAAAAAGGCATGATCATGGAGACAAAGACACCCTATTACGGAATTGCCACCGGTAAGCTCCGCCGATATTTCGACCTAAAGAACTTTACTGATCCCTTTAGAATCATCAAAGGTTATTTCGAGGCACGTTCCCGATTGAAGAAGATTCATCCGGATGTAGTCTTTTCAAAAGGCGGATTTGTTGCCGTTCCTGTTGTCCGCGCTGCACATGCCCTGAAGATTCCTGTGATCATTCACGAATCCGACATGACACCCGGCCTGGCCAACAAACTCTGTATCCCTGTTGCCTCCAAAGTTTGCTGCAATTTTCCGGAGACGCTTAAGTATCTGCCTTCCGATAAGGCTGTTCTCTCCGGTTCTCCCATCAGAAGTGAACTCTTTGAAGGTGACCGCAGCCGCGGACTTCATTTCTGTGGCCTGACATCTGATAAACCGGTTATCCTGATTATGGGTGGGAGCCTTGGTGCCGTTGCTGTCAATGAAGCAGTTCGCGCTGTACTTCCGGAATTATTAAAAGATTTTCAGGTGATCCATTTATGCGGCAAAGGCAAAACTGACAAATCGCTCAACAATGTGACCGGTTATGTGCAGTATGAATTCATCAAAGAAGAACTTCGCGATCTTCTTGCTGCTGCAGATCTCATTATATCCCGTGCAGGTGCCAATGCCATATGTGAAATTCTCGCACTCCGCAAACCGAATATTCTGATTCCTCTGCCAGCAGCTGCCAGCAGAGGCGACCAGATTCTGAATGCAGAATCTTTCCAGAAACAGGGCTTTAGTTATCTTCTCCCTGAAGAAGAGATTACAAACGAGAAATTCCTTGACACAATTCATCAGGTCTACTCCGACCGTGAGAATTATCAGAAGCAAATGGCATCAAGTCAGCAAAATCAGGCAATTCCAATTATCGCTGATCTGATCGATCAGTTAGCCTCTGTCTGATCCTGAATACCGAATCTAAAAAGCACGACAGAAATGATCAGTCACTGTTTATTCCTGATTATCATTTTCTCTGTCGTGCTTTTGCTTATATCTAATGATTCATTTTTATTTAATGGATTGCCTGACCAATCTTCTCTGCCAATTGTGCCTGTACTTCAGGATCTGAAGTATGCGGCTCCCATCCGATTACCTGACCATCATCCTTGTACCTCGGAATGATATGCATATGAAAATGAAACACAGTCTGGCCTGCTGCTTCGCCGTTGTTCTGTACAATATTCACGCCATCACAATTCAAAGTTTCTTTCATGGCAGATGCCACTTTCTTAGCAAGAACAATCAAATCTCTTAATATGTTTTCATCAATCTCAAAAATATTAGCATAATGCTGTTTAGGCAAAATCAGGGCATGTCCCTTTGTTGCCGGTGACAGATCCAACAGTACTCTGAACTGTTCATCCTCGTATACCGTCGATGAAGGGATATCACCACCTGCTATTTTGCAAAAAATACAATCTCTGTCGATCATCTTGATTACCTCCTGATGTTTTTGCATTTTCAATGCTCTTAATCTCCATTTTACCACGACTGAAAAATCTTAACAGCTTTTTTTTTAATTTTCTGTCACAAAAAAGCGGAAACAGGCTTTTATTATTATAGATACTTTTTCCTTATTAAATCATCACAAAGGAGGTTTTCAGATGACTTACGATTCCACCAGAGGCAATGCTTCACTTCGACATGAAATTAATAATTCTCTGACACTGATTTCCAGCCGGCTTCAGCTGCTTGCAGCCCGATACGATTTCTTGAAAGAAGATTCAGACTTCACTGAAATCCAGAATGATCTTTCAGATATCCAACGTCTGCTGAATTACGACCGGACTGCACGTCAGCCCCAACTGACACTATGCAGTCTGCAGCCTCTGCTTAATGAGCTTTATACATCCTTTTTGCCCGTTCTGCACGCACAGCATATTGCCTTATATCTTCACATTGCTCCCAATCTGCCTGCCATACGGGCTGATCTGTCACTGATTCGACAGGCACTCATTAATCTTCTGAAAAATGCAGCCGAAGCTTCGCCTGACGGCGGTCAAATTACCTTATCTGCTTTCTCCGATGACTGCAATCATCTTATGCTTTCTGTCAGTGACACCGGCAACGGCATGACACCCGAACAGCAGGCTCACATTTTTGAGCCTTTTGTGTCCTATAAGACAGGCGGCACCGGGCTTGGACTTGCAATCGTTCAATCCATCGTTTCTGCCCATCACGGTCACCTGTCTGTAAAATCCCTACCAGGTTCCGGCAGCTCGTTTTGTATTCTGCTTCCGATACCGCTTTCTCCTGTAGAGAAGTCCGCCCAATAAAGCACCGATCACAAAACCACTGATATGTGCCATATTATCAATACCTGCACTCATCACACCATGATAAATCGAGAATCCGGCAAACAACATCAACTGATGACTATTTAAATCTTCCAGTTGTCCTCTGTTTCTTATAACAATAACCAAAAGTGCACCGACAACACCAAAAATAGCCCCGGAAGCACCTCCCGATACACTGTATTCACCTTTCATCATACTCCAGACTGCTGACACTGCACTTGATCCCACACCGGCTGCCAGATAAACAATTAAATACTTAATCTTCCCAAGTGCTCTCTCAAGATTATCACCAATATAGGCCAATACAAGCATATTATTCAACAAGTGACTGATTCCAAAATGAATAAATGTACATGTCAGCAGTCTGTAATACTCATGTTCCTCAATAATTGCCGGCCAGAAACTGGCACCATGATTATACATAAATCGGACATCTGTTGTATCTCCCAGAAAACTGAGTCCCGCAAATACCAGTACATTAATCACAATAATCAATGTATTCACAGGTGACATCTGCCATAAAGCGTTTCTTCTATATCCTCGATCATATTGCTGCATACTTTCCTCCATCATTGATTGCCTGAATTTTCAGATGATATAGAAGAATCATACCATATTCGCTTACAATTGTCGAATACTCATCGGGCAGTTGTTTTCCCCTTACGATATACAAACAAGCAGACGCCGATCAGCAGCAGAGCGGCTGCCAAAAACAGAATGTCAGGTAAGACCAATCCATCACCGCCTGTCATCGGTAATACTAAATTTCCTGCATTTGATATCTCAAAAATTCTGTCATACAATTTAAATACCTGCTGATTTTCATCATAGACCAGCTGACTTTTATCAATTTTTAGTTTTTCAACGTCCTGCTCTGTTAATACCATCGGCAGCACGATTTCCATTGGTTCTTTCAGCAGCTGCTGTCCGTTTCCTGTTTTTTCTTCCTTTAACCAGTATTTCCCCGGAAGCAGCCCCGAAAATATTATCCTGCCATCTTGACTCGTCTGACTTTCCAGGATTTTCTGTCGCCTTTCATCGTACAGACCAAATCTCACATTCTCCAACGGCTTTTCATCTGCTGAGGATTTCATAATCTGTATACTACATTTATGCAATTCATTTGTCACCCTGAAAACAGGATTACTGTATTTCAATCCGTCTTCTCCAAAAAACGATGCACTTTCACCTTCATCTGCCAGGTTGATGATAACTGATTCCCCAGGGTAATTGTTCAGCCGTCTTCCATCAGCATCATCGACATACCCCTGCAGCAAATAGCCTTCTGCTGCCTTTGTTTCTCGAATTGCAATTGTTCCAAGAGGCAGTACCGCCTTCCCCATCCTATCCCTGAAAAGTTCGTCACTCTTTTCTGCAATCAGATATGTATCCTCTAATTCCGCCTTATACGAAGTGTTCTGACCATCAAATGTTTTTTTCACAGCAACAACCCAGGTCTTTAATGGTACCTTATCGGAAATGTTTTCCTTTGTTACCCCTGTTTCTCTGTAATAATCAATGGTAAATTCCGCTCCTGTTAATGGAATTGTATCAGATACTGATGCACCATCCAATGCTGATTTTTCAATTCGAAACTGTCCCCAGCTGATGATTGGCTCATCTGTCAATGTTATCACGGTTGTCTCCCCCTCATTTATCATTACTTCATGAACAGCATCATCTGTTCTATACCCGGAAGGCTTCTTTCTCTCTTTGACATAGTATGTTCCCGCAGCAAGTGATGTCAGTGTATTGGACCATCCACTTTCACCTGTGATCAGATCACCCACACTATTGGTACAGTTTCTATCTGTATAAACCCCATATTCTGCATTTAACAGTGTATAACAGGGATTCCCACCTGTAAGTGCCTCATCAGATGACTTCTTAAGCAGCTGCAGATGACCGCTATTTAATGTATTGGTGAACGTAAACTTCCAATGACGCGTCCCGGCTGTACTCTCTGTTGTCTCCGCTGTATAACCCGCTGCCTCTCGCTCTGTAAACATATAATAAATATGTCCGCCTGCGGAATCTTTCTGCGGAAGATCTGAAACTGTAAACTGCCATTCATTTTCCGCATTTAATATGACCGTTTTTACAAGCACAGCTTTATCCCCTTTACTTTGGCCTCGATACAAATCTACCATCAATTCTGATGGCCTTTTCCCATAAATATTATCACTGTCATTCCATACTTTTTCAGCCGTCATCGTTACAGACTGCGCTGTTATCTTCAGATAGGTATTCAAATCTGCCGTTTCCGGCTCTTTGTAAGTTCCAATTTGCTGATAACCGCTTATTGTCTGGTCTGACCACACAGTCACAGCTTTCTCCGCTTTGAAGGATTTCTTTGACAACTTTATCACACCCGCAGATGTGATTGGTACTGATGAATATAAATTAAGTGTATTTCCCGTCTTTTGGGCTGTTACACCCTTCGGCACTTCACTGACATCATACATGGACAAAACGTTATTCGTATCCGTCAGTTTGAGAACATATTGGTTTGTTTGAAAGTCATACCCCATATTCCTGACCTGCGCACTGTTCTCACTCCGATAAGTAAAAGACGGCACTGTACCAAATGTCTGCATTTTACTATATATCGTTTTAAAATAGTCATAGGAACTTCCGACAGGGCTCTGATCCGATTTATCACAGATTTTCTTTGCTGCATTGATTGCCTTTGTATTCAATTGAAAAGCATATGTATTCGCATCATACGTATACCAGCCTCTTTCAATCATCCATATCATCACCTGCGTTGCTGTATATTTTCCTTTATCGCTATCCCCCGGAACAGTTTTTTTATCCGGATTCCAACCAGAAAAACGAAAACCATAATATAAAGCCAGACCTGTCAGTCTCTTTTTATTCGAATCTGTCAAATATGACGCTGTATCCGCATATTCATGGCCACCCTTCAAATCAGCATTATGATGGACACAGTAAGCCGTTTTCCAGGTATTTCCCACCTTCAGCATAATACATCCGACATGATCCAGGTCACGTCCATCCTCAAGAATATTTCCAAAACCTGCTCCCTGATGAATCGCCCAATATGTATAATCAATTTTTCCTTTTGTCACCGCACGTGCGCTGTATTCATTCACTTCCGAGAAAACTTCTCCATCATACACATAGGAATCTTCAATCCCTGTTTCTGTTTCCACATCGTTTTCCGTAAATGTTTCACCGGCTATGCCTTCAGATTCTTCCTGGATCTGACTTTCCCTGCCCTCACTTTCCTGAATCACGCTTTCTGTCGCTGTATCTTCTGTATCCATCCGTTCTCCTTCGATTCCATCTGACGCCCAAACAACCATGGAAAAAACAAAAATGAGAAAAACCAAAAAAGTCAATATTCCTGTTCTTTTCTTTCTTCGCAATCTATGTCTGCCTCCTTTTCCTCCACATATCTTTTATTTTCATGGCTGCCATTATCAAAAACAAAATAATTGCACATAACCATCTAAAATATTTTTCTTTCTGAATATCTTTTGATGATAACGAATAAATCTGTCCGTCCGAAGCAACAATATGATCTTTATAAGCATAAGATACTTCCTTCTTACGGTCATCCTTCCCTGCGTCCTTAACTCTGCTGCAATAAACTAGATATCTATATTTTCCATTCGAACCATACGGATGACAGGTCAACAATGTCACCATATCCTTTCCGGGCCGAATTTTTACTGCATCTACATCATTTGGCGTTACAATATCGATTTTCTCCACTTCATAGACTAATTCTTCCCATGAATTTTTAATATATATCCGATCACCCGCAGATAGGTATTCTATATCTTTAAAAAATGTCTTACTTCTGTTATATCCTCTGTGTCCGGCAATCACACAATTTGTATCCTCTCCGCCAACTGGAAGCGATGTATCTTTCATCACGGCCACGCCCTCCGACATATGCTCTGCTGTTGCACCCGCATAAATCGGAAAATCCTGATTCATAGCAGGTATCTCGAGGATCCCGATCATTTCATTTTCAAAGTTCTCCATTGCCCCATCCTCGCCTAAATTGTCGAGTCCTTTCTGCTGCTCACGATAAATTGTCTGATTGTAGGTAACCATTTTTTGATACAGCGCACTTTCCTCCTGATGTTGTTTCTGCGTTTCTTCTGATTTTTCATAGGTCTGAATCACAATCTGCATCTTCACTTTCTGAGCGGTCTGCATAAGTTCAGGTGATATAAATAGAAATGTTCCTGATATCATCAGACAAATGCCTGCAATTTTTAAAATATCCTGTGAAAAAAGCAGAATAATACCTATAATCAAAAGACCTCCTATCAAAGCTGCGTATTGATATCGTTTCTGCCATTGTGAATCTCTGCTGTGTTCGGTCTTCTCACCCGGAGCCTCAACATCTGCAAAACCTTCTTCCATTCTCCTCCCATGTACCAGAAGTCTATGCGTATTAATTCCATATGGTGTACACGTTACCAACGTTGCTCTGTCCTCACCTTTTATGATTTGCAGACCCTCTGTATCATCCGGAAGGACCGTTTCAACATCAAACACCTGATATTTTAAACACGCTCCCAGCACATAAATGCAGAATACATCCCCCTCTTCAATTTCATTTAAATCACTGAGCAGCCTGGCCTGATCAATCCCTGTATGCCCGGTTAAAACTGTATGCGTGTCTTGACCGCCTACCGGAAGCGACGTGCCTTCCAGATGTCCGACCCCTTTACTCAAGACCTGTGATGACGTTCCATGGTATATCGGCAATACAACATTGATTTTTGGAATTTCGATATAAGCCATCACATCCGAGCCGCCTGTACTCAGTAATTGATCATACATCAGATCATTGGCCTCACCCTTTTTCGTCTGAAACGGATCTGTCAATTTTTCCTGGCTGCCGGCCAAATACTCATTATAGCGCTGTGCCTGCTCAAGCATCTCCTGATGTTGACTTTCTTCCAACGCCATTGAGGCACGCTCATAGGTCGAAATAACAGAAGCTGTTCTATTCTGAAAAATATATTCACTGCAATAAGGATAAAGCATACATAATAGACCTGCCGCAATACACAAATACGGTACCCATTCAAATCGTTTTCTGTTCTTTCGTCCCATAACGCATCTCTAAGCCCGCTGTCTCTTCTTTCTTGTCAGTACAAATCCCAATCCGATTGCAATTGCCCCGATAATGGTTGCCGCATATAAACCTGTACCGCCTGTCTGCGGCAATAAAAACGTTTTACTGTTCAGGATGTTCAGATTCACACGTGCATTAACGGATCCATCTGCATCACTCATTGCTGCATCAATACCATCTACAGAGGCTGATGCACTGATCTTATCCCCCTCATACATATCTGTTTTGCCAATTGTCCGACCATTGGCATTTTCCAGCCGCTGAACACCTTTGCTTTCAGAAACATTGACACCCTCTGCATCCACAATTCCGCCGTTATAGTTTTTATTGATCGCCTGCCCTGCATCCGTCGCAGCCTCAAGACCTGTTGTCCCGGCCACTGACGGAATAATGGTCTCTGTTGTACTATTGATTGTGATCATAATGCCTTCTTTAAGAATACTGTAACCGTTATCAGTTGAACACTCCGTCAACTGATAGTTATCACCTTCAATGCCATTGATCAGCAGTTTTCCGGATTCTGCAGGTCTGAAAATTGTTGCCTGCTCCTTCATGTTTGTTTTGCCTGTCACATAATATGTGCCGCCCGCAGCTTCTTCAGCCACAACATAGACCTGATTGTCCTTATTAAAAAGTGTAAAAGCCACCTTTTCCGCATTTCCTTTGCCATCTGAGAAAGTCTTATTTAAATTTAAACCAAAGGCATAAACCACACATCGATCTTCCAATGTATTAAAGTATTTCTCGGACGTACGCTTCCAGGTCAGTACAGCATCATTCTCATTTCCATCATCTCCCAGTACAGTTGTATTGTCAGAATTGACTTTTGCTGTATAATAGACCACCATATAATAATCAGAAAAGCCCTGTTCCGGATGATTCATCTTCTCCAGGCCTTTATCCGTCATAGAAATAGTCAGCACCGTCTGTCCGCTTTTTCCATCTTTCAATGCACTCTGCGTAAATTCATTAGTTGTCCAAATTGCCTCTGCCTTTTCTGTTTTGTTGCTTATCGCATCTTCCTCATGGCTGTATAAAGCTATTTTGACATCCTTATTGTAGGTAAGTCCCTTTGACAATGTATCTTTAAATGTATACATTGTCAGCCATGTTGCCTGACTTGTGATATGTGGTATTTTTGACACAAGCAGATAATCCAGAACATCCCCTTCTGATACGGTTTCTGTTGAATCATAACCACCGTCCCCACCGCAGTCAGGGCTTTGTCTAACCAGCTTATCCAATGTAGGATTGCCTGTCTGATTTTTCGGATAGCATACCGCATCATAAAGCCATTTTTCTCCGCCTTTTTCATCATTCCAATCACCGCCTTCATTGGTAAATGGCAATGATACCAGCCAAGGATTACAGGTTGACGTCACCTGTTCAGGCACTTTTGTTTCCGCGATCAAATACAATCCCGTCTGCAGTTTATCCGCATAGGTGTATCCAAACTGGTCTGTTAAGGTCATTTTCTCTGACTTCTCAGATGTGCTTAAATAATTTTCAAGTGCACTCTTCGTTTTAATATTCTCATTTTCAAGTCCATTTTTTAATGCATCATTCAATTGCTGACTCGTATAATGCCATACGCCTGTATGCAGACATTTCGAAGAAACATTTTCATCCGACATAGAAACAGCATCTGCCTCTTTTAAACCCAGTATACGACGCAGTTCTTCCGGTATCTCATAGACCAGTTTCACAGCGGCTCCTCCATTATAACTATACGTCTCTATATCCCCGCATCGCAAATATGAAAATTCCACACCCTCAACTGCATACGGTGACATTATCTCCTGTAGTGCCGGATCCGCCTCACCGGTTGCCTGATGACTGCCTTCCGTATATACCCCCGCCGCTTCTGCTGATGTCATATCATATTTATAAATAGCAATAGATCCTTTTTTCGTAATATCAATAACGTCTGATGCTTCCAGTGCATCTTCTGCTGCCCCTGATTCTTTTTCCTGAGCATATGCAGATGCTGTACAAGACAGCATCAACGCTGCTGCGATCAACGATGTTCCTGCTTTTTTTAATAAATGTCTTTTTCTCATGATAATCCCCCTCTGCCTTTCAGTCTTCGCCTCAATCAGCAAAACATATAGCGAACACCTGCAAATTCAACAATATCTTCAGCCATCAACCTTCTTTTCTCATTTTTCTTCAGTTCTTCTCCATTGATTCGTGTTCCATTTGTCGAATTCAGATCCATTAAATAAATGCCTTTCTCTGTTTTTTCAATCCTTGCATGCTTCCTGCTTATTCCTCTGACAGGAATCACATATACATCTTCCGCCTGCAGACTGCCAACCATACAGGGGAATCTGTCCAACACTAAATCCGGCGCAGTCTTTTTATCAAGGCTAAGCAGTCTTATCTGATTTTCCGAACGCGATAACAGCATTGTTTTATTCTCATCTGTATTCCAAATATCATCTCCCGTTTCATCCGTAAAAGCATACACACCACCGCCCTCAAACAAGTCATGATGATCCGGATCTCTTTTCTCCACGTTCACTTCTTTCGGACCTGTTCGCCTACTCAATAGACGGTATAATACACTGATTCCTGCCCCGAGTATAAAAACTGCCGTCACCCACTCTGCGGATACTGTCATTCCGGCCGTCTGCAACAGCTTCCCCGTCCAGCCACAAATATAAGACACAACAGCTGCACCAACCGCAATACCCGACAGAATTTTCCATGCTATTGCTTTCTTTCCCTGTATAAGCTTCTTGCTTGCCGGTTCTTTACTGTCGGCATCGACTTCTTCTCTCTGCTGCCCCTTATCACTTGCTTCTTCAACAAAGGTTTTATTGGTTTCCATATCCAATTCTCCTTGGACATTTTCCTTCTTTTCTTCTCTCAGAAGTTCCTTAAGCCGTCCCGGCAAAAAGTTCTCCTGTTGAACGCTTTTATATAATTCGTAAGCCAGTAAAACACCTTCTCTGTCCTCATGATATGTATTTTCCAACAGCCATGCTGTCAATTCTTTTAACTGTTTCGAAAAATCTTCTTTTCTTCCCGGAATATAGGCCGCTCTCAGATTCTCTTCCGGCATTTCAAGATACAGGCATTCCGGCTGCAATAATAAGCCGTCCGGCATCAGAAGATATTCCTCAACGGCCTGATCCAACCCAGCTATAAAACGGATAACACTTTTAATCATTGACCGATCAGCCTGCTTTCTTTCAATATAGCTTCGAAATTCCATCCGTCCGCTGATATCGTAGCAGTAATTTTTTCTATCATTCAATCTCTGTACCTGAAAGGGAAGAAGCACTTGTGCACTCTGATTGCTCATCATCTTTTCTTCATCTTCGTTTTCCCCCCATTCCTCACTGCTGATCACCATATATGTATGAAAAGCATCCCCGCTATAAGCTATTTCCATGCACTCACCTTCTCATTTTACTGTTCTCTTTTTAATGCCGCCAACACCCTGTCTCTTGTATAATCTACCCTTATCGCATCCGCTTCCTGTCTGGTCTTCAGCACACCTCCTGTCCAGCTTTGTATGCCGGGTACAGGGATCTTCAATTCTCCCTGAAGAACCAAATGCGCACGGGACTGATGATTCACCCAGTCCGCCGCCTGCTGCAATATGCTCTTTCCGAATCCATCCAGCAAAACCGACATCATAAACACCGGCATATCTTCCTCTGTCTCACGATGCCATAATTCTGCCTCCGTCCGCCGATACCCCTCATTTTGCATTACAATATAATCATGCATAAAGAAAAAGCTATAGCATAGACCTGCAAGAATAAAGATTACCATCGGCATTAGCAATGATGCCTCAACTGTCATACTCCCCTCAACCTTCCTCATAAGGACCTTCCTTTCATCGCCCGAAAAACGAAAAAAACAGTACAGCCATAAACAAAAAAGGAATGAACGGGAAAGCTCTGTTTTTTCCGCTTTTTCTTACAACCATCAACCAGAGTCCATAACCGGCGCTTAGAAAACACGCCTGAGAAAACAGAAGCAATATCTCATACCAACCGATCAGCATCCCCATTGCTGCGACAACAATGCCGTCCCCTTCTCCGATTTTTCCATTTGTCCATCGACTCATCATAACCATCATCATTCCGGGAATCCATCCTGTTAAAACTGAAAAAAGTGTTATTTTTCCCCTTACAATACCAATTCCCATCAGTATCAAAGTGCAAATAAGCACCGGTCCTATATAAAATCTGCTTTTTCTTATATCCGCTATCAATGGATATAGCAGCAATATCATGCACGCACTAAGCATCTCCACCTCCACTCGCTCCACATCGTGAACATGGCCGAAGTCCGCTTTGCTCTGCCTCCTTCTGGCTCATGCCATCCATTGTTCGTTTCAACCCGCTGCAATGGCGATCCGTATGCCAGGCGGTTCCCCTATCGGTAATAAAAACTGTCTGGTTTTTATCACTTACATGTCCGCATCTCTCACATTGCACATAACGCGCTCCGTATTGATTTCTTAAATGCTGAACCGATGACATCGAACAGGCATGAATGGACAAAGCAAGATACGTACATGATAAATCTCTATGATAAACAGAACCATTTTCAGCCACATAAACCTGTCCTGATTGTCCATATTCACCTACACCGCTGTACATTTCCGCAGATTCCCCTGTCCACGGCCGTATATAAACGGTTTCCACAGTCCAAATTGTTCGTGACGGCAGCAAATATCCGGGCATTCTTATACCAAATCGGATGGACAGCTTCATCAGATGCCCTTGTTCAGACGATTCTGCCCTCGGAATAAGGCCTGCATATCCGCCTGCTATATCATCGCTGTCTATACCGCTCCCGCCTATTTCCGAATAAAACAGCTGATATAAGGTTCCCTGATCCACACCTTTTTCAGATCGACTGTACGCAGCTATTTTTCTTCCTGTCATACATAAATAATGATTCACCTGACTGCAGACAGACATCGCATGAAACAAACCTGATAATAAAAGCATGGCACTTAGAAATATCGGCAGGACCAGCGCCGCCTCCACAGTCAGACTGCCCGCAAAGGAGGCGAAGGAGACTGCTCTTTTTTTACTGTTATCTGTTTCTCCGATTGCCTTTTTATTTTTTAAATATTTCTTCCACTGAACACCTTTTTTTAAAATTTGGGTTGGGATCGTGCATTTGACTGCATTATATATTTTTTTAAAGTGTCCCGTGTATGAGAAAATAGGTGTGTGTGACTTGTAAAAAAAGAGCATTCTTCTTCGCCTCCTTTCCGTAAAATCAATAAGCATATTCTGTATGAAAACGATACTGTATCTTCTGCGGATATTTCCAAAAAAATGGCGTCACATCAATTTTTCCCGAAAAGCTGGCCTTTACGGCACAATTTTTCAATTGAAAGTTTTCATAACCTTTCATAAGCCACACATTGTTCTCTATCAGCTGTGTCATTCTGATGATTTTTTTCTCTGTCGGTGTCAGCATTAAAAACAACATCAGATATTGATGATAATCCCATCCTTTTGTACCTGATTTGAAATATTCAGAGGCTTTTCCGCCGCCTGCGGCAGCATGCAGCAGCTGTTCAACGGACATATTCCATGTATTTCTGTCCTTCATTAAAGGGACTTTGCCGCCCTCTGCCAGCCCTGCACAATCCACGGCCGCCTCTGCCGAAGCCCAGCAGATCATTAATAATAATTTCAGCACCTCTCCCGCTACAGGAATCATTCCTGCTGCAGACAGCCCCTGCACAACCCGCTGAAGATCTGCATCTTTATCCGGGCTTAAATACAGATAAGCCAGATTCAAAATCGTCCGAAGCGTAAAACATGCTGTCACGGCACTTTCCAGATTTTCCCTGTCTGAAGCATGACCAAAGGCAATATACTCTATCTCATAATTCAAAGCGGTATCTTTTGATCTTCCGGAAGGCCGGCTGTTTCGCAATGTTTTAAACTGATCATATATATACATGTTCAGAATCATCTGATCACTCTGATTTTTTACTCCCGACTGTATCTGTGACAAAAGATTCTGACCTTTTACCGCTTCCGCTACTTCTTTATACCGATCAAATCGAACAATGACATTGCTTTTTTTCTCCTCCGAGGTCTGCCATGAGCATCTTGCTGTGCTTATTTTTTGCTTTGAAACCGCCTGATCCCCCATAACAAGTTCCAGAAGACCGCCTTTAAGCCATCTTGTAATTCCGCCTCTCGGATCCTCCATCTGAATCTCTGTGTCCTTTGGCGTATTCCCGTCATCTTTCTTGTTCGCTTCCTGTTCTTCCGCCTCCATTCTTTCTCCCTTTGACTCTAACTGCCTGCAATAATCACCAACGGGTTCGTCTGTATCCATCCCTGACAAATCCGAAAAGAAACGACTCACTTCCTCACTGCCTCTCTGAATTGTCCTCGCCTCTTCGTATAATTTCACCTGCTCCATCAGTGCTTTCCAATCATTATCCTTAAAACCGGTCCATTCATCAACCTCAACTTCCTCAATCGCACCAGCCATCTGAAACAGCCTTTTTGTCTTTCCCTCTCCTGTTATATTTAACTTGAGATAATCATCAAATTTTTCAAGCTGACTGTTCTTTTCTCCATGGTTCACACCGAAAAGACTGTAATAATCAGCCAAAGGCTGTATATACCCTGCAAATACCATCTCCGCAGCCATATCAGCATATCGTTCTCCTTCCGTCCTCAAAATATATAGCCTGTCTGATTCCAGAAGCACTAGAAGAAACGACATCACCAGCATAAAGACAAGGCTAAAATAAACCGTCATAACGCCTTTCTTCATCATATAGAATTACTTTGGCTGGTTATTTTCTTAAAAATAGAATTTACAATAGATGTCAGCTGCTGTTTAAATATAATGACCAGTCCGATCAGTACCACCAGAATCAATATCATCTCAACAACACCAACTGCTGTTTCTTCATAAAAGAATCTTCTGCATAAATCTTTCATTCCACACACTCCCCGCTTTACATCGACAAAAATGCCGGCACCATAACAATCAACAACACAATGATCAACAATAACATCATCGGCATCAATAGTTTCGTTCCTGCTGTTTCTCCCAACTGTTTGGCCAGATCTCGCCTCTGCTTTTCAGCCTCCGCCGCTTCCTGCTGCATTAACGCCTGCATGCCTTTACTGCCACGTTTAATATATTGGATCAGCAGCTGAGAAAACTTCTTATACTGCTGCAGTTCCATCCTCTGTCCAAATTCCAGATAGGCCTGTATTTCAGGCACGCCTGACTCCATCTGAATTCTTGTATATTTCATCTCTCTGTACAACCAATCTTCTTTTAAATGACCGCTGTCCAATCGCTCATTATCATCCAATAACCGATTCCAACTTCTCCTTACCGTCATGCCGGCTCCCAACATCAGGATCATTCTGTGAACAAAACCAGGATACGCATACAAAAGTTGTTCATTTCTCTCCTCAAGTCTTTTTTTCAGGTTATTATCCTGATACCATATGCAGCCTGCCAAAAACAAAAAGGCTATAAAAAGTATAGTTCCCGCCTGTGACTGTTTCTGATACTTCCACTCAACAACCCGTCCGCCCACAGAATCCGGCAGATGCAGCGTAAGTTTCTCTGACGATCCCTGATCTGCTGCCTGAACGGCCTCCCGAATCTGTTCATCCAACACTTCTTCATCTGATTTCTCCGGTACAGTCAGGCAGATTTCTTTACTGTAAAATTCCTTTTCCTGATCATAGATGATCACCGCAGTTACCTTTGTCTTTATCGGCAGCTGATACGCTGACAATTCACCCAAGGAGCCATCCTGTCGGATCAGATTGTAATCTTCCGGCTGCCATTCAATCGTCACATTCTCCCCCGGAAAATCAGATGGAAAAAACAACGGCCGATTCACATGCTGCAGATCGGAGTTATCCCCCTGAAGACATGCATCAATATAAGCTTTCACATCCCGCATCAATGCTTCCCGCTCAGACCGACTGTATTTTCTCGGTTCAACGGTAATTGTCAGCGACTTTTCTTCTGTCACACCCTCTATCTCTGCAGATACCTGAACGTCCCGACTCTTGCCTCCGGCATCATCCCTTTGAAGATTATTACCGCTTAATTCCGGCGTCTGATTCAAAAGACCATAGATCATCATAAATGCCAGGATTGCCAGCATGCCGCCATACCCAACCATCATCTTTCGAATCACATGCTGCCTGATAAACTTCTCCTTTTTCATCCCCGGATAAAGTTTTCCGACGATGTCCTCCGAACACCCTGTCAGCCATCTTGAACAGCTGATTGTATCCGGCAGGTGACACAACAACCAGACAGCCGTTCTCTGCAGCCATCCCATACCTCTTGGCACAGGAAAAATTTTCTTTACTTTATGCCGACGGCACCAGTTTTCTGCCAGAAAAACAGGCAATAATGCCGCACAAAGTAATATTGCACCAAACCAGAAAAACTGCATTTTTCCACCTCCTACACATGAATATCCAAAATCTTATGACCTGTCCAAAGGGCTGCCGCATAGACCATCAGTGCTGCTGTCATCACCAGCCTTCCCGTCAACCCAGTGTAGAGAATATTCATATATTCCGACGAGCACATATTCATATAGCATAAAATCCCCGGTGGCACGATCAGCATAATCCGCCATTCTCCCCTTTTTCCTGCCAGAATTGTCTCTATCTCACTGTTAATTTCCATTCGCAAATTCATTGTATCCGCAGTATGACGGATGATAGATGACAGTGAACCGCCGCTTTTTCTTGCTACCGTCAAAATACGCACAAAGTACGCAATATCCTCATCCTCACTTCTCACTGCAAAATCTTCCAGAACACTTTCCAGTGATCGGTTCTGATCAAGATGCATGCAGATTCTTTCAAATTCCGGAAGTAGCACCTGATAACTGCTGTCTGAAGTCTTCATATCACAGCAAGTATCTCTCAGCGCCTTTTCCAGGGTGCCACCTGCAGCCGTACTGCTGTACAGCATGGCCGCCGCATCTTTAAACTCATGCCATAACATCTGCTTCCTGCTTTTCTCCCTAATTCGCCTTTTATACTTTATGTAAAACGGAACGATCATGATCCCCAAAAGACTGGTAATGACGCTTCTGTAACAGAGCCATCCGATCAGACATCCCAAAAGAACGCCCTGTAAACTGTCAGAAATCAACAATTTTTGTTTTTCATTCATCTCTAAATCTCCGCTGACTCAAGGGCAGCTGCATGCAATTTACGCCTGTGCATCAAATGATAGCCTGTTCGCTCCAGTTGACCGACAACCCTTTCCGGAATATCACCGTAAGAACTGTTCTCCATCACAAGATTATCCTGCTCATGAAACTCAAATATCGGATTCAAAATATAGGCATCCTCTGTACAGTCCAATACCTCTGTAATCGCCGTCACTCTTCTTGATCTGTCTCTTAATCTTTCCAGCTGCACAATAATGTCAATAGAAGAAGCAATCTGCTTGCGGATTGCCTGAATCGGTATATCCGAGGCAAATAAAGCCATTGTCTCCAGTCTTGACAGCATATCCTGCGGAGAATTGGCATGACCGGTACTCAAAGAGCCATCATGACCGGTATTCATACTTTGGATCATATCCAATGCCTCCTCACCGCGGACCTCACCAACGATAATTCTGTCCGGCCGCATCCTCAAACTGGTACGGATCAGGTCCCTCAGTGTCACATTACTGACTCCGTCACCATCCGCCTGACGCACTTCCATTCTCACCAGGTTCTCTATTCCGTGGATCTGAAGTTCCGCAGAATCCTCAATGGTGATCACCCGCTCTGTTTTAGGAATGTAATCCGCCAGAACATTCAAAAATGTTGTTTTCCCTGTACTGGTAGCCCCGCTGATAAATATGTTGTACCCTGCTTTCACAAGCACTTTCAAATATTCTGCCGCCTCCTGACTGATGGACTCCCAGCGGATCAAATCCTCCATTGTGATCGCTTCCTCGGGAAATTTTCTGATTGTCAGAATCGGTCCGTTGAGTGCCACAGGATCCAGGACAACGTTCACTCTGGATCCGTCTTTCAATCTTGCATCCACAATAGGAATTGATTCATTGACCTGTCGATTGGAGCGTGAAACAATCTGCTGGATCACGTCTTCCAATTTTTCCCGGGATTCAAAATGCCTGTCCCAGGTGTAGATCCGGCCATCTCTTTCATAAAAAATCGCATCCGCCCCATTCACCATAATTTCTGTTACTGTTTTGTCATCAATCAACTCCTGCAAAAGATCCAGTCTCCGGATCGCATTGAACAATTCCTGCCGCAGTGTCAGCTTCGTAACCGCACTCATATAAACTTCCCTGCTTTTTTCCATAATGACCGAATCTATGATTTCCCCAATCTGTGCATCCGATAATTCACTGCTCATATCCATTCTCTGACGCACCGTCTCCTGCAGCTGCTGTTTCAATTTCTGAAACTGCTCCATATCTTCATCCCCGCCCTCTATTCTTCAACATTCAATCTTTTTACCTTCTCTGAAAAGCCCTCTCCGGCTGCCTTCCCAGCTGCCTTCAAAAAACGTTCTGTCAATTGTTCCGACCATGGCGCATGCTCCCCTGCTACATACCATTCATCACAACTGTCCATAACAATTCCCGGCGGCATCACCGTACCGAAATCCAGCAAAATCTGATCGTACTTTGTGTCTTTACAAAGCCTCTCAAGGCAAAACCGCCAGTCTTCCTCCTCCAATTCCCACATCTCCATCGGCATCGCCGCCCCGGCAATATATTCCACCGGTCCTTTGACAGCCATTCTTTCAACTTTCATCCCCAAATTACTGCTTCTTTGCTTTACATAATAAATAATCTCTGATAATCCTTCCTGCCTTCTTTCCCCCTCCATATACTGCTCAAATATCGTCACTGTTTCAAAATTCAAATACAGCAAATTCCCCATTTTGCCTTTCTGTCTGCACATTTCAAGTACCTTAAGAAAACTCTTTTCAGTATTCACAGGCCTATATATCCCTGCACACACACACTCCTTTTTTCCATGATTTCTTTCCCCCTGCAACATCCATCCATTTTCCTCACAAAATTCCAATAATCTTTGATAAATCACCCCTGCTGATTGGTATTTGTACACATTCCTCCCTTCCATTCCGATTATTTGTCCACTTTCATCCAGTATACATACATTCCCCTCTTTGACTTTTTCCCCATACAGCGCCATCAGTGATGAAGTTATCAACACCAGATCTGCCTTTTTCCACTTTTCATCCGATATCGGATGTTCCAGATACAATTGGATATTAAATGGCGAATATGCCTGACGTCCAAGAAACGCGGCAAGCCTTTCTCCATAACTTTTTCGTTTTTCCAGTATCAGCAATGTTACATTTTTCAACGCATTCGGTCACCACCTCTCACAAACTACCTATATTCCAAACAACAACCTCTGCTGCCAGTGCCAAAAAAAGCGGCACAGCAAACGGTATGATACAGTGCTCTCTTCCCTGTAGATGCGACATATCCATATAAGGTTCTGCTCCATGCCTTTGTATGCGCTGCGCATAATGCAGCAAATATCTGAAACGTTCTCTGCAAATGTCATATTTCAACATTTTCAACAGTGAAATAACTGCACCAAATACCAGTGACACAATCAGTATCCGTACAGACTTTACAGGCCCCATATAGACAGCCATTGCCATCATAAGCTTCAAATCTCCGGCACCAAACATTGACAAGACAAAAAAACCTGCACAAAGGATGAAAATCAACACCATTCCTGCCGCACCATCGATCACGCCTCCGGAACCATCTGCCCAAAAGCGCAGGATATACCCGTTTAAAGCCCCAGCCAGTATGAGTTCATTCGGAACCCAATAACTGCGGTAATCTTTCACGGCAGCTGCTGCCATAAATAGCAGCAGCGTCATCTGTAAAATCATGGTCTCACACCCTGTTATTCAATTTTATCGTTTTAAAAGGGGAATTTTTGATGAATTGGATTTTGTATCTGAATTATAGCAGTCCCTATCTGCTTTGTAAATGCGATATTATCTGATTCTTATCAATATTCATCGGAACAATCTGACTTTTTTCGAGTCCTATCCATGAGCTTCGACATTTTCAGACATAGATTTGAATAAAACTAAGCCCATAGGCCAACAAAAGTCCGGGAACACCCAGTATTGCACAGCTCAAAAAAGTCAGCACATTGACGCCTACCGGCAAAACAATCCCGGCGGCAGTAAGAAAGAAAGAAAAAACAGTAATAAAAAAGGACCCCAAAAGTCCTCTGATCAGAAAACGAAGCATCTTTCGTCACCCGTTTTTCTTTAAGATATGCCCCTGTCCTTTTTTTAAGAACAGAGGCATGCCCAATAGTTCAGTCTATTTTACTTTCTTGTAATGACCGGCCAATTTGTGAATATCTTCTTTTGTATAGCGCTTTGCCGGTTTCTGTGGTTCTTCCGGCTTAGGTTCTACATAATCAAACTTGAAAATACATACACCATAAGCACCCAGATGATATTTAATAGAGTAGTCCTTGAAATCCCAGCTTTCCTTCACAGCTTCAATCGGTTCCGGATTCACCAGACCTGTGCCGCCGTATTCTGCAGCATTGCTGTTAAAGACCTCTGTATAGGTTCCCGGACACAGTACACCGGACTGAAAATTCTCATAAGCCACCGGTGAGAAATTGAAATGACATAACAAACAGTTCTTCTTATCCTTGGTCATACGGCAGAATGTCAGCATATTGTGCTCCGCATCAGAACCGTTAATCCATGCAAAACCTTCCGGTGAATCATCCAGTTCATACAAAGCCGGCTCATTCTGATAGAAATGCAGCAAATCACAATAGTAATGGTTCAGCTGCTGATGCTCCGGATATTTCTCAAGCAAATGCCAGTCCAGACTCTTAGCCTCATTCCATTCCGCTGTCTGGGCAAAATCCTGTCCCATAAACAGCAGTTTCTTGCCCGGATGCATCATCATCAGACCATAGGCTGCTCTGAGATTGCCGAACTTCTCCGGCATTGTTCCCGGCATCTTGTAAATCATGGATTTCTTCAAATGCACAACTTCGTCATGCGAAAGCACCAGCACATAATTCTCGCTGTAAGCATACATAAAGCTGAATGTGATCTGATTCTGATGGTACTTACGGAAAATCGGATCGCACTTCATATACTCAAGGAAATCGTGCATCCATCCCATGTTCCATTTATAAGTAAAGCCAAGACCGCCGTCATCCACATCTCCAGTTACCTTCGGCCAGGCTGTAGATTCTTCCGCGATCATCATAGCCCCCGGATTTCTCTGTGCCACAATAGAATTCAGATGCTTCAGGAAAGTAATGGCCTCATAGTTCTGATTGCCGCCATCCTCATTCGGAATCCAGTTGCCGGAAGAACGACCAAAATCAAGATACAACATGGAAGCCACTGCGTCCACACGCAGACCATCCACATGGAACTTCTCAATCCAGAATAATGCATTGGCCACAAGGAAATTGGAAACCTCTGTTCTGCCGTAATTAAAACAATAGGTGCCCCATTCCGGATGCTCTCCCTTTCTCGGATCCTGGTGTTCATACAGTGCTGTACCGTCAAAACGTCCCAGTCCAAACTCATCCTTCGGAAAATGTGCCGGTACCCAGTCCAGAATAACGCCAATGCCATGATCATGCATATAATTCACAAAATACATGAAATCCGCCGGTGTACCGTATCTGGCTGTCGGAGCATAATAGCCGGATACCTGATAGCCCCAGGAACCATCAAAAGGATGCTCAGAAAGACCGATCAGCTCCACATGCGTATAACCCATTTCCAGAACATAATCCGCCAGCTCCACCGCCAACTTCTTAAAATTATAAAATTCTCCCGGCATGGAAGGATCTTTCTTCCATGAACCCGGATGCACTTCATAAATTGCCATTGGTGATTCTGTCTTCTTCTCCTGATGCGCCTTCCGCCATGCCTGATCCGTCCAGTCAAAATATCGTATATCCGAAACAACAGATGCATTATCCGGACGAAGCTGTGACTGATTGCCATAAGGATCCGCTTTCAAAACCGTATAGCCCTGGCTGGTCTCCACCGCAAATTTATATAAATCTCCTGCCTTCACCCCCGGAACAAAAATATCCCATATTCCGGACTGCTGAACCGGCTGCATCGGATGCGCCGTTCTGTCCCAGTTGTTAAAATCGCCTACCACGCTGACACTTCTTGCATTCGGTGCCCATACAGAGAAATAAGTGCCCGCTTTGCCGTCTTCTTCAGCCAGATGCGCCCCCATCTTCTCATAAATCTCATAATGTGTCCCCTTTGCAAATAAATAGGTGTCCAATTCTGAAATTCTGTGTTCTAAAGCCATTGTATACCTCCCTGTCTCCTAAACGTAAATCCCGTATAAAAATTGATGAACCAATTCGTGTGCCTGACCTTCTGATAATTCCGGTCTGCTTTCTGCATCTCTGCCAAACCAGTAGAGCATATAATTGTTCAGCATTCCGAAAAAACCGATACTGTACTGTTCCTGGCGCCCCCGCATATTGCCGATAATATCTCCGGCTTTCAGAAACATGTCGGTCAGCATTCTGATAATCTCCTGCATGCACGGATAAATCACTTTGTAGGTGTCGGATTCTTTCGCAGAATACATCATGGCCATCATCAGCTTGTAATAAGCCTCATGACTGCTGCAAAAGTCCAAATAAAACTTCGTCAGACGCTCCAGATTCATCGGCAAATCTCCTGCATATTCTGCCCGTACTGCCAGGCCGTCCCTCAACTGCACATAATCCTCCCGGGCAACTGCCTCAAGCAAACCGTACTTGCTGCCAAAATAATGATACAGCGTTGGCTTCGTCACTCCGGCCGCATCTGCAATTTCCTGAACACCAATGGCATCATAGCCTTTTTCATAGAAAAGCTGCAATGCTTTCTGCAAAATATTCATCCGATTGTCCATGCTTTTACCTCCTGACACCAGTATACCATTCGGTATAATAAAAAGCAATGGCTTTGCTTATTAATTCTCCTTCAAACTGTACCCATCTTCACTATTTTCTTCCAGAGTATACTTCAGCAAATCCCCGTACTTCGCATGAAGCGGTAATGCCTCGCACACCTCATGCCATTCTCCGGAAGTATCCCTTACAGCAACACTGAGTGTCAGTTTTGAAACTTCTTCATCTGTCAGCGTCCTGTTAAACCGGTCCGGACTCACTGTAATGACTGTCTGTTCAGGATGTTCTTCCTGCTCCCAATACATAACAGAACTGCAAACGGTTCCAATACGGGATTCAAAGCCAAAGCCGCAGTCCAGTCCATCCATATCTACCTGTTGAGAATGATAAATCACAACTTTAAAATTATAATTTTCATCCCTTTCAGTTCCCGAAACAACATAGAATCCATCATCTGTGATAAAATCCAGCTGCGTCAGCATTTCCTGCAGGGCTTTTGGTGACTCACCACAGGTTTTGATATTTTTTCCTACATAAGCAGATGCTTCCTCCGCTGTCATCTGCAATGTTTCCACACCATTATTATCCTCCGCTGTCATCATGTATCCCCATGAAACTGAACCAAGGTTGTCTACCAGTGCCAACATTACACAGGCATCTTTTTTCATCTGTTCCAGAGCTTTCTCTTTCTTTTCCCCTTTCATCGGATATTGAATGATAAACTGACAATCATACGGTTCTTCAGATGTCTCCAAGGAAATGTGATATGCACCAAAATGATTACCGACACCGACTGTATCTGCCAACGTTTTGACTGCAACTGCATCTCCTGCATACGGCGTTTTCGCCTGATACAAATCCGATGTCATTTTGCTGATATTCTCCCCCTGATCCCAGATAATTCTATCCCCAAGCCATACCTGGTCAGCTGCATTCACCTTGGAATAGCCTGCAACAAACTGGTTCGGATGCCTGCTTCCCACCGGTGATGAATAAATTTTCAAATGGGTAATGCCATCCTCGTCCTCTTCACCAATCAACCTTGTATATCCGCGATTAGCATTCTTAAAATTACCCAGAATATTCAACTGACTGTCATTGCTGTTCCACTGCAGAGAATAATCTATTTCATCCGCCGACATTTCTTCCCCCTTCTGATAAGTCTGATGATAATAAACCGCTGCAAAAAAAACTGTCAGAATCACTACCACCAGCATCAGATTCAACCGATGCTTCTGTTTAATTTTTTTCAGAAAATTAATTTCTTTTTTTTCTTTTTCCATCACCTCTGAATTTTCCTCAGCTGACGTCTCATCCGCTTTCATTCGCTCATACATATCCCTGCATGAAACACAGTCCGCCAGATGGTCTTTGACGGCTTTATTTGTTTCATCGCTGGTCAGCCCATCCACATAACTCGGCAAAAGGTCCTGCACAATTTCACATCTCAATTTATCACTCATTCCCATCCAGCTCCTTTCTTAGTTTTTCCTTACCGCGATAGTAAGTTACCCGGGCCCAGTTTTCTGTCCGTCCGGTGATTTCTCCAATCTGTGCAAAAGATAAATCACCAAAAATTCTAAGATACATAACTTCTCTGACCGCTGCATCTAACAGATGCAATTTCCTTAAAATTTCGACACGGCCATACTCTGAAAGCACTGCTTTCTCCGGCGTCACATCCGTTTTTCCTGCTCCTGTTTTCGCCAACGCCTCCGGTTTCTCTGTATCACCGAATGGCACAAAATGCTTTCGTCTATAACTGTTCAGTTGATTCTTCGCAATAGCACAAAGCCATGTAGAGAAACGGCAGCTTCCGTCAAAACGACCGGCACAGCGGACCGCCTGATAAAAAGTCTCCTGAGTCACTTCCTCCGCCACATGCGCATCCCCGGTCAACGAAAACAGATACTTATAAACCATCTGGGAATACTCCCTGTAAACCTCATCCGTAACCTTCACGGCCCGCCTCCTTTCCTAACTGTTATTTTCATCTATTAATGTCTCAAAAATGCCATTTGTTACACTTTTTAAAAAAATTATTCAAAATAATTTTACATGCTTTTATCCTACATCTATTTTACACTATCGACAGGATTTTCTCGATACCTGCAGAGTCCCTTCTTCCTCCTATCCAAAGGGATACCCGCTTTACAGCCATCTTCAACTGCAATAAAAGTGCGGCTCAAAAATTTGCCAAAAAAGGAATCGAAAGGAGCCATTCAACACAGGTGCTTCTAATGCGGCCAGTACTTAGATGCTGTTTTTTAGCATCTTATGTACTGCTGCCAGCATTAGGCAACGCGAGTGTGCCTGTGTCGAATGGCCCCTTCGATTCCTTTTATCATAACCCTTTAGAGCCGCACTCTATCCCCATTTTAAACCTTAAAGCGGTATCCCACGCCCCAAATCGTCTCGATATACTGCGGCTTCGATGTATTAAACTCAATCTTCTCACGGATTTTCTTGATATGTACCGTTACCGTTGCGATATCACCAATAGATTCCATATCCCAGATCTTATTAAACAATTCCTCCTTGGTGAATACATGGTTCGGATTCTCCGCCAGGAAGGTCAAAAGGTCAAATTCCTTGGTGGTAAAGGCTTTCTCCTCACCATTGACATAAACACGGCGGGCTGTTTTATCAATCTTGATACCGCGGATCTCAATAATCTCATTGGCTTTCACACCGCTGCCCACCAGACGTTCATATCGGGCCAGATGAGCTTTCACACGGGCTACCAGCTCACTCGGACTGAAAGGCTTTGTCATATAATCATCAGCCCCCAGACCCAGACCACGGATCTTATCGATATCTTCCTTCTTGGCAGATACCATGATGATCGGCGTATTCTTCTTCTCACGGACCTTCTTGCAGATTTCAAAACCATCCACATTCGGAAGCATCAGATCCAAAATGATCAGATTAAAATCTTCATTCAAAGCCGCTTTGAGTCCGGCATCACCGGTATGCTGCATCACCACATCAAAACCGCTGAGCTCCAGATAATCCTTCTCAAGCTCTGCAATTGCCACTTCATCTTCTACAATCAAAATCTTACTCATATACATTATTCTCCTTATACTTTCTTAAAACAAAACACATCGTCGTCCCGACACCCTCTGTACTGACTGCCCAGATCTTACCGCCATGCTCCTCAATAATCTTCTTGGCGATGGACAGCCCCAGACCGCTTCCGCCTTTGGAAGAGTTCCTGGATGCATCCGTACGATAACATCTGTCAAATATCAGCGGCACTTCGTTTCGCGCAATGCCCTTGCCGTTGTCTTCGATTTCTATCTTGACAAATTCTGCTTCTTCCATAATACGCAGGCTGATCATCAGTTTACGATCCGGCGATGCATACTTCACGGAATTACCGATAATGTTGTTCACTACACGCTTTAACTGTTCCGGATCCGCAATGATCACGGTATCCCTGTCCGCATAGTTAAAATAGCCAAAATCAACCCCCTGGGATTCCAGATCGAGGCTGATTTCCTCCACACAATCCTGGAAATAAGCATCCACATTCACCTTTGCAAAGGAATAGGTAACGGAATTGCTGTCCAGTTTGGCATAAAGGAACAATTCTTCAATCAGACTGTTCATATCATTGACTTTATTATAAATCGTGCGGATATAACGATTCCTCTTCTCTTCGGTATCCGCAACACCATCCATGATACCCTCTATGTAACCCTTGATGGCCGTCATCGGTGTCTTCAAGTCATGGGAAATATTGCTGATAAGCTCCTTGCTCTCCTTCTCATACTGAATATTGCGTTCAATCTGACCCTTCAGCTTCAGACGCATCTCCTCAAAAGCAACACAAACCTCACCGATCTCATCGTCCGTCTCAGCCGCCACACTGAAATTCAAATTGCCGTCCTTGATATTCTCAGCCGCCGTCTTCAATTTGTTCAGAGGATGCACAATACTCTTATACAGCCAGAACATGGCAATAAAACTTCCTGCAAATAAGATCAGCAGTGACGTTATAATAATCTGCGCCACCAGTTTCTTGATCTGCGGTACAATCTGCGCCACATTGGTATATATTAATACTTGTCCGACTGATCCATCAGAAAATGTGAAATTCGTCTGCTGAATATGATAAGGCTGCTCATCCATAACATAAAGGCTCTCATCCTTGCCATCCTTTGGAGAATAATTCAGGTCATCTTTATAATTTCCTTCCTTTGGAAGTCCTGAATAAATATTCTGCCAGTCCTTCTTCACCAGCAGATAAGAAGAATGATTTGAAAGTCTCTCATTCAATTTCTTCAGATAAACCTGATCCAACAGCTTATCCGGATCCTCCTTCGTCACCTGTTCCAATTCCTCCACCGTGGATGCTGTCATATGCCCCAGCATGCTCATGGGATCCAGGATCATTTCGTAACTGGACTGATCCAGATCATACTTCTGCTCCATAGAGTTCAGTCCCATCTTCATCACACCGACTACGGTCGCCAGAATCAATACAACCGGACAGATAAAAGCCAGAAAATAAGATATCTTTATTCTTGTTAATAATTTCAAAAAATCACCACCGATTTTAAACATTCAACTTATTATATCATAATCAAGAAAAGGAATTGTAAAAGATAATAAAATTTTTTATGAAAAAGAGATAAAGATAAACGCAGAACTATTTTCATCATCGAAAATAGTCTGCGTTTGTATACGTAAGCCCATACATGGGCCTGCTTCATTATTCGCGTAACCTAAAGATAAGCCTTTAATGTATCTACCTTGTCCAGTTTCTCCCAAGGCAGATCCAGATCGTTGCGGCCAAAATGACCATAAGCGGCTGTCTGTTTATAAATTGGTCTTCTCAGATCAAGCATACGGATGATGCCTGCCGGACGAAGGTCAAAGTTGTCTCTGATAATCTCAACAATACGGCTGTTGGATAACTTGCCTGTGCCAAACGTATCAACCATAATCGATGTCGGATTCGCTACACCGATGGCATAAGATAACTGAATCTCACACTTATCTGCAATACCTGCTGCTACCAGGTTCTTGGCAACATAACGTGCAGCGTAAGCAGCAGAACGGTCAACCTTTGTGCAGTCCTTACCGGAGAAAGCACCGCCGCCGTGGCGAGCGTAACCACCGTATGTATCTACAATGATCTTACGGCCTGTCAGACCACTGTCACCGTGAGGTCCGCCGATAACAAAACGGCCTGTTGGGTTGATGAAGAACTTTGTATGCTCATCGACCATCTCTGCTGGAAGAATTACATCAAAAACATACTTCTTGATATCTTCATGAATCTGTTCCTGTGTTACTTCAGGATCATGCTGTGTTGAAAGGACAACAGCATCCAGACGAACCGCCTTGCCGTTCTCATCATATTCAACCGTAACCTGTGTCTTGCCGTCCGGTCTGAGGTAAGGCAGTGTACCATCTTTACGAACCTTTGTCAGCTGACGCGCCAGCTTGTGAGCCAGTGCGATCGGATATGGCATATATTCTTCTGTTTCATTGGTTGCAAAACCAAACATCATACCCTGGTCACCAGCACCGATAGCTGCGATTTCTTCTTCAGACATGGTATGCTCTTTGGCTTCAAGGGCCTTATCAACACCCATGGCAATATCTGTAGACTGTTTGTCAAGTGCCACCATAACTGCACATGTGTCAGCATCAAAGCCGTATTTACCTCTTGTATAACCAATTTCTCTGACTGTGTCTCTGACAATGTTCTGGATATCTACCTTCGCATTGCTGGTGATCTCACCCATAACCATAACAAGACCTGTTGTTGTACATGTCTCACATGCGACACGGCTCATTGGATCCTGCTCTAACATTGCATCAAGAATTGCATCGGAAATCTGGTCACAAATCTTATCCGGATGGCCTTCTGTTACAGATTCAGATGTGAATAATAACTTTTCCATTATGTCCTCCTTGTCGAATTAGTATCTCTCATAACTGCGCATTCTCTTCACAGTTACTATTTCTCTTATTGCTATTTAATCGTCATTGGTTCTGCCCTTGGCACCAAACACTGCTGTCCATGGCAAAAAAAAATCCGCTCAAAGCGGACTTGATACGATCAAATCCTCTTATTGTTCGATGTTACTCGCTCAGGTTGGCACCTTCCTCATGGGGGTTGCCGCAATATCACAGATCCTTGGTCTCCATTGCTCTGAATAAGAGAAAACTACTATTTAATTAATCAGTTGACTATTTAATGTGTTGATTGCTTACATAGCATACATGAAAATAAGTTTAAAGTCAAGCGATGCAGCACTACAATTCCAACGATTTGTAGCCCGATCCCTCTCCTACAGAAAAAATCCCTCATTGTCATCCATACGACAATGAAAGATTCCCACTCATTCAGTGATAATTAATAAGCTGCAAGACTCATCTTGCGCATCATACGATCACGATCTGTACGGTCTTCTACGTCCACGCGTTCAATAATACCGCCCAGGCTTCGGATCTTCTCTTCAAAGTTCTCATAACCTCTCTGGATATACTGGATTTGCTCAACACATGTACAGCCTTCTGCTGCCAGTCCGGCAATAACAAGTGCTGCACCTGCCCGAAGATCCGGTGCAACAACAACTGCACCTGTATACTTATCAACACCTGTAATGAAAGCTGTATTGCCTTCAACCTTGATATTGGCACCCATCTTGGTCAGCTCGTCTGTATACTTAAATCTGTTCTCGAAAATCTTCTCTGTAACAAGGCTTGTGCCGTCAGCAAGAGAAAGACATACCGCAATCTGAGACTGCATATCTGTCGGGAATCCCGGATAAGGCATTGTCTTCACCGTTGTCGGGCTAAGTCTCTTGGTCGCTACAACACGTACGGCATCATCCAGTTCTTCAATCTCTGCCCCCATCTCGATCAGCTTCGCTGAGATAGATTCCAGATGCTTCGGAATAACATGCTTGATCGTCACATCACCCTTTGTTGCAACAGCTGCACACATAAATGTACCCGCTTCGATCTGATCCGGGATAATCTCATGATCAGCTGCTCTGAAACGATCTACGCCGATAATCTTGATCATATCTGTTCCGGCACCCTTGATGTTGGCCCCCATCTGATTCAGGAACTGCGCCACATCAACAACATGCGGTTCCTTCGCTGCATTCTCAATGATGGTCATGCCTTTGGCTCTGGATGCTGCCAGCATAATATTGATGGTTGCACCCACACTGACCACGTCAAGATAAATATGCTTGCCGTTTAACTCATCAGCAGAAGTAAATATCATGCCTCTGTCAATCCATACCTTCGCACCCAGTGCCTTGAATCCCTTCTGATGCTGGTCGATCGGTCTGCTGCCGATATTGCATCCGCCAGGCAGCGCCACACCGGCTTCCCTGTACTTGCCGAGAAGAGCGCCAATCAGATAATAGGACGCTCTGATCTTTCTGATATAGTCATTGTCTACTTCGTGTGTACGAATACCACAGCCGTTAATTGTAACTGTATGACGATCCTTCGGATTCGGATAACGGACTTCCGCACCAATGGATATAACCGCATTCAGGAAAACATTGATATCATTCACATCCGGCAAGTTCCGAATTGTCACAGTCTCATCACACATAATCGCTGCTGCCAAAATACCAAGGGCCGAATTCTTTGCTCCGCCAATCTCTACTTCGCCAACCAACGGATTCCCGCCTTTTATTAAATACTGTTCCATATTGCACCTCAAATTATATTGCGTTGTTCTCATCTATCTGATTCAATATCCGAAAATCAGCGAATCATGCAATACATCACTCGCTGATCAACTATTATTCCTATAAAAATCGACAAAAAATCCCTATACTGATTTTTCCTCAAAATGATTATATCACAAACTCTCTGTTTGTAAATCGCTTTTTATCTTTTTATAAAAATTTGTTAAGAATTTGTTACATTTTCCTATGATGTCTGCTGAAAAGACCTGCTTTTCCAGCAATTCCCAACACAAGTATCAGTAGTGAAATAACACTGATCGCGGCTCCTTCCACAAATCCCTGTGGTGTGTACCGCATCGTAATCTGATGTTCGCCTGCTGTCATCCAGCATCCTGTCATCGCTTCACCCACCGGCTGTATCTCTGTTTCTTCACCATCCACATAGATATGCCAGCCTTCGTCATAAGGAATCGACAGCAGCATCATACCATCCTGATTCACCTGAATACGTCCATTGACGTGGGTGCTGTCGTAATTTGTCACCTGCAGCTGTTCATCCGCCAGCTGGGCATAGGCCGAATCGAAAATATCCTGATTGAGGGCATACATCTGCAGTTTCACGTTGCCTGTTTCATATTCGCTGTCCATCGGAAAATCCAATGTCACAACCTTCCCTGCATCACACTGCCCAAGATGCACAATATGTCCCCGCTTATCAGAATAGGTCTCCGTCTTTCCGTCAATCGTCACCTTCAGCTTCTCACAATGACTGGCCTCAAAATAAATATACACATCCTGCTGCTCCGTGAAAGTCAGCTGCCAGGTCAGGCTTCCGCCGCTGCCATGCCGCTCATAATAATATTTATCCTCACCGGTACTGGTCAACATGCCATCTGTCACCTGCGGCTCTCCCGTTTCAAGCGGGATAAACATCGCTCCCTGAGTATCCGTTGCCATTCTCACAAAATCATTCTGGGTGACAAAAGGATCCCCTTCCACGATCTTCCACTGGGTAACCCCCGGATTCACCATGTAACCAAGAGCAAGATTCTGTTGGTTCTCATAAATATACTTATTCTCTGTCTGCTCACATAATGACAGATTCGACGCCCATATTTCATCATTGCTGATAATATAACGGATACCAAACATCGCATCTGTCAGAGGCGTTGCCCCTTTATAGCTGTATTTATTGCCGCTGTTGTAAAAACCGAGAGCTCCCATCAACTTCTCCTCACGATCATCCGCTGTTGATGAGAAGAATGAAAGACCATTCAGATGATGCCATGTGACATCATCCCTGCCTCTGATCTGTTCCAGTTCCATTCTGTAAAAAGTATCTTTTGCCTCGTAGCGGCTGCGGATATCTGCAACCTCCTGCCTGTCCTCTGTATAGTTCGTCCGGTTGGTGGTTCCGTTCATACACAGGCCAAAAATAGCATTGCCCGCCACTTCCACTGTCAGTACCATCAGACACAGATACTTTGGCAGGACCTTAATGCCTTTAATCGTCAATGAAGCATGTCTCCGATGGGCGATCAGCAGGATCATGTAAAGTGCCATCAGCACCCCTGTCACAATCATACTGTAAAGGGGCAGACGATCCTTCGGATACCAGAGACATACACCAAATAGCACCGCTTCTGCCGCAAAAATCCCAAGGAAAACCTTCTTATTCGTCAGCCGCAGTGACTGCCATGCATCGTAGGCCATAACAACCACCATGAAAATATAAATAAAAGAGAATCTGCCGGGCAGGTTATTCGGGAAATGGAATCCGTGCCATACATAATCAAGCACATTAATATTCAGACTCACCAGAACAAATCCTGTTACAAAAAAACGTCCGATCTTTTCCCTTAATGGAATCGTTTTGGAAACCGCATAAAAAACAACCAGCATCACAAGCAGAACGCCACAGTATATATTCGGCGCCCCTGTCAGCTGCGTCGGTTCAACCAGTGCAAACTGCTGACGAAAAATCTCCAGGAAATTCCTGTAGATCTTAAAGCTTGTCGGGGCCGATCCCTGGGAACTGTTGATCAATGTATAATACGTCGGAAAAAGATAAATGGCCGCCATTCCGCCCGCCAACACAGAGCACAGCACAAAATGAATACCGCTTCTGAGAAACTGTCTGATGCCTTCTCTCTTTCTGGAAAACCAGATAACAAAAAAGTACAAAACAACAAAAATGCAGATCATAATGGCCATATAGTAATTGCAGAAAATAGCAAGTCCCATACTGACTGCATACATCCGACCGTCTCTGTCATTGATCAGCTTCTCAACACCCATAAGAATGATCGGAAACAGGACAATGCTGTCCAGCCACATCACATTCCAGTTATAAGCGATGCTGAATCCACCAAGGGCATAAAACGATGCAAACACAACCGTCGAATAATCATTTCTTCCGGTTCTTCTCCGCAGATAGCGATAAGCCGTCCATCCTGACAGACAGATCTTCAGCACGATCAGCGTCTCAAAGGCCTCTATCATCATCGAGGCCGGGAACAAGGCAATCAGAAAATTCAGCGGACTTGCCAGATAATAAGCCTGAACCGCTATAAAATTAAATCCCAGACTGCCGTGCCATGAATAAAGGAAACTTTCACCATGCCAGATCTTATCATGAAATTCAGAGAAAAACGGTACATACTGATGATAAGAGTCAATGATCATCGTTGCCTGATTGCCGAAAGGGAAAACGCCCATGGCAATATAAGCGATCAGTATCGCCGTCAACGGCAGAAGCATCGCCAGCGCACCGTAAAAATGCGGATTCTTTGGCCAATCTCTGAAATTTCTCTTCCTCTTTCTGTAACTGTTATGTCTCTTTTTTGATATTCTATTCTTCATATAATTTGGCACAGGCTTTCAGTAAATTTTTTATCTTATCAATGGCCTTTTCAATCCGACATCCGCTGACATCTGCAACGACATCTGCATACTTTTCATAAAGAGGCGTTCTTTCATTATATAAATCCAAAAGTGTCGATCCGTTTCGAATCACAACACCTCTCTGATGAAGGTCGCCCAAGCGCTGATGCAATGATTCATAATCTGTTTTGATATAAACAATAACGCCATGCTCTGACATATGTTTCAGGGCTTCATCGCAATAGCAGACACTGCCTCCTGTTGAAATAACCGTTTTCTTCACATTAATATCTCTGTTCACCTGGTTTTCAATCTGTAAAAAGCCTTCAATTCCATGCTTCTCAATCAAATGTTCCAGAATATCTCCCTCCTGATTCTGGATCAGAAGATCCGAATCCACAAAATCGTATCCGAAAATCTTGGCGATTACCACGCCGATGGTACTCTTTCCAGCCCCCGGCATACCTATAAAAACAATATTTTTCATTAAAGTCTTTCTCCCAATCTATAAAATTCAAATTCGATGCATGCATGTGTATACAGCATTTATTACAACAACCACCATTCTAACACCGGCCGTACAAAATCTCAACGTAAAAATGTCGTGGACGGACAATCTTTATTCCTATATAATAAAGATAAATATCAACTTTATCAAAAGCATCTTATATCTTACGTATAACATACCCTATAATTGTGGAAAAAAGGTGAAAATTATCATGAAAAAAATTATTTTTCATATAGATGTGAACAGCGCCTATTTAAGCTGGACAGCCATCAAACTGCTCCGTGACGGCAGTGAAACAGATCTCCGGAAGATTCCGGCTATTGTAGGCGGTGATATGTCCAAACGGCATGGCGTTGTCCTGGCCAAATCCATAGCTGCAGCCAGATACGGCATCCGCACCGGAGAACCGATCACCGATGCCCTGAGAAAATGTGCCAATCTGACCATTGTACCGCCGGAACATCATTACTACAGCCAGTGCAGCCGTCAGCTGCTTGATCTGCTGCATCATTATACTTCCGCCATCAGTCAGTACAGTATTGATGAATGTTTTGCCGAATATGTCCCGATCCCCGGAGATAACGGGGACCCTGTCAGGGCAGCCCATATGATCAAAGATACAATTCGTGACAGATTGGGCTTCACTGTGAATATCGGCATCTCCACCAACCGCCTGCTGGCAAAGATGGCTTCTGATTTTGAAAAACCGGACAAAGTTCACACCCTTTTCCCCGAAGAAGTCTCGGTGAAAATGTGGCCTCTTCCAGTCAGGGATCTCTTCATGGTCGGCCACGCTTCCGCTGCAAAACTGGAACTGCTGGGTATCAAAACCATCGGCGATCTGGCCAAAATGGATCCGGCACTCATAGAAGCCCATCTGAAAAGTCATGGCCGTACCATCTGGGAATACGCCAACGGTATCGAATCTGTCCACATTGACGAGCGGACCAAAACGGATACCTCCAACAAAGGCATCGGCAATTCCACAACCCTGTCAGCAGACGTGACCACAGAAGAAGCCGCCCGCAAAGTGCTGCTGGAACTGTCAGAATCCGTTGCCGGCCGACTGCGCAAAGCCGGTTTTCTGGCCGGTATGGTCAGCGTTGAAATCCGCTACAACACATTTGAGAATGTTTCTCATCAAATGCAGCTTCTCTCACCTTCCCAGGCCACACAGGTCATCTATGAAGCTGCCGGGCAGCTTTTTCATGAACTCTGGAACGGTACCCCCGTGCGGCTTCTCGGCATCCGTACTTCCAAACTCAGTGACTGCCAGGTTCGTCAGATGAATCTCTTTGATTATGTCCGGAATGACAAGCAGGAAAAGCTGGATCAGGCCCTGGACAGCATCCGGCAGAAATATGGCAGCAAGGCCGTCATCCGGGGCAGTTTCCTCGAAGAAAAGAGGCCGCCAAAAGCGACCCCTTACGATTGATTTTTATTCTTTTAGCGCTGTCCTCTGGAACTGTCCAGCATATATAAAAGCGCATTGCAGATGGCGGCGGCAATATTGCTTCCGCCCTTTCTTCCCCTTGCAACAATATACGGTACCCCCGCCGTCATAATCAGTTCTTTGGCCTGTACCACATTGACAAAGCCCACAGGCACACCAATGATCAGTTCCGGTCGGATACGGCCCTCCTGAATCATCTCATAGAGCTGGATCAAGGCTGTCGGCGCATTGCCGATGGCAAAAACCAACGGCCTGTCAAGCTTTGCAGCCTTTTCCATACTGGCTACGGCCCGGGTTGTACCGTTCTTTTTGGCTGTCTCTGCCACATCCGGATCCGACATAAAACAGCAGACCTCGCCGCCAAATTCTGCCATCACTTTCTTGTTGATGCCTGATTTCCCCATCTGTGTATCAGTCACGATATAAGCCCCTTTGCGTAGCGCATCCAACGCTTTCTCCACCGCATGCTCAGAAAAGCACAGCGAATCAGCATATTCAAAATCCGCACTGGTATGAATGGCCCGCTTAATAATCGGCTCCTGAAGCGGATCAAATACCCGGTCTCCCAGTTCTTCTGTGATGATCTCAAAACTGCGCTTCTCAATCTCTGCCGGCAATACATTCTCAAGTTCTATCTTCATGCCAGTCCCTCCTCCAATATCTGATAAATCTTTGCCATATCCATATTCTCCCTGAGTCCTTCTGCCAGTTTATCATACTGCTGCTCTTTATAGACTTTCTCATCAATCCAGGATACCGCTTCCTCCGGCAGCCCTTTCTTCTGACAAAGCAGCCTAAGCAGTGCTTTCTGCATCTCCACAGAGTCAAAAAGACCATGCACATAGCTGCCGGCCGCATTCTGATACTGGCAGCCATTAGCCATCGCTTCATCAACATGCTGCGTACCGACTGTTTCTGCTATTGCAGAAAATACAGTGCCCCCAGGTTCATAGGTTGTCTCACCCATATGAATCTCATAGCCTTCAAAAGCCGTGCCGGATAACAACTGCCACGGTCCATGTAATGTTCCCGTCTTTCCGGAAACTCTGGTTCTCGTCTTTGCCTTCTCAAACACCGTATGTACCGGCAGCAATTCCATGCCGCGCATGCTGCCGCCTTCCTCCACGCCATCCGGGTCTTCCAGCGTCAGACCAAGCATCTGATAACCGCCGCAAATGCCCATCACCAGCGTACCTTCCGCTGCCAATTTCAAAACCGAAGCCTCCAGACCGTTCATACGCAGCCACTTCAGATCCCCCATGGTATTCTTGGTCCCTGGAAGCAGGATCAGATCCGGACGGCCGAGCTGCTGCACCTTTTCCACATAACGCAGTGTTACGCCCTGCATGCGTTCCAGTGCATTGAAGTCCGTAAAATTCGACATTCTCGGCACACGGATCACCGCTATATCGATCAATCCTTTTTCGGTATGTTTGTCCAGACGGTCTGCCAGGCTGTCTTCATCGTCAATATCCACATGCATATACGGTACAACCCCTACAACCGGCACTGGCGTATAATCTTTCAACATCTCGATCCCCGGATCCAAAATACGCTTATCTCCCCGGAATTTATTGATGATCAGGCCTTTGACCATCTGCTGTTCTTCCTTTTCAAGCAGCATCATTGTCCCCACAAGCTGTGCAAATACACCACCTCTGTCAATATCTCCTGCAAGCAATACCGGTGCTTTCAGCATTTTGGCCAATCCCATATTCACAATGTCCTCGGATTTCAAGTTGATCTCTGCCGGACTTCCTGCACCTTCCACCACGATAATATCATTCTCTGCTGCCAGCGAATTGTACGCCGCCATAATATCCGGTATCAGTGACTTTTTATATTTAAAATATTCCGCTGCCCGCATATTCTGGCGCACTTCACCATTGACGATCACCTGAGACCCCACATCTGATGTAGGTTTCAGAAGAATCGGATTCATCCTGACCGACGGTTCGATGCCTGCTGCCTCCGCCTGCATCACCTGGGCTCTTCCCATCTCCAGACCTTCTGTTGTGATAAATGAATTCAGGGCCATATTCTGGGATTTAAATGGAGCCACCCTGTATCCGTCCTGCCTGAAAATACGGCATAATCCAGCCACAAGCAGACTCTTTCCCGCATTGGACATGGTGCCCTGTACCATGATAACTTTTGCCATCGTTTCTTCTCCTGTTCCTGCCGCCATTATCGGCTTTCTGATCAATCTTTCGCCTGCATCCACGCGCTCATACCTCATCCGAAAGTTTCTGTCTTCTTCCTGCTGTACACTATCCCACCAGCAAATAGCGAATGATCACACAGATCACAAGACATAACACGGCTGCACCATACATCAGACAATTAGCTCTGATGATATCTGCATCTTCAATCTCTCTCACCGCATCTCCAATCGTCGGTTTATGATAGCGCTCGCCAAAATACCATGCGTCTCCCGCCAGCTGAAGGCCAAGGGCCCCGGCACAAGCCGCCTCTGTCTGCGCAGAATTCGGGCTGGCATGATTATACCTGTCACGGCAAAAGATGTGCCATGCCCTTTTGGCATCACCGCCGGTCAATGCAGCAGATGCAACCATCAAAAGCCCGGAAATTCTTGAAGGCACATAATTCATCACATCATCCAGCTTTGCTGCCGCCCGGCCGAAATAAAGATATTTCTCATTTTTATACCCCACCATGGAGTCCATTGTATTCACTGCTTTATAGAAAAAGCCGAGTGGAACACCGCCAATAGCTATAAAAATCATCGGTGCGATCACCCCGTCAGAGGCATTCTCAGCGACTGTTTCAACAGCTGCTTTTGCAATGCCGGCTGCATCCAGCCGCTGTGTATCCCGGCCGACGATCATCGACACAGCCTTTCTTGCCCCTTCAATATCATGCTGATGAAGTGCATGATACACCTTCATACTCTCATCTCTCAAAGACCGGGCCGCCAACAGCTGATAACACATGATAATTTCAAGCACAAGTGCCAGATACGGATGTATCCACTTCGCAGCTTTCAGAAGCACTATCGGAACGGCTGTAGATATGAATAAAACTAAAACAACCATCACAAGTCCACCGTAAAATTCACCTTTGGGCTGCTTGGGAAAAAGTTTCCGTATTTTCTTTTCCAGAAAACTGATCAGATAGCCGATCAGACAAATGGGATGCCATGGATTATGCGGATCACCTAAAAGACAATCCAGCAAAAAACCTCCCACCAAAACAATGATGCCATGCATACATTTTCTCCTTTTACCAAATCTTCACTTTAAAAACCTGCCTTTTCCACAGCCTTTAAAACTTCTCAATCACAGACAAAGTGCCTTTTTCCGCCAGCCATTCATCTGTATCCAGACAAACCAGATATCCGCAGCCGTTTTTGACCTGCCAATGAAAATAATCCTGATGCGGCATTGCCCATTTAGAAAGGATGGCCATGATGGTCCCGCCATGGACAACCATGGCTGTCGTAAATTCTTTTTCTGCGGCATTTTGACCTGCATATGTCTGTCCCCAATTACGAGCTTTTGGCATCACATCATCCCTGATACATGCTTCAAAAGCAGTCTGTACTCTGTCGCAAAAGGCTTTTTGATCTTCACCGCCGGGGAAACCAATGGTGCCGCCGCTGTCTATCCATGCCTGATAATCCGGATGCCCATTGAGTTCCTGATAATTTCTGTATTCAAATTCTCCGAAACTGCACTCCCGAAAACCCGCTTCTTTTATCTGACTGACCGCCGGAAACAGAATTTCGGCCGTTTCCCGGCATCTGAGCATCGGACTGACATAAACATTCTGAATATCCTGATCCGACTTTATCAACTGCCTTTTCAATATTATTTGCTGTCGTCCTTCTTCACAGAGCAGCTCATCTGTTGTTCCCACATAGCGCTGCTGCCTATTGCCTGCTGTCATGCCATGCCGGATCAGCCATATTTTTATCTTCATTTATCCCTGCTGCCTCACTTTATTTTTTGCCCGATGCCGGCGATGACGCGAAAAACAGCATCGGCTCTTCCTGCCAGCTGACAGCAGATTCTGCCGTGTACTTCCCGCCATTCACGTTCTTTTACATCCAAAGGCACAATCCCGCTGCCGATTTCATCCGTGATGATCACAATATCCGGATTATCTGACAGAATCTTTTCCGCCTCATCCGCCGGTATTTTGCCTGCCTGCATCCAACGGCGCACCAGCAAATGAAAATGATCCAGTACACCGGCACTTTTGATTGCTTCCATACTGCAGACTGCCCCATCTGCCACCCGGAATGGCTGCACCTGACAATTTTGAAGCACCCACTGCTGTTTTCCCTGAAAACAGCCGCCTGTTACAAATATCATATCTTTCCCCTCTTGTATTGACTATGTTATGCCAAAATCATTTTTCCAACAACAGTCAGCATCAGCATCACCAGTTCACAGGTCTGCAGAAACCATCCTGCCAGATCTCCGGTTGTGCCGCCGAATTCCTTCATCGTCATTTTATAATAATAAACAAATGTCAAAACGGCTCCCAGACTACATAACAGTCCCACCGGAAGCCAGAGATAACACATCACAATTGCCGAAATAACAGCCTCCGCCGCCAACACCACAGTAACTGTCCTTTTCCTGGCCGGTTCTCTGAAAGCGGTCAGCATTCCGTCTTTGCGTGCGCCTTTGAAGTTAACCGCCGCTAATCCGCTGAATGCCCGTTCCAGAACAAAAGCCATCGCCATCACAACAATTCCCTTTGCATCTATTTCACTCCAGGCCCCGGCCGACAAAATCAGATAAAAGCTGCAACCGATCACCGCAAAGGCCCCCACATGGGAATCCTTTAAAATTGCCAGCTTTTTCTCCCTGTCTCCATAAGAACTTCTGGCATCCGTTGTATCCATAAATCCATCCAGATGAATGCCGCCTGTCACCAATAAAGGCACCGCCATCAGGCAAACGCCTCTGAAAACAGATCCCGCCTGCCATTTTGTCAAAATATAAAAGACAGCCAGCTCCACCAGGCCGATCACCAGACCGATCACCGGAAACCAACAAAAGGCATAGCGCATATTTTTGTCATTCCAGTCTGCCCGTGGCATTGGTATCTTCGAATACATGGCAAATGCAATAATTAAAGATTGCATGTCACTCCCTCCTTATAAGGAACAGGGATCGAGTAAACAACCTCAACCGCCGTATCTGCTTTCCTTGTCAATGCCTGATTCAATTCTCCCAGACACTGCATATAAGCCCGGGTCCATGCATCATACTGCTGCATGCCCTCTTCAAAGACGTTGATGCTGACAATGACCAAATGATCAGACACTTCAGTCAAAGCATCTATACCTCTCATAATTCTGTCTTTGACCCTGCTGGTATCCATACGCTCGAACTCTCCGGTACAATCCGCATTGCTGTCACTGCCGGAAAACATCTCGTTGGCCGCCAGATTAGACATACATTCCAACAGTACCACCGCATCCTTTGCCTTCTGTCTGAAAGTTTCTGCCTCCAAACTTCCATCCCTGCAAAGACCTTCAATATCTGTATAACGTTCCACTGTTTCAAAACCTTTTCCTGCCCTCAATTGCCGATGCCGCTCAATTCTTTTTGCTGCTTCCTCTCCAAAGGGCTTCATTGCCGCCAGATAAATCAGCTTTTTCTGCTCTGTTTTGGCCAGCTGCAGCGCTCTGTTTTCCGCATATTCTGATTTGCCGCTGGCGCTTCCGCCTGTTACCAGTAATATCATTTACTCATCCGCCTGTCTTTTTGCGTAGTTTTCATACGGTTCCACATGAATATCATCAAAGGTCCCCATCTGACGATATACCGCAAGCCCCATATCATATAAAACCATGGCTGCAGCCGCACCGGTTCCTTCCCCCAGACACATTCCTGCCTGGATCACCGGTTCAAGATGCAGATTTCTCAGTACTTTCCATGCTGCCGGTTCCGCTGAAATGTGAGATGCCAGAAGGTATGCCGTGCAGTCTGCATTGATCAAAGAAGCACACAGGGCACCTGCCACGGAAATATAGCCGTCCAGTACAATCGGTACACCAAAGACAGCACCGCCCAGACACATACCGGCCATGGCTGCGATTTCATAGCCGCCAAGATGTGACATCAGTTCAACCGCCGCATCTATTTTGAAAAACGGGCCATCTGGGATTTCTGAATCCTCTGTTGCTTTCCAATAACGCTTCACCGCCTGTTCGATAACGGCAACTTTTTTATTGTAGGATGCATCCGACAATCCTGCCCCACGTCCTGTCACTTCCTCCGCCGGAAGATTCAAAAGGACTGACACCAGGGCACTGCTTGGTGTGGTATTGCCGATCCCCATTTCTCCCATGCCGATCATCTCATACCCCTGTGTGGAAAGATCGGCCACAACTTCAATGCCTGCCAGAATCGCCCGAAGACACTGTTCCTGAGTCATGGCCGGTTCCACAGCAATATCGCCCGTTCCCTGGGCTACTTTGCGGTCACACATGACCATCGGTTGAAATTCTTTATTCGGATAATGTTCACCCATCATTCCCACATCTACAGGAAATACATCTGCTCCGGCTTTTCCTGCCATAATGTTAATACTCGCCTTGCCTGAGGCAATATTATCCGCCACAATCTTTGTCACACTGCTGTCTGTCTGGGTCACCCCTTCCTTCACAACACCATGATCGCCGCACAGTACGACGATGGCACGTTTGTCCATTTTGACATTCACCGTATTCTCCATACCTGCCATTTTCACAACCGCACGTTCCAGTGCCCCAAGACTTCTTAATGGTTTGCCGATGCTGTCCCATCGCTGCCATGCCGCTTCCATCACTTTCTCGTTTGGCTGGCTGATCATAAATAACTGTTGATTCAATTGTGCTTTTAAAAATTTTATATCTTCCACTTTTCGTTCCTCATTTCCTGTTCTCATAGATAACCATCGGCATAATTTCTGCATGCTTCTACATAATAAAGGGCCATTTCCTCATCGGCCTGAAAATAAAAATGCGGAAATCCTGCCAGCAGCTGTTTCTTCTGATACATGCAATGCCATCTGCGTTCTGTCAACGGCTTATGGGCTTCAAAGCAGCCTTCTTCACAGGTCGTATCCCAATAATGAAATTCATGTACCGGCATCTGCAGCCCTTTCGGTCCCAGAATCGTGTCTGTTTCAGATGTCAGAACGGCATAACCAAAACGTACCAGACGTCCCTTCTTAACAGCCTTCCCCGGCACCAGTCCCACCATCGGCCAGAACCTTCCATCCGCATCTTCCATCGCCTCATGAAGATACATAAAAGCCCCGCACTCTGCCAAACACGGCATACCGCCCTCAACAGCCTCCCGAATAGATTGTTTCATAGATGCATTCTGTGACAGCTGCTCTCCGTGAAGTTCCGGATATCCGCCACCCATATAGAGTCCCGACAGATTCTCCGGCAGAGCGGCATCTGTCAAAGGGGAAAAATAAACAATCTCTGCACCAAGTTCCCGCAGGAAATCCAGATTATCTTCATAGTAAAAGCAAAATGCCGCATCCATGGCCACACCAATACGCAATTTGCCCGCCCCCACATCTTCCAGCCGCTGAACATGCATTGGATCTTCCTTCCAATTCAAGGGCTCTGCTGCCTCTGCAATCGTCTTTAACTTTCTAATATCCAATGTTTCTTCCAACAAACTTGCAAATTTCTGAATTTGTTCCCGAAGGGACACAATTTCCTCCGGCATCATCAATCCCAAATGACGGCTTGGAAAACAGATCACCTCTGTTTCGGGCACATACCCAATAACAGCTATACCCAGTTTTTCTTCAATAATAGGTGTCAGGCGCTCACAGACACCCTTTGATACACGGTTCAGAATCACCCCGCGAATCATCTGATCCGGATACATGTCCATAAATCCCCGAATCAATGCCGCGATTGAAAGACTCATCCCCCGGCCATTGACCACAAGGATCACCGGCGTCCCGGTCTGCACGGACAGTTCATAGCTGCTGCCTCTGACAGAAACACCGCCAAGTCCGTCATAATATCCCATAACTCCTTCGATGACAGCCAGATCTGCCCCCTCTTTCATACAGGCCTTCCCCATCAGACTTCTTGTCCGATCCGGCGCTGTAAAAAAGGTATCCAGATTTCTGGATGGAATATTCAGGACAAATCGATGAAACATGGGATCGATATAATCAGGCCCGCATTTAAAGGATATCGGACGGCCAGCCCTGCGTAAAAGCTCCAAAAGTCCGCAGGTGATCATCGTTTTCCCACTTCCGCTCCCGGGCGCCGCAATCATCACCCGCGGCATTTTCATCTCTGCCATTATTCATCCCATCCTTTCTTCTTTCTTCTGTTTTCTCTTCTCTCTTCTCTCTTCCCATCCTATGTTCTAACACAAGCATGGTTCTAACACGATCATGCGGCTGTCCGCTCCTAACCGGCACTCATACTCCCTATTCTACTATAAATTAGCTGCATTGTGAATCCTGCACACGGAAATAAATTGCCACTGCTTTCCGGCTATGATATGATAGCCTTGTATCTACTGATTTTTATGTAGATTTCCAAAATATCCACTGACGAGGAGATTACTATGAAAAATATATTACTTTTTGCCGGCACCACAGAAGGTCGACTTCTGGCTGAATTTCTGATCCATCAGCCCGTCCGACTGCATACGGCAGTGGCGACAGCCTACGGTGCATCCCTTCTGCCATCGGCCCCTTCCATGACGGTTTCCTCCCATAGAATGAATGAGGCTCAAATGATTGATTTTATTCAGCAGCAGCATTTTGATCTTGTACTGGACGCTACCCATCCTTATGCGTCAGAGGCCTCTGCCAATATCTCCGGCGCATGTACCAGGACTCAAGTGCCTTACCTGCGGATTCTCCGGGACTGCCAAACATCCGCCGACACTTCCTCCAATCCTATCCATCCGTCTGAAATTTTTGTCGATACAACGGCAGAAGCTGTGGATTGCCTGAATCACCAGGAAGGTCCTGTTTTTCTGACAACAGGCAGTAAGACACTGCCGGATTTTATGAAGATAAACAACGCCTCTGAACGTGTATTTGTCCGCATTCTGCCAAACGCTGAAATGTTAACCGCATGTATGTCTCTTGGTCTTCCCGCTTCTCACATCTTCTGTATGCAGGGGCCCTTTGATGTCGGCATGAATACCGCAACCATTCAGCATATCTGCAGACTCTGGGAAAAAGACCATCCTGACAGCAATTTGGCTGAAACACCCCTTTATATGGTCACCAAACAGAGCGGACGCACCGGCGGCTTTGACGAGAAACTTGAGGCCGCTGCGCAGGCACAGGTCCCTGTATTGATCATTGGTCATCCTGTCCGGGAAAATGGTCTCTCGCTCTCTGAAAGTTACCACTGGCTTTCAAACTGGATCGGCACTTCCCCATCCGAATCCACTGCTGAGCAGACCGTCAGTCTCATCGGCACAGGTATGTGTGCGGATCAATTAACACTCGAAGCCGATCGCACACTAAAAAACTGTGATGTCATTATCGGTGCAGGACGGATGCTCCAAATGGCTGAACATTATCACAAACCCACCTTTTGTTCCTATAATTATCCGGCCATTACAGATTACATGCTGTCTCACCCGGAATATCAGCACTTTGCCGTTTTATTCTCCGGGGATATCGGTTTTTACAGCGGTGCCGCCAGTCTAAGACGCTGTCTTGAAGGACAGCCTTTCAAAATCGAGGCGTTCAGCGGTATTTCCTCACCGATCCATTTCCTGAATACCATTGGCAAAACCTGGTCCGATGTTCATCTGATCAGTTGTCACGGCCAGACAGCCTCTGTTATAAGCCATGTACGGCGCCACGCCAAAACTCTGGCTCTGCTGGGCAAACCGGATGATGCTGCGAATATTTCCCAGAAAATGATAGACTATGGCCTTTCAAATGTCCGTCTTTATATTGGCGCTGATCTGAAACAGCCGGATGAACAGATTATCAGCGGCAGCCCTGCAGATTTTCTGGAACAGACATTTTCGGCATTATCCCTGATTTATATTGAAAACCCGGATGCTGAACCGCTTCCTGTTACTTATGGACTTTCTGATGATGCCTTTATCCGAGGTAAGGTTCCGATGACAAAATCCGAGATTCGAAGTGTTGTTCTCAGCAAACTGAAGCTTACGAAAAACGCTATTCTTTTCGACATCGGCGCCGGAACCGGCTCCATTGCCATTGAAGCAGCACAACAGATTCCTGATGGCCGTGTTTATGCCATTGAACGCAATCCCGATGGTCTGGATTTGATCAAAGAAAATAGTCTGAGATTACAGGCGGACAACCTTACCATTGTCAACGGCACCGCTCCGGAAAGTCTTGACGCACTGCCGGCAGCCACCCACGCCTTCATCGGCGGCAGTGCCGGACACCTGAAAGAGATTCTACAGCTGTTATACAGCCGAAACCCAGAAATTCGAGTCGTCATAACAGCCATCACTCTGGAAACCATCGGCCAGATCATGGCCCTGCAAAAAGAAATGGCCCTGCCTGAACCGGAGATCATTCAAATTCAGGTCAGCAGCGCAAAAAAAGCCGGACCCTATCACCTGATGCAGGGACAAAATCCGGTTTACATTGTTTCATTCTAAATATAAAAGTATCTGCCAAAATCACGCCTTCATGGACCGATTTCAGCAGATACTTTTTACTCTTTCTGAGCTTTTTTATATAAATCTGCAAATGTATACAGCGGATGTTCCGCATAACCGTCACTGTTAAACTGGTAAACCATCTCTTCATCCGGCAGCCGATAGCCAAAGGCCACATCTGCATAAGGATAAATCTGATGGCTTTCATCCACGAAATAAATATGACAATTCTGTTTGCTCATCCCCTCATCCTGTCGAATGTTCTCTGTAACCCATATTTCCTTCAATGTGAAATAACTGCCGGAGATATCAGCTGTTAACTGCATGGCATGATTTCTCATACTGACTGCATAACTCGAAACAACCTGATGCTTATCCAAATCATACAGCCAGATGCACTCTGAATCTGCCCCTAACAGGAACTGATCATTTTCAAAAAAACTGAGCTGCAGATTCTTGGCATTTTCAATGTCAACAACTTGTTTCTGTTTCAAATGCGCTGTTTCAATAAGATAGCACTCCGCATTGCCATCATAAACAGCCACCTGTGATCCATCACTGTTTTCCGCTAAAAATGCATTCTCCGGATTTGATGTTGGCTCAGACTGCCAGGTTGTATCAGCATCTATCTGCTGATTTTGCACATCATAACTCAATAATTGCAGATAATCTTTCTTCACCCCCAGCAATAATATCTTCCTGCCATCCGGACTCATGGACATACTTAGGATTTTCTCACATTCATTCTCATTAAATGATAACGGTTCCACGGTTCCTTTTTCAAAATCTACCCAATAAAGCTGACCGTCACGATTCAAAGTCATGGCATGACATAGATCCTGCACAGGCATTATGTCCGTCATCCATAACCATCCTGAGGCATCCACCCCCTCCTGTCCATCCAGAGCATAGGAGAACTGTTTGCTTTCCTCATCCAGGGATAACACCTTGATTTTTCCTGTTGTTTCATCATTTCGGTCATTTGCTAGCTCCAGCACACACAGAAATGTTCCGGTATCATTTTCTGTGAGTCTTACCATCTTAATGGTATTGCCATCCTCACATTCATAATGCAGCAGTAATTCATCTGAATGAAGCGGGTACACTTCAACCGCATGCCTGACGATCGTACCTTCTTCCCTGCTGGTATCATTCAGCCACATCAATCGATAGGCCTCTCCTGATGACAGCCGCATTTCTTCCATACTGCCAGTGGCGTCCACAAACCTGTCATCTGAAGAATCACTTGAAAACGAATGCTGTACCATCTCCCCGTCTTTTGATAAACCGCAAAGAACAATTCCTTCTTCTGTATACATCATCAACTTCTTATCTGATGTATAGGAAAAGCCATCCAATTCATTGTCTACTTCATAGGCTTTTCGTTTTCCGATTGTTTCACCGGTTGTCACCTGCATCACTTTGCCATCATATAAAGCAACGAAAATAGAATCTTCGGAATCTGTCCTGCTCTGAATCGATACAATATCCGACTGAAAAGCAAGGACATCTTCTGCCTTTCCTGTCTCTGCATCGATAAAATAAAGATTGCTTCGCATCCACCCAAGAAGTGCTGTCTTTGTTTCTGTATTTCCGTTTTCATCCGTCACATTTCTATGAATCACCTTCAGGCCCATGGTATCCGTATCAAAAGCCAAGTCTGTCATAACTGCATCTGCCGTCGTTTTCTCATTCTCAGTCTCTGCGTTTCCCTGATTTGTGATATCATAAACTTCTATCGCATACTGTCGTTTTTCACGGCTCCATGGGTCACTGGATGCAAAATATTCCTGTTGGATCTGATAAGACATGCACGCCACATGGCTGTTATCCGTCCATACCACTTTGCCAATCGGAACATTGGCAATTGTTTGCAGCTGCTTACTCTCTATATCATATACAATAAGTCTTTTTTCCGTTCCAATTGCAATTTTACTTCCGTCTTCACAAATCGACACATCTGTAAACTGATACTCTTTATTACCTGTTTCTGCCAAAATGCATTCAACCTGAGACCCTTTTTCAATATCGTACACATAGAGCTTAAGCTTTGAAGCTTCATAAACCAAATAGCGCTCATTGCAGAAGACAGCCGCTGTTCGGTAGCTGATAATGGGTTCTTCCAACGGAAAACCTGAGATAATACTTCTGCTGTCCGCATCAATGACAAGGGCATAGGCATGCACATCCTTCACAACACTGTCTTTTCCAATAAACACAATGGCACGATGTGTATCTAATGCCTCAACAAATTGAATACCATCCTCAGTTTCTATCGTTTCATCCACAAAAGACTGAATAGCCGCTGTATCCAACGTCCATATCATCTTCTCTTCCTTTGCAGAAAAGACTTCCAACTCTCCCTCCTGATTAATGGCATAACTGTATTCGCCGCCGTTCTTTGAAAAAGCCACCTGTGAAAAATCCCCGCTTACCTTCTGAAGTGGCGAGTAATGCATGCGATATCCGGACTCAAAGCTATCCAGTGCCGTATTCAATGTGTATAGTTGTTCAGGTACCACATAATTTTCTGTATCCCCTGCCTCGGCATTCATCTGCAGTGCAGAATCAATGGCGGCCTCTTTATCTCCTCTGTCATACTGATCCATAGCCTGCACACACAGATTTTGTGCTTTATTCCTTCTGGCGATGGTTTCCTGCAATGCAATCTGATAAGACTGATAAAGCGCATAAACTGTGAAAACAGCTGCCACTGACAGGCATACCGCCGCCATTGTGATTCTCTTTCTGAGTTTATATTTTCGGTAGCGCTGCACAAGTCCGTCATAAGGCACTGAAAGAATCGGTGCTGCAATTCTCAAAAAGCCATCCTTCTTCAGCTTCTTCAGAATTTCTTTCTCAGAAGCGCCCCGGATATCCGCTGCCAACGGAAAATTACGATCCCTGCCGCCCACTTTAACAACTGCATACTCCGATACCGCTGCTATTCCTGCCACTTCTGATGTTCCAGACACATTTAATGCTTCTGCCGCTTTTGATGACTCCGAGATTTCCGACTGTTTCGGATTTTGTACAGCCAAAATTGTGAGTACATCTGAAGGTTTATGGGTTTTCAGAAAAAATTTCACTTCTTTTGACTGCCAGATATCATCACCTGACGAATCCTGACCGATAATAATCAGATATCGGCTGGCTTTCAGGGCATCCATCACCTGTTTGTCTGCCTGATAATCCGCAGACAACTCCGTTTCATCAAGAAAAACCCGCTGAATCCGCTTCAGTCCCGGCGTCCGAAAATGCTCCAACAATTTCTGCAAAGTAACGGCCACATGTTTATGTAAAATATTATCCGACCGGTACAAAATATAAGCATCGTATTTCATTCCGGCAATCTGGGAATGATAAGGCCGAAGTGCATTCAACGCGGCAAATACATCCTTTAACATTTCCTCGGCCGTATGATAACGCTTCTTCGAATCTGTTTCCAGTGCCTTTTCCAGAATATGCTGTATGATTTCTTCCACATGGGGCGGGCACTTCATATCCTGAATATTTTTTCTGGTAAGATAATGCCCATCATAAGACTTTCGCACATCCTCCAACATGCGTGTCGAATAACGCCGTCCTGTCAGCAAATATAAAAGCAGATAGCCTATGCTGTACAAATCCGCCTCCGGTCCCAATCTGAAATCCGGTGTTTCACCTGTCATGATTCCTACAATCTCCGGTGCCCGATAGCCCTCTGATGAGAAAATCGGCTGATCACCCACAGGGGCACACAGTCCATCTGCCAGTCTCTTTCTGGCTGAGCCGAAATCCAGCAGAAAACAGGTCAGACTTTCATCCGTCGGCTGTCCGGTCACAAAAATATTGCCCTCCTGCAGATCCAAATGCAGATAGCCAGCCAGATGCACTTCTCTCACAGCAAATAACGTTTCCTGAATGACTCTAAAAATCATCTCCATCGTATATCTGCCGTTCTTTTGATACCAGGAAGCAATGGATTCTCCTTTATTTTCCATGGAAGCCATCACTGTAAAGGCATTATTCACATAATGAAAATGCTGTCCTTTGTCAAAGGAAATCTCCACGCTGCTGGCAATTCGCTGAATCGGTATCAATCGAATGGCCTCTGAATCATAAATTTCCGATGTCATCTGTCCTTCATTCAGCTGCATGGATGCCACACAGCGCAGATAATTGGCAGCAGCCTCCGATTCATTCTCCGGCACAATTTCCCCCGACTGCATTCTCAAAAAATTAAACTGTCTGGATATGGGATAACATTCTTTTAGGGCAAAGCGCAGGCTGTTCTCCTTCACATAATTTTCACCCTGCCTGACAACTTTTCCTGCAGAATAAATTAATCCGGAACCACCTTCGCCGATCATGCCCAAAATTTCATAACATTCGCCGCCAGGAAAACGGATAAAGGTTTTTTCTTTCAAATAGTCTCGCATACCTCTATAAACCTCGTTATGCTTTTGTTACAGAGACTGAAAACTGACACATCGCGGCATATATCTCATAAGGAGACTCACCAAAATAGAAAATATCCTCGTTTTCACTTTCAAGTCCATTCATACACAAACTGATCAAAAATGAACGTTCCAGAATATGCGGAATGTAGAATGCCGGCAAAAAAGCCTTCTCCAACACATCATTGGCCAGCTCCATAAAACTCCATACTCTGTCGCTGAGGGCCTCCGGCTCTCCGGTTTCACGCTGATATAAGGTGTAAGCCACCCATAGCATAAACAGCATATCTGCCTTTGTCACATTTGCTTTTCCTGACAATAATAGCGGCAGTCGGCTTGTGATCACCGTAATGTTCACCTCACCGTTGGCATCCACAGACAGATATCTGGCCAGTCGTTCCGGATGATTCTTATAAAGCTTTCCGGACAATTCATTCAGACATTTCTGGATTTCCTTGACGAAGGCCTCACCCACCACCTGATTCAGCTGCCACAAACTTCCTTCACTGTATACACCTTTTAAATCTGAAACAATATTCCGTTCAACGTTATCCCAGGCATCCTCTTCCAGTGACTCCTCATCATCCCAGTCATCATCTGAAGCATTTTGGCCATTTTCACGCTGTATCTCAAGCTTTTGCTGTCTTTCTTCCGTGTCTGCATAGACAAACGCTGTCAGTCTCTTAAAAATCTCACATGCTGTTTTTCCCGGCAAATCCAGAAATGGTGCCTTCTCCTTCATCCAATCAATAAACTTCAGGTCCACATTATCCAGATGTTTTTCTGCATCAACGATTTCAATATTTTCGGATTTCCACTTTTCTACCAGTCCAAACAAAGAGTTGTCCTGATTCCGTCCGGCACCTTCTTCATCTCCAGGCAGCATGCCTTCTGTAAAATGTTCCGGCTTTTCTTCTATTGTTCCTTGAGCAACATCCTTTGCTGCCTCAGCGTAAAAGGCCTCTAACTCTAAAAAGTCCTGATAACATTTGCTTCTGAAACAGCAGTAGGCATGGATAACATCCGCTGACTTCGTAAAATCAAAACCATCATTTTCCAGTACACGGGTCAAAAAGAAATCCGTCAACGTATAGCTCATATCCAATCCATGCGCAATCTTGAAACCATCCTCTTTGGAAATCATTTTTTTCTTCTTTTTGTGCCACAAAAATGCTGTCCTGAATACACCTCTCCATTCCGCTTTCTTGTCACCGGAATGACTGGCCGCAATTTCCGATAAAATATCGATATACTGATCTCTCTCATCCTCTTCCAGGTTCTGGGCATATTCCTTCGAAACCGGCTGAAACCCGAATTTCTTCCGGCCACCTTCTCTCTGGTATGTAAAAGCAGGAAACTCTCTGGTGTAAGTTTCATCATCCAGCAAATCCTTATCCAGACAATAGGATGCCAGCCAGCACATCAGAAAATATCTCGGTGCACATATAAATTCATCGGCGATTTCCTGAAGCTTCGCACCCCATTGTTCCATAGAAGCATCTTCCGGCATATTCTGAAGCTTGATCACACCGTCATCTTCATGGTGGTTGGCATAATCCTCAAAATTATCCATAATCATATCTGTATACAAAGGCATTTTTCTCTCTCCTTTACCGTTTATTCGATAAAATCTATTATCTCATAAACACCGCCTGTTGTACACAATTTCTGCATGCTTCTGCCTCTGTCAACAGGCTTTTATCGACAAAAGCAGCGGATTCTCACCTTCTTCTATTTTATCCTCACTGACGGACATCGCCCATCGCTCCTGACGTCCTTCCAGTATATACAACTCATGATAAGCTGACCAAACACCTCTTTTCAGTCCGACGGCAGAAACAGCTCCATCCATTGTCAATTGCGGGAGCTTCCTGATCCTTTTTTCAGATAGCAGCAGACTGCCTATATGTCCTTGATCTGTTTTTCCCAAAACAGCACCATCGCCAAAATTAAAACAAATAAATTTGTTTTTTCCCGGCCATATCACGACCCCTTCAAAGCTGCACTCATATTCCTTTATTTCTTTTCCATCCTTTAAGGCCTGCTGATATAATCTTTTGCGAATCACCCTCAGCAAATCACACTTCACTTCGTCCAGATAAGCCTCCTCACTATGCACACCAGCTCCTTTTTTCAAATAATCCGATATAGCTTCCAGGGTCAGTCTGGCTCCTTTTCGTCCCCATCTTGTTCTTTTTCTCCCCCAGGCTGCACCGACAAAAATACTGTCTTCTTCATACTTAATTTTTATTACTTTACTTCCTTTTCTCATTGTTGACTCCTTTCAATCTGCCAGTGAATGGCTCTGCATTTTGACCATTCACTGACCTTCTAATAAGAGTATAACAATCTTCAGACTTCTATCAGTTCCCGTACCTCTGTTTTAATGCCTCTAACTTTTCTTTCATCCGACTTCCTGCTACTCTGTCCTGTCCAATTTGCTTCCCTGCCTAATTTGCTGTCTCGCTGAAATAGTTACAGAAATGCCTTCAATTCATCTGCGAAATGCTCCTCGGCCTTCACCAGATCCCCGGCAATATTTTTGCTCTCTCTATCCGCCTCCGGGTTTTCATTCAAAACTTCCATGATGGACTGAATGCCCATGTTGCAGCCGTTGGTCATAATCTTAGCAATCTGGCTGCTGTCATCCCGGATCAACATCTTCATTTCCGTTGTAAGCCAGGCAAATGTTTCCGCCGCCGCTCCCGGCTTCTTTCCTTTTTCTCCATAACATGTCAGCGCCTTTGCTGTCCGTGCTGCAATTTCCTTGTGCTTGCGTTCTGCCGCCATAATCACCTGCTCCAGCTTTTCATTTTCCACATACTCCAAAACCTGCTGCATGCTGTGAATGGCCATCTTGCACCCTGAGCTGCATTCATTTAAAATGTGCAATGTCTGTTCTTCCATATTCCATACCTCATTTCTCCTTAAAATAATGACTGCTCACAAGAGCAGCGTATACATTTTCCGGTACGCAATGTATCTCCATGCTGTGAAAAATCTCACCGGACCTCCTGCAGCACGAAAAATAGAGCATCCAAAAGTGTTATATTCAAATAACACCTTTCTGAATGCTCTATTAGTATGCGCATATTTTATATAATTATCTGTTCTGACCAAAAATCAATCCTAAAGATAAGCCATTACAAAATGTATTGCTCAATGGCCTTCGCTGCACCATCAATATGATTGGAATAAGTGACTATGTCGGCTTTCTTCTTCAATTCCGGCACTGCATTGCCCATGGCGATTTTCAATCCTGCCGCTTCAAACATCGGCAGATCATTGGCACTGTCACCAATACAGGCAATTTCCTCTTTAGCAATGCCAAGCCTTGATGCCAATGCATTTAATGCGGTTCCCTTAGAAGTGTTCTTCGCAAATATCTCCACATATTTGCTTCCGAAAGCTGATGAAAACTCCGGGTAGCCTTCAAGTATCTCCGCAACCTTTCTTCGGGTTCTGCCGGAGAAAAAATAGACCTGTACTTCTTCTATATCATAATGAATCTTTTCGACAAAGGCTTCCATATCATTGACTCTGCGGATGCCATCCACATCTCTGCCATAGACAATACGCCCTGCCACTTCCATCAATGGTCCTTCCATCACATAACGATGCTGTATATGTGTCATCCGGACCACATTCAACCCTTCACATTCCCTCAGAAACTGTACCACTCGTTCACGTTTCATCAGCATCCGGAAAAGGGTCTTTTTCTCTTCCAGATCTACAACTTGTGCACCATTAGAAGTGATCGTGTATCGGTACAAACCTTTCTCCTGCGTCATCCGATATGGCAGACACGTCAATGGACGTCCTGACGTCGGCACGATGATGATGCCTGCATCTGCAGCCTTACGTATTGTACGGATTGTCTCCTCTGTCATCCGGCTGCGCCCGTTCAGGCAAGTACCATCCATATCTAATGCAAGTAAACGAATCATCTGTCAGTTCCTTTCTTTACTCAATCTTATCCACTCCATCATACTACCATTTTCATCTTTATTTCGCAAGCCTTTTAAATCTTATTCTCTATACCGTAGAACATCAACGCAAAACTAAATTTTTTCCAATAAGTCTTCAATCGCTGAAAGCTCCTTAACCTCGTAATCCGGCTGAACTGTCGATGTATTCTGACTGCCATGCGGATTATACCAGATGGTACGGATGCCGGCGTTTTTGCCGCCCTGTATATCTGAAGTAAGGCTGTCACCAATGATAACAGTGTTCTCTCTGTAAAAGTTCGATATTCTTGAAAAGCAATAGTCAAAATAGGCTTTACCCGGTTTATCGTAACCGATTTCTTCTGATATAAATATATCTTTAAAGTAAGGGCGCATCCCAGCACTTTTGATGCGTCCTTTTTGTACACTGAGAGTTCCATTTGTAACCATATAAAGACGATATTTTTCAGATAGGTGCTTCAGAAGTTCCTCGGCACCTTCTACATAATAGTGACCAATGGCAAGATAGGCTTCATAAACTTTTGTAGCTTCTGCCGGGTCACCTTCTATATGATACTCCCGGAACAGATTCACATAGCGCTGCACTTTCACCTGAGATCTTGTAATCTTTCCCTGCTCCAGCAAATGCCACTGGGCCAGATTCAACTCGCTATAACGCTTTAACATTCTCTCATCCGGTGTCACGCCCATTTCCCGCAGGGTTCGTTCCACTGCCATTTTCTCTGCTTTATTGAAGTCCAACAATGTATTATCCAAGTCAAACAAAACTGTATCGACCACTCTTTTATCCTCCGCTTTACCGTTGAAAATAGCAGTTCGAAACTCGAACTGCTATTTTGATTATAATTATCTTTTTATCAAGCATTTTTCTTTCTATTCCGCTGAATCACACTGCTTTTAAAAGCCTTATACATTGCAGGCGATAATTCGGGTGCATCTTCATCTGGTTCTATGGGATATTTTTTTGCTTCCATCACTTCTCGAATTTGTTCCTTTGATGGCTTTTGTCCTTTGTTAATAATGAATGTTTTGGTCATAATATAACCTCCTTTCAGATTCCGTAGCTAATCTGGCTGAAATTAATCGGATATTATCCTTTCTCTCTGTAAATACAACAAATAATACATCTCCGACACATCCAATCGCTATATATCGGTCTTCTTCTATACTATGTTCAAAATCATACATTTCTATATAATTTTCATCTTCAAATACGTATGCTGCTGTTTCAAATGATATCTTATGTTTTCTTTTGTTAATTTGATTCTTTTCCTCATCCCATTCAAACTTCAAGAAAATCACATCCCACTTTTTCTTTTAGTATATCATAAAACCATTCTTATTAAAAGCAAACTGCCGCATTATTAAACATAAAAAGCCGCATCCCTGCTTCATCCCATTAAAGCAACAGATACGACTTTTTATATTTTAATAATGTGGTGGTTTGCAGGTATCACCTGCAGAAAACATATATCGAGGAAGTATATGACCTGGTACATCGTTTTCGCAATAACGATGTACCAGTAAATTAACTAAAGGGAATTGCGCACTTAGTGAAGTGCTGCTGCCGGGTCGATACCAGCCATGATCATGCCGCCGAGGATTAAAATCGTCAGAACAGCATAAATCAGACAAGGAACAATGTTGGAACGGATCAGACGTCCTTCAGTTCCTACTGTACCACAGGTTGCACATGCTGAAACGATATTGTTGACACAAACCATGTTGCCCATGGCTCCGCCCATAACCTGCATCGCTACAATTAACATAGCCGGCAGTCCAAGACGAATCGCTGCTGCAAACTGCAGTGTTGAGAATAATGTATTTGATACAGTTGCTGAACCTGAGATAAAGGCACCGATAACACCGATGAGTGGTGATACAACAATATAAGCCTTACCAAACAGATCGGCCATACCATTTGCCATAACGATCAGCATACTGTCCATACCACTGTGATTGAACTGTGCACCGGAGTTTCTGAAAAGCTGTACCATAGCGATACCAAACATCAGAGCGATAGCTGCGCCGCCGACCATCTGTCCGGTTTCTTTCCATGCTGCTTTCACCTGCTCTGCTTTCATCTTATGAAGAGGAATGATCAGCAGTGCAACAAGGATGAATGGCAAAACACCAGGATTCCATGCCCATTTAAAGCTCCAGTTAACTTCTACGCCAAAAATATGTACAAGGGAGATTGCAAATGGCGCTTCTGAAACATTCAGAATACCTTTAATACCCAGCTGTGGAATACGTGTTACAACAAGGATGATAGCGATCAGTCCGTATGGCACCCATGCCATTACCGGTGAAATCTTACTTTCCACAACTTTATTTTCAGTTTCTGTCTGTTCTGTTTCTTCTGCTGTTGCAGATTTCCATGTTGCATCCCATTCGGAACGCGCCGGGAATTCAAATTTTGACTTTGGAACAAGAATACCCTTTCGAGCTGTCACAATACAGATGACCAATGCAATCAGCGCACCGATCAGTGATGGGAATTCCGGTCCAAGGAACATCGCACAGATGATATATGGCACACAGAAAGCCACTGCTGACATCAGAATATACGGAATACATTCCAGTGCCGGTTTGATGGATTTTGTCTTGCCAAACATTTTACACATCATGCACATTGCTACAAAAATGATGATTGGACAAATGATTGCACTTGGAATAGCAACCCATTTTGTCAATCCAAGTTTCCAAGCCTCGCCATTGGCGATACCTGATTCTGCTACTTCTCCGCTGACCATATTAAATGCAGTAGCGGCCGGCGTACCGACAGCACCAAAAGGGACAGGTGTGCTATTCAGTACAAGTGCCACCATGGCGGCACATAAAGGAGGAAAACCGACACTGATCAGCAGAGGGGCAGCCAGTGCTGCAGGTGTACCAAAACCTGCGGCACCTTCTATGAATGCGCCAAACATAAAGCCGATAATAATCAACTGAATGCGTGGGTCATCGCTGATGTTGGTGAACATATGGTTGATAACATCCATACCCCCGGAATGTTTCAACGTGTTCATGATTAAAATTGCACCCAAAATAATGACGATTGTATCAATAGATGTAAGGAATCCAGATACGGTGTGTGCTGCAATTGTAATAAAATCCATCTGCCATCCGAAGAAGCATACAACGGCTGTAATGAGCCACGCCAGAGGCAGAGCGATTTTTGCAGGCCAGTTAAAAACGGCCATGACAATAATCGTAACAATAATTGGAATAAAGGCTATGATCGCAAACATACTGTAAACTCCTCTCTGTTTTTGTTATTACAGAATTTCTGCGAAAGTCTGAATACGTGTTTTAACCTGTTCAAATGCTGTAGATTCCTGATCAATTTCAATATACAGGTTCTTCACGCCAGCAGCCTCAAATTCCTGAAGAAGGATCGGATAGTCAAATTCTTCCGGATCACAGAATTTCATCATGCATACAACAACAGCGTCTGCGCCGTATTTCTTAACTGCATCAATGATCATCTGACCCTTTGGTTTATTGGCATCTGTTGCCAGTGAACATCCATCAAATTCATTCCAAGCTCTTGCCAGTGCCATCAGGGCATCGTCATCATCAGGAACATCCTGACGGAAATTACGTGTTTCCTGAGCAAGGTCATCTGCTACAATAGCAAAACCATTTTCCTGGAAGATATCAAGCACATCATATGGCTCAACCTGAATACCTGTAACGATAATCTTCTTGCCCTTGAATTCAGGAGCCGGTTCAGCTTTCAGAGCTGCGATCAGTTCTTTAACAAGTGCTGTATGACGGGATTTCTCCATGAACCAACGTGCTTTGATAACTGCATGTCTGTCGGATGGTGTAACAACTGCTGCATATTCTGCTGCTACATCAGAGAATTCACGGCAAGCTGCTCTGTTTTCATTGTAAACTGCAATACTGTTTTTGATTGCTTTATTAGAAATATGAACATCAAGGATGTCTTCCAGTTTCTCTTTAACAATATTGAACTCTTCACGAGCAAATACATTCGCTGCATCCTTTGCGATCTTACGGTTCTGAGGATGTGTAAATACGATAGCAGGTACCGGACGGTTCCATTTCTGGCTCATACATTTTAATGTATCACATGGTACAGAGAAGATGACTGCTTCCAGGTCATCATAAACGCCTTCTAACTGTAATTCCATGACAGACTGCATAATGGAGCATGCAAATGGAGGCAGATAAGTACGTGCTTTTGAAATCTGTTTCTTCTGTGCACCCCACATACCGATTGGCAGATAGCCTGCTGCATGTACGATTTCTTCTGGACAGTATACAGGCATGATACCTACTGCACCTTTACCGGTTTCTTTTTTATAGTCATCCATTGCTTTTCTAGGATTGTCAGCAATTGCTTTAAACTCATTAATGATCTCTTTCGCTGTTCTCATCTTATATATTCCTCCTCTGATTACTGATTTTCGTCCATCATCTCTGTTAATGCCTGAACACGTGTCTCATACTGAGCTGGTGTGAAGACACGAGGATCTGTCTGGTCACCGTCGAAGCTGACATATGGTACACCCAGTTTTGCATTGACATATTCTGCGCCTTCATTATTTAACAGACCCATCAGTTTACAGCTTCTGTTCAGATGGAGAACGATACCGTCACTCTTGGAGTTCTTAACAACTTTGTAGAATTCTTCGTATCTGTTAGGACCGCATGTATTGATATAAACATTTGTATAAGCTTCAGCCATGGATTCAAGATCACCTGGTGTGTAAACAAGGCTCCAGAGGCCTGGGTAAGCAGAACCTGTCATAACAGCGCCCTGATTCTTTAAGCCCTTGAATGTTGCACCAAGGTAAGTCCATACAGCGATACCTTCCCATGTAACACGATGCTTTTCATTTTCCGGTGCACCGAATGCGTACTGACCGGCAGCATCCTTTGCTTCCAATTCATCAGCAAATTTGTGGAATGTAATTTCAGCATAATCTCTTGCTCTTGCGCAAACGATCAGTGCCATGTAGTTGAACAGGTCGAAACCATTCAGTGGAGATGGTTTACGCTGTGCGTATGTTGCTACTTTGTTCCACCAGAATACAGAACGCTGTACCTGTTCCTGAACTGCAAAGAATTTATCATAATCAAATGCTCTGCCTGTGATTTCTTCCAGCTGTTTGATGGCTGCTCTGTACTGATCTGCAATGTACTCTTTGTTATGACGGGATACAGGCATTGTATGGTTGAAAGGAACATCGATGATGATACATGGAATGTTCAGTTCCTTTGCAAGGTTTTCATACCATTTCAGCAGTGTATTACAGATGTTGTTGCATGTGATAACCAGGTCCGGAAGAGGAACATAAGCTGCTTTGGAATTAGCAAGTTTTTCAGGTTTCTGACCTGTTAAAGCTTCCTGTTTCAGCAGTTCCATATAACCGAGGTTTGTACGTGCATATGAGCAGATATCGATGTTGTAGCCTTTTTCATCTGCTACTTCAAGAAGATCCATAGATGCTTTTCTTGCACCTGCGCCTGCTGCATGTGTTTCAGGATAAACCATAGCGATATCCATAGCTACACAAAATTCTGGAGGAGCGACAGAAGCTGACCAACAGACAAGCTTACCGTTCTTTTTAGCCTCCCATGCTTCTTCATCGAGTTTTGCCTGATAATATGCCAAACATTCTTTTGCGCTGGCTTCCATTGCATTAAATTCCATAAATTTTTACCTTCCTTCCATTAAATTGGGTTTATTTATTCGCTTTCTTTAATTCTTCGTATGCCATCAGTGCCGCTCCGAGAGCTCCTGTGATCTGAGGGTGCGGTGCAACAATAATACTCTGCTTTAACTCTTTCTCAATTGCGTCTACAACGCCTGCATTTTGTGCAACACCACCGCACATAACCACATCGTTTTTAACCCCTATACGGTATGCTAAAGAACACGCCTTACTGGCTACAGACTGATGAACACCTGCGACAATACTTTCTCTCGGCAGTCCCTTGGACAGCTGGGAAATAACTTCAGATTCAGCAAATACCGTACATGTACTGCTGACCTGTGCCCATTCCTTTGCCTGGAAATGAACTTTGCCCATCTGATCAAGGGGAACCTCCAATACTCTTGACATCACATCCAGGAAACGCCCTGTACCGGCAGCGCATTTATCATTCATTACAAATTTCTGGATATTTCCCTTTGCATCCAACTGAATGGCTTTAGCGTCCTGCCCGCCGATATCAATGATGGTTCTTGCAGATGGCACAAGGTGGAAAATTCCCTTTGCATGGCAGGTAATCTCACTGAGCTGTTTGTCTGCATTTTCTACAGAAAAACGGCCATAACCTGTTGCCACTGTATAATCCATGTCTTCCTGTGTTAAATCGACATTACTGAAAACTTCTTCCAGAACACGTCCCGGACCTGAAGTTCCCGTACCTACCTGAACGACTGCTGATGCGACAACATCCGTTCCATCCTTTAAGATCACCGCTTTACTGGAAGCGGAACCAATATCAATACCTAATGTGTACACTGACATTTCCTCCTGTCATTATCGCTTATAATTATTTTTCGTTGCCCCAGCGGCTTGTGAATGTTGCATCATAATTGATGTCACCAACCTGCTGGATCAGTTCTACAAGAATACCCTGTGTATATTTTGGACGGATAAAGTTAACAATGATATCTTCTGTACCTTCCTGAGGTTCTTTTTCAAGAAGTTCATAACCCATGGCTTTGACTTCTTCTGAAACAGCATTGATATCATCTACAAGGTAAGCTACATGAGCGATACCGCCTTTACCTTTGTTGAACTCTGTCAAAACGCCTGATAATGGAATGATAAATTCAACTGCGTCTACACCGTTGCCGTGTTTTGTGAAGATCAGATCTGCATCATAAGCTTTTACATGTCCTCTGTAATCTTCCTGAAGACCAAATGTTTTCATAAAAGCTTCTGCTTTTTCCAATGTAGGTAAAACAATACCCCAATGATGTGTTCTGATAATGTGTTTGCCAATTCCTGTGTTTGCAAATAAGTTTTCCATGATAATAAATCCTCCCTGTTTGATATTATTTATAAAAAACTGTTTTTTTACTCAATTGTCATGCCCATGACTTCATCTTTGAAGATTCTGGCATCCATTAATTTCACATTGCCATCTGCATCCCGATCAACGATCGGTGCAAAATCCATTTCATCGAGAACCTGTGTCTGAACATCGATGCCAGGTGCTACTTCGATCAGATGAATACCATCTGTCTTCAATGCGAAGACTGCACGCTCTGTCACATAAAGGACATCTTTGCCTGCCTTTCCGGCAACTACACCTGAGAATGTGATTTCAGTTACTTTATTGACAAATTTATGTTTCTTACCTTCTTCAAGGATTGTCAGCTTGCCGTCGCCTGTCTGAATCTTCACACCATTTGTGAATGTACCACAGAAAACAGCTTTCTTGGAGTTAGAAGAAATATTTGTGAAACCGCCGCTGCCTGTGATTCTTGTTCCGAGACGGCTGACATTCACATCACCGTTGTTATCGACTTCTGCAAGACCAAGGAAGCAAAGATCCAAACCGCCGCCATCGTAAAAGTCGAACTGGTAACCTTCATCCATGTAAGCCTGTGCATTGACAGAACCACCAAATCTGAGGCCGCCGCCAGGTACACCGCCGACAGGACCACACTCAACAGTCAATGTCATTTCATCTGCTACGCCTTCTTCAGCTGCTACAGAAGATACCCATTCAGGAACACCAACACCAAGGTTAACAACAACGTTTTTCTTTAATTCCATTGCTGCACGGCGGCCGATGATCTTCTTGGCATCCAGTTTCTTTGGTTCAAGGCTGGATACAGGTACCTGTGTGTTACCTGCATAAGCCGGATCATATGTACAGTTGATACTCTGTGACTGTTTCGGATCATCTGCCGGACATTCAACAACAGCATCTACATAAATACCAGGAATCTTTACAAGCTTCGGATCAAGATGACCTGCTTTGACAACTCTTTCAACCTGAACAACGACCAAACCACCATTGTTGTGAACAGCCATTGCCTGAGATGTTGCATCCAGAGGAGCCATTTCTTTTTCTAAAGTGATGTTACCTAACTCATCAGCATATGTACCGCGGATAAAAGCCACATCCAGAGGAATTCTAGGATAGAATAACTGTTCCTGACCTTCCAGTTCGATGACCTTAACGATATCTTCTTTTGTCTTCTCACTTAAACGTCCGCCGCCGTTTCTTGGATCTGCAAATGTGCCGATACCAACGTGGCTGATGGTTCCTACTTTGTGTGCTGCATTATCTCTGAGCATCTGAGCAATGGCACCCTGTGGAACATTGTAGCCTTCGATTTTATTCTCTGAAAGCATTTCGCAGATCTTAGGAACAAAATTGAAATGTCCGCCGATAACTTTCTTGACCATACCTTCGTGTGCATAATGATCAGCATGACTGCCGTCTTTATTACCAGTACCAGCTACCCAGAATAATGTCAGATCTCTTGGATGTCCTGTCTCAAGGAATCTCTCCTCAGCAGCTGTGTTCAAAGCTTCTGCAATACCATTTGCAACGAATCCGCTTAAAGTCACTGTGTCGCCATCTTTGATCAGATCAGCGGCCTGTCTCGCTGTTAAGACTTTAACTTTACCCATCTCGAATCCCTCCATCAAGTTTGTTAATTGTTGTCGATTTTATACATTTTTTTCTTTCTTTCGATGGGTCTATTGTAAATTTTTATCAGCTTTGAAGCAATAAAATCAATTTGTGTGTGCTTTACTCAAGTTTTGCAAATTGAATTCTAGCTGATTCAATTTTTACTTGACAATTTCATAACATGTTGGCATACTAAACTATATACAACGATTGTATGCAAGCAATGTGCTATTGAATTTGATAGATAACAAAGGGGTATTATTATGAATGCATATGGAACTGTATTAAAGCAGCTGATCCAGCTGACTGGTTCGAAACTGTCCACAATTTCAGATGTGATTGGTTATGACGTATCTTACATAAGCAAATGGTGCAACAAATCCATGCTGCCCGCTGCCAAGATGGCCCCGGAGATCAACAGAAGCATGGCTTCACTTTTTGCTCAGGAGATTTTGAGCCAGGAAATTCTGGGAGATTTTGAAAAGACTTTTTCAACAGAAGTCTGTCCGGACAATCTCGAGAACACCATCTATACTTTATTAAAGGAGAACTACAGCAGCTCCAGCAGTGAAGCTTCCACGGAATTGAAGCAGCAGACCACCTATAAACCGCGCATTCTGACGCTGGCCAATGATATTTACAATTTCTTTGATCATGAACTGCCGCAGATGCTTCTGAATTATGATGATACTCTGGATGTCTTATGCACACTGGATGTCTGTCGCTTTGCCATGGACAGACCTTCCAATGCCTACTCCCATCTGACAGCCAAGCACCCGGTCAATGTGAAAATCGGTATTGACACAGATCTTCTCTATGCCGACAACAATGACGGACTCAAAGCCCTTTACTATTTTATCAATGCAAACCGTGCCATTTCCTTTGATTTTTATGACAACACCCTCATGCACACATTGAATACCATTGTAGTGAAGGACCGCGTAGCCATTATCTGTGCCCTTGACCAATACAATCGTGTCAATGTAGCCAGTGTGATCTTCGATCCTGAGAAAGTGAATCAGATCTATGTCCGCACGTTGCCCGCTTTCCGTACATCAGATCTTCTGGCCCATGCAACAGAACAACTTGAATTCTACCAGCACGGTTATCGTACAGACTTTTATACCAAGGACAACTTCCAGTTCCTCCTGACGCTTGGCTTTGAATATCTGCTGCCTCAGGAATGCTGGGATAAGATCATCAACGTTGCCAAAGAAGATTATCATGATGAATATATGGCCCTTATTGTGGCTCAGCTTCAAATCACATGGGAAGAGATTTTTGAGAAGAATACATTGGATTTCTATGTACTGAAATCCTCTTTAATGAAGTATATTGATGATGGTGAGATTATTTTCGCAGATGTGATTTATCATATGACACCGGAAGAGCGCAAGCTGCACATCGAGAATGTACTGGCTCTTTCCAAAAAGAATCGGAATATCCAATTCTATGTTGTCGATGACGAACAATTAGTCAACAAACAACAGATGATACAATTCTCCATTTTCAACAATCGTAAAAAGCTGTTCCTGAAGAATCCGGGGCGCTATCATACAGACGTCGGCCCTTACTTTTATTCTGTCCTCTCTGACCAGCTGATCCAGAGGATCAGCAGTTACCTGGACGATCTGAAAAATGCCGATTTCTGCAGCCACTACGATGCAGAAAGCCTGCAGACATTTTACGATAAATACAGCTCCCTTGTCCATCGAATGATCGATTTGAGTGCTTTCAAAAAGTAAGACGAGTACGATCCCATAGTTTAATAAAAGGATTCAAAATGAGTCTATTCTTCACAGGCCGCTCTCACTGCCAGCGAAGAATAGACTCATTTTAAATCCTTCCCTTAATATTTGATTTGACTGCACTCTGGCAGTGAATTTGAATATGGCGCTCTCATGGGTAAAGCTTTACTCTACAACACTTACTTCATAAAAGCCTTCAGTTTTTCCTGCTGTGCATAAAAATCCTTGATGCCCATCTCATAAATAGCCTCTTCCTCCTTGGCATCCATGCTGTAAGTGCCGCCGCCAAGTACATGTTCCGGTGCAAAAACAAATGCTTTACCTGACTTTTCCAACGCAAACATTTTATCCTGGCAGGCTTTGTACATGATATGTCTGTGATCCAGTGCTTCGATGATCTTCGGATATTTTCTGCATAATCTCTTGTAAATAAACCGGTCTTTCTCCGGCTCCTTCACAAAGTCATGGGGCTTGGTCAAAATGACAACCAGCTTGTCACAGCCGTCATCCATGGCTTTCTGAACAGGAATAGAATCCGACACACCGCCATCGTAGTAAAATCTTCCATCGATCTCAACAGGCCTGCAGGCTGCAGGAATCGCACAGGATGCCATCACATGACGATAATCATCCTTATGCATATCTTTCTTACTGAAATAAGTTGGCTTGCCTGTCTGAGCATCCGTTGCCACCAGCCAGTATTCCATCGGACTTTTCATAAAGGCATCAAAATCCAGCGGATCTGCGCCACCGGAATTGGTCAGTGTTCCATATATATACTGGAGCCCGAAAAGATTACCCGTCTTCAAAAAAGAAGAAAGACCAAAGTAGCCCTTCTCATTAATATGCTCTGTGTAAAAACGGATATTTCTGCCCCGCTGTCCGGCTACAAAAGAAACCCCATTGGCCGAACCGGCTGAAACACCGATACAATAATCAAAAGTGACGCCATTATCCATCATGGCATCCAGAATTCCGGCGGTATAGGCACATTTCATGCCGCCGCCTTCCAATACCAAGCCAATCTTACTCATTGTCATCAATCTCCATTATTTATTCTATATCACTTATTGTTTTTCCTATTCAACCTGTTTGTTCTGCGATATATTCTAACATAAAATAAAAATCAGATGTCATGACAATTTCTTGATTTTGTCGCTTTCACGACATTTTTGTATACAATTTTTTCAGCTCGTTTTCATATCCAATCAATTTCCGACGATATCTCATCTATTCTTCCCATCTGTTAAATATCAAAACAGCATTGTGCAGATAAAAAAGTTGTTCCTATATTTCTATAGAAACAACTTTTTAGGGAGTTATTATGCACTTTTCTTTAGTATATGTATATTTTTCTTTTTAAATCAGACCCGCTTTTTTCATTTCAGAATGCATCTTATCAAAAGCTTTTCCCGGTCCTGTGAGCTTATTCGGCAAATAAGGTGCCCCGACTTTTCTGCCTCTCATCTGTGCCATGTCTTTTGCTGCCACTGGGAAGCTTGCAGCATCCATGGCCAGACGGACCGGATTCAGTTTATACTGAGCCTCAAGAGCCCCTTTGATATCTCCGGCTGTATATTTATGATAGATGTCCATAATCAGTTCCGGCATAAAGTTGCCTGCTGTACACACACCACCCACAGCACCGATGCAGAGGCTGGCATAAAGCAGAGTATCTTTGCCGCCAAATACCTTGAAGTCCACATCACGATTTCTGCGAATGAATTCTTCTGTCTGTGTGATATCGCCGGATGTGTCTTTCATGCCAACGATATTCGGCACTTCATGAGCCAGTTTTTCAACTAAATCTGCACTCAGTGTGTATCCCACTCTGCCCGGATTATTATAGAGCAGAACCGGTGTTTCAGGAACAGCTTCTGCAATCGTCTTGAAATGTAAGAAAAGTTCCTCTGCATCCGGTTTCAAAAACATCGGCTGCAGAACGGAGATTCCGGTTGCACCGTTAGCTACTGCCATTTTTGCCAGACGAACGCACTTCTTTGTATTGATGGCACCAATGCCAAAGTAGACAGGGACACGGCCGGCAGCCTGGTCTACCATAATCCTGAAGCCGCGTTCCATCTCATCTTCTTCAATCTGGTAGAATTCACCATTGGAACCATAAGCCAGAATTCCGTCAAGACCACCCTCGATCACGTAATCCACCTGGTCTCTCATACCGGCTTCGTCAATTTTCTCATCTTCATTGATCACTGTAATAATCGGTACAATAACACCTTTAATAAATTCTGTATTCATTATTTTCCTTTCACAATTGAAACGCCTGTCATTCTCTCATAGTAACGAACGATATCATCATGATCACAGCTGCCTTCGCCGTGATTCTTCAATTCCTGCATCACTTCCATCATCTGTGCTGTCATTGGTACAGGCATATTGATGGCATGAGAAGCATTTAAAGCATTATTTAAATCTTTGATATGCAGGTCGATACGGAATCCTGGATTATAATTACCTGCTAACATCATCGGCACTTTTGCATCCATAACTGTGGAACCTGCAAGACCACCGCGGATGGCCTGATAGACCAGTTCAGGGTCAGAACCCATTTTCTTTGCAAATGTCATTGCTTCTGCACATGCACCAATGTTAATGGCAACTACCATCTGGTTGGCAAGTTTTGCAACATTACCCGAACCGATTTCACCCACATAAACAACAGATGCACCCATCGCCTTTAATACATCATAATATTTATCCCAAATTTCTTTATTGCCGCCGCACATGATGGAAAGTGTGCCATCAATAGCCTTTGGTTCGCCGCCTGAAACAGGGCAGTCCAGCATTTCAATACCTTTCTTTTCTTTCAGTTCTGCTGCAATTTTCTTGGATTCTACAGGATCGATAGAAGACATATCGATAATAACTGTATCACTTGTTGCCCCTTCGATGACACCACCTTCGCCAAGAACAGCTGCTCTTACATGTGGAGAATTAGGAACCATTGTGATAACAACTTCTACATTCTTAGCCACATCTGCATTGCTTTCCCCAGCATGTGCACCTGCTGCAACAAGTTCAGCCACTGCATCTTTGTTTAAGTCGTTAACATAAACATCATGACCTGCCTTTAAAAGATTCTTTGCCATCGGTTTACCCATAATTCCAAGTCCAATAAATCCTACTTTCATTTGAAAATCCTCCTAAAATTAAATTTGATATGATGATAATTTTGATATGTTTATAATAAATTTTACTGTTACCTAAAAATTATATTTACTTAACCGCATATTTTTCAACCACATCCCAGTCAAGCTCCACGCCCAGGCCAGGCTTGTCTGTGACATAATAATTCATATGTGCATCCGCTTCGATTGGCTCTTTCAAAAGTTCTGTTCTCAACGGATTCTCATTTTCTTCCGCCTCAATAAACGGAATATTAACCTGTGAAGCCGCCAGCTGGATATTGGCTGCTGTCATCACGGCCGAGAAAAATGAGTGCGGTGTATATAATTTATCAAAAGCATGGGCCAATGTTGCGATGTTCTTACATGCTGTAAAACCGCCTGCCCAGCCAAGTGAGGCCTGAACAACATCCATAGCTTCCTCTGCAATCAACTCACCAAATCTCGACAAGCCCTGCTCTGATTCAATACCCGCCACACGGATACTGCCCATCTCCTTTGTCAGACGCTTATATCCGGCGATATCATCGGAACGAATCGGTTCTTCCACCATAAAAATATTATTTTCTTTAAAGAAATCCTTCGCTTCCAGGACATCATTCATATCCCAGGTACAATTCATGTCCACCATCAGAATTTTGTCCGGCCCGATGGTCCGTCTTACAAGGGCGATTCGCGCCCTGTCTTCCTCTGGTGTCAGATAAAAATCACCGTTATTCATAAACTGCAGGCGCATTTTGTGGTTATTGGCTGTACGTCCGATTTTCATTTTGAAAGCCGTAAAACCTCTCTGGAGATAGCCTTCGATTTCACGCTGCAGGTCTTCCAGAGTTTTTCCCGGTGCATAGAAACCTGCGCTGGCATAACCCTGTACCTTATCTGTCACCTGCCCCAGCAGCTTGCATACCGGCAATCCTGCCACCTTGCCAAGCAGATCCCAAAGTGCAACATCAATGCCGCTGATGGCGCCCATCACCATACCTTTGCGACCGTTGGACCAGTTATTCCACATCATTTTTTGATGCAGATACTCGATTTTTGTCGGATCCTCTCCAAGAATCAATGGTTTTAACTGCTTTTCCACAATACTTTTCATAGCCTCCATGGAACCACCGAAGGTGGCGGCTTCCCCGATTCCACAAAGTTCGGTATCCGTTTCAATGAGAATCAGAAAAGCCCCCCTGGCACCACAGCTGCCGCATCCATCTGCAATCCATTGCTTATATGGATAATGCAGGATTATTGTTTTAATATCTGTAATTTTCATAATACTCCCATTTCTGCGCTCTCACGCCTAAATTCAAGACTAATAATTTTACTGACCAAATAAGTGGACAAACAACAGTGACAACTGAGGTACATATGTAACAACCAGCACGCCGGCAATCAGAGCCAGGAAGAATTTAATCAGATACGGCATCATGCCCTCAATCTTAACTTTAGCTGTATCACAGACAACATAAAGGTTGACGCCAACTGGAGGGGTCATCATACCGATTGCCAGGTTGGCCATCATAATGACACCAAAGTGAACCAGGTCGATGCCTAATGTCTGAGCCACCGGGGCCAAAAGCGGTGCCAGAATAACCATGGCTGCACCTGCTTCGCAGAACATACCGATAATCAGCAGCAATACATTGACCAACAGAAGGAAAACATATTTGCTTGCAGATATACTTAAGAAGCCTGCGGCTACTGCCTGAGGAATCTGCTGTTTTGTCAGAATCCATCCAAAAATAGTGGATGCAGACATAATCAGAAGTACTGTTGCCATTGTCATGGCTGAATCTGTCAAAATCTTCGGAATATCGGAGAATTTGATTTCTTTATAAACAAACAATCCGACGAACAAACCGTAGAAGACTGCTACAACCGCCGCTTCTGTCGGTGTGAATAAACCACTGTAAATACCGCCCAGAATAATGACTGGCATCAGAATTGCAAGGATTGCATCCTTGAACGCCTGCCATCTTTCTTTACCTGAAGCCTTTTCACTAGCTTCAAAACCCTGTTTTTTGCACATGAAATGCGCTACCACACAGAGCACCAGACAGATGAAGATACCCGGAAGAAAACCAGCCATAAACAAGTCACTGATGGAAGTACCTGTTGCCACACCATACTGGATTAAACCGATACTCGGAGGAATGATAACCCCCAGCTCTGCGGAGGAAGCAACTGTCGCTGCCGCAAAATTCTTGTCATACTTATGATTCAGCATTTCAGGAATAATGATGGTACCTACAGCCGCTGCTGTGGCTGCACTTGAACCTGAAATAGCTGCAAAAAATGCACATGTAATGATGGCTACCATAGCCAGACCACCAGAAATATGTCCGAATAAACTGTTGCAGAGATTCACCAGACGTTTTGAAATACCGCCGGCACTCATCAGATTACCTGCTAACACAAAGAATGGTATTGCCAGCAATGTGAAGCTTCCGCAGCCTGAAAACATACGCTGGATAACAATGGCACTATGAATATCACCAGATGCCAGAATAGCCAGGATAGAAGAACCGCAAAGCACAAAAGCAATCGGCACACCAATGATGAGTAATACAATCAAACTTATAAATAATACGGCTGTCATGCTTCTTCATCCCCCTTGATCACATAAATCGTTGTAATAATCTGATTGATCAGCATAAAAACTGAACCAACCGGAATAGCAGCATACATCAAACCCATGGATTACTTCAAAACCGGCGTAATCTGAAAACAAACTCTTCGAACTGCCCAGAAACCAACACCAATAAGAAATACCAGCATCGCACAGATAATGATACTTAAAACAATCTTCAATGCTTTCTGTCCGCGTTTCGTCAGAGCAGACTGCAGAAATTCAAGACCAACAAGGGAACCTTTGCGAACGCACAGAGCTGCGCCCATAAATGTACTCCAGATCAGAAGATATTTTGAAAGTTCCTCGCTCCATGGAATAGATAAATGTACAATTCTGAAAACTACCTGTGCAAATACAATTACTGACATGACGCTCAGCATGATCATAACAATCCAGCGTAAAATCGTATTGACCACATGGTCTATCGTATGAACCGCTTTCATTACTTCTCCTCCTTTGCCGCTTCAATCTTTTTAAACAGATCACCATATTTGTCTGCATATTTATCATAGACAGGTGCGACGGCTTCTTTAAAAGCTTCTTTATCAACCTCGTTGACTTCCATTCCCGAATCTTTGATAGCCTGCAGTGTCTTATCCAGTTCATCCCCCGCAACTTCGCGTTCATAGTCAACCATGTCATAAAGCTCTTCTTTTACAATTGCTGCATCTTCATCACTTAATTTATCCCACATCAGGTCACTGACCATCAGCGGACATACCGGATAGAAATGCTCTGTCAAAGAGAGATACTTCTGAACTTCATAAAATCTTGAATTATAAATAGTGAACAATGGATTTTCCTGTCCATCCACCGCACCGGTCTGCAGTGCAGTAAATAACTCACCAAAGCTCATGGAAACTGCATCAATACCCAGCTCACCCAGTGAATCCACACATACAGAGCTTTCCAGTGTTCTCATTCGAATACCTTTTGCATCTTCCGGTGTCTTAATAGGATGCTTTGAATTGGTCATGCTTCGAAAACCAAGATCAAATGTGCCATAGATTTCAATTCCCTGTTCCTTCATCCCGTCAAAGATTTCTTTGCCGGTCTCGCTGTCCAATACCTGAAAGGCCTGTTCTCTTGTATCAAACAGATATGGGAAATTAAATACATCCATATCTGAATCAAAGCCGCTCAGTGTTGCCGCAACAGCCACTGTGATATCAATAGTGCCCAGCTGAAGTCCCTCTGTCATCTCTCGTTCATCACCGAGATTACCGTTTGGCTGAATATCAACAATAACTCTTCCATTTGTCTTATTTTCCACCTGCTCCTTAAAATAAAGTGCCGCTTTATGATAAGGATGTCCCTCGGCCTGTCCGTGTCCGAATGTCAGATGAACGGTTCCGTTGGCACTGTTCTTTTTCTCCCCGATACTTCCGCAGCCTGAAAGAACAAAAACCGCTATCATCAGTACAGCAATGATTTTTTTCCATTTGCTCTGCATATCTACTTCCTCCCATTTGCAAAATCAATTCTTTAATGCTGAATTACAAAATTTTTTTATAAACAACTTCCCGACATGTCATATATTTGTTATACTTAGATAGTATCAGAACTTCGTTAAAAAGAAAACGCATTCATCTTGTATACAAGATGAATGCGTAATATCAGATAAGTGGTGCTTTTATGGGAGATTGTATAGATGATGAAGAAAACAGAAACCAATCTAAAGCAGATTGCCTATGAAACAATTAAAAGAAAGATTATCCATTGTGATTATATGCCGAATGATATTTTGAGCGAGATGATGCTGATGGAAGAAATCGATGCAAGCCGGACACCAATTCGTGAAGCATTAAACATGCTGTCACAGGAAGGCCTTGTCCGCATCATTCCCAAGAAAGGCATCATGGTACTTCCCCTTACAATGAAAGAAGTAGCCATGACTTTTGAAGCCCGCATGCTGATGGAACCTTATATTATCGAGCACTACAGCCAGTATATAGACCATGTGAAGCTTCAGGAACTCCGCAAACAGACAGAGGAGATTCTACAAACGGACATTGCAGACAACGAACATGCTGAAAGATGCTGTGATCTGGATGACGAATTGCACAGAGCCATTGCCGATGCCTGTAAGAACAAATACCTCAGCATGAATCTCTCATCCATTTATGACCAGAACATGCGCATCCGTATTTTAGGTGAGCGCAACATCTGGGAGCGCCATAAAATTGCTGCCAACGAACATCTTGAACTCATTAATTATATCGAATCCGGTGATCTCGCCAGTGCAGTTGCCGCCATGCGTGTTCACCTCATTCATTCAAAAGAAGCAGCTTTCGAATCACTGATGCAGTAATCCAAAAGCTGCTTCTTTTCATTATAAATAAACGAAACTCTTGAAAGGATATGATATGAGAAAAAGAGAATCTTTTAACAGCCGATGGGGCTTTATACTGGCCTGCATCGATTCTGCAGTCGGCATGGGCAATATCTGGATGTTTCCAACCCGCGTCTCTCTCTACGGAGGCGGGGCTTTTCTTATCCCTTATTTTATCTTTGTCATCCTGATCGGCTTTACGGGTGTTATCAGCGAAATGAGCTTTGGCCGTGCCACCCGCTCCGGCCCTATCGACGCCTTCGGCATTGCCTGTGAATCCAGAGGACATCGCAAGGCAGGAGAAGCCTTAGGATGGATTCCGGTTCTTGGCGCACTGGCCATGGCTATTGGCTACACCGTTGTCATGGGCTGGATTTTGAAGTATACCATCGGGACTTTTACCGGTGCTGTTCTGGCCCCTGCCGATATTGATGGCTTTGCCGGTGCTTTCGGCTCAATGGCCTCTTCCTTCGGCAATAATTTCTGGCAGACCGCCGCTTTAGTGATCTGCATGATCATTCTGATGTTCGGTGTCGGCAGCGGCATTGAGAAAGCCAACAAGATCATGATGCCTGTTTTCTTTGTCCTGTTCATCATTCTCGGCATTTATGTTGCTTTCCAACCCGGTGCCGTCGATGGATACCATTATATTTTCAGAGTCGATCCAAAGGCACTGTCCGATCCAGTCACATGGATTTTTGCTCTTGGCCAGGCATTCTTCTCTCTGTCTGTAGCCGGAAATGGTACTCTGATCTACGGTTCCTATCTTCCGGATACGGAAGACGTCCCAGCTTCCGCAGCCAGAGTTGCTTTTTTTGATACCATCGCCGCTATGCTGGCTGCCCTGGTCATTATCCCTGCCATGGCCACCACAGGTGCACAGCTCGATCAGGGCGGTCCCGGATTATTATTCATCTACCTGCCTCATCTGATCAAAGCCATGCCCGGCGGAAGAATAATTGCTATTATCTTCTTTGCAGCTGTCTTTTTGGCCGGTATGTCCTCTCTGATGAACCTTTATGAGGCTCCTATCGCCACCGTTCAGGAGAAAACCGGTCTCGGAAGAAAAGCATCCTGTCTCGTTATCGCAGCCATCGGCATCGTCGTTTCCATGCTGATCCAGGGCATTGTCTCCGACTGGATGGATGTACTGTCCATTTACATCTGCCCTCTTGGTGCAGGTCTGGCAGGCATTATGTTCTTCTGGGTCCTCGGCAAAAAATATGTAGAAAAGCAGGTCAACACCGGCCGTGAAAAGCCTTTTAGCGGGCTGTTCTTCCCAATTTGCAAATACATTTACATTCCGATTTGTTTTCTGGTTTTGATTCTCGGTATCGCACTGGGTGGTATCGGCTAAAAAGGAGCCTGTACAGCATTTTCTTTGATATGCTGCACAGGCTCCTCTTATCTCACCTTGTTCTTAATTCCGGCTACTAACGCCTTCAGAACCGACTTAGTTCTCCGAAGCTTCCTGTTCATTTTCTTTCTTCACTTTTTCATTCTGAATATAATACTCCATAAACTTCAGAACATATTTTGGCGCATTTCTCGTTCCGCGCTCCCACTCAGTGACTGTCCTGTAAGGAATCTCAAATGCCTCACAAAACTGTCTTCTGTTCATCCCTGTTATTTCTCTTAATTCTTTAATCTTCTGTTGGCACTCTGTCATAATCTCATTTTCCTCCTCAAATCACGCACATCCGCAGACAAATATAGCCTTGTATGTCTCTGATTCGCTCTTTAAAATATTACATCTTACGTCTATTATATCGCACTTTTGTATACTACACAATGTGTTTTAAATATTTTACACTCTTTATGTACTTTTTATAATTGCAGCCTATCATACAACTAACTTAATTTCAAATGATTTCCCTGTTGAATTGTTGCGTAAATAATGTTATAATTCAATTTATCAATTTAAAGCGCAACGCTTTAAACTGGCAGTTATGTTTATATTTTTAAGAAGGAAAGTCAATCGTAATCTTCACATCACGATTCAGAAGTTACGTACAAGGAGGAAATGAATGAAAAAGGGAATTAGAAAAATGTTATCTGCCATTGCCTGTGCAACTTTGGCTATGGGTTGCCTGGCAGGCTGCAGCTCCAACACCAACTCATCCGTAGCAAATACAACCACTGAATCAGCTGCAGAAAACACTTCAACAGCCGCAGCCGAAACTGCTTCCGACAGTACCGCAGCCGACGGCAAAGTCTATCAGATTGGTATCTGCCAGCTCGTCCAGCACGATGCACTGGACAGAGCTACACAGGGATTCGAAGATGCATTGGTAAAGCTGCTCGGAGAAAATCATGTTGCATTCAATGTTCAGAACGCCCAGGGTGACTCCCAGACATGTGCAACCATTGCCAACCAGTTTGTCAACGGCGGTGTTGATTTGATCATGGCCAATGCAACAGCTGCCCTTCAGGCCTGCTCGAATGCCACATCAACAATTCCTGTTGTCGGCACATCTGTCACAAGTTTCGCCGCTGCACTGGATATTGAGCTGGATGCGAATGGCTGCACAGGCATCAATGTCACCGGTACCAACGATCTTGCACCGCTTGATCAGCAGGCACAGATCATTGCTGACCTTTTCCCGGATGTAAAACAGGTCGGTATCCTCTATTGTTCAGCCGAAGTCAACTCCGTTTACCAGGCAGAACATATCGCCGCTTATCTGGATAATCTGAATATTAAGCACAAGGATTTCAGTTTTTCAGATTCCAATGACCTGCAGGCCGTGACCAACAATTGTGTTTCTGAATGCGATGTGATCTACGTACCAACGGATAATGTTGTATCCAGCAACCAGTCCATTATCGACGCTGTTGCCCGTCCTGCAGGCGTACCGATCATCTGTGGTGAAGAAAGCCAGTGTACAGGCTGCGGCCTTGCCTCTCTCTCCATCGATTTCTATGATATCGGCTACCGTGCCGGTGAACAGGCCTATGACATCCTTGTAAACGGCAAGAATCCGGCCGAAATGCCTGTTGAAGACCCTCAGAGTCTGACACGCATTTACAATCCGCAGATTGCTTCTGATCTGGGCATCACCCTCGGCGATGATTATCAGGCCATTGAACAGTAACCCAATCTCTTATTCATCTATAAAATAAAATCCGGCATGAAAAACAGTCAATGTATCATTGCGGTAAACACCAACCTGAATTCGCCAATCTTTCAATATTGTGATTACGGCATCCGAGGAGACGCCAACTCCATTATCCGTAATCTGCTGCAGATTCTGGCGGTTTGATAACAAAGGGCTGATTAGAAATCAACGACGCTTTTTATATTTTTCAGTGATTTCTTTTGTAATCTGTTCACGTGTCTTTTCGCCGGATGCCATAGCCCTTAAATTCTCATAGCAGGCTTGTGACAATGGCATATCTTCAATAGCCATTGTCGCAGCGACCTGTTCTATCATCTTCTCATGCTTATCTCTTGATTTATTTGACATATCTGTATTCTCCTTCCAGCTGCCTTGTTAAACATATTATAGGTCAATTTTCATGATTTGTTAAATGGTCAAAACCGCCTATTTCCTCTCCAATAAAACGACAGTTTCTACATGAACCGAGTGCCCGAACATATCAACACACTGAACCTCTTTGACCTTATAATCCCTTTCTTCCAGATACTTCAGATCTCTGGCCAGTGTGGCCGGATCACAGCTGACATAGACCACCCGCTTTGGCTGCATCTGTGTGATACATGCCAGCAGGCTCTCGTCACAGCCCTTTCTCGGCGGGTCCACCACGATGATGTCTGCATGGATATGCTCACGTTCATAAGTCTGCGGCAGTACTTCTTCTGCCTTTCCCACATAAAATTCAGCATTATGTATATCATTGATTGCAGCATTGCGCTTGGCATCATCAATAGCCTGGGGAACAATTTCAACCCCATAGACCTGTTTGGCTTTCTTGGCCATAAAAAGTGAAATGGTACCGATACCGCAGTATAAGTCCCAAATAACATCATTTGGTCCCGGATTGGCAAACTTAAGGGCCGCTCCGTAAAGTTTCTCTGTCTGCACCGGATTCACCTGATAGAAAGATAGCGGTGAAATCTGATAACGAACATCACCAATATAGTCCGTAATATAATCCTGCCCCCAGAGTGTCACCACTTTACTGCCAAGGATCACATTCGTCTTCTCCTGATTGATATTAAAGGAAATACTTGTCATCCCCGGAATCTCACGGAGGGCTTCTACCAGACTTTCACTGTGCGGCAGCTTTTTGCCGTTGATAATGAGACAGACCATGATCTCCTTTGTCTTAAAACCAACTCTTGTCAGAATGTGTCGAACAAGCCCTTTATGCGTTGTTTCATCATAAGGTGCAATATCATGATCCGTCATCCATTTTTTGACAATAACAAGCAGCTGCTCATTGACCGGTGCCTGAATACAGCAATGGGCAGAGTCTACAATAACATGCGTGTGACCGGCATAAAATCCTGTGACGATTTGTCCGTCTTTGCCAAGTCCCACCGGAAACTGTGCCTTATTGCGATAATAATATGGATGTTCCATGCCAATAATCGGATGCATCACATAATCTTCCACATGTCCCACACGGCTCAGCAGATTCCGAACCTTATTCTCCTTGAAAGCCAGCTGCCGTTCATAGGATAAATGCTGGATCTGACATCCGCCGCAGCTGCGGGCATGCGGGCACGGCGCCTCCACACGGTCCGGTGACGGTGTGATGATGTGCATCAGACGACCGTAACCGTAATGCTTCTTTGTCTTGATGACTTTGACCTCCGCTGTATCACCGATCAGTGCATCCTTCACAAAAAGTGTATAGCCATCCACCTTGCCGATACCGGAACCGTCTGTACTCAGATCTTCAATCTCGATTGTATATATATCATTCTTCTTGATTGTCTTTTTCTCCATCCCTGACTCCATTCCGTATTATTTGGACGTTCTTCTGATATTCGACTCAAAAATGCGGTTAAATCCAAGCCATTCCAGATTATCTTCTGAACGGTCGAAGATCTCTGTCATCGTCTCCATACGGGCATCTGTATTGTCCGCCAAATTCAGTGCCATGGCTTCCATCAGTGCCGGTTTCTTCGGTGAACCGTATTCCAACTCACCGTGATGGGCCACGATACAATGCTTCAACTCGTTGGCCAATACAACAGGGAATCCCGGAATCTCACGGATGGCGTCATGGATCATCTCCACACCTGTCACAATATGGCCGATGAGCTGTCCCTCATCTGTATAATCATTGGATGGGAATACGGATAATTCCTTTGTCTTGCCAATATCATGACAGATAGCTGCTGTGATCAACAGATCATGGTTCAGATGCGGATAACGGGTTGTATAAAAATCGCAGAGTTTTGTTACACTAAGTGTATGCTCAAGCAATCCACCCACAAAACCATGATGAATGCTCTTCGCTGCAGAATGCTCCTTAAAAGACTTGATAAATGCTGTATTCTTTACAAAGAATAATTCCAGTAATTCATGCAGATGCGGTTCTTTGACGCTGTCTACATATCCCATCAGCTCTTTGTACATATCTTCTATACTATAGCGGCTGCACGGCATATAATCTGCCGGAATATATTCGCCCTCTTTGGCACGACGGATACGGCGCAGATTCAGCTGCAGTGATCCCTGGAAAGAAGTCACCTGTCCTTCTACCTTGATAAAGTCCATCGGCTCAAAATATTCAATGCCCGGTGTCAATTCCCAGACCTTAGCATCCACTGTACCGGTCTTATCCTGAAGCATCATAGAATAATAGCTCTTTCCTGCCTTCGTCTTCAATGTCTGTTTCGTTTTGCACAGATAAATATCTGAAATCATATCGCCTGATTTTAATTCGTTAATATATCTCATACTCTCACTCTGCCCGCTCTTTGCGGGGTTCTGCCTTTCTAATTCATCAATATTTTCAATACTATAGTATATCAGACTTTTGCCCTTCCGAGAAGATGAAAAGTTTGACAACAAGGCCGTTATGCTTTACTATTATTTTGGAGGTTTTTACTTATGAATGAAAAAGCATTGCGTATTCTCGAATACCCTAAAATTATAGATATGCTTACCGGCTATGCCAGCTCCCCTATGGGCAAGGAGCTGTGCCGTAATCTGATGCCTTCCTCTGATATTTCTGAGATTCTTCAGGGACAGATGGAAACCAGTGACGCCCTGACCCGTGTCATGAAAAAGGGCAGTCTCTCCTTCTCCGGCATCCGTGATATCCGCGGCTCCCTGCTTCGTCTGAAGGTTGGCAGTACCGTCGGTATGGCTGAACTGTTGAATATCGCTGCCACTCTGGATGTGGCACTGCGTGCGAAATCCTACGGACGCCGTGAAGCCGATGATGAAGATCAGGATTCGCTGGAGGGCCTTTTTGCACAGATTGAACCACTGTCGAATCTGAACCACGAAATCCGTCGATGCATTATAGATGAAGAAACCATGGCGGATGATGCCAGTCCAACATTGAAATCCATTCGCCGCCAGATCAAACTGACCAACGAACGCATCCACTCACAGCTGGCATCTATGGTTTCTTCCCAAAATATCGGTTCCAAACTGCAGGACAACCTGGTCACCATGCGAAACGGCCGCTACTGCCTGCCTGTCAAGGCTGAATACCGTTCACAGGTGCAGGGTATGATCCACGACCAGTCCTCCACCGGCTCCACACTGTTCATTGAACCCATGGCTGTTGTCAAGCTGAACAACGATCTGCGGGAACTCGGCAGCAAGGAAAAGGAAGAGATTGAACATATTCTGGATACTTTAAGTGAACTGGCAAGTGAATCCGCTGTTATGCTGGAACAGGACATTGCGGTTCTGACACGTCTGGACTTTATTTTCGCTAAGGCTTCCCTGTCCCGTACCTACAATGGCAGCGAACCTGTTTTCAATGAGAATGGCTATATTCACATCAAGAAAGGCCGTCATCCCCTTCTGGACAAGAAGAAGGTTGTTCCAATCGACCTGATTCTCGGCAAGGATTACCGGATGCTTATTGTCACCGGCCCAAATACCGGCGGTAAGACCGTCTCTCTGAAAACGGTCGGTCTTTTCACACTGATGGGGCAGGCAGGTCTTCATATTCCTGCCTTTGACCATTCGGAACTGGCGATTTTTGACGATGTTTTTGCAGATATCGGCGATGAACAGAGCATTGAGCAGAGCCTCAGTACTTTCTCATCCCATATGACGAATATTGTCAGAATACTGAATGCGGCCGACGCCAAGACACTGGTGCTTTTCGATGAGCTTTGCGCCGGTACAGACCCGACAGAGGGTGCCGCTCTGGCCATTGCTATTTTGAAAACGTTACTGAACCGACATGTCACCACCATGGCCACTACCCATTACAGCGAATTGAAGGTATTTGCCCTGACAACGGATCAGGTCTGCAATGCCTGCTGCGAATTTGACGTGGCAACCCTGAGTCCGACATACCGCTTACTCATCGGCATTCCCGGCAAAAGCAATGCCTTTGCCATCTCCGGCAAACTCGGCCTTCCGGCTCATATTATTGAGGAAGCCAAGAAGAATATTGATGTTCAGGAACAGAATTTTGAAGAACTGATTGCTGACCTGGAAACAAGCCGTGCCACCATTGAGAAAGAGCAGGAAGAATTATCCGCTTACAAGGCTCAGGTGGAATCCCTGAAGAAACGTCTGGAAGAAAAGCATGACAACATTGCCAAACAGAAAGAACGGATTCTCAACGAAGCCAATGAAAAAGCCCAGAACATTCTTCAGGATGCTAAGGATTATGCCGATCATACCATCCGTACTATGAATAAACTGTCGAAATCCGGCGGTGTGGATATGAAAGCCCTTGAACAGGAGCGAAGCCGTGTCCGTGACAAGCTGAATCAATCCAACAACCGCAAGAAAGCTGCGCCGACTGCCCAAAAGGCCAAGGTCTATGCAGCTTCTGATTTCAAGCAGGGGGATTCCGTCCATGTTCGCAGCCTTGACTTAAAAGGCACCGTTGTCTCCCAGCCAAACAGCAAAGGTGAACTGTCGATCCAGATGGGCATTCTCAAATCCCGTATTCACTTCAGTGATCTGGAGCCAATTGACGAAGAAGTCATCAACACACCGATGATCAATAAGACCGGCTCCGGCAAGATCAAGATGAATAAAGCGGCCCATGTCAATACTTCCATCAATCTGATCGGTGAAACCGTTGATGAAGCCATGATCGATCTGGACAAATATCTCGATGATGCTTATCTGGCCCACATACCGAATGTCACCATCATCCACGGCCGCGGCACAGGCGCTCTGCGAAAAGCTGTCCACGAAAAACTGCGCAAGAGCAAATATGTCAAGAGTTATCGTCTTGGAACATTTGGTGAGGGTGAGACCGGCGTTACCATCGTCGAATTTAAGTAATTGGCAGCCCATTGTGCATGCCGACTCAAAACAGCTGTAAAAATAAAAATTGTCATGATTTATCATTGAAAAAATGTACATTTTCACGTACACTATCATTGGAATAATTTTGCCTGAAGGAATGGCAAATGAATAACATAAAACTATAAGAGAAATGTTGATTAAAGGAGAGCATTATGGAAAAATTTGAAAACGTTACTTATTTTAACCATCCACTGATCCAGCACAAAATTTCTATCCTCAGAAAAAAAGAAACCGGAACAAACGAATTTCGTCATCTGGTAGAAGAGATTGCTATGCTGGAAGGTTTTGAAGCCCTCAATGACCTGCCTCTGGAAGAAGTTGAAATCGAAACACCGATTGAAAAATGCAAGACACCAATGATCGCAGGCCGTAAGCTGGCTATTGTTCCGATCCTGCGTGCAGGTCTCGGTATGGTTGAAGGTATCCTTGCTCTCGTTCCATCTGCAAAAATCGGCCATATCGGTCTCTACCGTGACGAAGAAACCTTCGAGCCTCATGAATACTACTGCAAACTGCCTAGCCCGATCGAAGAACGTACCATCGTTGTCTGCGACCCAATGCTGGCAACAGGCGGTTCTGCTATTGATGCCATCACCATGATCAAGAAACATGGCGGCAGAAACATCAAATTCATGTGTATTATCGCTGCTCCTGAAGGTGTCAAAGCTCTTCACGAGGCACATCCGGACGTTCAGATCTACATCGGCCATCTGGATCGCTGCCTGAACGAACATGCCTATATCTGCCCTGGACTTGGCGATGCAGGCGATAGAATTTTTGGTACGAAATAGTTTTTAGTTTCTTTGTTTCATTATCCAAGGTTATGAAAGCGCTGACTAATTAATAAGTTCAAAGCAGGCACGTTCGCACTGCCCAACGCTATCAGCAGTACATAAGGCGTTAAAATACAACGCCTAAGTACTGGATGCGGTGGAAGCACCTGCTTCGAACTTATTAATTAGTCGGCGCTTTTCAAGCTTACTGGATTTACTGAATTACAATATTCCTAAAAAATATAAAAACTTTTTCGTACAATAGAAGTGGAGAGGAAATAATGAAACCAAGAAATAATGGTGTTGAACATAAGTCTCTTGAAGAACGGGCTGCTGAATTTGGCGGGCAACTGAATTTAGATGGAGAATTTGACCGGCCGCCTACTGTCGGTCGGGAGCGTTGGGATGAATATGATAACGAAGCACCCACTCAAATGAACAAATAGTCATATTTGAAAAATTCTTGTTTAGCCTCAACCTTAGGATAAATACGATTGCGAAACACCCATTTTCTAGGATAGAACATAAAAATAAGGCTGTCGCTCTAAATCATAAATTTTGTGCGGTCATAATACTTAAGAAAATAAGATAAAAAATAAGCATGTTCACACAGGTGCTTCAGCGTCAGCCGGTACTTAGGCAGCGTCTTTTGCTGCCTTATGTACCGCTGCTAGACGCTGGCAGAGCAAACGTGCCTGTGTGAACATGCTTATTTTTTTTATTCTTAAATCATCTGAACCGCACTATCTTAGTCTTAATGCGGCATCCTACTTTTATGTTCTTTTAAGAACCGAATTGCGTTTCGCTCAATTTATTCGTCTCTGTCGTTCGTCAGTTTCAGTTTGTCCAGAATATAGAATGCCAGACCCATGATCATACCAACAACACAGGCCAGTACCATACCTGTCAATTGAATGCTTCCGAGCTGTACGGAAATGCCTGAGAGACCTGTAACGAATACAACGGCTGTCATAGCCTGATTACGGGATTTGCCGTAATCTACCTGTGCATCTACAAGGATACGGATACCAGATGCACCGATCATACCGTAGAGCAGGAATGAGATTCCGCCGATAACCGGTCCCGGAATCGTACTGATGAGTGTTGTCATCTTGCCGATAAAGGAACAGATGATAGATAGTACCGCTGCACCGCCGATAACGTAAACACTATAAACCTTTGTCATAGCCATAACGCCGATGTTCTCACCATAAGTTGTTGTCGGAACAGAACCGATAAAACCGGAGAGCATCGTTGAAAAGTTATCTGCAAATAAAGAACGGTGCAGACCAGGATCCTTCAGCAAATCTCTTCCCACGATCTTGCTTGTAACGATCTGATGTCCGATATGCTCGGAGGTGATAACTAACAGAACAGGAAGTACAATAGCAATGGCCTGCATATTGAACTTCGGTGTCTGGAAGTTCGGAAGGGCAAACAACGGCGCCGCTGCCACTTCTGAGAAGTCAACAATACCGCATGCCAGAGAAGCCACGTAACCGGCAATAATAGCGATCAGAATCGGAATAACGGACAAAAATCCACGGAATACGACAGAACCGATAACGGCTGTCAAAAGTGTCACCAGAAAAACAATGATATTGGCCGGAAGAAGCACTTCATCCTTCAGGCCTGCATTAGAAGCTGCCGTACCTGCCAGCTCCAGACCAATAAGAGCAACAACAGGGCCCATTGCTGCCGGAGGCAGGACCACATTGATCCACTCAGAACCAAACTTGTAAATAATCAATGCCAGAATACAGCCGCAGAAGCCGACGGCCACGAAACAACCCAGGGCATAATCATAGCCCCATTTGCTGATAACGATGCCTGCCGGTGCCAGAAATGCAAAACTGGATCCCAGATAAGCCGGCGCACGTCCCTTTGTGATTAAAATAAACAGCAGCGTACCAAGACCATTCATAAACAACACGATTGCCGGATTAATACCAAGCACGAACGGAACAAGCACAGATGCACCGAACATGGCGAACATATGCTGAATACTGAGCGGAATCAGCAGCTTTACAGGGACTTTCTCATCAACCTGTATAATCCTTTTGTTTTCCATAAAAGTTCTCCTCTTCTCTATAGCGTCTCAAGATTCTTCACTATTATATACGAAAGACGCAAAATAGAAAAGCACTTATTTATATTACCAACAAATTTAAGCACTTGATATTTTCGTCACTCTTCGTGCCAATGCAGTCTGTGCAGATGCCCCTGCAGTTCCATCTGCGCAAACTGATGCTGTCTGAGGGCCTCATACAGCACAATGGCCACTGAATTGCTCAAGTTCAATGAACGTATGTTGTATTCCATCGGGATACGCATACAATAATCTTCGTATTTCACAAGAATTTCTTCCGGGATACCGGCACTTTCCTTGCCAAACATCAGATAACTGTCCGGCTCATAGGCCACTTCCGTGTAAATATGTCTGGCCTTTGTTGTTGCCATATAAAGCTTGCCGATACAATCCGGATTCTTCTCAAGAAAATCTTCAAAATTCTCATACACTTCATAGTTCAGGTGCGGCCAATAGTCCAGTCCCGCACGCTTAACCATCTTGTCCGTAATTTCAAAGCCCAGAGGCTTTATCAGATGCAGTTTGGTACCGGTGGCCACACAGGTTCGTCCGATGTTACCTGTGTTGGCAGGCATCTCCGGTTCCAGCAAAACAATATTCATACTCATAGATTTTTCTCTTTTCTCACCCAGCTGACAAAACGTGCCATACGGTCTGTCGCTTCTTTTAATTCTTCAAGAGAATAGGCATAGGAAATTCTCAGGAAACCCTCGCCGCTGTCTCCGAATGCTGTACCCGGAACAACTGCTACTTTTTCCTTCTTCAATAATTCTTCCGCAAATTCATCTGAGGTCATGCCCAGGCTCTTGATGCTTGGGAAAATATAAAAAGCGCCGAATGGTTCAAAGCAGTCCAGTCCCATCTCCCTGAATGTATGTACAAGGAAACGTCGGCGCTGATTGTAGGATTCACGCATCGTGGCTACATCATCATCACCATTGCGAAGAGCCTCCACAGCCGCATACTGGCTGGTTGTCGGTGCACACATAATGGCGAACTGATGAATTTTCAGCATCTGATGCAGAATCACATCCGGTGCGCAGGCATAACCGAGACGCCATCCTGTCATGGCATAAGCCTTTGAAAAACCGTTGATAAGAACCGTTCTCTCCTTCATGCCAGGCAGGGATGCAATGGATGTATGCGGATATTCATAAGTCAGTTCACTGTAAATTTCATCACTGATAACGAAAATATCATGCTTCACGCACAGTTCGGCAATGGGCTTTAGGTCTTCCTCCGTCATAATGGAGCCTGTCGGATTGTTCGGGAAAGGCAGCACCAGAATCTTTGTCTTTGGTGTGATTGCAGCTTCCAATTCTGTTGCTGTCAGTTTAAATTCATTTTTTTCCTGAAGATTAATAATCACAGGCACACCATCCGCCAGCACAACGCACGGCTGATAAGAAACATAACTTGGCTGCGGAATAATGACCTCTTCACCGGGATTGAGCATGGCGCGCATGGCAATATCAATGGCTTCAGAACCGCCCACTGTCACCATAATTTCGTTCGCAGGGTCATATTCAACATGGCATTTGCGTTCCAGATAAGCACTGATTTCTTCCTTCAGTTCCTTCAATCCGGCATTGGATGTATAAAATGTACGGCCTTTTTCCAGAGAATAGATACCTTCCTCACGGATATGCCACGGTGTATCAAAATCCGGTTCACCCACACCAAGAGAAATGACATTCGGGTCATTCATTTCTACGACAAGATCAAAAAACTTACGGATGCCGGAAGGTTTAATGTCTATGACTTTATCGGATAATGGGTTTCTCATGGTGTGATCAGCTGCCTTTCTTTCTTATTTGTCTCAGAAACCATGATTGTACCGTGGTCTTTGTATTTCTTCAGTACAAAATGGGTTGCTGTGCTTGTCACGGATTCCAGTGTGGAAAGTTTTTCGGAAACAAATGCAGACACCTGTTTCAAAGTCTTGCCTTCCAGCATCACACAGAAATCATAAGCACCGGACATCAGATAGACAGTGTCCACTTCAGGGAAGTTGTAAATACGCTCAGCAATATGGTCAAAACCATGACCTCTCTGAGGTGTCACGCGCACTTCGATCAATGCTACAACTTTTTCACGATTTGTCTTATCCCAGTTAATGATTGTATGATAACCGCAAATCGTCTTGTCTGATTCCATCTCATAAATGGCTTTTGCAACTTCTTCTTCAGGTTCACCCAGTACAATTGCAAGATCTTTGATGCTGATCTTGCTGTTTTTTTCTATGACAGATAAAATCTTCTCTTTCATTTCATTCATTTTCTCATACCCCTTTTCTATGATTGCTATAGATGATCAAATCCAGCTGTCTTCTTTCTATGGTTCAGATTTTGCCTGATTCAGACTCTCATATCTAAATGGCTCCAGAAAGCGCACTTCTTCATCGTTTAAAACCACCCGGTCATTATCATCAGTCAGATGTCCGATGATAACAGCCGGGATGCCCGCGGCAGCCAGCTCCGCCAATACTTTCTGACCATGCGTGGCCGTCAGAAGCACTGCGCCTGCTGACATCAGCTGATATGGGCTGATATTAAAATAATCACAAATCTCCACTGTCTCCTGCCTGAGCGGTACTTCCTTCAGCTGAATACGAGCTCCGAGCCCTGCATTCTCCGCCAGTTCCCATACAGCTGTATAAACACCGCCTTCGCCGCAGGCATACATACTTCTCACTCCGGCTACTGCTGCCGCTTTGACAGCTGATACAGCCGAAATTGTATCTCCTGTATAATCCGCTTCCATCACAGGACTCAAAAATACAGGATTAAAATGCCGCTCCAGCTCTGCCTGACCGGCAAAAGCCAGCTTTGCCGCACCATAATCGCCTGCATAACCAGCCATGATAATATCCTGGTCCGCCTCGGCCTTTTCCGGTTCAAAAAGGCCTCCGGCTTCTCCAATAGCTGTTGCTGTAATGACAGTTTCCGTCAACCCCGGAACCGCAGTTACATCCGCCTGCACGGATGTTATATGAAGCTTACCGCAGCTCTCAGAAACCGATCCCATCAGTGCTTTGATGGATTTCTCCGGTAATTCCGCGGATACGATCAACTGTATATTCACAGCCAGCGCATAGGTGCCTGCTGCTGCCAGACGATTGACTGCCAGATGCACCGCACCTGCTGCTGCCAGCTGATTGCCTGTCAATGTCGCAAAAGCCGTCAGCATCGCTTTATCACTGTCCGCCGCAAAATATAATATATCCCTTCCGCCGATGTGATCGTCCCCCGCACCCGGCACATTTCTCTCTATTACTTTCCTTACAGAACGTTTGTAAATTGTGTCTGTCACCTTGCCGTAATCCAGCATATCCCAACTCCTGATATTCATTCTCTATTGACCATCGAATGCTCCGCAGTTCAAACCGACGCTGCGCATACATCACTCATTCTTCTTGTCGCCGCTTGTATTATCTGCCTCTTCCTTCTGATCACTATTGTCATCACTGCTTTCCTTCTTCGTACCGACAGTGATATACCTCGGAGACGCACTGTAATAACTTGTGTTGATCCAGACGGTATCCTGAAGGCTTCCGTCCACGTAAATCTTCTTATAAAACGATGCCACATAGCCGTCATGGGCGCTCTGTGTCACTTCCTGCCATCCCTCCGGCTGTGTGTCATCCTTGGTAATGACATCATCCCCGGGCTTAATGGTCTTATCTGTCACACTGGTAAACTCAATGCTTCGATTGGAAGCTCTTGTCTCATGCCCGTAAATGTTCACATAGATTTGTCCGCCGTACGTATAGGCTTCAATATAAACCGGTGCATCCAGATTATTTCTGAATCTGAAATCCACACCGCCCTCCGCAACCGTGGCATCTGCGCCAAGGGGCACATATCCAACAGTCAGACCATGATTGGAACGCTCAACCACTTCCAGTTCCGCTCTCAAAACGGCATTATACATCGTGGATGAAACCTGGCAGATACCGCCGCCGGTACTTGGTACTACCCGACCGCCTGAATAGCCGGTGGCCTGGTAATAGCCATTCGCCGCCGTAAAAGGTGTTACATGATTCAAAAAAGAAAATGTATCCCCAGGATAGACGACCGTCTCATCGACCAGCGATGCACCGTTGGCAATATTGGCAATACGATTGCTGCTGGATGACGAATAATCTGTTGAATAACCGCCGAGAAGATCTGTCACCTGTTTCAGCTCATCACTTGTATGAGCCGCTTTCGTCTCTTCAACCACAGCATCCAGTTTCTGACTGGATCCGTCCCAGCCATCGCCTAACGCCTTTTCAACTTCAGCTGTTGTGGCATCTGTATCCACTTTCACCCCTGTTACATCATCTGTAATGATAAACTCACCGGAGTGGCGCACCAGTGACGCATTCTCAGCCTCTTTATTATACGGCCCTGTCTTCTCACTGATAACTTTCTTCAGTTTGTTATGATCATATTCAAACTTCAATGTAAATTCAGCTTTATTATTCTTCACATCTGACAGCTCTTTGTAGCGCCTGATCAAATTGCCCTTTGTGCCGATCTGACATATATCCTGCACAACTGTACTGTCCGCCGCATGCATATCAAAATCCTTGTAGGCAAAAGTGACATCTTCCCCTGAAACAGTTAATGTCACGGAACCGCCGCAAACTTCATCCATATACTGCTGCAGCTTATCTTCTGCCGCCTTCACCGTCAGGCCGCCAAGTTCCATACCATTGACAGTGACCCCATCCGGCACTTCATGATTTTCATTAACCGTCTCAGCATAAACCATTCTGCCGGCTGACACTGTGAACGTCATTGCCATTAACAGTCCCAGTATTCCTTTCCAAGCTTTTTTCATCATATGTCCCCCACAGGCTCTCTCTATCCTGTCAGTCTTCGGTTTCAATACATCTCATGTTATTCAACGCCCTGTCTGAATAACTGCACATTCTAAACGAACTGGATAACCATGCTCAGAACCATGGAAATTACAATCAATGCAACAATAATCGTTGAAATAATCTTTGTTGTCTTTTTATTCATTTCTATCACTCCTATTAAAACGCTTCATGCGTCCATACTGAAGAATCGTTTTATCAATCCAACGGGACGCTTCACTCATTGTCATCTGCTCCATTGCATCGTTAAACTCTATTTTATGATATTTACATAAATCCTTCAAGTAGGCTTTTTGTTTTTTTGTCATGGGCTGCTGCTTTTTTGCCTTAAAGCCCATCTTCTCCGGTACAAAAAGCTTCGGCTCCGATGTTTCAAAATAATGGGCCAGCGTCTGATACAATTTAGCCGTCGCCAATGCATCATGGTAAGCACGATGTGCGGAACTGTTGATAATACCGTAATGTTCACACAATGCGCCCAGACTTCTCGACGGCAGATCCTTATGTACAGTTTTAGCAATCTTTAAAGTATCAATACCCTCATGCTCAAAAGGCAGATGGTACTTTTCGGCAGCCATTTTGGTAAAACGATAATCAAACCCCAGATTATGACCGACAACCACATAATCTTCGCAAAAATCGACAAAATCTCCCACAACCACCTGCAGATTTCTCGCCCCGGCCAGCATGTCATCCGTAATGCCGGTCAATTCGGAAATCTGCTGCGTCAGCTTCTGATGAGGATTAATAAACTCCGAAAAACGGTCTGCCACTTTCCCCTGAATGACCTTCAGGGCGCCGATTTCTATGATCGTGTCTTTATCCGGAGACAGTCCTGTCGTCTCCAGGTCAAATACCACATAATCTTTAACCATTTGCTGTTTCCTCCATTTCAGCATTGCATTCCGACATAGAAATTGCCGTCATCTTTGCTGCATACGTTAATGGATTTCTCTCTTTATAATCAAACAGCAGTACTTCCGGTTTTCCTGTCCATTGCCCGGATGCCGCCGTTGCCCGGATATCCATGGCAAATCCTTCCATATGGGTCATTCGCTTCATCTGGCGGGCCGTGCATCCCTCATAGGATGGCAGATACCTTTCTGTCATTTCCCGATTCCTGTAAAAATCTTCACACAGCGGACGATAAAGAATCTCATGTGCCCATTCCGGCCGCGACTTAAGATTCTCTCTGGCATAGAGATCGTAAAGCATGGTGGCTTTCAGAATTTCTATGGCATCACCGTGTACCTCTTGAATATCCTTCTTTTTATCAGCTGCGGCCATATCATTGACCACTTTCCCCAGATGCCGTTTCTCTGCAAACTGCAGCAAAATATCATATCGCTGCATTCTGCCATGCTGTACTTTGCCAAATCCGCACTGCTCGTAAAACGCTGCCAGATCTTCAAAGAAATCAAAAGGTGCCTCATAAAAATGCATAAGATATGTCACAGACTGCTCAAACTGATGGCTGTTGTAATAAATCTCCACCATTTCTTCCACACCTTTTAACTTCAGAATATCATCATAACTCATCCAGTCTGTTTTCAGCACCTCATACGGCGCCTTTTTTCGATAAACAATTCCATATGTTTCAGCCATATCATACATCCTGGAACCTTTTAATACCTTTAAAAAGCCCAACTGCAGCTGTTCCGGCTCCATCTGATACACATCATTAAAAGACTGTCTGAATCTGTCATAATCTTCATATGGCAGTCCGGCGATCAGATCCAGGTGCTGATGAATATTATGAGCGACATTCACGGTATGCACAGCCTTTGCCAGGCGATCCAGCCGCATGGTCCTGGAAACCTCCTGAATCGTCGCGTCATTGGTGGACTGGACACCGATTTCCAACTGAACCAATCCCGGACGCATATCTGACAGAATCGCCAGCTCCTCATCATCCAGCAGGTCCGCACCGATTTCAAAGTGGAAATTCGTTATACCGTTGTCATGGGCTTTGATATAACGCCAGATAGCCATAGCGTGTTTCTTATTGCAGTTAAAAGTTCTGTCCACAAATTTGACCTGCGGCACCTCATGATCAATGAAAAACTGCAGTTCCTTTTCCACAAGGGACATATCTCTTAAACGCACCTTCTTGTCCACGGAAGACAGACAATAACTGCATGAAAATGGGCATCCTCTGCTTGTTTCATAATAAATAATCTTATTCTTGAAATCATTCATATCTTCATAGACAAAAGGTACCTTGTTCAGATCCATGACTTCACGCCAGCCGTTATCCACCAATTGTCCGTTTTCACGGTAAACAATCCCCAGAATGTCCTCAAGCTTTCCACTACCGTCAATATAGTACTGCATCAATTCATGAAATGTCTCTTCTCCTTCACCACGAATAACGCCGGTCACTCCCGGATTTCGCTCCAGACATTCCGCAGCATCATAAGATACCTCCGGACCACCGAACCAGATCGGCATATCCGGCCTTATCTGATGCAAAAGTTCCGTCAGTTCCTCCACCATTCCCATATTCCATATATAACAGGAAAAAGCGACCATATCCGCTTTCTCCTTGTAAAGATCTGCCAGTATATCTTCTGTATACTGATTGATCGTATATTCTTTGATCTGAATCTGTTCTTTATATTCATCCGAAAAAGCCCGCAGACTGCACACTGCCAGGTTGGCATGAATATACTTGGCATTGATCGCTGCCAACACAATTTTCATTCTCTATCCCTCAGTTCATTTCTACATTTCTATTCTATGACTTATACATTTTCAGCCATTATGTCTTTTCTGTTTATCTCTTCTTCATCCATCACCCGCTTATCGGTCAGTCCCAAATTCAGTAAGCGCTTTGCGAATATCACTCATCTATTATAGGTCATCTCTCATAGAATACGCAATACTTTCTTTGCCATTGCATCTTTACATCAATTTTGCTGAAATAAAACAGGCCCTTTAAATTTTCAGTCCAATAGATAAACGGGGAACAAATGATACTTTTCATTTGCTCCCCGTTTCATATGTTTAAATCCTATTCTGTATTTTATAAGTTCGGACGAATCTGTTTTGGCTTATAACCGGCTTCTTCCAATGCCTGTATAATCTCTTTCTTATGCTCTGTACCAAAGGCTTCCAGTGTGATCTTCAGTTCCACTGCTGCACTTCTGTTAGTGCTAAAGAACTGATTATGATCCAGCTTGATCACATTACCGCGCTTGTCAGCGATAACCTGTGATACGCGGACCAGTTCACCCGGCTTATCCGGCAGAAGAACAGAGATGGTAAAGATTCTGTCCCTTGCAATAAGACCATTCTGGACAACAGATGACATGGTGATAACATCCATGTTGCCGCCGCTCAAAATAGAAACGACTTTCTTGCCCTTCACATCTAAATGCTTCAGCGCTGCAACAGTCAAAAGGCCTGAGTTCTCAACAATCATCTTATGATTCTCAACCATATCGAGGAAGGCAACAACCAGTTCTTCATCATCCACTGTGATAATGCCATCCAGGTTCTTCTGGATATATGGGAAAATCTTGGTACCCGGTGTCTGAACCGCTGTACCATCTGCGATAGTATTGACCGGTGAAACCGTTGTCACTTTGCCATTCTCAAGGGATGCTTTCATACAAGCTGCACCGGATGGCTCAACACCGATGACTTTGATATTGTTCTTCAGCATCTTGGCCAGTGTGGATACGCCTGTTGCCAGACCACCGCCGCCAATTGGAACAAGAATATAATCTACCAGTGGCAAATCCTGAATCACTTCCATAGCGATTGTTCCCTGTCCTGTTGCTACGCGCAGATCATCAAATGGATGAATAAATGTATAACCATGCTCTGCTGCCAGTTCATAAGCTTTCTCACATGCCTGATCGTAAACATCACCGTAAAGAACCACTTCTGCACCATAAGCCTTTGTACGCTCTACCTTGATCAGCGGTGTGGTCGTCGGCATGACGATAACAGCCTTTACACCATAACACTGCGCCGCATAGGCAACCCCCTGTGCATGATTGCCGGCAGATGCCGTAATCAGACCTCTCTGTCTCTCTTCCTCTGTAAGCGTACCGATTGTGTAATAAGCGCCTCTCAGCTTGTAGGCACCTGTCAGCTGCATATTCTCTGGTTTAAAATATATCTTATTGCCTGTGTGATCACTGAAATATTTGCTGTAAATCAGACCTGTTTCCTGTGTCACTTTCTTCACTGCCTCACAAGCTGCCTCAAAAGCAGGTAAAGTCAGCATATTCTTCTCAGCCTCTGTAATCTCACGAGACTTGATCTTATTGATCTTCTCTTCTAATGTCAATTCAGCACCAGTTGCCAAATCCTGTTTCTTTGTATTCTCTGCCATAATGCTTCTCCTAGTTAGATTATGCAAGTCAAAAACTCAGTGGACTTATCATTCCTTATCATTCCACTGGGATATAAAATATTGTACGGTTTATAATTATACAAAATATTCCAAAAGAAATCAACAGAAAACATCCTGACATTCAAGCTCAAAGCCTGTCCTGCCAGGATATTTCTCTCATACAACTATTGATTTAATTAATCCAGTTCAGCATAAAAGTCAACAACTGCGCTGTATTTTTCAGGATCCTCGATGACGTTCAGAATGACTTCATCTTCTTCACAGGATTCATCCATGATTGCTTTCATAAACAGCATGCCATCCGGATCTGTGTTGATATTGTCTCCTTCGATTTCACCGAGTAAAACGAATTTTTCAGTCTCCATCTCGAATTCATCCAAGATGGCAAATTCTACTTCGCTGCCATCTTCCATCTCAAGTGTCACTGTATCAAATTCGTCCATTTCTTCGTTTTCTTCGATTCCCATTTGTCTCTCCTTTATTTAAGACTTTCCCGCCGACTTCATTAATATCAAAGATGGCAGGCTGCCTTTTGTTCGATTTTCAATAAAGCGTCTATTATAATGCTGCTTCCAGCGTCTTTCTGATGGCTTTAATGAATTCTTCACTGTTGGCAACTGTCACATCTTTCATGGTTGTGATCAGTGCCAGGTCTTTGGTCATTGTACCATTCTCAATCGTATCGATGGTTGCTTTCTCCAACTTGTCGGCAAAAGCCATCAGTTCAGGAATATTATCCAGTTCACCACGTTTTCTCAGAGCGCCGGTCCATGCAAAAATGGTTGCTACAGAGTTTGTAGATGTTTCTTCGCCCTTCAGGTATTTATAATAATGTCTCTGAACAGTACCATGAGCAGCTTCATACTCATAAGTGCCATCCGGTGCAACCAGAACAGATGTCATCATCGCCAGAGAACCAAAAGCTGTAGCTACCATATCGCTCATAACATCGCCATCATAGTTCTTGCAAGCCCAGATATAACCGCCCTCTGAACGAATGACACGGGCAACTGCATCATCAATCAGTGTATAGAAGTATTCAATGCCTGCTGCATCAAATTTCTCTTTGTATTCTGCATCAAAGATTTCCTGGAAAATGTCTTTGAATGTATGGTCATATTTCTTGGAAATGGTATCTTTTGTTGCAAACCAGAGATCCTGATGGGTGTCCAGTGCATAATTAAAGCATGCTTTGGCAAAGCTTTCGATGGAAGCGCAGATGTTGTGCTGCCCCTGAATAATGCCCGGTCCATCAAACTGGTGAATCAGTTCACGTGTCTCTTCACCGGCTTCATTGGTATAAACAAGTTCCGCCTTGCCTGCTGCAGGAATCTTCATCTCTGTTGCCTTATAAACATCACCATATGCATGTCTGGCAATAGTAATTGGTTTCTTCCATGTTCTGACTGTTGGTTCAATACCTTTCACAACGATTGGCGCACGGAAAACAGTACCATCAAGAATGGCACGGATCGTACCATTCGGGCTCTTCCACATTTCTTTCAGATTGTATTCTTTCACACGAGCAGCGTTCGGTGTGATTGTTGCACATTTGACAGCAACACCGTATTTCTTTGTTGCCATGGCAGAATCAATGGTTACCTGATCGTTGGTCTGATCTCTGTACTCCAGCCCCAGATCATAATATTCTGTCTTCAGATCAATAAATGGAAGAAGCAGTTCGTCTTTGATCATCTTCCAGAGAATTCTTGTCATCTCATCGCCGTCCATCTCAACCAACGGTGTTGTCATTTTAATCTTGTCCATCGTCATGTCCTCCCGTAATATGTGAAGTTCAGACCGACAGCGGCAAAAGCTACCGCCGGCCTGTCTCAATATAGTAGCATTGACTTACTCAGTCTCTTAAGCCTCTTTATAGTAGTTGATCAGACAACCTGCAAGAATGATCTTGCGTTCATCATCTGTCAGTTCACCCATCTTCAATGTAATCGGTTTCATCTCTTCGCCCACAACATAAGCAGGAATATCTGTCAGCTTATCCTCAATCGCCTTTCTAATGCCAGGAATGAAAATATAGTCATCGTTGGCAAACGGCAGCTCATCTTCAGGATAGATAAATGGCAGCATGCCCCAGTTGATCAGGTTGGAACGATAACGCTTTGTTGCATAGCCTTTAGCAATATTGGCCCATCCGCCAAGTACCTTCTGACATGAAGCAGCCTGTTCACGGGCAGAACCATCCCCCGGCTTCACCGCATAAATCGTACTGCCTACAGCTGTTTTCTTCGCATCCATATCCGGGAATGCTTTCTTGATATTCTCAATAACTGCTTTGACTTCATCAGACAGTTCTGTACCGCCGGAGCATGGGCATCCGCCGGCCTGTCTTGCCTCTTCAAGTGCACGAACAGCCTTCGCACGACCCACATAAGCAGGATCTTTTCTTGATAATGTAAATTCAGCCAGACCAAGCGGGTTGGATCTGAAGGAAGATGTTTCACCGGATGGAATCAATTCATCGGTTGTTGTAACCGGATCATGGATTTCGGATACAACCTTAACGATCAGATCATCTGTCAAAGCGGTCATTGCAGGCCAGTCCTTGATGTTTGGTCCAAAATGGATCTCCACTTCAGGATGAGCCACACCCTTGCTGTCATAAACTCTGTTGTCATAAATCGTCTTATCAAAATGATATTTTGGATGCTTGTATTCAATATCTGCCAGATCGGTTGCAGGTGTCAGGAATCCTTTATTAGCTGCTGTTGCTGCGATAGAACGGGCATCCATCAGTGCAACAGAAGCTACCTGGCCATTCTGAAGCTTGGAGCCTTCACGGTTCGGGAAGTTACGTGTTGTGTGACGGATACTGAAAGCATTATTCGCCGGTGTGTCACCAGCACCAAAGCAAGGACCGCAGAAAGCTGTCTTCAGAACGGTACCTGTTGCAAGCAGATCAGCTGCCACGCCGTTTCTCAGCAGTTCCATATAAATTGGTGTACTTGCAGGATAAACATTCATGGTAAACTTGTCTGAACCGATGCTGCGGCCTCTCATAATATCCGCTGCATCGCAGATGTTCTCGAATCCGCCGCCGGCACATCCTGCGATAATACCCTGGTCACAGTATAACTTGCCGTCAACAATCTTGTCCTTCAATGTGTAATCAACGGCACCGTCAAAGCTGACTGCTGCACGTTTTGCCACATCATCCAGAATATCTTCAAGATTGGCATTCAACTCCTCAATTGTATATGTATTGCTTGGATGGAACGGCATTGCAATCATTGGTTTGATGGTGCTGAGATCAACCACAACCATACCATCATAGTAAGCAACTTTTCCAGGATTCAGTTCTTTGTAATCTTCCGGTCTGTTATGCAATGCATAAAATTCTTCGATCTTGTCATCTGTACGCCAGATAGAAGACAGACAGGTTGTCTCTGTTGTCATAACATCGATACCGATACGGAATTCTGCACTCAGATTGGAAACACCTGGTCCTACGAATTCCATGACTTTGTTGTTCACATAGCCGTTGGCAAATACTTCACCGATAATCGCCAATGCCACGTCCTGAGGACCTACACCCTTCATCGGTTCGCCCATCAGATAAATGCCGACTACCCCAGGCATATTGATATCATACGTTCTGCAAAGCAGCTGTTTGGCCAATTCGCCGCCGCCTTCACCGATAGCCATTGTACCAAGGGCACCGTAACGTGTATGACTGTCAGACCCCAGAATCATGCCGCCGCAGGTTGCCAGCATTTCACGGGCAAACTGATGGATGACTGCCTGATGTGGCGGTACGTAAATGCCGCCGTATTTCTGGGCACATGTAAGTCCAAACATATGGTCATCTTCATTGATCGTGCCGCCAACTGCACAAAGACTGTTGTGGCAGTTCGTCAGTACATACGGAATAGGGAATTTCTCAAGTCCGCTTGCTCTTGCAGTCTGAATAATACCGACAAACGTAATATCATGGGATGTCATCTTGTCGAACTTGATCTTTAACTGCTCTTTTGAATCAGAAGTGTTATGAGCCTGCAAAATATTGTAAGCCATTGTCTGTGCCGCTGCATCCTTCTTCTCCGGCACATATCCGAGTTTTGAATTAAGAATTGTCGTACTATCAGCAGTATCTTCAACAATTTCCTGTCCGTTTAACAGCCAGGCACCGTTTTGAAGTAATGTAATCATAGAACCTCCTGTCCTTGCTTTGCAAGTTATTTCAAAGCAATTTGCATCAATATTGGCTTAAATTGAATTTATTATACACTTAAATCCAGTCCTCTTGCAACTGTTCCGGTGTATTTTTGAAAAATCTTTTATATACGATGTCATTAAGTAATCATTTGTGCTGCCCGATGTCATCCCCATTGGTGATATAAACGAGCATCACTATAAAGCAACTGCATAGTTTTTCCTGCACACACACATATTATTAATGCCATTGTTAAATTCACGTATAATCAAGCAAATGATTTTCTATTTTTAGATGATGGTTAAAATTTTTTGGAGGTTTTCTTATGGATATCTTAAACGTCATTCTTCTCTCACTTTTCTCCCTGATTGCCCTTTTCATCCTCACCAAACTCATGGGCTACCGGCAGATGTCTGAAATGAGCATGTTTGATTATATCAACGGCATCACTATTGGCTCTATTGCCGCTGAAATGGCCACCTCCCTTGAAAAAGACTGGTGGCTGCCTCTGACTGCCATGGTCGTTTATGCCCTGGCCGCCATTGTTCTTTCCTATATTTCCGTCAAATCCATGGCCGCCCGTCGAGTCATCTCCGGCAAACCTTTGATTCTGATGGACCATGACACGATCTATGAAAAGAATCTCTTGAAAGGCAAAATAGATTTATCCGAAATGCTGCTGCAATGCCGGGTCAACGGCTATTTCAATTTGTCGGATCTGCAGACAATCATACTGGAACCCAATGGCCGTATGAGTTTCCTTCCAAAATCCGACAAACGTCCCGTCATTCCCGAAGATATGTCTATGACTCCTGAACAGGAATTCCTTGTGGCTAATGTGATCATTGACGGTCACATTATGGAGAAAAATCTGCAGCACGCCGGCAAAGATATCCAGTGGCTGAATAAACAGATGCATGCCCAGAATATTTCTAATCTGAGGGAAGTTTTGCTGGCTACCTGCGACATGAATAATCAAGTGACTTTCTATCAGAAAACCCATCAGAAAATGACAAGCGATATTCTGGATTAACGTCGGCATCATTGCTTTTTTTCCCTTTTTAAGCTATACTAAGAACAGTGATTTTAACCGGAAAGGAAGAAACATGCAAAAGAAAAATATATTAATCAGTGTGATTGACGGTCAGGGCGGCGGCATCGGCAGGCAATACATTTCTGCCCTTACCTCTGTCCTTCCAAAGGATCTGCCTGTCACCATCCGTGCACTGGGGACCAACTCCCTGGCCACCTCCAACATGCTCAAAGGCGGTGCGAATGATGGTGCCACAGGCGAGAATGCCATCGTTCTCAATGCAGGACGCTCCGATATTATCGTGGGCGTTGTTGCTATTGTTGTTGCCAATGCCATTCTTGGCGAATTAACACCGACTATGGCTCAGGCTATCGGGGCCAGCAATGCCCGACGGATTCTGATTCCTTTCGACAGCTGCAATACCCGTATTGCCATGCTGTCCAACGGGCCGCTTCAGGCCTTTATCGACCAGGCCGTTCGCATGACGACGGACTATATCGGCGAATTATTATTATAAACTAAGGAGATTTTTACAATGGAAAACACAAATGAAAAGACTGCCGGACAGAAACTCCAGGAAGAACTGACATGGAAGTTTCCTTCCGTTGCCCTGGAAGCTCCGGAACGTGTCAAAGAAGCTTATGATTTCTGCGAACCTTACAAAGCATTTTTATCCGAAGCCAAGACAGAACGTGAATGTGTGGCAAAAGCCGAAGCAATGTTAAAAGATGCCGGCTACACAGAATTCGACCCGAAGGCTTCCTACCAGCCCGGAGATAAGGTTTATTTCAACAACCGCGGCAAAGCGATTATCGCTTCTACCTTCGGTACTGCACCTTTAGATGAAGGTGTTCGTCTGAATGCCGCTCATATCGATGCACCGAGACTGGATTTAAAGCCAACGCCTGTTTATGAGAAGAATGATATTGCTTACTTCAAGACCCATTATTACGGCGGTATCCGCAAATACCAGTGGGCAACAATTCCTCTTTCTCTTCACGGTGTGATCTACAAGAAAAACGGCGATGCCGTTATCGTGAATATCGGTGAAGATCCTGCCGATCCTGTTTTCTATATCAGCGATCTGCTGCCGCATCTGTCTGCCAGACAGAATCAGCGTTCCCTGGCTGAAGGTATTAAAGGTGAAGAACTGAATATTCTCATCGGTTCCATTCCTTATCCTGAGAAAGGCTTAAAGGACCCTGTGAAGTTAAAAGTCCTTCAGATCCTGAATGAGAAATACGGTATTGTTGAAGCAGATTTCTATCGTGCCGAACTTGAAATTGTTGCCGCAGGCCCGGCCCGTGATGTTGGTTTTGACCGAAGCCTGATCGCATCCGCCGCTCACGATGACCGTGTATGCGCTTATCCGGCACTCCGTGCAGAGTTAGACACGCTGCATCCTACATATACAACCGTTACGATTCTTACAGATAAGGAAGAAATCGGTTCTGTAGGCAATACGGGCCTTCATTCCGATTATGTTCGCCATTATCTGGAATATCTGGCTGAAAACGCAGGTGTTTCTTATAAAGATATGCTCCAGCACGCACTGTGTCTGTCTTCTGACGTCAGCGCTGCTTTCGATCCGACATTCCCTGATGTCTATGAACCGGGCAACTCCTGTTATCTTGGCAAAGGCTGTGTTCTGACCAAATACACAGGTGCAAGAGGCAAGAGTGGCTCCAGTGACGCCAGCGCAGAGACCATGTCCAAAGTCATCGGCATCATGGAAGCCCACAACGTTTACTGGCAGGCCGGCGAACTGGGCAAAGTCGATGAAGGCGGCGGCGGTACTGTTGCACAGTTCATCGCAGGTATGAACATCGATGTTGTCGATCTGGGCGTACCGGTTATGTCCATGCATGCACCAATGGAAATCGTATCCAAGATGGACGTCTACGAAGCCTACAACGCATTCGTGGCATTCTATAAGTAAAATTGTTTGTGAATACTCAATAGTCCTTGAAGAAAATAAAAATAATCGTCCACAGGCAGAAGCACCTGTCCGTGGACGATTATTTTTATTCCCTGGCTATTCTTTTATCCGGCGTGTGAGAAAGATAACCGGATACTGCCCCTGCAGAGTTTTGTACATATCATTCTCCAAAATTGATGATATTGATTCGGTTTATCAGCTCTCGGATGCTTTAGGGCTGAAAAGGAAGTAACGGTCTTTGTTGGCATCCGGTTCTTCCTGCTCCAGCCATTTCTTGAAGTCGCCGTCTGCATAGTATTTGATTTCTCTGTAACGACAGTCTTCTGCCAGAACCTTCATGGTTGTATGAAGGACGTTGCCGTTGACAATGACCTTGTCACGACGGCCGTCTTCCTGATATTTATCCGGCATTAATGACGGGTCAAGGACTGTGATATGCTCGCCGTCTTCTTCGATACCCACAACAGCGATAAAGTGCCCGCCATGTGAGAATACACCGATATAATCTTCTTCCGGTCTGTCCCCTGCAGAGCATGCAACGGCCATATAGCCTTTCTTCAGATGCGCCCTCAGAAGCTCAGGATCATCTGTGATCACAAGATCCAGGTCAAAGCGTTCTGCAATATACGGTCCAAGGACGGTTAAGTCTGTGCCCGGACTGTGGTTGGCATTGACATTGATGGAAAGTTCCAGACAGTCGATCAATGGGAATTCCCTGCCTGTCATATTCTCAACAACCATACATGAAGCGCAGAGGCCACAGCCCGCATCTCTGACGGTTGTATCTGAACGTCCCAGTTCAGGAAGATCTGTCAGTGTCGGATATGGAACATGGGGATAGTTTGTCTGATTATAGTATCTCATTTTATTATTCACCTCTTCCCCATTATATCATATCTTTTTCCTTTACAAAATATGATTTTAAAGTTATCATATTAGTCATAAGGATTTTGCCCACAGGCATTTCTTCCTGATGCTTGCAGATTGGATTCATATAGATCAGATGCATGCAGATGCTGATGTTTGTCCGGGCAGTACATATACAGGAAGGAGGATTTACATGCAGGAAGGTGAAGCAAGGCGCGAACAGCTTCTGCAGATGCTGAGGGACAGCACAGCTCCTATCTCGGGAAGTGCCCTGGCCCGTTCACTTGGTGTCAGCCGTCAGGTTATTGTTCAGGATATTGCGCTGCTGCGTGCAGTGAATAAGGATATTCTCGCCACAACGAAGGGATATGTTCTGTACAGTCAGCAGACGGAAGCCTGTCACCGGATTTACTGTGTCAACCACAGCGATGATGCCATTGCAGATGAATTGAATACCATTGTTGACAACGGCGGCAAGGTGCTTGATGTCATCATTGAACATGAGATTTACGGGCAAATCATAGCCAATCTCATTCTGGAGAACCGTCGGGATGTGGCAGAATTCTGTGACCGTTTGAAGCATTCCAATGCCAAACCGCTGAATATCATCGCAGGCGGCACCCATTATCACACAGTTGAAGCCCGATCCGAAGTCATGTTGGACAATATCGAATGTGCACTTCGTGAAAAAGGTTACCTTGTTCGCACATAAGGTCAACCTTTTTATTTGGCAAAATCTGACAAGACACATGTGTATACAGGGAGTTTTTCTATGTCAACAATTAAGAAGTTTTTAAATTTGATTTTTATTGACGGTCTGAGCGGTATGGCCCTCGGCCTGTTTTCCACCCTGATTATCGGCACAATCCTCAAACAGGCCGCTGATCTGATCGGCGGCGATTTCGGTTATTATCTGGGTGTTTTTGCCGTTATGGCCCAGCGTCTCACCGGCGCCGGCATCGGTATCGGTGTCGCCTACAAGTATAAATCCTCGACTTATGTCACATTATCTGCCGCTGCCGCAGGTATGATCGGCGCTTATGCAACTGCGATTATCTCCGGTTCCATTCTTTCTGATGGTGCCCTGGTCTACAGCGGTCCCGGCGATCCTCTGTCAGCTTTCATTGCTACTCTTGCAGGCATTGCTGTTGGTTCTCTCCCTGCCGGCAAAACCAAACTGGACTTATTGATCACCCCTGCTGTCACCATTATCGCGGGCGGTGCAGTGGGCATTATCGTCGGTCCGCCTGTGTCAACAATCATGACACGCCTTGGTGATATCATCAATTGGGGCACGGTTCAGCAGCCTCTGATCATGGGCATTGTCGTGTCTGTCATCATGGGTATGGTACTCACCCTTCCCATCAGTTCTGCTGCCCTTGGCATCATCCTCGGGCTCTCAGGTCCTGCTGCCGGTGCTGCCACCATCGGATGCTGCTGCCAGATGATCGGCTTCGCTGTTGCCAGCTTCCGTGAAAACGGCGTTGGCGGCCTGCTTGCACAGGGTATCGGCACTTCCATGCTTCAGGTACCGAATATCATCCGCCATCCCCAGATCTGGATCCCTGAAATTCTCTCATCAGCTATTCTGGGGCCAATTGCCATCAGCCGTTTTGTTGGCATGACCAATAATGCCACCGGAAGCGGTATGGGTACATCCGGCCTGGTAGGACAGATTATGACATGGCAGACAATGACGGCCGTTGAAAGTCCGGTTCTCGTCCTGATCAAGATTTTTCTGTTTCATTTTATTCTTCCCGGTCTTCTTACCCTGGTCTTCTCAGAAGCCATGCGCAAGAAAAACTGGATCAAAAGCGGCGATATGAAATTGTCTATTTGACCTTTTGACCCCAACATCATTTGATTCAGAACGCACAAAAAGCGACAGCCTGATCTACACTTTGTATTTCAGGAACTGCCGCTTTTCTTTTCAGTATCGGCTGCATACGGTTCTCCAAATCTGTATTGCCTGCTATCAGACTTCTCGTTTTATTCAGCCAAAAGCACGCATCCCGGGACTAATCCTCATCCCTTAAAATATCTACAATCTTTAACAGCTTTCTCTTCTCATCTGCCGTACACGCACCGTATTTTCTCAGCATCTCTTCATCCATCATTTCATTCTCTGTGGATTCACCAACCAGATATCCCAATGAAACATTCAGTACAGATGCCAGCTCACATGCCAATGACAGGCTGATATTATTCACTCTGTTATTCTCAATCTTGCTTATATATCCAACACAGGCATCTACAGCTTCCGCCAACTGCTCCTGCGTCATTTTATTCTTCACTCTCAGTTCTTTTACTCTTTTGCCAATCGTCAATTTCACATGCTCTCCGCCTTTTGAAATATAATACAATTATTATATGACTTTAATGCATGTTTTATAATCGAATATAATTCAAGTCCTATGGTAATATATTACATTTTTCAACTACACTATGCTACATATGGGTTGTCGCATAATTTCCACATTATAATCGTGTATCGAATTAGAGAAGTGACAGATATTATTTTTATCGAATCCATAAATCTGATTCATTTAACATTGTATGTTATCCTGTACAAAATCAGAACTCAACGACAAAAATAATATTTTATCCCTTTACTTCCACTCTACATTTGTGGTACTTTTGTAGATATGACTTACTTAGGCAAAACATTTGACGAAGAAGTCTAACACAACATCCTATTATTTACAGCAGATTGGAGATAACTATGGCACAACTCAGCGCATTTGATGTATTAGGCCCTAATATGATCGGCCCTTCAAGCTCACATACAGCGGGCGCAGCCGTGATTGCTTATCTCGCCCAGAAGATGATCAACGGCCCTATTATAAAAGCAACATTTACGCTGTATGGTTCCTTTGCCCATACCTATTCCGGCCACGGTACAGACCGCGCGCTTTTAGGCGGGTTACTTGGTTTCCATACAGATGACAAACGTATCCGGGATTCTTTCCGAATCGCATCCGAACGCGGCATTGAATATCATTTTATACCGAATGACACCGTCACCGATATTCACCCAAACTCTGTGGATATCCTGATGGAAAATGAAGCCGGAACAACCATGCTTATCCGTGGTGAATCCCTTGGCGGCGGCAAAGTACGTATTTCCAGGATCAACAATGTTGAAGTTGAATTCACCGGTGAATACAGTTCCGTTATTGTGGTACACCAGGATCAGTTAGGTCTTGTTGCGCATATCACTGCCGTTCTCAGCCATTTCGGAGTCAACATTGCCTTCATGCGTCTGTTCCGCGAATCCAAAGGTCAGACGGCCTACACCCTTGTTGAAGTCGACGGAGACCTTCCGAAGGGTATTAAGGAAATGATCTCTGACAATCATTATGTACACGACGTTATGATTATCGAACCATAATCCGGGAGGAACACAACATGGATTTTAAAAAAGCTGCAGAGTTATTATCTCTCTGCAAAGAATATGACAAACCCATCTCTCAGATCATGATGGATCGTGAATGTGAGATGACAGAAAAGCCTCTGGATGAAATCAGATCCAGAATGGCTGTCTCCCTTCAAATCATGAAGGATGCCACCAAAGAAGCTATCAACCAGCCTTCCCAGTCCATGGGCGGTCTGATTGGCGGTGAAAGCAGAAAACTGTCTGACTTGCAGTCCTCCGGGAAAAATATTGCCGGCAATCTGATTTCCAAAGCGATTGCCTACTCTATGGGTGTGCTGGAAGTCAATGCTTCCATGGGGCTCATCGTTGCCGCACCGACAGCCGGCTCATCCGGTGTTATTCCAGGTGTCCTTCTGGCACTTCAGGAAGAATATGATTTCACCGATGACCAGATCATCGACGCACTCTTCACCTGTTCTGCCATTGGCTATCTTGCCATGCTCAATGCAACCGTTGCCGGTGCCGTCGGCGGATGTCAGGCCGAAATCGGCGTTGCTGCCGCAATGGCCGCTGCCGCTGTTGTCGAGTTAATGGGCGGAACACCGGAACAATGTACAGATGCCGCCTCAACAGTACTTATGAACATGTTGGGTCTTGTCTGCGACCCGGTGGGTGGCCTGGTAGAATATCCATGCCAGAACCGAAATGCATCCGGTGCATCCAACGCCATTGTGGCCGCTGAAATTTCCCTTGCAGGTATTCACCAGCTGATCCCGCTGGATGAAATGATGGATATCATGTATACCGTCGGAAAAAAACTGCCTGCTGAACTGCGCGAAACGGCCCTTGGCGGATGTGCATTATCCCCAAGTGCCTGCGCAAAATGCAAAATTAAACATTAAATACAGATAGTCTAAAAGACCAGTCCCGTCATTCAACGGAACTGGCCTTTTATATAATAAACGCTATTCTATTACATGATCAGATAAATAACTGCTGCTGAAATCATGATCTGAATGATGGCAAATCTGAACACAGCCTGTGTGTTGGACCATCCCATCACCTTACGGACATGATCATGCAGCGGTGTTCTTGTATTCACAAGAATCCTGATCTTCAGGAAGCGAAGCAACGATACCTTCAGAAGACCGAGACCGCCGTCCAGAATCAGTACAATCGCTACAGGGATATAAATAAATGGGCTTCCCGTCTTCAGGGCTGCAATACTGATGAAAAAGCCCATGGCCCTTGAACCTGCATCGCCCATCATCAGCTTACTCGGTGTTGCATTAAACCAGAGATAAGCCAGAATACAGATGACAAACAGCAAAATCGTATGGGAGAAGACCGGATCCATTCCCTTGATCTGATCCACCATATACAAACTGATCAATGTGATGATCGTCAGCGTACCGGACAGACCATCCACACCATCACTGCAGTTTGTGACATTGATGGATACCCATACAAGAACAACGGTCAGAATACCGAAGATCACCGGAGGGATCGTGATACTGCCGCCGAAGATTGCAAACTCTACAACGTTGCTGTTAAAGTTCAAAAATGTAATGGCAACCATGACCGCAATGGCGAAATCCAGAAGCCCTTTCTTGAGTTCTCCCCAAGGGGCTCTGGAACAATCGTCCAGAAATCCTGTCATCATGGCAGCTGCCAGTAATACAAGGTAAATAATAATCTCTGTATTCAGCTCGCAGAATAAAACAACTGATACGATAAATACAAGGATAAATATAAATCCTGCACCTCTCGGCTTTCCCGCAGACAGGGCACCGTTCACAGCGAACTCTCTTCCCTGATCCTTCGGCAGTCTATCATTGCACTTGACAAGGAGCAGACAGGTCATTATAAAAGCAAATACCAGACCGGCCAGTGCCATTATATTCGCCGGCGCACCATTAAACAACATGTTTATCATTAGCTCTTTCCTCTCTCTCATTCTAAATCAGGCCTCTCCGGCATAAAATACATGTCTGCCCGGCAGTCATGCGTCTTATCCGACCCCAGCATATTTCAAAGGCTTCCTTGTAGGTTTCTAGCCAATCAATGCGCCAAGCGCGCCAAAAAGTCCCGCACTTGCGGCTCCCATGATAATACCTGCCAGGAGTACACCGCACATAACAGCCACCACACTGGACTTGAAATCCATATCCAGAAGACTGGCTGCCAGAGTTCCCGTCCAGGCACCTGTTCCCGGAAGCGGAATGCCCACGAATAATAAAAGCGCCACAAACAAACCTCTGCCTGCCTTCGCCTGAAGCTTCTTGCCGCCCTTCTCGCCTTTCTCAAGGCAAAAACTGAAAAATCTGCCGATGACCGGCTTATCAGCTCCCCAGACCAGTATCTTTCTCGCAAACAGAAAGATAAAAGGGACCGGCAGCATATTGCCGATAATGGCTGTGATATAGGCCGGCAAAAACGGAAGTCCTATTCCGGTGGCATAAAGAATGGAGCCGCGGAGTTCAATCAGCGGCACCATTGAAATTAAAAATACAATAATATAATTCATCATCTTTCCTGCACCTCTGCAATTCTACTATAATACCCATCCTACTCAAATCGAACATAAGCTATTCTATCACAAATATGCAGGAAATCAAACCTTTTCATTTAAAGAATCTGCTCTTTAGCTAAATGTAAGCCAAAATGAAGCTTAGCTGACCACATTCTGAGGTCTGCCCTCGTCAAACGCCTGAATATTGGCAGCCAAGATAGACACCAGTCTCTGACGCGTCTCAAGGCCCTTCCAGCCCATATGCGGCGTCAGAATAACATTCGGCATATCATAAAGCGGATTATCCTGTACCGGCGGCTCTGTCTCCTGTACATCCAGACCTGCACCGGCAATTCTTCCCTCTTTCAGCGCTTCGATCAGCGCCGGTTCATCAATAAGGGCACCGCGTCCGGTATTAATAATGTAAGCTGTCGGTTTCATCATGGCAATGGTCTCTTTGTTGATCATATGTCTTGTCTGCGGTGTCAGCGGACAATGCAGACTGATATAATCACTCTGTTTCAGCAATTCTTCAAAGGAAACGTACTTAAGATTATCCTCATCGGCTCTCGGTGTCCTTGTATAAGCAAGTACTTTCATGCCAAGGGCCTGTGCCACCTTGATCACTTCACGTCCAATGTTTCCGGCTCCCACAATACCCAGGACCTTGCCATTGACTTCCACATGACTGACCTGCATACATTTCGTAAAATTGCTTCGGTCTCCCCTTGCCAGCATTGCCTGCTGGATCTGCATGGAGGAACTGAGATTCAGAATCATCATAATCGCTGTATGGGCCACACGTTCTGTGCTGTAAGCCGGAATATTGCATACCGTAATACCTCTGGCCCTTGCAGCTTCAATATCGATATTGTTGTATCCTGTTCCGGCCTCACAGATCAACTGAACAGAATCCGGAAAACGGGCAATTGTATCGCCGTCAACGGGCATCTCCTTCGTCACAACAACATCCATCCCCTGCACACGTTCAAGAATCTGATCCTGCTCTGTAGAAGCATATTCCTTGACCTCAGATGATAAAACGGACAGATCCAGCTTGCCATCGTAATTCATCCTCTCTGAATTCAAAACAACCGTCTTTAATCCCATAAAAATCCTCCTTTCTGTAAATTCAGATGGTGCAAAATGCTTCCTTGTTCTTCGAAAACATCTAAATTAACAGTTCACCGTAGGTACGCTTCCGCTGCACAACATCTGCAACGGTACTAAGGCGCTAAAAAACAGCGCCTAAGGACCGGCGATGTTGAACCACCTGCTGCGAACTGTTAATTTAGATGTTTATCCAAGAATAACAAGCGTTTTGCTATTTTCTGAATATCCATAAATCAAGTCATCTCATGAAAATGATTTTCCATATACTTTATTTTAGCAGATTTTATATAAGATTGCCATAGGGAAAGCGGCCGCATTAAATAATAAATCGATTGCGATTCAAAAACTAAAAATGGGATTCCAAAAGAGCAATATTAATACTTATGACCGCAATCATTTCATTATTCAGCGGCCGCCCTATTTCACGCCGTGACTCAGGATAAATTGCTTCCACGGCTCAATCTTATCCGCCTGCAAATGAACACCATCAAAGGTGGAATCGGCTTTTAATGCACCGTTCTCATCATCCAGAACTTCATTGTAATCCAGATAAAAAATCGTCTTGTTGTCCGCCAGTTTTTTAAGCCACTTATTGCGGGCGTTGATTTCTGTATTGTTGATCACTGTACCCTCTGCATCCTTCTCGGCGGATACATGAATAATAGACTCCACGAAGATCAACGCATTCGGCTGAAGTTCCCTGATACGCGCCACAACCTTTTTGAACTGCTGGTAATAGGTTTCCGCTGTACCGGTTCCCAGTTCATTCACTCCCAACATGATATAAACTTTGCCGAACTGTTTATTCTGAAGTTCCTCATCAATGGTCCTGTCTTCATCATCCGGCACCACATCCATGATATCCCAGATGTTAGTTCCAGTCTTAACATAGTACGTCGTATTCTCCCATCCCGCATACATTTTCAATGTATCCGTTCTGGAATCACCGATAAACACCGCATCATCCAGATAACTCTGATCCACATCCGTAAACGGTCCGCCTTTTTTGGCGGCCTGCTGTTCCTTCGTTCCCTGGGCATCCGCTTTCAGCAGTGTCGGATGCTCTGCTGCCTTCTGGGTCCATGTACCAAGGACATCCGCCGCCGTTGCCTTCCCTGTATAATTCTTATAGGCCTCGATCGCACGCTGCCCGCCAAAGTAAGGGCCGCCAATAAGGCAACAGATGATCAAAAGCATCGTCATCGGGTACTTTCTGGCCCAATCGATCCATCCACGCATCCTCTGCACCTCCTAAAATCTGAAATATAAAAACGGATTGCTGGCTGCTGTCTGCATCTTATAGACACACAGACCAAACAGGACAAGGAGAATAAAAATTGTCAGCGGCCTGTTCTTATTCTCACGGTATTTCCCATAAGGCCACGCCGTCGAAAAGATAAAGGCCAACACCAGATAAATGCCATACTGCCGTACAGTCTGCCCAAACAGATCCAGATTCATTGTCCAGTAACCGGCATCACTCAAATGTCCGAACATCTGCATCAGATAGTTTTTGACTGCACTCAGATTATCCGATGCAAAAATTACCCATCCGGTCACCACTGCCGGAAATGTGAAACACCATCCGACAACAGGATATTTCTCAAAAAATCTCAGCAAAAACAGCTTTTCTATCATCAACAGGACAAAATAATACATGCCCCACAGAATAAAGTTCCATCCGGCGCCATGCCATAACCCGGTCAAAGACCAGACCACAAACATATTGAACAGCATTCTGACTTTGCCGTGACGGCTGCCGCCGAGAGGAATATAGACATAATTCTTAAACCATCCGCTGAGAGTCATATGCCAGCGACGCCAGAAATCTGTAACAGAAGTCGCCATATACGGATGCCGAAAGTTTCTGGGAATTCGAAATCCCAGCATTTCTCCAAGCCCCATAGCCATCATAGAATAGCCCTGGAAGTCAAAATAAATCTGAAAGGTATATCCCAGTGCTCCCAGCCAGACCATTGGAACAGACGCTGCACTGACACCTGCCGTCTGAACCTGATTCCACAAAGTCCCAAAGGTATTCGCCAACAGCATCTTCAGGCTCAGACCAATGATAAAGGTCTTAATACCATTTTCCATATGGCGCCAGCTCAAAACACGCTTTTTCAGCTGCGCTGACACATCATGATACAATACAATCGGACCGGCGATCAACTGAGGAAACATACTCAGAAAAGCGCCCAGATCAACAAAACGTTCCTCCGGCTTCACCTGACCTCTGTAAACATCAATGGCATAAGCTGCAATCTGGAAAGTATAGAAACTGATGCCTAAAGGCAGCGATACCTCCGGTGCATTCACATGGGGCAGCTTCACACTGCTTCCCCTGTCCGCCAGCCAGACGGCCAGATGATTCCAGTTGGCTACAAAAAAATCCATATATTTAAATATAAACAGCATGCCAAAGCCATACGCAAGCATGACCACCAGACAAATCCTCTGACATTTCCGGCTTTTTCCCTGGGAATACCTGGTCAATGCGTAATGGATCACCAGCGAAACAAGAATCAGCCAGAAAAACCGATGTTCACCATAGGCATAAAAAAACAGGCTTCCCAAAAACAGTATCAGGTTGCCATATTTTTCCGGAACAGTATAATAAATCAACAAAAAAATCGGCATAAACAGAAATATGAATTCTATACTGCAAAATAACATCGTCTTACAAATCCTTTCTGTAACTGTTATTTCAAGCCGGACACACACACAACTTGATCAGCATTGACTATCATACCACTGAATACGCCGAAAAAAAACCTTTTTTTACGCTATTTTTGATTTATGATTCAAATTTGCCAAGGAATTCCTTCATTCGAGGATTTTCTGAATTAAACACATCTTCCGGTTTGCCTTCCTCAACGATCACACCCTTGTCCATGAAAACCACATAATCCGACACATTTTTGGCGAAATTCATCTCATGGGTAACAATGACCATTGTCATCTTTTCTGCTGCCAGATTCTTAATAATCTTCAGGATCTCACCTGTCAGCTCCGGATCCAGCGCAGATGTCGGTTCATCGAAGAACAAAATCTTCGGTTTCATTGCCAGTGCTCTTGCAATAGATACTCTCTGCTGCTGACCGCCGGACAGCTGATAAGGATAGGCATTCTCCTTGTCCTCAAGGCCCATTTTCTTCAAAAGTTCTCTTGCCTCTGCATAAACTTCGGATTTATTTCTTTTCTGCACTCTCAATGGGGCATCCGTAATGTTTTTTATGACGGAATAATGCGGAAACAGATTGAAATTCTGGAAAACAAGTCCATAGTAACTATGGATCTTCTTCAAATCCGCCGCCTTGGCATACACTGCATGTCCGTCCTTGCTGAAAGCCGCCTTATCCCCAAGATAAATAATCTCTCCGTCATCAATGGTCTCAAGCATCGTCGCGCACCGCAGCATGGTAGACTTACCGGAACCGGAGGGCCCGATAATACTCAAAACTTCACCTTCATCCACATGAATAGATATATCTTTCAGGACTTCCTGCCCATCAAAGCTTTTCTTAATATGGTTCATTTCCAGTAAACGCATGGGCTCTCCTCCTATCTGTAATAATCCATTTTCTTTTCAAGATAATCAAAAAATACCGCCACAATCAGATTGAAAATGTAATAAAAAATACCCGCCACAATAAACGGAACAACGGATGACTGGGAAGCCACCAGCTGTTTCGTCACGGTAAATACTTCTGCTACCGCCAATGTAAAAGCCAGAGATGTATCCTTGACCAGGGTAATGGTTTCATTGGCTACCGGCGGAATAATCCGCTTGATGACCTGAGGCATCACAATATAGGCAAATGTCTGTGTTTTGCTGTATCCCAGCATTCTGGCCGCCTCATACTGACCAACCGGAATCGCTGCAATGCCGGATCTGTAAATCTCTGCAAAATAAGCGGCATAATTTAAAGCAAAGCCGATCAGGACAGCTTTCAGACGGTAAGATGGCGTGATTTGCATCCCGAAAATAAAAAAAGGGCCAAAATATACAACAAGCAGCTGCAGCATCAATGGTGTACCACGCATGACAGAAATATAAAATTTGGCAATCACTGACAATATCGGATTCTTTGACATACGAATCAGGGCCAGACCAAGGCCGAGAATCAGCGATGTAATCAGTGTAACAAAAAAGATTTCCATCGTGATACCCATACTGCCAAATAACTGTTGGACAATCTGCATGACCGTCATTCTCATTTCCTCCTTATATAAGAGCAAAAGAACTGCCACAAAATCAATTGATGAATTTTGTAGCAGCCAAGATGCTCTATTCAATTCTTATTCATTGTCACTAATACAGATATTGGCTGTATTGATGGATGGATACTTCGCTGCAATCTTATCTACAGTGCCGTCTTTCTCCATTTCAAGTAATGTAGACCATACCTGATTTCTCAATTCATCATTGCCTTTCTTAAAAGCAATGCCATACTGTTCCTGTGAAATCACATCATCAAGGATCACAATATTGTCATTCTGGGCCTGCTTCGTCAGCGCAACACCTTCATCCATGGCAACGGCATCTGCGGAACCTGCTTCAAGCTCCATCAGCGCGCTCTCATAATCCGGTACCTGTGTCAGGCTGCCGAAAGAATCTGCCAAAGCCTTGATATCTGTGTTTTCTTCATCCTGAAGTGCTGCCAGTGCTGAAGAATCCGCCTGAACAAGGACATTCTTGCCTGCAAGATCAGCTGCCTTTTTGATGCCGCTGTTCTTGTTCACTGCAAATACCTGTGTATTGTTGATATAAGCCGGTGTCCATGTATAATCATCTTCACGGCCATTCATCGTAAAGCCGTTCCAGATACAGTCAATGGAACCTCCATTTAATTCGATATTCTTGGCATCCCAGTCGATCGGTGTCTTCACAAGTTCCCAACCATTTCTGTCACAGACTTCCTGCGCCAGATCCAGGTCAAAACCGACATACTCGCCATTCTCCTGATAACCATATGGCGGGAAGCCGGCATCAAAGCCAACGGTAAATGTCTTGCCATTACCGGCCGTCTCAGTACCGGCAGCCTCGGTTCCGGCAGTTTCCGTTCCCACTGCCTCCGTGCTTGCCGCAGCACTTTCTGTTGTTGACTTCGCGCCTGTATCACTGCTTCCACAGCCTGTTAACAAACATCCCATGGCTAATACTGCAGCCATGCATAAAGCTAAACCCTTTTTCATAAATGCCTCCATCTTACGTTTTCACGATTCATTCTCTTTACTCTACTAATGTGCTATCATGATAACATACAGATGTGTTTTTGTCAAGAAAAGCAAAACGCATTTCTACCCGTTCTGAAAAAAGCACCAATTGTCTTTTCAAGCAATTTCAAAATACATTGCTGATGAAAATTTCCAGACCTATACCGATCAAAATCACACCGCCCAATATCTGCGCTTTGCCTGCCAGCTTTATTCCGAATTTACGGCCAATGAACAGCCCTCCAATACAGATAAGAAATGTGACAGCTGCAATGATCAGGGAACAGACCAGAGCCATCAGCCAGTCATATTCAGCAATCGTAAATCCTACGGACAGTGCGTCAATGGATGTGGCTACCCCCTGGACCATCAATGCCCAGAAGCCCACGCCGGTTTCCTCCTCCTCACTGTCCCTGGGACAGACACTCTCATAGATCATATGTCCGCCGATATATCCCAACAAGATAAGTGCGATCCACGGAATAAATTTTTCAAATGCTGAAAAGTATTCTACGATCATATGGACACATATCCACCCGACCATCGGCATCAATGCCTGAAATACACCGAAAGTCCCAGCAATCCCCAGCATCTTTCTCTTCTTCATATTCGGCTCATTCAAACCATTCGCCATGGACACAGAAAAAGCATCCATCGCAAGTCCTACACCCAACAAAATACTATTGACCACAAAAACCAAACTCCAGCTCATACTAACCTCCCAATTTTTCTCTTAATTAATCCTATGACGACATAAAAAAAGTATAGTCCATCGACTATACCTGTCATTTATTCTGTATTCACACAAGACGCACGTATAGCCTGTCAGTTATACATGAGTCTCGCTATTTAAAACAAGCCAGGCCAATGGCCAGTATGTTAACTTGTTACGCTGAAAAAACGCGCCTGCTACTCCCTCATCTCTTATAAAACTAAAAAAACACAATCCTGCACCGACCGGAGCAGAGCGGAGACCTCGAACCGTTCGAGTCCGGCGGAGTCCTTCATTGCGCGAGACGGGGTGCTGGAAGTCCATTGGACTTCCGTTAGCACCGACCGAAGTGGAACGAAGATACGAACCGTTCGAGTCCGGCAGGACTCGTTTATATACAAAAGGTATCCTTTTAGGATACCTTTTGTATATAAGAAGAGCGCGAGACGGGACTCGAACCCGCGACCCCGACCTTGGCAAGGTCGTACTCTACCAGCTGAGCCACTGTCGCATTTTCTCCGTTCCGTTGACCGGAACAATACATACTATACTACGCACAAAGAGAAATGTCAACACCTTTTTTTATTTTTTTATCATAAATTGCATTCATGGATTGTATTCCAAAAATTCTCAAAACTTTTTTATTTTCTCATTACTTTTAAAGAGTTTTCAGCTCCATATATTTTCGCATTGCACCTCACCCACTTCGATGCTATACTTTTTATGTATTTGTATTACTCAGAAAGGAGTCCTATCATTATGAAATTTATATATCCTGCGGTCTTCCGCAAAAACGAAAGCGGCGGGTACGATGCATATTTCCCGGATCTTGAATGCTGCGAAGCATCGGGAGATACTCTCGACGATGCAATCGACAATGCAAATGAAGCCGCCCGCAACTGGATCATGGTAGAATTTGAAGAAGAAAATCCTGTCTTCCCATATATTTCAGATATCAATGATATTGAAACAGAGGCGGGCGATATCGTTCGGAATATCTCGGTAAACATCCGGTTCTATGAAGGCTGGGATGAATAAAGACGCATCCGGCGATATACGCTGAAATTCGTTTAGCTATAATAAAATAAAACTGCAAAAACGTACCGGGCTTTGATCTGACTTTTTCAAAGCAGTACAGTTAAGGCAGTGAGGTTTTTATTCTTATTTTTCTGTTTCGGCTGTTGTTTCAAGACCAAGTTCATTCAGCTGTTTTACATCAACGACACTTGGCGCTTCCGTCATAAGGCAAGACGCATCTTTCACTTTCGGGAATGCGATCACATCACGAATGCTGTCCTGTTTTGCCATAAGCATAACGAGACGATCCAAACCGTAAGCAAGTCCTGCATGAGGCGGAACTCCATATTTAAACGCATCAAGAAGGAATCCAAACTGGCTGTATGCCTGCTCTTTTGTAAAGCCGAGCACTTCAAACATCTTCTCCTGAATATCATCCTGGAAGATTCGGACGCTTCCTCCTCCGATCTCATTTCCGTTCAAAACGATATCATATGCTTTTGCGCGCACTTTTCCCGGATCGCTGTCGATCAGCGGAAGATCTTCCTCCATCGGCATCGTAAACGGATGATGCATTGCCACATAGCGGTTCTGCTCTTCACTCCACTCAAGAAGAGGGAACTCTGTGATCCATACAAATCGGAATTCATTTTTATCAAGCAGTTCAAGCTGTTTTGCCAGTTCCACACGAAGCGCTCCGAGGCTGTCCCACACAACCTTGTTCTTATCTGCCGCAAAAAGCAGTAAATCACCGGCTTCTGCTCCCATCGCCTTGATCAGCGCATCCATCTCTTCTTCCGTCATAAATTTTGCAAAGGAAGATTTTATACTTCCGTCTTCCTGGATCGCAATATAAGCGAGTCCTTTTGCGCCGTAATCTTTCACAAATGCCGTCAGTTTATCAATCTTCTTTCTCGGCATCCCGCCCTGACCTTTCGCGTTGATACCGCGTACACTTCCGCCATTTTCGACTGCTCCGGTAAATACGGAAAAGCCGCAGTTTTTCACGACGTCTGTCACATCTGTAAGTTCCATGCCAAAACGAAGATCGGGCTTATCCGAACCGAAACGATCCATCGCTTCCTGCCATGTCATTCTCTGGATCGGAAGCGGTACATCTACGCCGAGAACTTCTTTAAATACTCTCGCAAGATAACGTTCATTTACATCGATCACTTCATCTACATCGACAAAAGAAAGTTCCATGTCGATCTGTGTAAATTCCGGCTGTCTGTCCGCACGGAGATCTTCGTCACGAAAACATCTTGCAATCTGAATATACCGGTCAAATCCCGAACACATCAAAAGTTGTTTATAAAGCTGCGGCGACTGCGGAAGTCCGTAAAAACTTCCCGGATGCACGCGGCTTGGCACTAAATAATCTCTCGCGCCTTCCGGCGTACTTTTTCCGAGTACCGGCGTCTCTACCTCAAGAAATCCTTCCTCTGAGAAAAACTGTCTTGTCAATGTCATCACTTGACTTTTCATCATCAGATTTCTCTGAAGATCGGCTCTTCTAAGGTCAAGATAGCGATATTTCAAACGAACTTCTTCTTTTGTCTTAGAGTTTTCCTCAATCGGAAACGGCGGTGTCAAAGCCTCTGAAAGAATTCTGAGTTCACTTGGGATAACCTCGATCTCCCCTGTCGCAATCTTATCGTTTACAGCGCCGGAACGCATTGCCACCTCTCCGACGATCGCAACGACATATTCGGAACGAAGTCCTGCTGCCTTCTCGATCAGCGCCGCATCTGTCTTGCCTTCTTCACATACGACCTGAATGATTCCCGAACGATCACGCACATCTACAAACACAAGCCCGCCTTTATTTCTGTTCTTTTGAACCCATCCCATAATGGTCACTTTTTCACCTGCGTTTGCCGCAGATAATTCTCCACATCTGTGAGTTCTCTTAAGTCCCTGCATTGATTCAGCCATTGTACACCTCCGTAATATCTGTATATCCCTGTTCTGCAAGCTGTTCCTTTTGGAACTTCTTGTTTTTCTTCATATTTACTATCATAACCTGTCTGCCTGCTTCCCGCTCTTTGCGCGCTTCTTCAAGCACCTCCAGAAGTTTCTCCTGCGGAAGTTTTTTCTCGATCAGAAACGCTTTTTTCGGTTTGCTCGTCGGCACTTCGTATCCCCGTTCCAACAGCAGCATGACGATCCGCTCAAACCCGATGGAAAATCCAACTGCCGGAGTATCCTGTCCGGTAAATTTACCGATCATCTTATCATAACGTCCGCCTCCGCCGACGCTTCCGCCGAATTCATCCATGGAAATCTCAAAGATTGTTCCTGTATAATAAGACATTCCCCGCACAAGCGTCGGGTCAAAACTCATCTTAAATTCAGCTTCTTTCTGACTCTCCACACTCGTGATGATCATTTCCAGTGAATCCGCCGCCTCAGGCGCAAGATAGCCTTGTAATTTCTCTTTACAGAGACGGACGCCTTCCACATCATTCGTGATCTCTTCAAAAAGAGCGAGATATTTTTCCACCGATTCTTCCGCATATCCGTTTCCTTTCAGCTCTGCCGCCACGCCGTCCAATCCGATCTTGTCCATCTTATCGAGCGTTATAAACACACTGTCATAATCTTCCTCTTTGAATCCGCTGTATGCAGCCATCGCCTTTAAGAAACGGCGGTCATTAATACGGATCGTAAAGTTTTTAAAATCCAATTTTCCAAGCAGCGCCGTTGTGGCAAGGATCAGTTCGATCTCTGCCAGATTCGACGGTTCTCCGAGAATATCGATATCGCACTGCATGAACTGACGAAAACGTCCTCTCTGCGGACGATCCGCTCTCCACACATTTCCCATCTGAAGTGCCTTAAACGGAGACGGCAGTTCATTCGCATGATTTGCATAGTATCTTGAGAGAGGAACAGTCAGGTCGTAACGAAGTCCTCCGTCCACGAGATCTGCCTCTTCTTTCGCTGTATCAAGTTTTAGCTTCTCCCCTCTTTTTAAAATCTTAAAAATAAGTTTTTCATTATCTCCGCCCTGCTTACTGCATAAGTTCTCGATATGTTCCACACACGGAGTTTCCATAGAGGAAAAC